>Ga0207675_100004490_pt1 | contig 13479 bp, 9 predicted proteins | sample KBSSwiS42_FD_184305 | JGI IMG/M metagenome (GOLD analysis project Ga0207675, IMG submission 184305) | Switchgrass rhizosphere microbial communities from Kellogg Biological Station, Michigan, USA - KBS Switchgrass S4-2 (SPAdes) (version 2) | ecosystem: Host-associated > Plants > Roots >... | reverse complement strand
GCCAAGTGAGCGCGGAGTATTTCGACGTGCTGCGCCCGCCGCTCGTCATGGGCCGGTGGTTCACGCCCGCAGAGGATCTGCCGAACGCCGGTTACACGGTCATTCTGAGCTACAACTTCTGGACGCAACGTCTGAACAGCGATCCGGACGTTCTTGGCAAGAGCATCACGCTGTCCGGCAATCCTTATACGGTCGTCGGCGTCGTCGCCCGCGAGTTCGACGTCCGCGATATCAGCCCGCCGCCCGAGATCTGGGTACCGTTCCAGCTCGATCCGAACACGGTGGATCAAGGTCATTTCTTCACGAACGTGGCGCGCCTGAAGCCGGGCGTCTCACTCGAGCAGGCGCAAGCGAAGCTGCTGGCGTCCGCGTCGGCTTTCCGCGACCGTTTTGGCCAAGCTGCGATGCCGCCGACCGGCGGCTTCAGTGCGATCACGCTTCAGGAGTCGCTCGTGCGCCAAGCGCGCCCGACGCTGCTCGTTGCGCTCGGCGCCGTCGGCTTCGTGCTGCTGATCGCGTGCGCGAACGTCGCGAACCTGCTGTTGATCCGTGCCACGGGGCGGCGGAAAGAGCTAGCCGTTCGCACCGCGCTGGGCGCTGGGCGCTGGCGCATCATGCGCCAGCTGCTGACCGAGAGCTTGATGCTGTCGTTTGCGGGCGGGGCGCTCGGCCTTTTGGCCGGCTACGCCGGGATGCGATGGCTGTTGACGGTGAACACGGCCAACCTGCCGCGGCTGGGGCCAGCCGGCTCGCTGCTAGGCATGGATTGGCGCGTCGTGGTATTCACTGTCGGGTTATCGATCGTCACGGGCATCCTATTCGGATTGATTCCGGCGCTAGTCGCGTCGCGCACGGATCTGAACGCCGTTATCAAGGATTCGAGCAGCCGCTCGGGCAGCGGCTTCCGCCAGAACAAGACGCGCTCCGTGCTCGTGCTCGTCGAGGTCAGTCTCGCCGTCGTGCTGCTCGTCGGCGCGTCGCTGTTGATCCGCACCTCGTTGTCGCTCAGCACCGTCGATCCGGGCTACACGACCGAGAACGTGCTGATCATGCGCACGTCTCTGACGGGACAGCGGTACCAGAGCGCCGCGGTCGTCGATGACACGGCGCGCCTGGCGCTGGAACGCATCCGCGCACTCCCGGGCGTGGCAGCCGCCTCGATGACGTGCTGTATCCCCTTGCAAGGCGGCCTCGGCCTGCCGTTCAACATCGTCGGGCGCACGAACGAGGGGCCGTTCACGGGCGGTGCCGGCGTCCACTTTGCCGTCGCGGGATACTTCGATACGTTCGAGATCAAGGTGGTCCGCGGCCGAGCGTTCAACGAGTCCGATACCGCTTCGAGTCCGCCCGTCATCATCGTCAACGAGGCGTTGGCGAAGCAATTCTGGAAGGACGGCGCCGATCCGCTCGCGGATCAGATGCTTGTCGCCGGCGGTGCCATGAGGGAGTTCACGGGAGAACCCGTGCGCCAGATCATCGGCATCGTCGCCGATGTACGTGCCGGCAGCATCGCGCAAGATCCAGGGCCGATGATGTTCGTGCCGATAGCGCAAATGCCGGACACCGCCAACGCGCAGATCCAGGGCATGACCCCCATGGGTTGGGTCGTCCGCACGAGCGCCGACCCGGGAACGGTCTCGAAGCAGATCCAAGACATCGTTCGCGAGACGACCGGCGCGCCCGTGACCAGCGTCCAGAACATGGACGACGTCGTCTCGCTCAACACTTCGCGGCAGCGGCTGAACATGCTGCTGATGACGATCTTCGGCGTCTCGGCGCTCGTGCTCGCTGCGATCGGCATCTACGGCCTCATGGCGTACTCGGTGCAGCACCGCACGCAGGAGATCGGCATTCGCATGGCGCTCGGCGCGCAAGCGAGTGAAGTCCGCTGGAGCATCGTGGGGCAGGGCATGACGCTCGTCGGCGTCGGCATCGTCGTCGGCATCGTCGCAGCGTTTTTCCTCGCGACGTTCCTCGCTGCGGCGCTGTACGGCGTGAAACCGCGCGACGTCGTGGTGTTCGTCGGCGTGCCGACCGTGCTCGCGGCGACGGCGTTCGCGGCGGTCTGGATCGCGGCGCGGCGCGCAAGCGGTATCCATCCGCTCGAGGCGCTGCGCTACGAATAGTTGACGGCCGATGGAAACGATGACGAAAGACATCAGGCACGCCTGGCGCATGTTCCGCGAGAACAAGCTGTTCACCGCGACGGCGCTCGCCGCGCTCACACTCGGCATCGGCGTCAACATCGCGATCTTTTCCGTCGTCAATGCCGTTCTCTTGAAGCCCATCCCGTTCCCCGATCCCGACAGGCTCGTGCAGCTGATGAACGCAGACAACGGGCTGCCGACAGGCCCCGCCTCGTCGCCGGCCAAGTACATGCACTGGCGTGCACAGACCGCCGTGCTCGAGAACGTCGCCGCGGGGCGCGACATCGAGATGAATTACGCGCAGGGCGATCTGCTCGAATCGATCGCCGTATTTCAGACGAGCGCGGAGTATTTCGGGGCGTATCGGCCGCCGCTCGTCATGGGTCGGTGGTTCACGGCCGAAGAGGATTTACCGAACGCCGGCTACACGGTCGTCTTGAGTCACAACTTCTGGACGCGGCGTTTGGCGAGCGATCCGAACATCCTCGGCAAGAGCATCACGCTGTCCGGCAACCCGCATACCGTCGTCGGCGTCGTCGCCCGCGAGTTCGACGTACGAGATATCGGCCCGCCGCCCGAGATCTGGGTGCCGTTCCAGCTCGATCCGAACACGACAGACCAGGGCCATTACTTCGGGACGGTTGGGCGTCTCAAGCCCGGCGTCTCGCTCGAGCAAGCGCAAGCGAAGCTGCTGGCGTCGTCGTCGGCCTTTCGCGACCGCTTTGGACTCGCCGCGATGGACGAGACCGAAGGCTTTACTGCGATCACGCTCCAGGAGTCGCTCGTGAGTGAAGCGCGGCCCGCGCTGCTCGTCGCGCTGGGCGCAGTCGGTTTCGTGCTGCTGATCGCGTGCGCGAACGTGGCGAACCTGCTGCTGATCCGCGCGACGGGGCGGCGCCGCGAGCTCGCCGTACGCGTCGCGCTCGGCGCGGGGCGCTGGCGCATCATGCGGCAGCTCCTGACCGAGAGCCTGATGCTGTCGCTCGCGGGCGGAGCGCTCGGCCTTGTCGCCGGCTACGTCGGCATGCGCGCGCTGCTGACCGTGAACACGGCCGACTTGCCGCGGCTCGGGGACGCCGGCTCGCTGCTCGGCATGGATTGGCGCGTCGTACTGTTCACGGTCGCGTTGTCGATCGCGACCGGTATTGTTTTCGGACTGATCCCAGCGCTCGTCGCCTCGCGCGCCGACTTGAACGCCGTCATCAAGGACTCGAGCAGCCGATCGGAAAGCGGTTTCCGCCAGAACAAAACGCGCTCGGCGCTCGTCCTCGTCGAAGTCGGCCTCTCCGTCGTGCTGCTCGTCGGCGCCGCGCTGCTGATCCGCACCTCGCTCGCGCTGAGCACCGTCAATCCCGGCTACACGACCGAGAATGTGCTCGTCATGTACACCTCGCTCTCGGGACCGCGCTACCAAAAGGCCGAGGCCGTCGCTCAGACGGCGCGGCTCACGCTCGAGCGCGTCCGTCAGATACCCGGCGTCGAGGCGGCGTCGATGACGTGCTGCGTGCCGCTGCAGGGCGGCTACGGGTTGCCGTTCAATATCGTCGGACGCACGAACGAAGGGCGGTTCACCGGAGGTGGCAGCATTCATTACGCCGTCCCCGGTTACTTCGACACGTTCAAGATTCCGGTCCTCCGCGGCCGCGCGTTCAACGAGAGCGACACGGCTTCGGGTCCGCCGGTCGTGATCATCAGCGAGGCGTTGGCGAAGGAATACTGGAAGGATGGCGGCGATCCGCTCGCGGAGCAGATGTTGATTGGCGGAGGTGCCGACAACATGAAAGAGCTTGCGACGGAGCCCGTGCGCCAGATCATCGGCATTGTGGGCGACGTGCGTAACGGCAGCATCGCGCGTGATCCCGGCTCGATGATGTACATGCCGCTCGCGCAAATGCCCGATCCGCTGAACGCGTTGATGCAGGGTTCGGGCCCGATGGGTTGGGTCATCCGGACGAGCGTCGACCCGGGAACCGTCTCGAAGCAGATCCAAGACAGCGTTCGAGAGACGACGGGTGCCCCCGTGACGGCAGTGCAGAACATGGATGACATCGTCTCGGTCGACACCTCGCGCCAGCGGCTGAACATGCTGCTGATGACGATCTTCGGCGGGTCCGCGCTCGTGCTCGCCGCGATCGGCATCTACGGCCTCATGGCGTACTCGGTGCAGCACCGCACGCAGGAGATCGGCATTCGAATGGCGCTCGGCGCTCAGGCGGACAGAGTCCGCTGGAGCATCGTGGGGCAGGGCATGACGCTCGTCGGCGTTGGCATTGTCGTCGGCATCGTCGCGGCGTTCTTCCTGGCCACATTCCTCGCGGCCGTCCTCTACGGCGTGCAGGCACGCAATCCGTTGGTGTTCGTCAGCGTGCCGACTGTGCTCGCGGCGACGGCGTTCGCGGCGGTCTGGATCGCGGCGCGGCGCGCGAGCCGCATCGACCCGCTCGAGGCGCTGCGCTACGAGTGAGCCCGCAGCAGGAGAATATCCGCGCGTCAACGCACGCGCTTGACCTCGATGAGGCCGTACTCGGTGCTCGCCGCGAAGCCGCGCACGGTGCCGTCGCGGTCGACGTCGAATTCGACGTCGACGCCTAGCGGCGCGAGCGCGGCCGTACCGGTTCTCGGGCCAACCAAGAAGAACTCGGTCTCCGACGTCGCGCGCAACTCGATAGGCATCGTGGGTAGCGTGCCGGTGCTTTGTGCGAACAGCTTGCCGTTCTTCAACGCCAAGTCAACCGTGAAGCCACCGCGGCCCTCATACTTTCCCGCGTAGCGTTCGAGGATTGCGGCGTCGAGCTCGATCGACGCGGGCTCGGCGAGCGCGGGCCGCGGCTGGCTGCGAGCGACGGCTGCGCTCGCCGACACCGGCGGACGCATCCAGAGCCAGGCCGTGCAGATCAAGATCACTGCGCCGAGGAACACTGCCGGGTGAAACTTCGGAATCATGGCTACTTCCTCAGGCCGATGCTCGTACGCTGGTGTCGGCCCGGCACAGCATCCAATCGAGCCAGCTCCACCGGCGCCGTGCGATCTCGCGAACGAGCAAGGCGAGCGCTGCGAGCCCTAGTTGGTACGCAACCAACGTCGCGGTTGGTGTCGCCGGCCACGACGCAAGGTATGCCGTCCGCATCAACGCGAGAATCACGATCACGGCGAGCGCGGCGTCGCGCCAGCCGATCCGTGCCGTCACGATGAGCCCGACGTACGTGCTGAGCGTGGTGCCGAGCGCGAGCAACCCCATGCCGAACGCGAGCATGCGAGTCGGGAGGGCCAGCCAATCGCCAATCGCGACGAGCAGCAGAAGCAGCACGCCGAGCGTGTAGCAGTTGTAGCGCAAGAACGCGTCCTCCACGTGACGGAAGAGCTCCGCGCGCGTCCAACGCGCGCGGAGCCAAAGTGCGCGTCCGCGGGTCGCGGCGAGGCTCGCGACGGCGCCGGTCGTGACGCTGATGATCGTGAGGAAGAACACCCACGCGAGCGGCGCCCACGACACTGCTCTCATGACGTACGTCGCGAGCACGATCGGCACGATTTGGCCGGCCGCGAGCGTCCATGGACGGGCCGTGCCGATCAGAAAGTCGATCTCGCCGCCGCCCCTGTAAGTGGAACCCGTGAGCTGCGCGAATGTCTGCCGCAAACGGCCGAGCGGCGCTTTGAGAGTCGGTGCCAGTAGAAAGCCGGCGGCGAAGGTCGTCCATAGGAGCGCACATGCGGTCCAAGGAATGGCGAGCGAGGTCGACGGCGTCGCGATGAATAGCAGCGGCAACACGAGCGTGGCGATCATCACGAAGGAGCCGACGAGCAGGCCGATCGTGCCGCTCTTGCCCGTCAGCCATAGCACGACGTACAAAAAGCTGGCCGTGACGAACGAGACGGCGAACGCGCGTTGGAAGATGAGGTCGAGCGCGAACGGCATCTTGAAGTAGTACGTCGTGACGATGCCGGCCGCGAACAGCGAGGTCAGCGCGACCGTCGCGAAGGCGCTCACGAGCAGTTTGGTGCGGCCGTGCGGTAGGACATACAGATAGTGGCTGGTGGTGAGGCGCGCGAAGAGCGTAGGCAGCAGCGACGCTCCGAACACGAAGCAGAGGAGTCCGACGATCGGGAGCACGCGGAAGATGGCTTCCTGCGCGAGCGAGAATCGCGATTGCCCGCCGCTGCCGCCGACCAACGGCGGCAGGTACAGATACAACGCCGAGCCGCCGATGCCTGCGACGAGGCCGGCGAGGGTGATGAAGCGCAGCAGTGCCGTCCCAGTAAAGTTCGTATAGATCAATCGCGCGATCGCCTTCATCGATGCAGCTCCAAGAAAATCTCCTCGAGCGCGAGCTGTTCGACCTCGAGCTCCGCGCCGAGCTGCTGCGCAAGGTCGTCGTGCATCTCGGCGCGCCAGCCTTGCACGATCGCGGTCGCCGTCGTGCCGTTGCGTTGCACGCTGAGTGCGTTCGGAATCGTGAACGAATCAGGCAGGGGCTGCGTTGCGCGGGCGTGCAGGCGAACGATCGAGTCCTTCAGCGAGTCGAAGTCCCCCTGCCAATACATGCGCTGGTCCTTGAGGATCCAGATCTTGTTCGCGAGTCGCTCGACGTCGGAGACGATGTGCGACGAGAACACCACGGACCGGTTGCCGTCGGCCGCGACCTCGATGATCTGCTCGAGGAACTGGCGGCGAGCGACGGGATCGAGGCTCGCGACGGGCTCGTCGAGGATCAGGACGTCGGGCTTGTGGCCGAGACCGAGCAAGATCGACAGCTTCTGCCGCTGCCCGACCGACATGTTCTTGACGCGCTGGTGTAGATCCACCTCCCACTCGCGGCTCAACCGACTGACGAGCTCGTCGTCCCAGCGTGGATAGAACGAAGCGATGACGCCGATCTGATCGGCGGCCGTCAGTTGATTCACGAGCTCGTCCTGCTGCGGCACGAAGCCGATTCGCGCTTTCGCCGCGCCGGGCAGGCGATAGCTGTCGTAGCCGAACAGCTGCACCCCTCCCGACGTGGCGGGCGTAAAGCCGAGCACGAGCTCGAGCAGCGTCGTCTTGCCGGCGCCGTTCTTGCCGAGCACGCCGACGACGTCGCCGGGCTCGACCTCGAACGAGACGTCGGCGAGGACCGGCTTGCCGTTGAACGACTTACCGAGGCCGCGTGCGGCGATGTACGGACTGCTCATCGGTCTTCTCCCAACTATCGTGCAAGGCTTTGACGACGTCCTTTTCAGTGAGCTCGAGCTGGCGAGCGGCCAGCGCGACGTGCTCGACGTGCGGCTCGAGCTGCTCCAGCCGCTTCGCGACCGGCGACTGCGCGCGCTTCGGTGCGGCGACGGTCATCGGCTTGCCGCGGTGGCGCTCGAGCACGCCTTCCGCCTCGAGCAGCGTATAGACCTTGGATACCGTCATCGGATTGATCGCGTGCTTCAACGCGAGATCGCGGATCGACGGCAGCTCGGTGCCGGGCGGCAGGTGGCCGCTCGCGGCCATGCGGCGGATCTGGTCCAGGAGCTGCCGGTAGATCGGCACGCCGGAGTGTGGCTTCAATATGAACAAACGTCGCCATCCGCCAGGTGCATTAGTGCAATAATGCACATCGGCTGGACCGTTGGCAATCGCTTGGTGAGAGCGGCGCGCGAAATTGCGACGCGCGTCACGCGGCGCGGGTGCCTCGCGTTACTGCTGATTGCCGGGCGTGCTCACGACGCGCTCCGCGCGACCCCTTCGTCCACGTGCGTTGCGACCGGCAGCGAGTCCCGGACGCGCTCGGCGATCAAGAGCTCCTCGTCGACGGGGACCACGTCGACGGTTATCGCCGAGCTCGCCTTCGTGATGCGGGCCGCGACACCCACGGCGTCGCCGTTTGCGGCGGTGTCGAGCTCGACGCCGAGCCACTCGAGCCCGCGGCATATTTGCGCTCGCACTTGCGGCGCGTTCTCGGCGACCCCGCCGCCCATCACGATCGCGTCGAGGCCGCCGAGAACGGCTGCGTACGCGCCGAGATACTTGAGGATGCGGTGATGAAACGCCGCCATCGCGAGCGTCGCGCCGGCATGGCCGTGTGCTTCGAGCTCGAGCAGCTCACGAACGTCGCCGGTTGCGCCCGAAAGGCCCTTGAGCCCCGACTCGCGATTGAGCATGTGCGCGATCGTCGACCACGATTCACCGCGGCGCTCGAGCTCGAGCAGCACGCCGGCGTCGAGATCGCCGGGGCGCGTCGCCATGATCAGCCCTTCGAGCGGCGAGAATCCCATGCTCGTGTCCACCGGCTTGCCGTCGAGCAACGCCGTGGCCGAGCACCCGTAGCCGAGCTGCAGCGTCACGAGCCGCCGCGTCGGGGTGGGCGAACGTCGCGACTGGCGGGCCAGGTATTCGTGCGCGAGCCCGTGAAAACCGAAGCGGCGAATGCCGCGTCCGTATCGCCATTCGGCCGGTAAGGCGTACTCGCGCGCGTGCGCCGGTAGGCCGAAGAAGAACGTGGTATCGAACACGGCGTAGAGCGGCACGCCAGGGTAGCGCGTCGCCGTCACGCGGACGACGGCCAACGCCGGTGGATTGTGCAGCGGCGCGAGCTCGCGCAGCGCGTCGAGCTCGAGTCCGACGTCGGTCGTGATCCGGACCGGCCCCGTGAACTGCGTGCCGCCGTGCACGATGCGATGGCCGATCGCGACGAGTCGGCTCGCAGCTGCACCGGCGCCCGGCAGCAGCCGATCGAGCAGCACTTGCGCGGCTCGCGCGTGATCGCTGACCGGGCCGACCGAGAATCCGACGTCGTCGACGCGCAACCGGGCCTGCTTGCGGCCTATGCCGTCGAGGCGAGCGGTCGACTCTACCGTGAGGGCTCCATCCGTGAGTGCATAGAGTTTCGCCCTGAGCGAGGAGCTGCCCGCATTCAGCGCGAGCAATAGAGAAGAACCAGCATCCATGCATCCCTCCGAGGTCTCGGAGAGCTGCAAGGCCTGTGCCAGCGCCGTGTCAGGGAACCGGGCTATTCGTAATGCAAGACCGTATTCGGCTCGGTGCGTGCGGCGCGCCGTGCAGGCACGATGCACGCTGCGACGCCGGTAACAAGCATCACGAGCAGCACGCCGACGTACGCGAACGGATCCGCGGGGCTCATGCCGTTGAGCTCGCTGCGCAGCACGAGCGACTCGCCGACCGCGAGCAAGAGGCCGGCGGCGAGGCCGCCGACGAGCGCCGCGGCGTTCTCGCGGACGACAAGCCATACGACTTGCCTCGACTTCGCGCCGAGCGCGATCCGCACGCCGATCTCGCGCCGCCGCTGCTCCACGTAGTACGAGAACACGCCGTAGACGCCGACGGCCGCGAGCAGCAGCGCGAGGAAGCCGATCGTTCCGGCCATCCGCGCGAGCCCGCGCGAATCGCCGAGCCAGCGCTCGACTTGCTCGCGCATCGTGACGACCTCGGCTGTCGCGCGAGAGTCGATCCCGCGCACGATTGCCGCTGCTCGCTCCGCGAGTGCGGTGGGCGTGAGCAGCACCGCCTCGCCGCGCTCAGGCCCCGGCGCGAACGGCATGAACACGATCGGATCGACGCCGCCCGTCCCGTGCAACTGCGCATCGCGCACGACGCCCGCGATCTCGAGCTGCCTGCCGCCGATGTCCTGAGTCTGTCCGGCCATGCTCTGCCCGGGCGAGCACAACCGCGCGAACGTCTCGTTGACGACCACGGCGTTGCGCTGCGTATCCGCGGCCACCATGTTGCGGCCTTCGACGACCGGAATCCCAAGCACGTCGAAGAATCCCGGCGTGACCATGTACGTGCGAACGAAGCCGGGGACACAGGCCGCACCCGTGAACTCTTGGCGCTCGCCGAGCGGCATCCGGTAGCTGATTCCCACGGGTTCCGTCGAGTCGAGCCTTGCGACGACGGTGTCGTAGAGCTGCGCTTCGGCCTCGGGGGCGTACGCGTTCGGCGGCAGCGTCACGGCGACGGCGCTGACGCCGTCGATGCGGAAGCCGAAATCGACGTCGCGCGCGTAGTCGACGCCGCGAAGGAGTAGGCCGGCGGCAACCAGCAACGCCGTGCTGACGGCCACTTGCGCGCCCAGCGCCAGGCCGCGCAGCCGCGTCTTGCGACCCGTCGTTGCCCCGCGCCCCTTGATGGCTGCGATCGGATCGAGGCGCGTCGTTTGCAGCGCTGGCGCCAGGCCGAACGCGAGCGTGCAGACGACAGCGATGCCGAGCGCGTAGAGCAGCACGTTCGCGTCGGGCGCAAGACTCAATCCCGTCGGCAGGCTCTGGCCCATGAGGCGCAATGCCGCGCTCGGTAGCACGTACGCGAGCGGCAGCGAGAGCGCGGCCGCCGCGAGGGCGAGCACGCCGGCCTCCGTCAAGAGCTGGCGCATGATGCGCCGCCGCCCGGCACCGATGGCCATTCGCACGGCGATCTCGGACTGCCGCGCCGCGGCGCGCGCGAGCAACAGGTTCGTCACGTTCGCGCATGCGAGCAGCAACACGCCGCCGAAGGTCACGAACACGAGCGTGAACGGCGCTGCAATCTGTTGCCGGCGTTGCGGGTGATCGAGCATCGCCGTGCCCGTGAGCACGATCTCCACCGGCTCGACGCCGAGCTCGCGAAGGTATTCGCCATACAGCGTGTTCCACTCGGCCGTCGCTTGCTCGAGCGAGACGCCGGTGCGCAATCGCGCCGCCACCGCCGAGCAGCAGTATGCCGGGTCGTCGAAGAAAGCCCGTGTACGCGACGGCGCGGTCGAGTACGTGAATTGGAGCGTGGCCAACGGTACCCAAACGTCGGTGCGGTCCTCGCTTGTGCCGGCGAAGCCCTCCGCGGCAACGCCGATGACAGTGAACGGAATTCCCTGGACGGTCATCGTTTGGCCGATAGCGAGGGGATCGCGGCCGTAGCGCTCCGTCCAAAGCCAATGGCTGATGACCGCGACGGCGACGGGCGAGGCGGGACTGTTCTCTTCGGGTCGAAACGCACGGCCCGCGTCGATGCCGACGTCGAGCACGTCGAAGAAGTTGGCCGTCACGTAGGAAGCTCTCGTGCTAACTTCTAGTCCATTCGCGATCACGCGCGCGCGGTCGGTGCGTTCGGCGAACGCACCTTCGATCGTGCGGCTGTTGTCGTTCAAGAATCGGACGCCGGCGAGCGGAAAGCCCCAGTAACCCGGTCCTGCCTTCGGATTGAAGGCATAGGCGTTCACGACGCGCTCGGGCTCCGGCACGTTCCACGGCCGAGTCAGCAGCGAGTTGATCGCCGTGAACACGCCGACGTTCAGCGCGATGCCCACGACGAGCGCGAGCAGTGCCATCGCCGTGAATCCCGGCCGTGCGACGAGCGAGCTCGCGGCGTAGCGCAAATCTTTGAGCCAGCCGTCGATCCAGCCCGTATCGATCTTCATCGTGGTGCGCCCGCCCCGGTCATCCGCCCAAACGGGTCATAGCAACAAGGATGCCAGCTCGCTCGCGGGCAAAACTCGAGGCGCGGCGCGGCCCGCGGCTCCGAGGCAGCCGCGGCCGGTGTCGCAATCGAGACGCGCCGTCCCGCCCCCGAAACGGCGCGCCGGTTGGGCTACTTCTTCTTCGCCAACGCGCCCGCGACGGCTTCCGACACGTAGCCGAATGCCGCGCCGACGATGATCGAGAGGATCGTCGGCAGCAACGCACGCGTAGGACTCAGGCCGCCGAGCAGGAACAGGCCCGCGATGCTCGCGAAGCCGTAGACGCTCGCGGGGATCGTGCCGAGCAGGGGCACCTTCGACGCCAGGCAAATGACCGCTGCGCCGAGTCCGACGGCGACCGGCGCCGCGAATTGGCCGAGGGAGGCGAACGCGCCGTTGGCGAGCACTCCGGCCGTCATGCCGACGACAGCGCCGAAGCTCATACAGACGATCGTGTTGCGAGTACCCGTGATCTTGCCGCCGCAGTGATAGTGACAGCCCCACGCGATGAACGCCTGCCACACCTGCATGTGAGCGGCGACCACGGGGTCGACAGAGAAGAACAACCAGGTCGCGGCGACGGCGAGCACGCCGACAGAAACTACGAGCGCGATGTACGAGGACATGAGGTCTCCTTGTTGTGGTTATGAAGGAGCAGCGAAAAAACCTTGTGGATTACCGCGCGGCCGGGCTGAAATGCCTGCGCAGCGTCTCGATCGTCTGCCGATTGCCCGCCTCGAAGAAGCGGCGCATTGCGAGCGACTCTTCGTCGGTGCCGTAGCCGTAGCTCGTGGCGCGCAGATGCGTGCCGTCCTCGGTCGGCGTCAACGTGAGCACGGTCCACGTGCTCTTCCAGGCTTCCTTGAACGGAAACGAAGCGGGCGGCTTCTGTATGCGCATCGCCATCATGACCGGCGCGCGGTAGTCGAGGATGACGTTCTCGATCGTTTCGGCGTCGCCGAGCACGCCGTCGGCGCGATAGCGCGAGCGAATCAGGCCGCCGACGCGCAGGTCGACGTCCGCGAGCGCGGGGCCCAAAGCTTTGTAGCCTTCCGATGTCGAGAACACGCGCCAGACTTCGTCGAGGGGCGCCGGGATCACGCCTTCGTTGACGAACGACATCTCGTCGGCAGCCTGAGCGGCGCCGCAGGCGCAAAAGAGCACCAGGAACAAGGCCCGCATCGCGTAGTCCCCCCTGCGCGCGAGTCGGACGACTCTACTACTATACGAACCCTGCCGCGCGTCCCACAAATGGGACGGCGGCCGGCGGCGATGGGACTTCCTGAGCCGTTGGGGCGGGCCCCGGTAATCGAGAAATCGAGGCGGCGCAATGGCTTGGCCGCGTGGCACGGGAGTTGCCTTGCGGCGACGAACAACACTTAGAAACAGGGGCGAACGAATGATTCGGTTGCAAGGCGTCGAGAAGTCCTACCCCTACAAGGGCGGGCAGACCTGGGTACTCCGGCAGATCGGCCTCGAGATCGCGGAGGGCGATTTCGTCACGATCATGGGTCCTTCAGGCTCCGGCAAATCCACTCTGCTCGCGATCCTGGGGATGCTCGACGGTGAGTACTCCGGCGAATACTGGTTCGACGACAAGCCCGTGCACAAGGCGAGCGTCAAGGAGCGCGGCAAGCTCAACAAAGAGAATGTCGGCTTCGTCTTCCAGCACTTCCACTTGCTCGACGACCTCACGGTCTACGAGAACCTCGAGATTCCGCTGTCGTATCGCGACGTCGCGCGCAAAGAGCGCGAGGCGCGCGTCGCGGAGATCCTCGATCGGTTCCAGATGGTCGGCAAGAAGGATCTCTATCCGACGCAGCTCTCGGGCGGGCAGCAGCAGCAGGTCGCCGTAGCCCGCGCTGTGATTGCGCACCCGCGCGTCGTGCTCGCCGACGAGCCGACGGGCAGCCTGCACTGGA
>Ga0207675_100004489_pt1 | contig 13480 bp, 15 predicted proteins | sample KBSSwiS42_FD_184305 | JGI IMG/M metagenome (GOLD analysis project Ga0207675, IMG submission 184305) | Switchgrass rhizosphere microbial communities from Kellogg Biological Station, Michigan, USA - KBS Switchgrass S4-2 (SPAdes) (version 2) | ecosystem: Host-associated > Plants > Roots >... | reverse complement strand
GCAAAGGGTTCCTGCCACACCGCCGAAGTTGCCGGCTATTTTCTTGAGGGACACGTGCCGGCATCGGACGTAAAGCGGCTGCTCGCGGAGCGTCCGGCCGCGAAAGGCCTCGCCGTGCCCGGTATGCCGATGGGTTCGCCGGGCATGGAATTGCCGGATGGGCGGACGCAGGCCTTCGACGTCGAGCTCGTCGCACAGGACGGAACCACAAGCCGGTTCAGCCGTCACGGGGAGTGATGACTCACTCCGGAATCACGTAACCGGGCGGCAATTGTCCGATCATGATCGTCTGTGTGCAGAGCCGCTCGCGGATGCGCCAGCCAGCGCTCGTGCGCGCAAGCGTGTCAACGTAGTAGCCCGCGTTCGAAATCACATCCTGCGCGCCATCGGATCCCGCGCGGCCCATAGGCGCGAAGAAATAGCAGCGTGACCGCGCCACGTCAGGCGACGGAAACTCGATGCTGATGTTGCTGATCATGTGCAGGTTGATCGGCCATCCTGCAAGGGCGCGGTCGAGCCACTCCAGGGTCGGCCGATATGGGCCGCGCTTGCCGCCGGTGCTCGTGTAATCGATGGTTCCGTCGGCGGTGAACACCGAATCCATCAGCTCCCACTTGCGCTGATCGACCATCCAGGCGTAACGGTATAGACATTCTTCGATTTCACGACGGTCGTCGGCAGATGGCACGGTCATGCAGCGGGCCTCCTTTCGGGTATTGTGTCGCGAGTCTACTAGCCAGAGGAGTGACCCAGATGAAGAAGTGGATCCCTGCCCTGCTCGCCGGCGCGCTGCTCGCGGTTTCCACGGCACAGGCGGACAAGACGGCCGGAGACGTCGTCGACGACAACACGGTCAACGCCAGCGTCAAGGCGGCGCTGATCGAGAACAAGACCACCAAGGCGAACAACATAAACGTGGAGACCTACAAGGGCGTCGTGCAACTCTCAGGGTTCGTGGAGACGGCGGCGGAGAAGCAAGAAGCCGGACGGGTGGCCGCAGGTGTCGACGGGGTCAAGAGCGTCAGCAACAACATCTCGATCGGCAGCAAGACCTCGATGGGCACCAAGCTCGACGACAGCGTGACGACTGGCAAGGTAAAGACGGCGCTCATGGACGCCGATGACGTCAAGGCCGGAGAGATCAACGTCGAGACCAAGGGCGGCGTTGTCCAGCTGTCGGGCTTTGTCAGCTCGGCCGAGATGAAGAAAAAAGCCGGCGAGGTCGCGTCCGGCGTCAGCGGCGTCAAGAACGTTCAGAACGCCCTGGTCGTGAAGGCCAACTGAGGATTCAGTCCGGCGCCCACCAGGCGTACATGTGCACACGGCCGGTCCGCACGTCGCAGAGCGCGCGGCGGACCGCGCCGTCGGATGTCCATTCCTTGATCGCCACCTTCGCCGGGAGCTGCACGGGGGTCAGGAACTGCGTTTCGATCCGCGCTGGCGTCGCCGGTGTTGTTGGCAAGGCGAGGCTGCGTGCCAGGGACCACATGCCGTGTGCGATGGCGCCGCGCAGGCCGAAGAAACGCGCGGCGCGGTCGCTCAGGTGGATCGGGTTGAAGTCGCTGGACACCCGCGCATAGTCCCAGGCGGTCCGCAGCGATACAGGCAACTCCGCAAGCAGCGCGGCGTCCTTCGGCGCCTTGGGCGGGCGCGGTGGCCGGCCCGCAGGACGCTGGGCTGATTCCGGCCATCTGGACAGAAAACAGCAGGTCTCACGCCAGAGGACCCGGCCGTCGCCGCGGATCTCCGTGACCATGTCGAAGGCCAGACCCGCGTCGGTGCGCCGGTAGTCCCGCGCCGAGACGTCGATATCGAGCAGTTGTCCCCGACGCATTTCGCCTGTGGTCTCGATGGCGTTTGTGAGGTGGATCAGCCCCATCGGTCGCAACGGGAACTCCGGCATCGCAAAGATCCGCAGATGCAGTGGCATTGCGAGAACGTGCGGATAGGTCACCGGCAGCGCTGCCTGCGAGCCGAAGCCGCATACACGGGAGTAACGCTCGGCCTCGTGCACGCGCAGCCGGAGCCCCTGCACCGACAGCGTGATCGTGCGTGGCGAGCCTATGTCAGTGACGGGCGGCCGCGCACGAAGCATGACGGCCGCGTAACTCCGCCAGCCGGCCGGCGATCGCCTGAGCCGCACGTGGAGGTCGTTGGTCATGGTGCAGTGACCTCCCTGTCGATCGTGATCGCGACCTCCTCCTGGGACGATCGCCGGCTGCGGGCGCTGCCGACCAGGTCTCCGGGTGCGGTGATGGCCGTGCCGCCGAAGGCCACGCGTGCGCTCACCTCGACTTCATCCACCGAAGACAGGTTTCGCCCCTCGATCATTGCGTTTGCATCGCTGAGTTCGACGGTCGCCGGCAGGCGCTCACTGGTCAACCTGACCGCGGCGAGCGGCGGGCCGGGGATGCCGGGTTGACGCGCGGAGACGAACACCGGCACCACGGTCTTGAGGCGCGATGCCAGGCCCGCGTCGATTGAGACGGCCACGCGGATGGTGCGTCCCCGTGCTGGCGCCGAAGCGGACACGGCTGCGCCCTCGCCTGACCCTTGTGCCGGCGTCATGCCCTCGAGCGCCGCAAGCTGCGTTTCGAGGATGCCGCGTATCTCGCCAGGTGGTTCCTGGGCAAGCAGCGCCCTGAACCGCTGCTTGGCGGTCCCGGCATCGCCGTTGCGCAGCGCGATGACACCCGAGTACCAGAGTGCCTTCTGGTTGGCGGGATCGCTCTTGAGTACCTGGTCGACGAGCTGACGGGCCCGCGCCTGCCCCGCTGCATCGTTGGTCAGCACCAGCGCTTCCGCCAGGTCGAGACGAAGGCCGGGATCGAGACCGCCGGTGAGTGCGATCGCCTTGTCGTAGGCCGTCACCGCCTGCGCATACTGACCGGTCATCACCCGGCTGCGACCGAGCATGCGCCAGCCGGTTGCATCGTCAGGATGCGTGGCGAGCCGTGCCTCGATCTTTGCGATCGCCTCTGCGATCGATGCCGGTTGGTTCGACGGAGTCGCGACCGACGATCCTTCCCCTCGCCACGGATAGCTCGTGATACCGAGGTAGAGTCCAACGGCGACGATCGGCACGACGATTGCGGTGATCACGCCAGTGATCGTCGCCGGCGCAGTCACTACCCGGCCCGCGGCCGCATCCGTATGGCGGCGCAGCAGCGGCACGAGGATCAGCGCCAGGGCCGCCACGAGCATCGCGGCGGCGGCGAGAAAAAATCCCGTCACGCGCGACCCGCCCCGGACTCGGCGTCGTCCTCGTCGACTTCGGCGGTGCGCCGCCGAATGAAGCGCACGGCCACGCCGCTCCCAATCAAGAGCAGCAGCGCCGGCGCCGCCCACAACAGAAAGTTGGTGGCATTCATCCGCGGACGGTACAGGACGAAGTCACCATAGCGGTCGATCATGAACTGGCGGATCTCCGCGTCGGTGCGCCCGGCCTGCATCATCTCGCGCACCTCGCGGCGCAGATCTGCCGCGAGCGGCGCGGTGGAGTCCGCAATCGTCTGGTTCTGGCACACCAGGCAGCGAAGCTCGCGATTGAGTCTCTCGTAGCGCGCCTGCTGCACGGGATCCTCGAACGCGACCTCGCTGTCGAAGGCCCATGCGCCACCGAGCACGCACCACAGCGTGAGGCCGACCAAGAAGTGTCGGACGCTCACCCGCCCAACCCCGCGGTCCGCCGTGCCAGCTCGATGCGAGGCAGGAATTCGGTACGCCAGATCTCGAGCGTCATCGGCGCGACGTGCTTGTAGAGCACCGTTCCGTCGGCGCCGATCAGGAACGTCTCGGGCGCGCCGTACACGCCCCAGTCGATGGCGACGCGACCCTCGCGGTCCTCGGCGACCGCCGCGTAGGGATTTCCGAGCTCCGCCAGCCAGCGGCGCGCGCCGGCATTGTCGTCCTTCCAGTTGAGCCCGATCAACGGAATCACATTCTGCGCGGCGATCTGCAGCAGCACCTCATGCTCCTGGCGACAGCCCACGCACCACGTGGCCCACACGTTGAGCAGCCACGGCGCGCCGCGCAGCTCGGCGGTCCCGATCAGATAGCTCGGATCCTGCAGACTTGGCAGGGAAAGCGCGGGCGCCGGGCGTCCGATCAGCGGCGAGGGCACAATCGACGGATCGCGCTCGAGCCCGATGCGAAGCGCGACGGCGAGCAAGACGAACAACGCCAGCGGCAGTGCGTAGCGCCACATCGGATCTGACCGGTCAGCCCGCGGTCGCCGTGCCGTCGGCGCGCGCGGGTTCGTCGGCTGCAGCCCGCTGCAAGCGGTAGCGCCGGTCGGTGACGGCGACGAGGCCACCGAGGGCCATGACCAACGCGCCGAGCCAGATGAAGCGCACCATCGGCTTGTACTGCAGGCGCAGGCTCCACGCGCCATCGCCCAGATCCTCGCCCATCGCGACGAAGAGATCACGGTTCCATCCGGCTTCGATACCGGCTTCGGTCATCGGGCTCTGCTGCACGCGGTACACGCGCTTCTGAGGGTGCAGCACCGTCACGAGCCGCGCTCCACGAAGCACGCGGACCTCGGCTTCGATCGCCTGGTAGTTCGGGCCCTGCACCGGCCGCGTGCTCACGAACTCGAAGGTGTAGTCGCGCAGCTCAAAACGCTCGCCTGGCGAGAGCGCGATGTCCTTTTCGATGCGGTAGCTCTGCGTCACCGTTACCCCAAGCGTGAACAGGCCGACACCGAGGTGCGCGATACACATGCCGAGGACCGACGCCGGGATGCGCTGCCGATGCCGCAGGCGATCGAAGGGCTCGTACAGGGCCGAGAGAATCACAAGAGCGGCGGCTGCGACGCCCACGACCGTCAGCCAGTGAAAGCTGCCCCAGGCGAGCGCTGGGACGACGAGCGCGGAGGCAACCGCAATCAGCGCGATGAGCGTGAGCGGGCGTTTCAGCGGTTGCAGCCTGCCCTTCTTCCAGCCGGCGTGCATGCCGATGGCGAGGAATGCGAGCAGCGGCAGCATCGGCACGATGAAGACCTTATTGAAGTATGGCGGCCCGACCGAGATCTTTCCGAGATCGAGCGTTTCAAGAAAGAGCGGATAGAGCGTGCCGATCAGGATCAGGCCGGTCGCGACCATCAGCAGGACGTTATTGAATATCAGGAAAGACTCGCGCGACACGGCTTCGAACCCACCGCGCGTGCGCAACGCTGGCCCGCGCCAGGCATAGAGCGCCAGCGAGCCGCCGATGCACAGGCCGAGAAAAGTCAGGATGAAGATCCCGCGGCCGGGGTCGCTTGCGAACGCGTGCACTGATATGAGCACGCCGGATCGGACCAGGAACGTCCCGAGCAGGGACAGCGAGAATGCCAGGATCGACAGCAGCAGGGTCCAGCTGCGGAACAGCCCACGCTTCTCGGTCACCGCGAGCGAATGAATCAGCGCGGTGCCGACCAGCCACGGCATGAAGGACGCGTTCTCCACCGGATCCCAGAACCACCAACCGCCCCAGCCGAGCTCGTAGTACGCCCACCAGCTGCCGAGCGCGATACCGATCGTGAGAAAGAGCCACGCGAGGGTGGTCCATGGCCGCGTCCAGCGCGCCCAGCGGGCATCGAGGCGGCCTTCGAGCATGGCGGCCACCGCAAAGGCGAACGCCACGGAGAAGCCGACATAACCGATGTACAGCATCGGCGGATGCACCGCGAGCGCGAAGTCCTGCAGCACCGGGTTCAGGTCGCGCCCGTCCGTGGCTGCCGGTGTGAGACGCTCGAACGGATTCGAGGTCAGCAGGATGAAGAGCAGGAACCCGGCGCTCACGACGCCAAGTACACCCAGTACACGTGCGGCGAAGGACTCCGGGAGCTGCCGGCTGAAGGCCGAAACCGCCAGCGACCAGGTTGCGAGCGCGAGCGCCCAGAGCACGAGCGATCCTTCATGCGCGCCCCATACCGCAGCGAAGCGGTAGAAGGCCGGCAGCGCGGAGTTGGAGTTCTGCGCGACATACAGCACAGAAAAGTCATTGCGCTGGAACGCCCAGGCCAGCACGGCGAACGCCACGGCGACGAACACCCACTGCCCAGCGACGGCGGGTCGGGCGACCGCCATGTGACGCGAGGATCCCACCGCCGCGCCGACCAGCCCGAAACCGGCCTGCGCCACCGCGAGCAGCAGTGCCACGATCAAGGCGAAATGTCCTAGTTCGACGCCCACGTCTGCTCCCTGCTACTGACCGTCCGCGACTGCGTCTGCGGCCACCGGCTGCGCTGCCTCGGCGTGCGGTCGCAGGCTCTCCTTTACCTCGGGCGGCATGTAGTTCTCGTCATGCTTGGCGAGCACTTCCTCGGCGACGAAGGTGCCGTCCGGCCCGAGCCGCCCGCGAGCGATGATCCCCTGCCCTTCGCGAAAGAGATCCGGCAGCACGCCGGTATAACTCACGACCACGCGCTCGGCGAAATCGGTCAGCGTGAAGCGAACCTCGAGGCTGCCCGAGGGGCGCCGCACCGAGCCCTTCTCCACCATTCCGCCCACGCGGAACACGCCGCGCGCGGGTGCCTCGCCCGAGCGCACCTGGCTTGGGTTGTAGAAATAGAGCAGGTTCTTCTGGAAGGCCTGCAGCGCGAACGCGGTCGCGGCCGCCACCCCGCAGACCATCAGGGTGACCGACCACAGGCGCTTGCGCCGCGGCGTCATGGCTGACCCGCACGCCGTCGCGCCGCGGCAAGCGCCTCACGGCGCAGACGCAGCGCGGACCAGGCGTTCCATACGAGCACCGCCGCCGACAGGCCCCAGGCCGGCCAGACGTAGCGCGCATAGCCGCCCATCGCCAGGAATTCACCGATGTCCACGGCTCAGCCGATCTCCTTGAGCCAGCCGGCGCTGCGCTCGCGCCGCAGGATCTCGCCCTGCAGGCGCCGGCACAGCAGCCAGCCGAAATAGAGCTGGTATCCGGCCAGCATTATGAACAGTGGCACGAGCATTGGCAGCGCGATCGCAGGCTTCGCGAGCCGCGTCACGCTCGCGGGCTGATGCAGCGTGGTCCACCACTCCACCGAGTAATGGATGATGGGTACGTTGATCACGCCGACAATCGCGAGCACGGCACTCGCGCGATCCGCGCGGTCGCGGTCGTCAAACGACGACCGCAGCGCCATGTAGCCCAGGTAGAGGAACAGCAGGATCAGCTCCGAGGTGAGCCGCGCATCCCACACCCACCACGTTCCCCACATCGGCTTGCCCCAGATAGAACCCGTCGCCAGCGCGAGGAACGTGAACGAGGCGCCCACCGGCGCGCAGGCGGCGGCGGCGGCATGCGCGAGCTTGATGCGCCAGATCAGTCCGACGGCGGCCGCGAGCGCCATCAGGACATAGACAAACAACGACATCCACGCGGCCGGCGCATGGACGTACAGGATGCGGAAACCCTCACCCTGCTGGTAGTCGGCGGGCGCACGCACCAGGCCCCAGTACGCGCCCTCGAGGATGACTATCAGCGCGGCCCAACCGAGCCATGGCGCGAGCCGCTCGAGGATGCGAAAGGCATGCGGCGGCGAGCCGAGCTTGTGTATCCAGGTCCACATTGCGTTTGCGTCGTCCCGTACCCGAAGGCGTCAGCCCTCGACACTTATCCTCATCGCTGCCGACATTGCGAGCGGACCGAGGCTCCACGCCAGAAAGAACATCGCCGCGAGCAGCTGCAGCGGTCCGGCCGCCGATTGCCCGGCAAGCGACTGCTCCACGGACCGTGCACCGAAGACCAGAAGCGGCATCGCCAGAGGCAGCACCAGCAAGGACAGGAGCACGCTGCCACGACGCACCCCGACCGTCAGCGCGGCGCCGATACCGCCCAGCACGCTCAACGTCGCGGTGCCGAGCGCGAGCGATGTCACGATGACCGGCCACACGGAGCCGGGCAACCCCAGCGCCGCAGCCACTGCGGGCGATACCAGGACCAGCGGCAGCCCGGTCATCACCCAGTGCGCGACCACCTTGGCGAGGAGCAGCCACGCAAGCGGCTGACCGGACAGGACCCATTGTTCCATCGTGCCGTCTTCGACATCCGAGCGGAACACGGATTCCAGCGCGAGCAGCGAGGATAGCAGCGCGGCCACCCAGACGACACCGCCGCCGACGGTGCGCAGCACGGCCAGCTCGGGGGTGGTGGCGAGCGGAAACAAGGTTGTCACTACCAGGTAGAAGATGAGCGGCTGTGTCACTTCGTCCCAGCGACGCCAGGCCAGCGTGAGCTCGCGGCGCACGACCAGCCGCATGGCTCCGATGAGGCCGGCAGGCTCGCTCATTCGAGCTCCAGCCGACGGACCCGTGCGTCGTTATCGAGCAGGCGCTGATGCGCGGCGACGACGGCCACGCCGCCCCGCTCGAGATGATCGCGGATCAGCGACTCGACGAGCGTGAGCCCCGCGGCGTCGAGGTTGGTCGCGGGTTCATCGAGGATCCAGAGCACCGCCGGCCACAACCAGAGCCGCGCGAGACTCAGCCGCCGGCGCTGTCCGGCGGACATCACGCGCACCGGCAGGTCCGCGCAGTCGACGATGCCGACCCGATCGAGCGCGCCATCGATCTCGATGGCGGCAAGCGTGCGTCGCACGCCGACCAGGTACTTCAGGTTCTCCCGCGCGGTCAGATCGGTCTTGAGCGCATTTGCGTGACCCAGATACGCAAGCTCGGCGGAATAGTCGGCGTCAAGTCCCGAGACCGGACGGCCGCGCCACAGCGCTTCGCCCGATTCCGGGACCAGCAGACCGCACAAGACGCGCAGCAGGGTGGTCTTACCGACGCCATTCGGCCCGGTGACCTTGCAGCATTCGCCCGCCGCCACGCTGAAGGACAGGTCCTCGAGAACATGGCGGTCGCCTCGCCAGGCGTTGATCGCGCGTGTCTCGAGCGCCGCTGCGGCAACCGTCACGCGGTGGTGTCCTGCGGCGCGAGCTGCACGAGTTCAGTGCCCTCATCCACGCGCTCGCCGGTCTTGACGCGGACCTCGGTCACGATCGCGTCCCACGGCGCGACGAGCGAGTGTTCCATCTTCATCGCTTCGAGCACCACCAGCACTGTGCCGCGCGCTACCCTGGTTCCGGCAGTCGCGCGAACATCGAGCACGTGCCCGGGCATCGGCGCGCGCAGATGTCCTTCGTGCTCGGCCGAGATATGCGGGTCGCGCCCCGGATCCTCGACGAACTCGAACGTGCGGCAGAGCCTGCGCAGACGCAGGTGACCGGCTTCGTGCTCGACCGCCGTCGTCACCGGGCGGCCGTCGATCGTTCCTGCCAGACGACCGGGTGCTGAGTCGTTCAGGACGACGCGGTGCGCGGTGCCGTCGAGGTCGACGCGGTATCGGCCGTCGTCGCGCGCGACGCGCAGCCAGTGCGCCTCCCCGCCGCTCGCGAGCGGTACCCGGATCGCAGTCGGCTGGTTGAGTCGAAAGCCGTCGCGGGTGTCCCAGGGCGATGGCCGGGCGACATCGTCCGCGTCGTCGAGCGACAGACTCGCGACCGCTGCCAGCACCCAGGCATCGCGGATTTCCCCGGCCGGGATACCGCCGTCGGGCTGCAGCTCGCGTTCGAGCAGCCGTGTGTCGACCTCGCCGGCAAGGACCTTGGGGTGGCCCGCGATGTCCCACAGGAACCGTGCATTGGTGCGAACGCCCTCGATGTCCGTTTGCTCGAGCGCTGCGCGCAGACCGGCAAAAGCTGCGTGACGATCCGGGGCCCAGGCGATGATCTTGGCCAGCATCGGGTCGTAGTGGACACTCACTTCGTCACCGGCCTCGAAGCCGCTGTCGATCCGCACCTGCTGACTCGGCGCCGGCAGCCGGAATCGATGCAGCCGTCCAATCGACGGCAGGAAGCCGCGCTCCGGATCCTCCGCGTACAGCCGTGCCTCGACCGCGTGGCCACGACGGCGGATCTGATCCTGCGCAAGCGGCAGGGGTTCACCCGAGGCGACTTGGAATTGCCACTCGACGAGGTCGAGCCCGGTGATCATCTCGGTGACGGGATGCTCGACTTGCAGCCGCGTGTTCATCTCGAGGAAGTAGAACCCCTGGCCGTCGTACAGGAACTCCACCGTCCCGGCTCCCTGGTAATCAACGGCGCGTGCCGCGGCGACCGCGGCCTCACCCATGGCCGCGCGCGTGCGCTCGTCGATTCCCGGAGCTGGCGCCTCCTCGATCACCTTCTGGTGACGCCGCTGCAGCGAGCAATCGCGCTCGAAGAGGTGCACGGCGTTGCCATGGGCGTCCGCAAATACCTGGATCTCGACGTGCCGGCCCGTCTCGACGAAGCGCTCCAGCAGCACCCGGTCGTCGCCAAAGGACTTGGCGGCCTCGCGTCGCGCACCGGCGAGCGCCTCGGCGAACTCCGCCGCGGCACGCACGATGCGCATGCCTTTCCCGCCGCCGCCCGCCGTGGGCTTGATGAGGAGCGGGAAACCCATGCGCTTCGCTTCGATCAGCAGCTGCGCCGGCGCCTGCTCCTCGCCATCGTAGCCCGGCAGCACCGGGACCCCCGACGCCGCCATCAGGCGCCGTGCCTCGCTCTTCGAGCCCATCCTGAGGACCGACGACTCCGGCGGCCCCACGAAGATCACCCCGGCTTCAGCGCAGGCGCGTGCAAAGGCAGCGTTCTCAGACAGGAACCCGTAACCTGGATGGATGCACCGTGCATAGCTCGCGTGTGCGGCGCCGATGATCGCGGGGATATTGAGATAGCTCTCGCGCGCTGGCGCCGGCCCGATCGCGACAGCCTCGTCGGCGAGCCGCACGTGCAGCGCGTTGCGATCGGCCTCCGAGTAGACCGCGATTGTGCGCATGCCGAGACGCCGCGCCGTGCGTATCACGCGGCAGGCGATTTCGCCTCGATTGGCGATCAGCACGCTGTCGAGCAGGGCCATGCTCACATCCGGAAGATGCCGTACCGGGCCTCGCCCGGATCGGGCCTCACCGTCGACGCCGCCAGCGCGAGTGCGACCACTGCGCGCGTATCGGTGGGGTCGATGACACCGTCGTCCCAGAGCCGCGCGCTGGCATAGCCCGGGTTGCCCTGGTGCTCGTACTGGCCGCGGATCTCATCGCGAAACGCCTGTTCGTCACCGGCGGGCCAGTCCTCGCCGCGGCGCTGCATGCCCTCGCGCTTGACGATGGCGAGCACGGTCGATGCCTGCTCGCCGCCCATCACCGAGATGCGCGCATTGGGCCAGGTCCAGAGAAAGCGTGGCCCGTAGGAGCGGCCGCACATCGCGTAATTGCCGGCACCGAAGGAGCCACCGATGATGACCGTGAACTTCGGCACCGTGGAGCAGGCGACCGCGGTGACCATCTTGGCGCCGTCGCGGGCGATGCCGCTGCTCTCGTATTTGCGGCCCACCATGAAGCCGGTGATGTTCTGCAGGAACAAGAGTGGGATGCGCCGTCGATTGCAAAGCTCGATGAAGTGCGCGCCCTTGAGCGCGGACTCGGAGAACAGCACACCGTTGTTCGCGATGACACCGACCGGGTAGCCGTCGATGCAGGCATAGCCGCACACCAGCGTCGTAGCGTAGAGCGCCTTGAACTCGTCCAGCTCCGAGCCATCGACCAGGCGCGCGATGATCTGGCGGACATCGTACGGGTGGCGCGTGTCGCGCGGCACGATGCCATACAGGTCTTCGGCATCGTAAAGGGGTGCGCGTGCCGGGGCCGGGGGCGGACGGGCCCCCGCGTGATTCAGGTTCGCCACGAGCCTTCGCGCCATCCAGAGCGCGTGAGAATCATTGTCCGCCAGGTAATCGACGACGCCCGACTGGCGGGCATGTACGTCGCCACCGCCAAGCGACTCGGCATCGACACGCTCACCCGTGGCCGCCTGCACCAGCGGCGGTCCACCGAGGAAGATCGTGCCCTGCTCGCGAACGATGATCGATTCGTCGCACATCGCGGGCACATAAGCGCCACCCGCCGTGCACGATCCCATCACCACGGCGACCTGCGGGATCCCCAGCCCGGACATCTGCGCCTGGTTAAAGAAGATGCGGCCGAAGTGATCGCGGTCCGGAAATACCTCGTCCTGTCGCGGCAGGAAGGCGCCCCCGGAGTCGACGAGGTAGATACAGGGCAAGCGGTTGTCGAGTGCGATCTCCTGCGCCCGCAGGTGCTTCTTGACCGTGATCGGGTAATACGTCGCGCCCTTTACCGTGGCGTCGTTAGCGACGATGACGCACTCGATGCCGCCGACGCGACCGATTCCCGCCACGACGCCACCTGCGGGGAGCCAGTCGTCGTAGAGCTCGTGCCCGGCGAGCTGCCCGATCTCCAGAAAAGGCGAACCCGGGTCGAGCAGCCGGTCGACGCGGTCGCGAACGAACATCTTGCCGCGTTTCTCGTGCTGTGCGCGTGCGGCCGCGGAGCCGCCCTGCTCGACTCGCGTGACCAGCGCGCGCAGCTTCTCGGCAAGCCCGCGGTTGACCTGCGCGTTGGCAGCGAACTCCGTGGACCCCCGATCGACCGTCGATTCGATGACGCTCATACGGACGCTGCCCCGTCAGTCCTTCGGTTCCGCCCGTCCAGCGGAGAGGATACGTTGCGCCTGCCGCATGTGCGGCATGTCGAGCATGCGGCCGTCGAGTTGCACGGCTCCGCGGCTGGGCGACGAGCGGAATGCTTCGAGCACGCGCTCCGCCCAGTGGATCTCGTCGGGCGAAGGCGTGTACGCGTTGTGGATCGGTGCGATCTGCGCCGGATGGATTGCAAGCTGGCCGGAGAAGCCCAAGCGGCGCGCTTCGCGCGAGCGCCGCTCGATCGCCTCCGGGTTGCGGAACTCGATGTCGATCGTGTCGTAGGCGGGTACGCCGGCGGCGCCCGCTGCGAGCAGGCAGAGCGATCTTGCGAGCAGGAACGGAGGCTCGTAGGCACCGTCCGCGGTGCGGTTGGCCTCGGCACCAATGTCGGCCGCGAGATCTTCGGCGCCCCACGTGAGCCCCGCGACTCGTGCGGGCAGTCTTCCCCAGCTGCCGAGACTCAGCACTGCTCGCGCGTTCTCGGTGACGATAGGCAGCATCGCGATCGATCCCGATGCGATGCCATTCGCCGCCTCGAGTGCCTCCAGCCAGTGATCGACGCGCCACAGGTCATCGATCGACTCGGGCTTGGGAAGGAGTATGCCGTCTGGCCGTGTGGCGATCACGGACGTGAGATCAGCGAGCGCGTCGGCGCTCCGCACCGGATTGATCCGCACCCACTGCGGCACCGTCCGTGCCGTCTTCGCGAGATGCCGGGCGACCTCGATCCGCGCCGCCCCACGGCGCTCTGCGGTGACCGCGTCCTCAAGATCGAGGATAACGGTGTCGGCGCCGCTCGCCGAGGCCTTGGCGAAGCGTTCCGGACGATCGCCCGGAACGAACAGCAGTGAGCGCATCAACCGGCCGCCTTGCGTTTCATCAGGGCGCTGCGCTTGCACACGCCGACTTCCTCGTTGCGCTGATTGAAGCAGCGATGGATGAATACCACGATGCCGGCATCC
>Ga0207675_100004487_pt1 | contig 13486 bp, 6 predicted proteins | sample KBSSwiS42_FD_184305 | JGI IMG/M metagenome (GOLD analysis project Ga0207675, IMG submission 184305) | Switchgrass rhizosphere microbial communities from Kellogg Biological Station, Michigan, USA - KBS Switchgrass S4-2 (SPAdes) (version 2) | ecosystem: Host-associated > Plants > Roots >... | reverse complement strand
CGGCGTCTGCCGCGTGCACGACGTCGCCCTGCACCATTCACCACAGGGCGACGTGATCGTCCTGACGATGGAGTTGATCCGCGGCGAAACGCTGGCGTCGCGGCTCAGGCGCGGGCCGCTCGAGGTCGCGCCGGCGCTGGATCTGGCGCGGCAGATCGGCGGCGCGCTCGATGCGGCGCATGCCGAGCAGATCCTGCATCGCGACATCAAGCCGGGCAACATCCTGCTCGAACCACACCATGGCGGCGAGCGCGCGGTGCTGTCCGACTTCGGCGTGGCGCGCGCGTTTCGACCGGACGCGTCCACTCATCTACGCGTCGGTACCATCGTCGGCACGCCGCGGTACATGGCGCCGGAGCAATTCCGCGGCGCCGAGCCATCGGTCCGGTCCGACATCTATTCGTTCGGTGTCGTGCTCCATGAAATGGTCACGGGTGTTCCGTATCCCGGCGATCCGTTCGAGGTCACACGACCTTGGCCGGTCCAGCCGTCGCGGCAGCCGACCGAGGGCGCGCCCATATTGAATCCGGTGTGGGCCGGCGTCATCAGCCGCGCACTGGATCCAGATCCCGCCATGCGATTCGCGTCGTGCCGGGAGATGTTGGCGGCGCTGTCACCGGCCGCAGGCGGAGCAGGGCGCTGGCGGCCTCGCCTGGGCACGAGGCTCAGCGCGATCGGGTTGGTCGCCACGGTCATCGGCATCGCGACGCTGGTGTCGCCGCGTCTGCGCTCGGCGCCGTTGACAGACAAGGACACCATCGTCCTCGCCGACTTCGCGAACACCACCGGTGATCCGGTGTTCGATGACACGCTCAAGCTCGGGCTGTCCGTGCAGCTGCGGCAATCGCCGTTTCTGAACATCCTGCCGGATCAGACGGTGGCCGAGACGCTGACGTTGATGGGGCGCGCCCCGAGCGACACCGTGACGGCCGACCTGGCGCACGACGTGTGCATTCGAACGAAGAGCAAGGCGGTGCTGACCGGCACGATCGCGAAGCTGGGATCGCAGTACATCCTCGGACTGCGCGCTCAGGATTGCCTCCTCCGCGCCGACCTCGCGCAAGAGCAGGTGGAAGCGGGCCGGAAGGAAGACGTGCTCAAGGCGCTGGACAAGGCCGCTGGAAGTGTCCGAAAGGCGCTCGGCGAATCTCGCGGCACATTGGACAAGTTCGATGCGCCGCTGGCGCAAGTCACGACGCCTTCCCTCGAGGCGCTGCGGGCATACAGCCTCGGGGAAAAGGCGTTCCTCGAAGCAGGGGATGCGGCTGCGCTGGTGTTCTTCAACCGGGCTGTCGAGCTCGACCCGCAGTTCGCGATGGCCTACGTCTCGCTCGGAGCCCATTACGTCAATCTCTCGCAGTCTCGCTCCGCCATCGAAAGCTTCGAGAAAGCGTACGCGCTTCGGGATCGTGCGAGCGAACGCGAACGTTACAGAATCACCGCGGAGTATTTCGTCTTCGTGACTGGAGAACTGGAGCGAGCGAATCTCGTCTTCGAACAGTGGGCCCGGGCCTATCCGCGCGACTACAAGGCGTTCGGGCGCCTGGCGCGAAATCAGCTGTCGTTGGGACAGCTGGAAGCAAGCGTTGCGCCCAGTCTCGAAGCGTTGCGATTGTTCCCCGGCGCGATCAGTCATTCAGTGAACCTGATTTATATCTACCTGGCGTTGAACCGGCCGCTCGACGCGCGGGCGATATATGAACGCGCGATCGCTCAACAACCGGACCATCAGCGGCTGCACCTCACCCGATATGCCATGGCCTTTTATGACGGTGATGTCGCTGAAATGCACCGGCAGGCCCGTTGGGTAGCCGGCAGGCACGGTGACGAGGACAAGCAGTTGTCATTTCAGGCGGACACCGAGGCGTACTTCGGACGTCTGAGGCAGGCCCGGTCGCTGACACGGCAGGCCGCCGCGATTGCCGAACGAAGCGGCCTGAAGGAAACCGCAGCGATCTATTGGTTGAATGCCGCCCTGAACGAAGCCGAAGTGGGACGGCTATCCGAGGCGCGCCAATTGGTACGGACGGCTTTGGGATCGGCGTCGTCGGACAACGTGCATATTCTCGCAGCGCTCGCGTTGTCTCGGTGTGGCGATGCCGACGGCGCGACGGCGCTCGTCGACGAGCTCAATCGAACCCTGCCGAATAGCACGCCGCTCCAGAACTTCTGGCTGCCCGCGATTCGCGCATCGATGGCGCGCAGCCGGAGCGAGGCCGCGGCCGCGATCGACGTGTTGACCCCCGTCCTCAGGTACGAGCTGGGCGTGCCCGAGCCGGATTCGCACGTCAGCGGCACGCTCTATCCGGTGTACGTGCGCGGCGACGCGTATCTCAAGGCCGGTCGGGCACGTGAGGCCGCCGCAGAATTCCAGAAACTCATCGACCACCGCGGTGTCGCCCTGAATTTCGTGCTCGGGGCGCTGGCGCACCTGCAACTCGGGCGCGCAAAGGCCCAAAGCGGCGATCTCGTCGGTGCACGCCAGGCCTACGACAGATTTCTCGGGCTCTGGAAGGAGGCTGATCCCGACGTGCCCGTCCTCAAGGCGGCACGGACGGAGTACGCTCGCCTGCAATAAGCGCCACTAGGGCTTTCGGGGAGGCACGGGCGCCGGCTTCTCGTAGGTATCTCGCACGACGCCCAGCGGTCTTGGTCCGTCGAGCGAAAGGCCCTTAGCGAGCATGAGGCGAGTGATCTCGTCGATGGTGGGCCGGGAGGGCCTGAGCGGTCCGCCCCGATAGCCCTCGGCAATGAACAGCGGCGTCCTTCCCAGCTTGTCGGGCCGTTTCCAGACGTCGGCGCTGGCGCCGCGATCCGCAAGCAGCCGGGCCACCGTCGGAAAATTCCCGAACGCCGCGCCGTGCATCGCCGTGTCGCCGGCGTCGTTCACCGCGTCGATGTCGGCTCCGCGATCGAGCAGCAGCCGTACCGCTTCGAGCGCTTCGGGTTCGGTGCCGGCCTCCTCGAGGGGGGCGGTGGTGCCGAGGCCGGCCGCAGCCATCAGCGGTGTGGTGTGGTCGAGATTGGGCAACAACGGGTCCGCACCCATCTCGATGAGGACACGCATCAGCGCGGCATCGGCCCGATCGGCCGCCATCAGAAACGGCGTCGCCCCCGCCGTGCCGATGCGCGACGCCGTGTTCGGCGGGCGCGGCGCACCTTCGGGCAGCCGCGCATTGACGTCGGCTCCCCGCTCTTTGAGTGCGCGCACGAACTCGAGGCTGGTCAGGCGACCGGACCCGATCGGGGACGGATCGCCGGAGTCGCTCGCATCCGGCTTCCGCACCCAGGTCAGCGTGTGCAGCGGGGTGAATCCCGTCCGGCGATCGTTCGGGTCGGCGCCCGCGTCGACCAGCGCGATGGCGAGCTCGAAGTGGCCGTTCTGCACGGCCATCAGCAACGGGCTCGTCCCCTTTCCGACCGGCTTGTAGCTCGCGTTGTTGACCTCCCGCTGGGGTCCGTCCGGCGCACGCAGCGTCTCGTTCACATCGAGGCCGGCTTTCAGCAGCGCGCGCGTCACCTCGATGTGGCCCTCACGGACCGCGAAGAACAACGGCGTGAACCCGGACGTGAGCGTGGCGCGGATGTCGGCGCCGCTCGCGACGAGGGCCTGCACGATCGCGGTGTGGCCTTCGGCGGCGGCCCACATCAAGGGTGTCTGGTCGCTCCGTTCCTTGGCGTTGGGGTTGGCGCCTTTCGCAAGCAGCGCCTTGACCGCGTCGAGATTGCCGGTGCGCGCCGCCGTCATGAGCACCGTTTCGCCGCCAGGGAGGGACGCGTTCGCGTCGGCGCCGGCGTCGAGCAGCAGCGCGACGAGACCCGGGTTGCCGTTCGTGCAGGCCAGCGACAGCGGGGGCACGCCGTAGCGAGTCACCGCGTTGACGTTGGCCCCCGCCCGCACCAGCAGGCGTGAGGTCTCCAGATCCTCGCGGTACACCGCCCAGTGCAGGGCGGTCATCCCGTCGACCTGCGCGGCGTTGACGTCCGCGCGCGCATCGAGCAGGGTTCGGACGAGGCTGATGTTGCCCCGCTCGGCCGCGTCCGCCAGCGTCGGCGTCTCGGCCGCGGGCGCGGCGCCGGCCAGGCCGAACATCAGAACAACGAGCGCTGCTATCTGTCGCCCATCCATGGCCGTTCTCCCATCGCTCCGTCGAAGCGTGTTCGACACTCGATCAGTTACAGGGACACCGGCTCGAAGAGCTCTTCGATCTTGCCGTTGCTGTCGCCGAAGGCATCCAGATGGACGCCAACGCGGTCCATCAAGGTGAGATGGAGATTGGCCAGCGGCGTGCCGTTCTTGTACTTGATGTGGCGGCCGCCCCGCAGGCCGGACGCCGCGCCGCCCGCGACCAGGATGGGAAGGTTCTCGTGGTCGTGCACGCTGGGATTGCCCATCCCGCTGCCGTACAGGTAGACGGTGTGATCGAGCAGCGAGCCGTCGCCGTCGGGCGTGGCTTTCAGCTTCTCGAGAAACTGCGAGAACAGCGACACGTGGAACGCGTTGATCTTGGCAATCATCGCGATCTTTTCCGGGTCGTTGCCGTGATGGCTGATCGGATGGTGCGGGTCCGGCACGCCGATTTCCGGATACGTGCGATTGCTCAACTCCCGCGTCAGCTGGAAGGTGATGACGCGGGTGATGTCCGCCTGGAACGCCAGGACCTGCAGGTCGAACATCAGCTTCGCATGATCGGCGAATGCCGCCGGAACGCCCTCCGGTCGATCCAGATCGGTCACGGGATTATCCGCCGCCGCCGCTTCGGCGCGCTGAATCTGGTGCTCGACGTCGCGGACGCTGTCGAGATAGTGATCGACGCGCGCGCGGTCGCCGATTCCCACCCGGCGCTTGAGGCGGGCGATGTCTTCGCTGAACGAATCGAGCAGGCTGGCCCGGCTCCGCAGCAAGGCGCGCCGCTCGGCGGCACTGCCGCCCTCGCCGAACAGGCGCTCGAACACGAGGCGCGGGTGCGCTTCGGACGGAAGCGGGGTCGTCGGGGACGACCAGGAGAGGCTGTTCGAATAGACGCAGGCGTAGCCGTTGTTGCACACGCCGGCGCGCGAGCTCAGATCCATCGACAGCTCGAGCGACGGCAGCTGCGTGTCCTGACCCATCTGCCTGGCCGCGACCTGGTCGACCGTCGTGCCCAGGTAATAGTCCGAGCTCTCGGTGTGTTTGGCGAAGGCCGCGCTCAGGAACCCGGCGTTCGAGGTGTCGTGCGTGCCGGGATAGGCGTTCTCCAGCCTGAGATTGCTGACGACGGTCAGGTGATCCTTGACCGGCGCCAGCGAGGCGAGGATGGGTGACAGCTCGCCAAGAGTGTCCTGCCCCGCCGGTGTCCAGCGCGAATGATCGCATCCCATCGGGATGAACACGAAGCCGAGCCTGGCCACGGGCTTGGCCGGTGTTTTCGCCAGGGCGGTCGCCGCCGGAATCATCGCGTCGAGCAGAGGAAGGGCCAGGGCGGCGTTCACGCCCTTCAGGAACGTGCGCCGCGGGAGTGCCTTCTTCGTGATGATCATGACGATGTCCTCATCTGAAACGGGACGCTCTTGACGATGCCCAGCAGCAGCGACGAGAAGCGGTAGCCGCCAGGCTCGGCGTCGCGAAGAATCTTCCGGACCGCCGGCGCATCGTAAGGCTCCACGCCTCGTCCCAGCGCAAACGTCAACAGCTTTTCCGTCAGCCTTCCCGCGAACAGATCCGGGTGGCTCAGCAAAGCTGCTTCGAGACCAGCGACGCCGCGGAACTCGCCGGCACCAGGCAGCGCTCCAGAGACGTCGATCGCCCCGCTGTCACCGTCGTCATCGCGCCAGCGTCCCACGGCGTCGAAGTTCTCCAGCGCAAACCCCACCGGGTCGATCGTGCGGTGACAGCTCGCGCACGCCGGGTTGGCGCGATGCGCGCCCAGCCGCTGCCGCATGGGCAGGCTGGCAGACACCGAGGCGTCTTCGAGCGCGGGCACATTCGGGGGCGGAGGCGGAGGAGGCGCGCCGAAGATGTTGTCGAGAACCCACACGCCGCGCAGCACGGGCGAGGTGCGCGTCGCATACGACGTGACCGTCAGGATGCTGCCCTGCCGCAGCAGCCCGCCGCGCTGGCTGTCGGGATGGAGCGCCACGCGCCGAAAGCGGCTGCCGTACACCTGCGGGACGCCGTAGTGCTTCGCCAGGCGCTCGTTGAGGAAGGTGTAGTCGGCCTTGATCAGATCCAGCACGCTGCGATCCTCGCGCAGGATGCTGTCGACGAAGAGCTCGGTCTCCTGGCGAAACGCCTGGCGGAGGTTGTCGTCGAAGTCCGGATACAGGCGCACGTTCGGGTCGACCGAGTCCAGGCTGCGCAGCCGGAGCCACTGCCCGGCGAAATTGCTCGCGAGGTTGTACGAGCGAGGATCGGCGAGCATGCGCCGCGCCTGCCGCTCGAGCTCCTCTGGCCGGCTGAGCGTGCCCCGAATGGCCGCGTCGAGCAGTTCCTCGTCCGGGACGCTGCTCCAGATGAAGAACGACAGCCGCGACGCCAGCTCGAGATCGCTGATGCGATAGGCGGCGCCTGCCGCCGCGCGTTCCGGGTCCAGCTCCACGCGGAAGAGGAACTCGGGGCTCACGAGCACGGCGCTCAAGGCTCTTCGTATCCCCTCTTCGAAACTGCCCTCGGACCGTCCTTCGCGATACAACGCCATCGGCGCCTTGATCTCCGCCTCCGCGACCGGGCGCCGGTAGGCGCGCCGCATGAGGGTCGAGAGAATCTGCGTCGCGCACGCATCTTCTTTGGCGGCGTTCGCCGGATGGCAGACGAAGATCCGCCGGAGCGCCGGCGTGTCGTGGGCGACTCGCGCCGCATACGGTCCGGTAATCGACACCTGGGCAATCGCGGGCGTGATACGGGGATGACGGTTCTCGTTGAAGTGCGATTGGAGAGGCTGCCGCGCCGTTTCGAGCAGCGACGAGGCGTTCTTGCGAAACGTGACGCCCACGTGATGGGAGCCGGCCGTCACCGGTACACGGACCTTCAGGTCCTTGTCGACGAGCGTGTCGTCGCCGTCGGCGGGCATCTCGACCGTCAACGTCTTCACCGGCGTCCGATCGATGAGCACGACCAGTTCGTGCGACGCCGAGCCTCTGAGGCCGCCGACGCTTCCGGTTCGATCGCGGGCGAGCCAGACCTGGATGTCGTACTCGCCGTCATGCGTGAACGTGTGCGGTGACGACATCCCGCCGCGCGTGCCCACCGGGAGGCCGGGCACATGCTCTTCCTGCGTGAGATCGGGCGGCAGCCGGATGACATCGGTCTCCGGAGACGACTGCGCGCCGCCGATCGCCAGCCGGCTGATTTTCTGCGCCGTCGAGATGTAGCGGTCGAGGAGCACGGGGGAGAGATCGCCGACGGTGACGTTGTCGAAGCCGTGACCGCTGTCGTCGGGCGGCAGGAGCGAGGTGGCGTCGATGTCGAGCGAGAGGAGGTCGCGGATGGCGTTCTGATACTCGGTCCGATTGAGACGGCGCAGCGTGTCGGTGCGGCCCGGATTCGGATGCGCCGCGGCGGCTGCGTCGAGCGACGACTCCAGCCACGACACCAGCGCCGTACGATCCGTGGCGGAGGGCTGCGGCGCGTTCGCAGGCGGCATGGTCCCCGTGCGGAGCTTCCGCACGACCTTCTCCCACTGCGCGCTGTGCTCCGGGCGGGCGATGTCGATCTGGTCCAGCTTCAAGCCCGCCGTCTTGAGCCGCTCGTTGTGGCAGGTGACGCAGTAGCGATCGAGCACCTGATGGGCGTTCGACGGAGCGGCTTGCTGTGCAGAGGGCGCTATCGTCAGGGGCAGGAACACCGTCAGCGCCGCCACGGCCAACCCCATCGTTCTCATCACGACCCCGTCCTTGTTTCAATCGACCGCAGACTGGAGTGTAAACCCGCCCGCCTCCAGCCGCCTTCAGAGAATTTGCAGGATCCCGATCACGGCCTTCGAGCCGGCACAACCGGCCAGATCGTGAAGTCACGAAACGCCCGCCGCACGATCGTGCCGCGCATCTCCGCCAGGCCATCGGCCAGCTCCAGCAGGTGCGCACGGCCGAGTTCGAGCGGATGTTCGTCCGGCTGGTAGGTCGTGCCTTCGGGATAGTCGGCGTACGGCGTCCGTGCGTTCTCCACGTGTGCGCCCAGAACATGCACGACCGGCTTGTCGCGCGTGAACGCGACGAGGCGCTGGATGCTCGCTGTGAACGCCGCACCGTCCCGCACGTACAGCCGCCCGGGATACAGGGTGTCTCCGGTCAAAAGAACTCCCGTGCGGCGATCGTAGAGAGCGATCGAGGCTGGCTCGTGGCCGGGAATGGGAATCACATCGATGATGCGCCCGGTCAGGCTGTAGGCAGCGGAGGTGTCGGGCCAGCCTTGCAATCCGAAGAAGCCGGTGAGCGCGGCGGGTGTCGCGGCGACCACCGTCGTGTCCGGCCTGCCGTTGAACTGAGCGTCGCCGGCGACATGGTCGCCATGCCCATGCGTATGCACGACGACGAGCGGAACCCGCAGGCTGCCGCGGCCAGCCGACCAGCGCTCGATGATTGGTGCCACCGCCCCGGCGACATCCGCCTTCTGCGCCCCGGTATCGACGAGCATCGCGCTGCGCTCGCCGAACAGCAGGTAGAGAAACGGTTTCTCGAAGTTCGTGCAGCCCGACTGCCGGAGGATGAAGAAATCGGCGTTGTACTCGTGGACTCGGAACACCGGCGTTTCAGGACACGACGCGCCCGTGATCCAGGAGGTTGGAAGCGAACCGCGCTCGATGTTCTCCGCGAAAGACGATGGAACCGGCTGAGGCCGCGCTGATCCCGCGAACGTCGTCATCGCCAGCATGCCGGCGCCGGCGAGCAGCGACGCGATCGGCCTACGAAGAATTACGCGCGGCCGCGCGTAGCGCAGGCCTTCAGGCCTGCCAACGGCCGCGCGGGCAGCCCTAAAGGGCTGCGCTACCGTAATTCTGAAACGCACTCTAAAGGGCTGCGCTACGGTAATTCTGAAACGCACTCTACGGGACTGCGTCCGGCATCAGCGTGACACGGACGTAGCGCGCCGGATCCAGGTAGCGGACGGCCGCCCGGGACACCGCCTCCGCGGTGAGGCCCTTGATCTCCGCGGCGCGTTCGCTCACGACATCCCGGCCGAGGGGCTCCCCGCTCTCGTAGCGGCGCATGATCTGGTTCAGAAAATAGACATTGTCCTGGCTGTTGCGATCGAGCTCGCGCTGAAGGTAGCCGCGGACACGCTCCATCTGATCCTCGGTCAACGCGGTCTCTCGCACGGCGGTCACTTCCTGGAACACCCGCTGCACCAGGCTCTCGACTTGCGCGGGATCGCAGGTCCAGTCGATGGTGACGTGATACTCGGGTCGCGGGTACCGGCTGGTGTCGGAATCGACGGAGATCGCGTAGGTCGCACCGAGCTGCTCGCGAATCGCGTCGCTCAACCGTGACTGCAGCAGGACCGTCACGGTCTGCAGCGCGAGCTGGCTCGACGGCCCGAACTCGAACGGTCCGGTGAACACGATCGCCACCTCGCTTTTCGGCGCGATCCCCTTCCGCACCGTCGTCTGGACGACTTCGCCGGGCGCCTTGACGCCGAGATCGCGCCAGGTCTCACGGGCGCGAGTCGCCGGCAGGCTGGCGAGGTAGGTCTCGACCAGCGGACGCATCGCGTCGAGCGTGAAGCTGCCGACGAAGACGAACGTGAAGTTGCCGGCGTCGGCGAAGCGCGCCTTGTAGAACGCCAGCGACGTGTCGAGATTCCACTTCGCCACGGTGGCCGACGACTCCGGCTGGCGGCGCGGGTGGTTCCCGCTCAGCGCCGACGCGAGCGTCTGGTTGAAGAGGACGTCCGGGGCCGCCGCTTGATCCGCCAGCATCGCCAGCGCACGCCCTTTCATCGCCGCGAACACCGTCGCATCGGCACGCGGCGCCGTGAAGCGCAGATGGATCAACTGGAACATCGCCTCGAGGTCGCGCGGGGCGCTGCCGCCCCGCATGCCCTCGCGTATCTCCGTGAGAAACGGCTGGACCGCGAGCGATTTGCCGGTCAGCAGCCTTTCGAGAACCGGTTCGGTAAACGTTCCGACCCCGCCCGCGGGGATCACATCGTCGGCGGACCGGGCGGCGAAGAAATCGGCGTCGCTCGCGAGCGACGTCCCGCCGGGCGCCGTGGCCCTGAACAGGATCTGATCCGCCTTCAACGTCGTCGGCAGCAGGGCCACCGTGGCGCCGTTCGACAGCGTCCATTCGGTCACGCCGCCATTGAGCGCGGTCTTGACGATACGGCCCGGTGCCGGCGGACGTTCCATCAACGCCAGTCCGGCGCCGGCGTCGACGTAGGCGGTCACCGATCTGGCCGAAGCAGCCTGGACTGCCGACATCAGTTCCGCCTCGGACGGCGGCACGCGTCCCGCCACCTCCGGCGCCAACGCGACGACCAGGCGATTCGACTCCGGGAACCAGTCCGACGCCAGCGCGTTCATGTCGCTCAACGCGATCTCGGGCAGGAAGCGACGATGAAACGCCAGCTCCTGCCAGATGGTCGGCAGTGCTTCCCGCTGGAGAAAGTTTCGCGTGTACTCGTCGGCGCGGCTTTGCGACTCGCGATCGGGGCTTTCCTCGGCCGCGCGCTCCGAGGCGGCCAGGTTCGCCTGTTTCGCGCGAGCGAGCTCGGTGGCCGTGAACCCGAACGTCGTCACGCGCTTCAACTCGCTGACCAGCGCGTCGAGGCCCCGTGTGACGCCGTCGTTGGGAACCAGGGCCTGCAACAGCGCCTGGTCACGCGCCTTCGGGGCCGGAAACAGGCCGCGGCCGGCGGCTGCGCGCAGGAACGGCGGGCGGTCGCCCTGCGCGATCTCGTCGAGACGGTCGCCGAGCATCTGTGCGAAGAGCTGATCCTTCAGGATGTCGCGATAGCCGCCGACCGATCCCTGATTGCGTGCCGGCCGGAGATCGCTGAGGCTCACGGCGGTGTTGGTGTTCTCCTTGTCGGTGAGGACGGCGTAACGGGTGCCGGGATGCTCGGGAACATCGAAGGTCGGCCGCGGCCGCTCCGGCGTCGGGTTGGTGAGCGCCGAGAAGTGCCGCGAGATCATCGCCGCGACGGCATTCCTGTCCACGTCGCCGACGACGATCACCGCCATCAGATTGGGCCGGTACCAGTCTTGATAGAAGCGCACCAACTGTTCGCGCTTCGCGGCCTGGATGATCGTCGGATCGCCGATCGGCGAGCGGTTGGCGTAACGCGAACCCTCGAGCTGCACCTGCCGCAGCTTGTCGGCGGTCCGTTCGTCGGCGCCGAGATTCTGCCGCCACTCCGCCAGCACGATGGCGCGCTGGCGCTCGATGGCGGCGTCCTCGAACAGGGCGCCGCCCGCCCAGTCTTCCAGCACCGTCAACGCCGTATCGAGCACGTTCGGACGATCCGTCGGCACGCGCAGCGTGTACTGGGTGTCGTCGAAGCTGGTCGCCGCGTTGGCGTCCGAGCCGATGCTCGAGCCGATCGACGCCAGGAAACTGTCGATGCTCTGTCCCGGGAAATGGCGTGACCCCTGGAACTGCATGTGTTCGACGAAGTGGGCCAGGCCGCGCTGATCGTCGTCTTCGAGCACGGATCCGGCCTTCACCACCAGCCGCAATTCGGCCTGGCGCGCGGGCCTGGGATTCGGCCGGATGTAGAAGCGCAGGCCGTTGGGCAATCCGCCGATCACGACCTCCGGATCGACGGGCATGTCCGCCGAGAGCGCGTACGCCGCCACCGATGCGGCGGTGGTTTCGCGACCGCGCGGGGCCTGGGCGGACGGCGATGCAGCGACTGCCGCAACCAGCAGACCGGCCAGCAGACCGGTGGAGACGCGCAAGGGCATGCGGACAATTTTGAACATGAGCATCCCGTCGGGTCGCTCTCAGCGTTCGTCGCGCGGGGCGACGCGGACGAAGGCCGCAGGCGTGATGTGCGTCGCTATTTCTTGCGGCGGATATAGGTCACATGGGTGACGCCCGTGATCTTGCCGTCCTTGTCCATGCGGATGTACTCGTTGTTGATCGTGTTGTTGTCGTCCGACAACGTGTTGATCACCACCTGCGTCAGCACACCGTTGCGCTTGTTCAAGATGCGGATGCTCTTCGCGTTGATGATCTCGACCGCGGTCTCGGCGCCTTCCTGGCCCTGAACCGGTCGATAGACGCCGTCGAACAGCGTCACATAGCTCCAATCCTGCGATGGATTGCTGGGATTGCTCACCGTCAGCTTGCTGCCGTCCTTTTCGTAGGCCTCGTACTTCATGACGTTATTGGGATTGGTCGAATTGTCCCAGACGCCAAAACGCGCGGTGCGCGGGTTCGTGTCGTCGGCTTTCGCCTGCCCACGAGCCTGCGCCCAGCCCGGGTCCGCCGAAAGAATCGCGGCCGCGAAGAGGCCCGCGGCAATGAAGAGACTCCTCAGATGCATCGAAGTATTCCTTTTGAAAGGGAATGACACGTCACAGCATAGTTTACCGTGCCCTCTGCGCGAAACCGCATCGCGACCGGGCACCACTGAGGCGCACGAATCCTTCGATCGTGTGCGCCTGCACGATCGCATCACGCTTTGCCGACGAACTTGCGGAATTCCGCGATCGACACCGGACCACGGCCGTGAATCGGCGCGATGGTGGCGACGTCGAGCTTCAACCGCTGCATGTCGTCGAACAACCTGACCGCGTTCGGCGGCGGCGTCGGCGGCAGCGGCGCATCGGCCGGACCCGGACTGTAGGCGTCGGCCTCGATCAACACCTTCGCGGCGGGAAGATAGATCAACGTGTACTCGTTCGTGTGTGCATCGCCCGCGGTAGCGTAGACCTCGATCTTCTGTGTGCCGTCGCTCAGGGTGTAGGTGTCTGCGACGCCCTGGAACACCGGCGGCTTCCGCGCCGTGGACTGCGCGTCTGCACTGATCGTCGCCGGCGCGACCAGCGTCTTCGTGAAATACGGCACGTTCGATTGATGCGTCACGATCGTCACGCCCTCCGACGTGTACGTTCGCAATCCGCCGGCGTGATCGAAATGATGATGGGTCGTCAGCACGTAGCGCACGGGTTTGCCCGGCACGAGTCGGCGCGCTTCGGCAAGCACGGCCAGCGATCGCTCCTCGTTGAGCGGCGCTTCGACCACCGCGGAGTAGTCGGCGAATTCGACGACGACGCTGTGATGCGAGCCGCCGGCCACGTGCCACACGCCAGGCGCGAGTTTCGTGCTGGCGACCTGAACCGCCGGAACCGTCGCCGACGCCACCGCGGGCGGCACCGGCAGATCGAGCGGCGCGTTCGGCGTGACGCTCGTCACGGTGAGATCCCACAGCGGGAACCCGCCTTCCTCGACCGTGATCTTCGCCGGAAACTTCACGCCGCCGTAGTCCTTGTAGTCCGCGTAGGCCGCGACGACGCTGGTGTCGCCGAGGACTGGATTGGCAATCGTCGTGGCGACGCGGGTC
>Ga0207675_100004482_pt1 | contig 13495 bp, 14 predicted proteins | sample KBSSwiS42_FD_184305 | JGI IMG/M metagenome (GOLD analysis project Ga0207675, IMG submission 184305) | Switchgrass rhizosphere microbial communities from Kellogg Biological Station, Michigan, USA - KBS Switchgrass S4-2 (SPAdes) (version 2) | ecosystem: Host-associated > Plants > Roots >... | reverse complement strand
CCCGCGCGGGGCGACCACGTGTTCGCCGACGAGCGCCAGGCGCGCATCGCCGAGCATGTTTCCGTCCGCGGCCGGGCGCGGATCGGCGAGCTCGCCCAGATCTTCGGCGTCACCGAGCCGACGATCCGCAAGGACCTCAGCGCGCTACAGGAGCAGGGCCTGCTCAAGCGGACGCACGGCGGGGCGCTCGCCATCCACCCGAACGCCGACCGCGAGCTCACCGGCCGCCAGACGGCGAACCCGACGGCCAAGGAGGCGATCGCGCGCGCGTGCCTCGGGCTGCTCCGGGACGGCGACTCCGTGTTCCTCGACAGCGGCACGACCGTCGCGGCGCTCGCCCGCGCGCTCGCCGAGGACACCCGCGGGCTGCGCCTGTCGGTGCTGACGAGCAGCCTCGGCGTCGCGCTCTCGCTCGCGGACGTCCGGGAGATCGACTGCGTGCTCCTCGGCGGCCAGGTCCGGCGCGTCGACGGGTCGCTCGTCGGCCCGCTCGCGCTGGAGAACATGCAGCGCTTCACGTTCAGCGCCGCCTTCCTCGGCGTCAGCGGGTTCTCCGAGGTCGGGGTCAGCGTGGGAAGCCTCGCCGAGGCGGCGATCAAGGAGGCCGTCATCGAGCGCGCCCGCCGCGTCGTCGTGCCCATGGACCAGACCAAGGTCGGCGCCACCGACTTCGCGCGGGTCTGCGCGCTGGACGAGGTCGACGTCGTCGTGATGGACGTGGCGACGCCGGCCGTCCGAGAGCTCTGCGCGGCCTACGACATCGAGCTCGTCACGGCCGGCGCGTGAGCGATGCGTCGCAGGGCTGACACCGACCCGCGTCGCTGTCTTCGCGCGCCCGCGCGCGCCGCGCGACCGGAAAACGGTCATTTGCAGGCCAGTTATGCCTGCAAAATCGTGCTGGACAAATGTTCTGAGCCGGGTTAGGATCGTTGTATAGCAACCCGGCGGGCGCGCTCGGCCGCGCCCGTCGACGAGGGGAGAGAACGAGAGATGCCGGACCCTGATGAACGACACGCCCGGCGGCCGCCGGGCGCGACGAGGCGGTAGCCATGCCTGAGCCAGTCCTGGAGGCCCGCGACGTCGTGAAGAGCTTCGGACGCGTCCAGGCGCTCCGCGGCGCGAACTTCTCCGTCTATCCGAACGAGGTGGTCGCGCTCGTCGGCGACAACGGCGCCGGCAAGAGCACCCTCGTGAAGACCCTCGTCGGCGTGCACCCGCCCGACAGCGGCGAGATCCTCTTCGACGGACAGCCCGTCCACATCAACACGCCGCACGATTCGCGCACCCTCGGGATCGAGACGGTGTTCCAGGACCTCGCGCTCGCCGCGGAGATCGACCCGGCGGCGAACATGTTCCTCGGGCGCGAGGTCCTGCGGCCGGGTCTCCTGGGGAAGCTGGGCTTCCTCGACAAGGCGACGATGCGACGCCGCAGCGACGAGGCGTTCAAGGACCTCGGCGTGCGCATCCAGGACACGTCGGCGCCCGTCGCCAACATGTCCGGCGGCCAGCGCCAGGGCATCGCCATCTGCCGCGCGGTGACCTGGGCGAGCAAGGTCGTGTTCATGGACGAGCCGACCGCCGCGCTCGGCGTCGTCCAGACGCGCAACGTCCTCGAGCAGATCAAGCGCGTGCGCGAGCACGGGCTGTCGGTCGTGCTCATCAGCCACAACATGCCCGAGGTCTTCGAGGTCGCCGACCGGATCGAGGTGCTCCGACTCGGTCAGCGCGTCGCGCGGCTGCGGCCGGCCGACGTGACGATGGAGGACATCGTGTCCGCCATGACCGGCGCGCTGACGTTCCACGAGGAGGATGGGCGATGACCCAGCAGACCCAGTCGGACGAGCGCGAAGCCGAGGAGCCCGTCGTCGAGGAGCCCCGCCTCTGGTGGCAGAAGCTCGTCGCCGGCTCGAACACGTGGATCGGGCTGATCCTCATCGGGCTGATCCTCGTCTTCTCGATCATCAAGCCCGCCGACTTCTTCTCTGTCGCCAACGGGCGCAACATCGCGACCGACGCCGCCGTGCTGCTCGTGATCGCCACCGGCCTCACGTACGTGATCATCACGGCCGGCATCGACCTGTCCGTCGGGTCCGTCCTCGTGTTCTCGGGCGTGATCTCGGCGAAGGTCATGAGCGCCGTCGGCGGCAACAACTGGGGCGTCATGCTCATCGGCCTCGTCGCCGCGCTCCTGGCCGGCCTGGCCTGGGGGATGCTCAACGGCTTCCTCGTCTCCAAGGCGAAGATCCCGCCGTTCATCGTCACGCTCGGAACCTTCGGCATGGCGCTCGGCGCCGCGCTCCTGATCACGGGCGGCGTGGACGAGCGCGAGGTCCCGTTCAAGCTGATCACGACGATCGGGACCGGCCGCCTGGCGGGCCAGATCCCATGGCTCGTGGTGATCGCGGCCGTCGTCTGCGTGGTCTTCGGCGTCATCCTCGCCTCGACCCGCTTCGGGCGGTACACGTACGCGATCGGCTCCAACCAGGAGGGCGTCCGCCGCGCGGGCGTCAACGTCGACGCGCACCTGATCAAGGTCTACGCGCTCGGCGGGACGCTTGCCGGGCTCGCCGGCTACCTCTCGCTCGCCCGGTTCGGCACCACCACGGTTGCCGGTCACACGACCGACAACCTCAACGCGATCGCGGCGATCGTCATCGGCGGCACCAGCCTGTTCGGCGGTGTCGGCACCATCCTCGGCACCGTCTTCGGTGTCTTCATCCCCGCCGTGCTGCAGAACGGCTTCGTGATCATCGGCGTGCAGCCCTTCTGGCAGCAGGTCGCGGTCGGAGCCGTCCTGATCGGTGCGGTCTATCTCGACCAGGTCCGCCGGTCTCGCTACCGGCAATGACGTCAGAGTCACAGGACAGGAGGAGGAGCAACACCATGCAAGCTCAGTCACGTGCCGGAGGACGGTGGAGCCTCGCGCTCGGCGCGAGCGTCGCAGCCGCCGCGCTCGCGGTCAGCGCCTGCGGCGGCAGCGACAGCGGTGGAGGATCGACCTCCAGCGGAGGATCGTCGGCCAGTTCCGGCAGCGCCAAGAACATGACGCTGATCGCCGGGGTCAAGGGCGACGAGTTCTACATCACGATGAACTGCGGCGCTCAGGCCGAGGCCAAGAAGCTCGGGGTCAACCTGAACTTCCAGGGCCCCGACCAGTTCGACCCGTCGCTGCAGACGCCGATCGTCAACGCGGTCGCGGCCAAGAAGCCCGACGCGGTGCTGATCGCGCCGACCGACACGAAGGCGATGTTCGTCCCGATCAACCAGCTCGCGCAGAACGGCTCCAAGGTCGTCCTCGTCGACACGACGCTCGACCAGGCGGACATGGCGGCCTCGCAGATCTCGTCGGACAACCTCGGCGGAGGCCGGGCGGCCGCGGACGCGCTGGCGAAGCTCATCGGCGGCAAGGGCAAGGTCTTCGTGAACAACGTGAAGCCCGGGATCTCGACCACCGACCTGCGCACCAAGGGGTTCGAGCAGCGCGCCAAGGAGATCGGACTCACGTACGTCGGCGTCGACTACAACAACGACCAGCCCGAGAAGGCGGCCGCGATCGTCAAGGCCCAGCTCGCCAAGAACCCGGACCTCAAGGGGAACTTCGCCACGAACCTCTTCGGAGCGGAGGGCTCGGCGAGCGGCCTGCGTGAGGCCGGCAAGTCCGGGGTCAAGATCGTCGGCTTCGACGCCGGCCCGAAGCAGGTGCAGGACCTCAAGGACGGCACGGTGCAGGGCCTGATCGCCCAGAAGCCGGCCCAGATCGGTTCGGACGGCGTGCAGCAGGCCTACAACGCGCTCACCGGAAAGCCGGTCACGAAGAAGATCGGCACCGGCTTCGTCGCCCTGACGAAGGACAACCTGGCCGAGAACTCGCAGTTCGCGTACAAGTCCTCCTGCTAGCGGGCGGACGTCCGGTCGGCGGGGGTGCGGCGGATCGCCGCACCCCCACGGCCGTCCTCAGGCCAGGGCGCCGTCGCGCAACGCGCCCGCGAGACTCGGCGTGGTCGGCAGGCGCGGGATGAGCGTCGCCTGGAGGGCGTGGTAGACGTCGGGCTTGCCCGACCAGGTGCGATCGCTCGGCCGCAGCGCCTCGTCCAGCTCGGACCACCAGCTCCCGCGCTCGCGGTCGAGCAGGTGAAGCGCCGCGAAGTCCCAGCACGTGCGGTACCAGCGCTCGTACTCCGCGGCACCGGTCGCGTCGTGGAGCACCGCGGCGGCGCCGATCGCCTCGGTGACGACCCAGTGCAGACGGTCGGTGACCGCGGGACGCCCGTCGAGGCCGGTCGTATAGACGAAGCCGCCGGGAGCGCTCCAGCCGTCCGTGACCGCCCGCCGGAAGAGGCCCTGGGCGGCCTCGAGCAGCCAGTCCGGCGGCGTCGCGAGCGCCGCGCGCACTTGCAGCAGGAGCCGGGACCACTCGAGGCCGTGGCCGGGCGTGACCCCGAACGGCCGGAACGCGTGCCGCGGCTGGTCGGCGTTGTAGTCCGGGATCGGGCGCCAGGCGCCGTCGAAGTGCTCCGGGATCCGCCAGTCGTGCTCGCGCGCGAAGCCGTGGATGAGGCGCTCGGCGATGCGCAGCGCGCGCTCGTACCAGGCCGCGTCGCGGGTCGCGTCGCCGGCGGCGAGGAACGCCTCGACCATGTGCATGTTCGCGTTCGCGCCGCGATAGGCCTCGAGCCGGTCCCAGCCGCGGTCCCAGCCCTCCACGACCGCGCCCTCCTCCTCCGACCAGAATCGCCTCTCCACGACGTCGATCACGTCCGCGAGCAGCGCCGCCGCCGGCTCGCGACCGGCCATCGCGCCACTCGCCGCGGCCAGCAGCACGAACGCGTGCGGGTACGCCTCCTTGTCGGTGCGCACCGGGCCGGTCTCCGCGACGGACGGGAACCAGCCACCGTCGTCGCGGTCGGCGAAGACCTCGCGGAGCGCGACGAGGCCGTGGTCGGCGAGCGGCCCGGAGCCGGGGTGACCGGCGAGGTCGCCGAGCGCGAAGACGTGGGCCATGCGGGCCGTGATCCACAGCTCCGCCGGGCGCTCGGGCTCGGGCGTCCCGGCCGCGTCGAGCCAGCCGAAGCCACGCTCGACGCGCGCGCCGCGCGCGAAATCGAGCAGCCGCGCCGTCTCGGCTCCCAGCCAGTCGCGGTGCGAGCGGAGTCCGCGCCATGTCGGCGGGCGAGCGTCCGAGATCGGGTCGGCCATGGCCCCGAACCCTGCCACGTGACGCGCCGGGCCACACGTCCGTGCGCTCCGGCGCGCGCGCGACGACGGGCTCAGCGCGCGATCCGCGCCGGCCCCAGGACGCCCATGAGGCGTGTCACCTCGGCGGCGACGGCGTCCCGCCCCGCTCCGATGTACGGGCGTGTGTCGACCGCGTCAGGGTGCGCGAGCAGATAGGACCGGACGGCATGGGTGAACGCCTTGTTCAGGTGCGTCGCGATGTTGATCTTCGTCATGCCGCGCGCGATCGCGGTCCTCAGGTCGCCGTCGGCGACGCCGGACGAGCCGTGGAGCACGAGCGGGACCGGCACGGCGGCGCGCAGCGCAGCGATCAGGTCGAAGTCGAGCACCGCGTCGCGCGTGCGCATCTGATGCGACGTGCCCACCGCGACGGCGAGCGCGTCGATGCCGGTCGCGGCGACGTACGCGGCGGCCTCGTCCGGGTCGGTGCGGGCCCCGGGCGCGTGGATGCCGTCCTTGCCGCCGACTTCCCCGAGCTCGGCCTCGACCCATGCGCCGCGCTCGTGGCAGACGGCGGCGACCTCGGCGGTGGCGCTGACGTTCTCCTCGTAGTCGAGGGTCGAGGCGTCGAACATGACCGAGCCGAACCCGAGGTCGACGGCCTCGTAGGCGAGTCGCGGGTCGGTGGCATGGTCGAGGTGCACGGCGACGGGCGCGCCCGAGGCGCCCGCGACGGCGAGCGCCGCCGCGCCGATGGCGCCCAGGCCGCCGTGGTAGTTCACGCAGTTCTCGCTGATCTGCAGGATCACCGGCGCGCCGGCGGCCTCCGCGCCCGCGGCGATCGCCTCGGCGTGCTCGACCTGGATCACGTTGAAGGACCCGACGCCGGCGCCGGCCTTCGCGGCGCCCGCGACGATGTCGGCGGTCGGGGTCAGGGGCACGGATCAGTCCTCCCGGTGCGACGTCGAGGTGGTGACGGCGCGCACGTCGACCGCATCCCGATAGCGGCGGCGGGCGTCCGCGTCGAAGCTGCCGGCGAGCGGCGCGGCGACCGCGGCCGCCGACAGCGCGACGGCGTCCGCGAGCCGTTCGGGCCAGCTGCGGCCGGCGACGATCCCGGCGGCCAACGCCGCGACCGCGGCGTCTCCGGCGCCGGTGGGATTGCCGGCGACGCGTTCGGGCGGGGTCGCGGTCCACCCGCCCTCCGGCGCGACGGCGAGGAGCCCGTCGGCGCCACGCGAGACGACGACCGCACTCGCGCCCGCCGCCCGGAGCGCCTGCGCGCCGGCGACCGGGTCGGCGTGGCGGCTCACGCGCGCGAGCTCCTCGATGTTGGGCTTGACCAGCAGGGGGCGGCCGTCGAGGCCGAGGCGCAGGGCGTCGCCGTCCGCATCGAGGACGGCCGGGACGCCCGCCTCGCGGGCGAGCGCGCAGAGGACCCGGTAGGCGTCGGGCGGCACGCCGCCCGGCAGGCTGCCGGAGAGCACGACGGCCGCGGCATCGCGCAGCTGCTCGCCATAGGCGCGCAGGAAGGCCGCCCATTCGGCCGGCGCGACGACCGGGCCCGGCTCCCAGAAGCCCGTGGCGTCCCCCGTGGCCCCGTCCACGATCGCGACGGTGCGGCGCGTCTCCCCCGCGATGGGGACGAGGGCATCGCCCAGGCCGGCGGACCGCAGCTCCTCGCGCGCGGCGTCACCCGTGCGGCCGCCGGCGAGCCCGGCGACCACCGGGCGATGGCCGAGCGCGTGGAGGACCCGCGCGACGTTCACGCCCTTTCCGCCCGCGCGCTCGGCGACCGACGCGACGCGGTTCGCGCCGTGCCAGGCCACGCGATCCACGGCGTAGGTCACATCGAGCGCGAGGTTGAGCGTGACGGTGAGGATCGCCGCCGGAGGACCGGACACGTGGCCATCCTACCCGCGACTGCACATTTGTCCAGAACAAAAGTCTGGCCCTGACACTTGCCCAGAACACAATCCCGGTCCATAATGAGAAATCGTGCAGCACGATTTCCAAGCGATCGTCGAGGACGGTCGGACCGTTGCCGCCGACTCCGCCGCGGCCATGTACGCCGCGGCGCGCCTGTACTACGACGAGGGTCTCACGCAGCACGAGGTCGCCAAGCGCCTGAGCGTCTCCCGGTCCACCGTCTCGCGGCTGCTCCAGCTCGCCCGCGACAACGACATCGTCCGCATCGAGGTCCGCGCGCCGTCGCCCGCGGCCGGTCTGTCGGCGGATCTCGCTGCCGAGCTCGGCCTCCAGAGGGCCGTCGTCGTGCCCGCCCAGGGCCCCCGGGCCGGGCTCCAGGCGCTCGTCGCTCCGGCGCTCGACGAGCTCGCCCGGACCGAGCTCGCCGCCGGCGACGTGCTCGCCGTCTCGTGGGGCAAGACCGTCTGGGAGATCGCCCAGGCGCAGCGCTTCCCCAGTCTCCGCGGCGTCCGCCTCGTCCCGGCCGTCGGGGGGATGGACGAGGACGACGTGCGATTCCAGCCCAACGAGATCGCCCGCCGGGTCGCGGCCGCATCCGGCGGCGAGGTCAGCTTCCTCCATGCGCCCGCGCTCCCCTCGCCCGAGCTCCGGCGCTCGCTGCTGTCCGATCCCCAGATCGCCGAGCGGCTGGCGCTCTGGAACCGGATCGACACGGCGCTCGTCGGGATCGGGATGCCGCCCGCGGCGCTCGGCGTCGGGCCCGCGCACGTCCTCGCGGCCCGCGAAGCGCTCGCGGCCGCGGTCGGCGACGTGGCCTCGCGCCATTTCGACATGGCCGGCGAGCCCGTGGAGCTGCCCCACGAGGACATGCTCCTCGCCGTCACCCGCGCTCAACTGCGCAACGCGGGCACGGTCATCGGCGTCGCCGCCGGGCCGGAGAAGGCCGCGTCGATCATCGGGGCGGCCCGCGCGCGGCTCGTGGACGTGCTCGTCACCGACGCGGTGACGGCGTCGGCGGCGCTCGAGATGCTGCGGGCCGCGGCGTGATCCTCGCCGTCGGCGAGGCGCTCGTCGAGTTCCGGCGTCTCACGCCCGACGGCCGGATCGCCGCCGCCGGCGAGTGGGCCGGGCCGTTCCCGAGCGGGGCGCCCGCGATCTTCGCGTCCGTCGCCGCGCGGCTGGGCGCGCCGAGCGCGCTCGTCGCGAGCGTCGGCGCCGACGCCCTCGGCGACATGCTGCTCTCGCGGATGCGGCGCGACGGGGTCCGCACGGACGCGCTGGGCGTGCAACCGGCGCGCCGGACCGCGGTCGCGTTCGTCGCGTACGACGCGGCCGGCGACCGCGACTTCTGGTTCTCGGTGCCGGACTCCGCCGCGGTCGTGGTCGACCACGCCGGGCTGGACCGCATCGCCGGGCACGCCGACTGGCTCCATGTGTGCGGCTCCACGCTGACGTTCGGCGGAGAGGTCGCCGACGCGGTCGAGGCGACCGCCGCGCGCGTCCGGGCGGCCGGCGGGTCGCTGTCGGTGGACCCCAACCTGCGCCCGAACGCGAGCGCCGCGGCGTTGGCCCGCACGCGGGAGCTCGCGCGGGACGCCGACGTCCTGTTCCCGTCCGACGGGGAGCTCGACGCCCTCGGGCTGGCGGAGGACGAGCTGCTCGCCCGGGGCGCGCTGATCTGCCACACGCGCGGCGCCGCGGGCGCGGTCGTCTCCGGTCACGCGGTCGGCCCCGCGCCGGTCGTCGTCCCGGCCCCACCGGCGACCGAGGTCGATCCGACCGGCGCCGGCGACACGTTCGCCGCCGCCTTCGTGACCGCGACCCGCGCCGGAGCCGACCCGGTGAGCGCGGCGCGCACGGCGTGTGCGATCGCCGCACGCTCCGTCGCCGTCATGGGGGCCATGGAACTGACGGTGGGTCCGGAGGATCTGCGCCAGGCCACAGCCGGTGTCGCAGCAGGCTGACCGGCGCTCGGCGCGGTCCCGCGGCGCCGCGTAGTGTCGGCCCGCCCGGCAACCGGAGGAGGGACCGTGAAGCTGCACCTGCTGGACCTGGGGAGCATCGAGTACGACGAGGGCTGGCCGCTGGCCGCGGCCGGGGTCAGCACGCTGTCCGAGCCCGCGCCGCCCGCGGCCCGCCGGCGGGTGGCGATCATCGGCGCGCTGATCGAGCACCCGAAGATCGGTCCGGTGCTGTTCGACACCGGCGCCGCCGCGACCTTCGCGGAGCTCTGGCCGCCCGTCGTCCAGGAGCTGTTCGCGATCACGGAGTACGAGAACGAGCACCGTCTCGACGTCGCGCTGCAGGCGGCGGGGTACGGCCTCGAGGACATCCGGGCGATCGTCATGTCGCACCTGCACCTCGACCACGCCGGCGGGCTCGAGTTCTTCCGCGGGACCGACGTCCCCGTCTACGTCCACGCCGACGAGTTGCGCAACGGGTTCTACGCGGTCGCGACCGGCGAGGACTTCGGCGCCTACCTCCCGCACTACCTCGACTTCTCGTTCAACTGGCAGCCGCTCGACGGCGACGAGATCGAGCTGTTCGAGGGCTTCACCCTCCACCGCCTCCCCGGCCACACGCCCGCGCTGCTCGGCCTCCGCCTCGACCTCGCGAACGCGGGGACGTTCATGCTGACGAGCGACCAGTTCCACCTGCGCGACAACTTCGCGGAGCCGCGCCCGCTCGGCTGGCTGCTCCGCGACCACGCGGCGTGGTGGCGCAGCTACCGCAAGGTCAAGACGATCGCCGACCGGACCGCGGCGACACTCGTGTTCGGCCACGACGCCGAGATCCTCGACGAGCTCAGGCGGGAGGGTGTCTACGACTGACGCGACCGCGGCCGGGCGCGCACCGCGCGATCCGCAGAACACGCTCGCCGGGTGCGAGCGGATCCTGATCCTCGGACGGACCGGGTCGGGCAAGACGACGCTCGCGCGCGAGCTCGCCGCCGCGCTCGGCGTGCCCCACGTGGAGCTCGACGCGCTCTACTTCGGCCCGGACCTGAGCCGCGCGCCCCTGGACGTGCTGCGCGAGCGGACGAGCGCGGCGATCGCCGGGGAGCGCTGGGTCACCGACGGCAACAAGCGCGCCGTGCGGGACCTGGTGTGGCCGCGAGCCGACACGATCGTCTGGCTCGACTACCCGGTGTGGGTGAGCCTGCGGCGCCTCGCGCGGCGCGCCCGATCACGGACCGCGTCGCTCCGCACGGAGGCCAAGCGGACCGGTGGGCGGGCCGGGCTCCCGCGGCAGCTCCTCGCCGCCGCGCGAGGCGTCCTGACCGCGCTCCGGTCGCACCGCGGCCAGCGGCGGGAGTACCCGCGGCTGTTCGCCCTGCCGGAGAACCGGCACCTCGCGGTCGCGCGGCTGCGCTCGCCGCGGGCGACGCGACAGTGGCTGGCTCGGGTCACCGAGGCCGGGCCGGCCCGCGACGACGGCTGAGCGGCACGATCAGGGGCGGTCGTCGCCCCCCGACGGCGCACCGGCGACGAGGTCGCTCATGCGCCGGCGCCACCGCGTCCCGCGCGCGTCCGGCCCGAAGCGCGCCTCGGCCCGGGCGAGGCGCCGGCCCGAATAGCGTCGCCGCCCCCACGGCGACGTCGGGTGACCGAGGCGCACTGCGCCGACCGCCCCGGCGAGCGGGATGAAGACCCCGACGACGCCGAGCAGGATCCGGCCCTTCAGGAAGCACACGATCGAGAGCACGAGCACGACCGACACGGCGACCGCGGTCCCGGCCACCGACGCGGGGTCGTCCAGGCCGAACGGCGTCGTGCCGACGACGATCAGCGCCGCGAACGCGACGACGACGACCACCGCGTCGAACGACATGCGGCCCTCCTGGCTCCAGTACACGTCGTCGAGGCGGACCCACAGCGCGAACTCGTCCATGGTGAACCCGGCGCCGACTCCGAACACGATCGCTGTGATGTTCCACCACGGCGACGCGAGCGGGACCGAGAACCCGATGAAGCCCGCGAGCATCATCAGGCAGATGCCCCACACGAGGTGGTGGACGTGGACGCCGCTCCCCGTCTGCACGCCGCCGGGCCACCACGACACGCTGCGCGTCAGCCGCGCGCTCGTGCGGATCAGCAGGAACGAGACGACGAAGGCGGTGAGTACGAGGAACGCCGTGCCCGTCCCCGGCGCCGCGCGGGCGCCGAAGGGCTCGACGTCGAGGATCGTGGCGATGGCCGGCATGGCGCGGAGCGGAGAGCCTAGGCCGCGCGGGGACCCGCGGGCCAGTCGAACCCGCGCTCGCCGCGGGCTCAGGCCCGGGCGGCGGCGGCGAGCGCGTCGGCGACCCGGGCGGCGGCGTCGCCGCGGGGCCCGGGGCGGCGCGCCAGCACGACGCGCCGTGTCTCGTGCGGCTCGCCACGCACCGCGACCGCTCGCACGCCCTCGGGCAGCACGTCGAGCGCGATCGGCGCGAGCGTCGTGATCGCGAGGCCCGCGGCGACGATCTGGAGCTTCGCGAGCCAGTCGCGGACGACGTAGCGGATGTCCGGACGCGCCGCCAGCCCCGGCCACGCGCCGAGCAGCGCGTCGCCGGGGTCGGACCGGCTCGCGACCCACACCTGCCCCGCGAGCTGGTCCACGTCGACCACCCGGGCCCGCGCGAAGGGATGCGCGGCCGCGACGGCGAGGAGCAGCTCGCGCTCGGAGAGCGTCGTGAGCTCGAGCGGAGGCGACTCGGCGTCCAGCGGCCGGAACGGCGGCGTCCGGGCGAGGACGGCGAGATCGAGCGTGCCGGCGCGCAGCGCGCGGGTCAGCGCCGGCGTCGTCCCCTCGCGCACGGTGACGCGCAGCTCGCGCGGGAGCGTCGCGAGCGCCTTCGGGACGAGCCCGGCGACCGCGCTCGCGAACGCCCCGAGCCGGACCGGTCCCGCCGCGACCTCCTCCCCCGCCGTCTCGCGGAGCGCGGCGTCGAGCTCGTCCAGGACCCGGATGGCACGCGGCAGCAGGCGGGCGCCCGCCGCCGTCAGGGCGACGCCGCGCCGGCCGCGCTCGAAGAGCGGACGGCCGACGACGGCCTCGAGCGCCGCCATCTGCCGGGAGACCGCCGACTGCGAGTAGCCGAGCGCCTGCGCGGCGGCCGAGAACGAGCCGGCCTGCGCAACCTCGCGCAGGACCCGCAACCCGGTGGGCGAGAGCTCGCCAGACATGCGTGATCCGCATGGTACTCGTGCGCGATACTCGTTTCGCACATGCCCGGCGCGGAGCTAGCGTGGGCGCATGACCACGTCACGCATCGCCCTCGTCACCGGCGCGAACCAGGGACTCGGCCGCGCGCTCGTCGACGCGCTGGCCACCGGCATGCGGCCGGAGGATCGCGTGCTGCTCACGGGCCGGGACCCCGAGCGCGTCCGGGCCGCGGCGGCGAGCGCCGCCGCCGGGCCGGCCGTCGCCCGCGTGGAGGGCCGCGTGCTCGACGTCCGCGACGGCGCCGCCATCGAGGCCCTCGCGGCCGAGCTCGGGGCGGTCGACATCGTGTTCTCCAACGCCACGGCGCGCATGACGCCGGACGCCGATCCCGCCGACGAGGTCGACGAAATCGCCGAGACGAGCAACCTCGCGACGAGCCGCATGCTGCGCGCGTTCGGACCACGGCTGCGCCCCGGCGGCCGGCTCATCGTGGTGGCCAGCGCGCTCGGGACGCTCGACAAGCTCGACGAGCGCGTCGCGGGCCGCTTCGCCGCCGCGGCCGCCGGCGGCCTCGCGGCCGTCGACGCTCTCGTCGCGGACTGGAGGGCGGCCGTGCACGACGGCCGGGCGGAGGACGAGGGGTTCGGCTCCTGGCTGAACATCCCCTCGAAGGTCGCGCAGGTCGCGGCCGTCCGCGCCGTCGCCCGGGACCGCCGCGCCGCCGACCTCGCCGACGGCAGGCTCGTCATGGCGCTGTGTCCCGGGCTGATCGACACCGACGCGTCGCGGCCGTGGTTCGCGGACATGAGCACCGCCCAGACCCCCGCCGAGGCGGCGTCCTGGCCGGTCGAGCTCGCCCTCGCGGAGTCCTTCGACCCGCGCTTTCACGGCGAGCTCGCCCAGTTCGGCCAGGTCGTGCCCTGGGAGTCGGGGGTCCCGGTGACGCCGGCGGCGACCGGCCGCCGTTAGAGGGCCATCACGCGGCCGGGGCGCCGCCGGCCGCAGTCGTCGCGGTCGCGGCCGAGGCCGGCCGCGACCACCCGGTGGCCGCGGACCGCGCCGCGGCGGTTCGCGTCCGGCGCCGACGCCGGGCGACGGGTGAGGTCCCGGACGTACTCGGCGGTCACGCCGGCGGCGATCCGGTTGGACATGGCGGTGCTGCTGCTGATGGTGGCGGTGGTGTTCATCGGGCGACCTCCAGGACGGGAGCGGGGGTGGCGCGCCGGAACCGGCCGACGGCGGC
>Ga0207675_100004480_pt1 | contig 13500 bp, 11 predicted proteins | sample KBSSwiS42_FD_184305 | JGI IMG/M metagenome (GOLD analysis project Ga0207675, IMG submission 184305) | Switchgrass rhizosphere microbial communities from Kellogg Biological Station, Michigan, USA - KBS Switchgrass S4-2 (SPAdes) (version 2) | ecosystem: Host-associated > Plants > Roots >... | reverse complement strand
TGTTCGCGCGCCCGCACCCGCCGGGCCGCCCCCTCCGCGCTCAGGGCGACGGCGCCTCCGGGAGATTGCGGAGCACCTTGCCGTCGGGCAGCGTCACGCTCACACAGAACCCGCCCGTGCGGCCATCCCGCAAAGGATGTACGTCGACGGTGATCTTATCGCCCGCCTTCAGCGTGCCGTGCGTCCAGCCCGTGCGGCTCAGGTAATTCGGGCTCATGCCTTCGATGCCCCAGCGTGACGTGGCATTCGAGCCGTTGGGGACGTTCAGCCAGATCCACGTGTGCGGGTTAGTCCACTCGAAGGACTCCACCGTCCCCTGCACCTTCACGGTCTTCTTCATGTCGAACATCGCAGTCGAATGATGCGCCAGGACGGCCGGCTCGCTCGCCAGCACCGCAACTCCGAGCAAGCCGAGAAAACCCCGCCTGCAAATGCGGTGTGTCACGTGTATCACCTCTCGATATTGATGCCAGCGCGCCCTTGGCTATCGGCGCTGTCACGGTTGTTCTGCGTGCACACGTACTCCTTGATATCCCAGTCCCGGTGCCTCACGTAGGTGCGCACGACCTGCCACGGCTCCGCAAGTGCTTCCGGGTCGCGAAATGTCGTATGAATCTGCAGCGTGTCGTCTGAGATACGCCGGATGCGCTCCTCGATTCGCAGTTGACTACTGTGTTGGATGCCCGGCGCCAGGGAAGTCCCAGGCAGGACGCCGACGGTGTCTACTACCAGCGTGTCGCCTTCCCAGTGACCGACGGAATGCCCCGCGAACGTCGGGTCCGGATCTGCGGGATGCGTCCGGCCATCCGTGAAGACACGGCGCATCTGGCTGTACGCCTCGATGGCGATGGTCACCTTCCCTGGCGTGAAGAGAAACTCGATCGGATAGGGTTGGGTCATGATGCCCGGCATGCCAGGCGGCACGCAGTTCGCCTGTTCCGTCTGCTCCTCTTCACCGCGCGTCTGCGCCGCTTGATACTTCGCGAAACTCGCGGCGTACCGTGGCGTCAGCTGGGGCAGCTTCTTGTCTACCAGAGCCGCTCCGGTGAAGCTGCTGCGCCAGTCGAGCTCCCACACTCCGCTCCAGTCGGGCAGCCGTGCAATCGATCTCCAGCTATCCCCCGGTGACCCGACGTTGTTCGACGGCGGATCGGCGGCGAGACTCGTGCCGCTCGCCATCGCACTGATCAGCAGAACCGCCCAAGCGCTGCGCATTGATCCCCCTCTTTCGAGCAAGCGCGGGCGAAGAGCGCGACCGCGGCTCACCCAGCAGAGTCTGTGGAAGGGAGCCGGTAGCCCGCGCGGATATCAGCGCAAATTGCCCGCACACCGCTGCAAAACGTCGGCTGGTTCAAGGAGCAGACGTCAGCCCGGCGACCCAGCGCGCGGTGCACTTCGCAACACGCTCTTCAGGCCCGACTAGTTTTTCATGGAGAATTGCAGTGCTACCGTCCGCGGCGGATCGGGGAATGCGAACGTCGATCCATTGCCACCCGTGAGCGGGTTTCGGTAAGAGGCTGTTGCCTTGTCCGAGAGGTTACGCCCGAGCACGGCGATCTCCCAACGCTGATCTTCCGGCCCATACCCCACGCGCAGGTCGTACTTCACATATCCGGACTGCTGGAGCAGCGGATCCGCAGTGGCCACCGAGAAGAACTTCGACGTGAAGTACGCCAGCGGGTCAATACGAACCATGTTCTCACCTACTGGCACAGCGATGCTCGCACCAATGTTGCCGCTGTACTCAGGCGAATACGGTCGCCGCTTGCCCGTCAGATCCTGCACGCAGTTCGTCGGCATGAGGAACGTCTGCTCCATCGTGCACACGCCGTTGGTGTAGTCACGGTACTTGGAGTCGAGATAGGCCACGTCGGCGTTCAGAGTCAGCATCGAGGAAGCACGAAAGCTGCCACCGAGCTCCAGACCCTTGGCGCGTGAAGAGGCCGCGTTAGCCACGGTGCTCACTGAAATCCCACCCGGGAAGGTGATGAGCGTCTCCTGCAGCCCCGTGTAGTCGCTCACGAAGATCGCTGTGTTCAGAGTGAGGCGCCGGTCCAGCAGCGACGTCTTCACGCCGACCTCATAGGCATTCACATTCTCGGGTCCGAAAATGGCGCCGTCGTTCGCGCCGCTGAATCCGCCTGCCTTGAAGCCCTTCGAGTAACTGACGTAACCCATGATGCCTGGCGCGAAGTCGTACTGCAGGCCTGCCGAGGGCATGAACTTCTTGTCGTTGCGCTGGGGATCGGCGAAGTCGTTCAGATTGGTCGCGAAGATCTGTCCGAATACGAACTGTGTGATCGGATCGAACGGCACGAATTGACTGAAGTCCGCATCCGGCGCCGTGCCGAAACCATCGAAGCGGTGGGCGACCTTGTGTACGACCGTATAGCGCGCGCCAAGGTTTACCCGCAATACATCGGTCGGCCGCAGTGTCACCGAGGCGAAACCGGACCACGTGTCATCCCGATAGCGCTGATTATTCGTTCCCGACACGGGCGTCGTCGCATCGGTGGTGCCAAGCGGATTGAACAGTCCGAACGGCAGGAAGTACGCGCCGAAGCCATTGAAAATGTCATTGCTCAGGTGCGAGTAATACGCGCCGGCCATGTAATCGAAAGGTCCCTCGGCCGTCGACTGGATGCGTACTTCCTGGCTGAACTGATCGACCTCTTCGGTGTAGGGCGATACTGCCTGGCTGTAATTGTTCACGCCGCCCGCCGCAACCGGCACCAGTTCGACGCGCGAATCGTACTTGTGATGGAAATACCCGGTGATTCCGACGAGAGAAACGGCACCGAGACTCAAGGTGTTCGTGAGGCCCGTTTCATGAAATTCGTAGTCCGCGAAATTCGAACGCGCGAAGCTGTCGTACTTCACCTCGGAGCCGAGCGGTCCACCATTCTCAGCAACCACGAGCGGACAGGCGAAATCCAGCGGCCCCGCGAACGGCGAGGGACAGTTCAGCACCGTCATGGAGATCGCGTCGCGCCCTTCCGAATGACTGAAATCGAATCGCAGGTCGCTCTGGAAATTCTCACTCGGCTGCCAGCGCAGCGCTACACGCCCCTGATAGTCACGATTGCGAGGCGCGTCGTTCCCGGTGGTCTTGTTGTCGACGTAGCCATCCATCCCGGACACGCGTGCGGCAACGCGCGCGCCCAACGTACTGGTGATGGGCCCGCCGACGCCAGCTTCGACGTTGTATTCGCCTGTCTCGGCCGCGTACAGACCGGAAGCGTTGTATTCGAGCTCGCTGCTCGGTTTGCGCGTCGTGACGTTGAGAGCGCCCGCGATCGCGTTATTGCCGAAGAACGTCGTCTGCGGCCCCTTCAACACTTCGACCTGTGCGATATCGAACAGCGCGGCATGCGTCGAACGTGACCTGCCGCGATAGAGGCCGTCGACGAACGTGCCGACGGATTGCTCGAATCCCGAGTTCTGTCCCGATCCCACGCCGCGGACATTCAGCAGATCGGTTAACGGACCTGAGACGATCTTGACGTTTGGCAGCCTTGCGCTCACCGCCTCCAGGGAAGTGAGGTTGGACCGTGCAAGTGTTTCTCCGGAAACCACGGAGACCGCGACGGGTACGTCCTGCAAGGGCTGGGCGCGACGCTGCGCGGTCACGACAACTTCGTTGACCTCGTCCAGCGAAGCCGCTGCAGCCGGCGCGGCTCCTTCATTTTGAGGCGCAGCCTCTGCACTGACGGCGATACCTGTCGCGATGATGAAACTTGCGAGCCTGCGCATGACCATTTGCCCCCTTGTCTGGCCGTTATGAGGATTCGACCCTAGGGTGCTGCGTGCACGGCGAGCTGTCTCCTACCTATCCCGCGGCTCACGTTGCGGCGAGGCCACCGTCAACGAGCAATGGGTGGCCGACAATGAACGACGCCTCGCTGGAGGCCAGGAACAGCACGGCGCTCGCAATCTCCTCCGGCTGGGCCCATCGACCGATCGGATGCTGCTTCTTGATCCCTTCGACGACGACCGGGTCGTGCAGCCAATCCTGCAACATCGCAGTGTAAGTGGCACCCGGAAGCACGCAGTTGATCCGTATGTTCTTGCCGATGTAATCGAGCGCAGCCGCACGCGTGATGCCGACGACGCCATGTTTGGCAGCTGCGTAAGCGCTGATGCCCGGAGCTGCAGTCACGCCACCGATCGACGACGTGTTCACGATCGCTCCGCCGCCCGCCTTGATCATCTCGGGGATCTCATGCTTCATGCACAGAAAGACACCCTTCAGGTTCGTATCGATGACCTTGTTCCAGCTCGCTTCGTCGACCTCCGCGAGTGGAATGCCGATCACGTGAATGCCCGCATTGTTGAAAGCGATGTCGAGCTTGCCGAACGCGGATACGGCCTGTGCAACCATGCTCTTCACCGAAGCTTCGGAACTGACGTCCACGACAACCGCCTTCGCAATTCCGCCCCCCGCCCTCACCTGCTTCACCGTTTCCTGTGCCGTTTGCTCGTTGAAGTCGGCGACGACAACCTGCGCGCCCTCGCGCGCGAAGGCTAGCGAGGTGGCGCGCCCCATGCCACCGCCACCGCCCGTTACCAGAGCGACTCTTCCCGCAAACCGCTTATTCATGTTGCACTCGTTCCTTTGCCGTATTACGCCGCGCGGCAGCGCGCTCGGCGGCGCGGATCGCCCGCATCTGTGATTCGAAGTGCATGCGCGCTTCACTCACACCCGTGTCCGACGGAAAGGCGGCCAGCAGGTCTTCGCAAAGCTCCGCAACTTCGGCCCTGCTTTCAGGATGCGTAAGAATGTAAGCATCGTTGTTGCGAACGCCGCGCAGCACCGCTCGACCGACTTCAAGAGGTTCGACGGCCGCCGCGCCGAACTGCGACATCAATGCATCGCCGAGACTCGGACCGGCCGGGGGAGGCTCGAGTTGCGCCGGCCGATAGCGTGCAGAGTCAAAGATCCGCGAACGGACGAGCCCGGGACACAGGACTGAAACGCCAATCGCATGCGGAGCCAGGGCGAGGCGCAAGGCTTCCGACAATCCGCGCACGGCGAATTTCGTCCCCGTGTAGATTGCTGTCGCGCTCAGCGGGATGAGCGCGGCGAGGGATGCCGTATTGACGATGTGCGCTTCTGCCCCGAGATCGCGCAAGCGCGGCATGAAAGTGACGAGCCCGTTAATCACACCGCCGACATTGACGCCGAAAATCCAGTCCCATTCCGCGTAGCTCGCCTCGAGGACCGGCCGATCCGACCCGACACCGGCGTTGTTGCACAGTAGGTGTACTTTGCCGAAGACCCGCTCGGCTTCATCGGCCGCGCGCGCGAAGGCAGCTCGCTCGCGCACGTCGAGCTGGATGAAATGCACGGAGCCGGCGTGAATCTGAAGTTGCTGTGCCGCTTCGCTGAGATGCGACGGAAGCAGGTCCGTAACGATGACCCGCATCCCTGCCTCGAGGAAGGTTTGCGCCATCGCCAACCCGATGCCACTTGCACCACCGGTGATGAACGCTGTCTTGCCTGCCACCTCACGCATGACCTAGCTCGCTCAGATCGAGGCTGCGTGCGCGATATCGGACAGGCGCTGGAACCTGACTATGTTCTCTGCCTCGTCGATCAATCCCGCCGTGAGACACACGAAAGTCACGTGCGATTCTGGATCGACCCAGAACACCGTGCTGCCCGCGCCGTGGCTACCGAACGTGCGCGCCGAAGCCATCGTACCGAACTGATGCTGGCAAATGACTTCGCCCCGGAGCGTAAAGCCGAGACCGAGGTACGCGGGAAACGGCTTCCAGCCTCGCGACAGCGCGAGGCCCTTGTAGAGCTGATTCGGGTGATCACCCGTCCAGTTGCGTGTGGCCAGATCTAGAATGCGCGGACCGACGATGCGCTTCCCATCGATCTCGCCGCCCCTGCGTAACATCTCCGCAAAGCGAAAAACATCCGCGGCGGTCGACACCATGCCGACCCAGGGCATCTCGGAGTTCTCTTCGAGCAGCGCGCCATGCGGCCCGAGGTTGCTGTGCCCCGGATGAGTGGCAGGGAAGTGTGGCGGAAACTCCGGCACGACGTGACGAGGCTTGAGGTCCGCTCGGACACCGAGCGCGGTGCCCCGAAGTCCGAGCGGTTCGAGAATCTCATCGGTCAGGATCTGCCTGAACGAGCGCTGCTTCACGTCGGTACGACGGACCATCTCGCCCAGCAACGCATGGGATGCCATCGGGGAGTAATCCACCCGCACCCCTGGTGCCTCGACCGAATGAACGAATTTGCAGATGGCTTCAATGACCTCGGCGAGCACATCGATATTCATACCCGGCCGAGGCGTGAACACGCCCGGCAGTCCGCTCCGGTGGGTGAGGAGGTCGACCACCGTGATGTCTTCGCGCGGCTTGCCACCGAACTCGGGAATGACGCTGGAGACCTTCGTGGTGAGCGCCAGCTGCCCGCGTTCAATGGCGCGGAACACCACGACATTGGTGAAACCTTTGGTCAGCGAGAACAGGTTGAAGACCGAGCTTTTTTCGATAGGCCGCGGATCGTCGCTGCGATGCTGGCCGAAGGCTTCATGCAGCCCGACCCGCCCGTGCCGGGCAACGAGGATCGAGGCTCCCCGATAACGCCCTTTGCGGATATCGTCTGCAATCGCCGCACGCAACTCTCCCAGGCGTTCCAGGCAAAGCTTTCCATCACTCATCTCATCCGCCATGTGCGTGCTTCCCAATGTGAACGCTTGCATCTTGCTCACATTGGGAAGGCGAAAGACCTATCTCCCGGATAGGCTCCGGGCGGCGACTGGCCTGAGCCTGCACGGCGTGCCAGACTGATTGCGATTTCGCAGGGGGACGCCGACTTGAGGATGCCGCTGGACAATGCACAGATCTACAATCGCATCAAGCTTCGCGTGCCGCGCGAAGCGCGCGGGCTCGTGGATCGCGCGCGGCTCATGCAGCGTCTGGAGGAAGGTCGGGATGCGCGCCTGACCGTGATTCATGCGCCGGCTGGATATGGCAAGTCTATTTTGATGCAGCAGTGGGCCGCGCGGCTCTCCGCGGATGGCGATGTTGCATGGTTTTCAGTGGACCCTGCGGATCGCGAGCCTACGGCATTCCTCAATTGCATCGTCCAGGCCTTCGAGGAGGCCGGCGTTCCGATCGCGCCACGTGTCACCGCCATTCTGAATCGCGAGAAGTTCTTCTCGTGGAAACTCGTGGTCAGTGCGCTCGCCAATAGCTTCTTCGATGCGCAACGTCCGCGGTGGCTGCTCATCGACGACGCACATTGCCTGAGAGACTCCGAGTCGCTCACCTGCCTGCAACTCCTGTTCGAAGCTGCCCCGCCGACACTCCATCTGATCGTCGCGAGTCGTGAAGAGCTCGGTATTCCGCTGGGCCGCGCTCGCGCGCTCGGTCAGGTGCTCGAGCTGCGCGCCGATGATCTGCGCTTCCTGCCGACCGAAGCTGCAAGTTTCCTCGAGCTCGAGGGCCACGCGCACCTCAGTCGGCAGGACATGGAGACGCTCCAGGAGCGTACCGAGGGCTGGATCGTCGGCCTGAAGCTCGTCAGCATCTCGTTGCGAAGTGCTGCCGATCCTGCTCGTTCACCCCCGCGCGCAAGCGGCGACCATCGACCCTTCGCCGATTTCTTTTCGGAAGACGTGGTCGCCGGTCAGACGCCGGAGCTTCGCGACTTTCTCATGCGCACCTCCGTGCTGGATCGGTTCTGCCCGGCACTCTGCGACCGACTGTTAGGTAACACCAACAGCCGGCGCCTGATCGATGAATGCGCCAAAGCGGGACTGTTCCTCGTCCCGCTGGATCCGACCGGCGACTGGTATCGCTATCACCATCTCTTTGCAGACTATCTAGGGCGCTGCTTGCAGGAGCAGCTACCGGGAGAACGCGACCGGCTCTGCCTCGAAGCTGCAGCCTGGCTCGTCGAAGCAGGCTACGTCGCGGAAGGCTTCGAGTATGCCCTGCGTGGTAACAGCCCGATGCGTGCGGCAGAAATTCTCGAGGCCGGCTGTGACGACTTGTGGCGTGCTGGCCGCCAGGATGTATTCCAGCGGCTGGCCGCGCGAATTCCACCGCACATACAGGCGCTTCACCCGCGCATCATGCTCGCGATCGCATGGCGGCTCATCATGCAATGGCAGATCGGCGAAGCGCGTAGCCTCGTGCAGGTGAGCAAGGCGCGCCTCGCCGAGATCAGCCGCGCCGGCACGATGGCGCCTCAGGATCTGACGCGACTGCAGTGCCTGGTCACGCACCGTGAAGGCCAGCTCGCGCATGTGACCTACGAGTTGTCAGTGCTCGAACAGCAGTCCCTGGCCTCGGAAGCGGAGATGCGCAATCTCGACGATTCGTACATCCTCACGAGCCACTACAACTCCCGGCAGTTCGCTGAGCGCGAGCAATACAAGCTCGGGCGGCTGGATCGGCTCGCCGAGCTCGCGCGGCTCGAAATCGAGCGCGGCGGCAGCGAGCATACGATCGTGTTTCATGCGGCAGTCGCCGGTCCGTCGTATCTGCTGACCGGTCGCACCCAGAAAGCACTGACCATACTGGCGGACGCGCTAGAGATCGCCGAAGCGCTCTCCGGCCGCAGCTCTCCGCTCGGTGCCGTCGCTGCGATTCCGCTCGCCGGTGTGCACTACGAGCTGAACGAAACGGATCGTGCGAGCGAACTGCTGGAGCGCTTCCTATCGGCCAACGTCATCGGCTTCGTGGATCAACTTGTCACCGCGGCCAGCGTGCGCGCGCGGCTGGATTCGCTCGCGGGGAATCACACGGGGGCAATGAAAGCGCTCGAGGACGCCGTCGAGTTCGCCGGTCGGCATGACTTGCCGCGCCTCGAGCTCATGGCTCGCATCGAGGCAGTGCAATTGCTGTTGCGGCGGGGTCACCCGGACGATGCAGCGCGTCTCGTGCGTGCATGCGGGCTCTACGGTCGGAAGGATGCCACCGAGCTCACTTCTCAACGCAACGTCACGCGCCTTGACAGCGCGATTGCCGCGAGCTGGTGTCGCTTCGCCGCGGTCCAGAATCGCGTGAACGATGCATTGCGTGTCGCGCGTTGGTGGCGCGCGACGGTCGCGAATGCCAACGCCGTGCTGGACCTCGTGCGCTGGGACATTCTCGTTGCGCAGATGCTGATGCTGTCTGGCGATCGGCTCGCCGCGCATCGCGCGATGTCGCAGGCGGTCTCCAAGGCCGCTCAACCCCGCTTCTTCCGCGCATTCCTCGATGAAGGCGAGCCTGTCGCGCAGATGCTCCATCAGATGACACGCGCGCCGAATCACGGACCCGATCAGAACGATGCGTTCGTCCAGGAGCTGTTGACGCGCTTTCGTCATGAGCTGCGCGATCAGAGCATCTTCGACGACACCCAACCCGAGGATGCGACGGCGCTGTGCGGGCGAATGAGCAGCCGCGAAATCCAGATCCTGGAGCTCGCGGCAACGGGCATGCCGAATCAGCAAATCGGCGCCAAGCTCGGTCTCACCGAGGGTTCGGTGAAGTGGTATCTGCAACAGATATTCGACAAAGTCGGCGTGCGCGACCGTTTCCTCGCCGCCAAGAAGGCACGCCAGTTCGGCCTCATGAAGTGAGGGCTACACGACGGCCGTAATGGCGATATCCGAGTATTTCTGGAAGCGCTCGACGTTCTGTCCTTCCGGGAGCACGCCGTGCGAGAGACAGACGAACGTGACATCCCGGGCAGGGTCCACCCAGTACAGCATGCTGCCCTGACCGTGTTGGCCGAAGGTCTTCGGTGAAGTCAGCGTTCCGAACTGATGATGGCAGACGACATCACCGCGAAGGCCCACGCCGAGACCGAGATAGGCCGGCGGCGGCTCCCAGTTGCGTGCGATGGCGTTCTTGCCATACAGCTGGTTGATCTTCAAGCCCGTGCGGTTGATGAGCATCTGTTCGACCGTGACCGGCGAAAGAATGCGGGCGCCGTCGAGCTCGCCGCCCCGCCTCAACATCTCGGCCAGACGGAACAGGTCCGCGACGGTGGAAGCAATGCCGACCCACGGCATCTCCGCGTCCTCTTCCTCGAAGGCACCATCGGTGCCGAGGTTGCTGTGGCCGAGATGGCGCAGCGCGCCTTTGTCGAACAGCCACGTAGGCCTGATGTGGCGCGGTTTCAGATCGCGACGCAGCCCGACGGACGTACTACGCATGCCAAGCGGCGCGAGGAGCTCCGCGTGCATGATCTCCCGGAAGCTGCGCTTCGCAGGGTCAGTGCGCCTGACCGCCTCGCCCATCAGCGCATGGCCGACCATAGGCGCGTAGGTGGCGACCTCACCAGGCAGCGCCTCGGAGTGCACCTTCTTGCAGATGATCTCGATCGTCTCGTCGAGGCGGTCGATATACATGTCCGGCTCCGGCTGGAACATGACGGGCAGCCCCGAGGTGTGCGTGAGCAGATGATAGAACGTGATGTTCTCGCGCACGCCGCCGCGAAACTCCGGAATGATCTCGGACACCTTGGTCGTGAGCGCAAACTGGCCGCGCTCGATCGCCTGTAGCGTCAAGACCGCCGTGAAAGACTTGGAGACGGAGAAGATGCTGAACACGGCATCCTTGGTCATCCGCGCACGGGTCGCCACATCGCGATAGCCCACGGCCTCATGAAGCGCGATCTGGCCGCCCCTGGCCACGAGAATCACGCCGCCATAGTATTTTCCCGCTTCGGTGTCGGCTTGCATCACCGACAACAAGTGATTCAATCGGCCGAGGTGCAGGCCGCAAGCGGCGATTTCATTCGTCATGACACTTTCCCGTTGAGTGAAGGCTGGCAGCGTACTGCGCGCCTTGTGCAATCCACCTATCGGAGCGATAGGTGGCAGCCGTTCCGGGCGTGCCATGATGCGTAGCGTGAAAGAGCGGTTTCGAATCAGGAGTCTTCATGGCGAATCTGGTTTTCGTGCAGTTCCACCCCAAGCCCGGCAGTGAGCAGGCCGTCGAAGCCATCCTTCGCGGCATGGTCGTCGCTACGCGTCAGGAGCCCGGAAATGAGCTGTACGATCTCTATCGGGCGACCGCCACCTCCGGCGGCACTGTGTTTGCGCTGACCGAGCGCTATCGCGATCAGACTGCGCTCGAAGCGCATCGAGCCACCGCTCATTACCAAGCGTATCGCGCCAACATCATCGAACATCTCAGCGCACCGATCGACGTGAAAATCCTTGAATCGCTGGACGTACGCAGGTGACGCGATGAGCACGAGAAGAGAATTCATACGAACGGGCGCCGCAATCGCGGCACTCACCGCGCTCGACCCGGCACGGGCCGACGAACGCGGCGATTCTTCGCTCGCGCTCTACAAGGTGATCCTTGATTTGGCATTTCCTTCGAGCGCCGCATTTGGTCGACGAGCCAGCGAGCTCGGCCTCGCTACGCACGCGTCGCCCAGCGACGTCACGTCATTGTGGTATCACGATCTGCATCCTCGCTGGGTGCAATCCGCCGTTGCAATTGCAGGCCTCACCTCGCCTGAATCGCTGTTCTGCCTGGAGCGGCTGGCATGGGATCACTCGATGCGAGTGCTCTTCAGGGCATTCCACAGGCCCGTGGACAGCAGCTCGATCGAGCATGTACTGACCGGGCCACAGTCCGTCGTGCGCGCCCTGACGAGCGCCTATACAACGCGCGACGCCTGGACCGATGCAACCGCCGAAGCGTTCGCAGGCTTTCCGACAGCGCAAGGAGCTCTCATCCAGCGCACGCTGCGCGTTCGCGGATCCGGGAGAGGCGCGAGGTTGGGGACCACGCTCGTATCGTGGGTCATCGGCCCAATCAGCAAGACGACAGCAGCATGAAGACTCCGCCGGGAATGAGCTCCGAGGCGTTTTCATCGGCATTGCGCGAATTCGCGGGCGCGGTCGGCAAGGACTGGGTGTTCACGAGCGACGAGGACATCAGACTCTATCGCGACGCCTATTCGCCGTTCTGGGGCGAAGAAGACGAACCCGTCGCATCCGCAGCCGTCGCGCCACAAGACGTTGCTGAAGTGCAGGCCGTCGTGCGCATCGCCAACGAGCGGAAGATCCCGATATACCCGATCTCCACCGGTCGCAACCTCGGCTACGGCGGCGCCGCGCCCGTCTACTCCGGCAGCGTCGTGCTCGATCTCAAGCGGCTCAACCGCATTCTCGAGATGAACGAGCGCAATGCCACGTGTCTCGTCGAGCCCGGCGTAAGTTACTTCGATCTCTACCGGCACATCCGCGCAAACAAGCTGAAACTGTGGATCGACTGTCCCGATCCTGGGTGGGGCAGCCTCGTCGGCAATGCCCTGGAGCGCGGCAACGGCTACACGCTCGCACCGTATCGCGATCACTGGGGCGCACATGCTGGCATGGAAGTGGTGCTGCCGAATGGCGATCTCGTCCGCACAGGGATGGGTGCGATGCCGGGCGCGAAGACGTGGCAGCAATTCAAATATGGTTACGGACCGCATCTCGACGGGCTGTTCTCCCAATCGAACTTCGGGATCGTCACCAAGATGGGCTTCTGGCTGATGCCGGAACCGGAAGCGTTCCGCTCCGGAACAGTAAGTGTCTATCGCTACGATGACCTGTTCAAGCTGGTGGACATTCTCGCCTATTTGGAAAACCTGAAGGTCATGAGCGCGACCACGCGAGTGGAGAGCCCCCTGCTCTTCGGCGCCTTCAAGGCACCACCGCCTTCATCCGAGCTCGTAGCCTTGCGCACGAAGAACCCGAGCCGGGAGGAATACGAGGCGTTCGCGGCGCAAAACGACGTGCCGTACTGGTCGGTGATCTTGCGCTTCTACGGATCGCCCAAAGTCACGGGTGCGCATTGGGAATACGCTCAGGAGAAGTTCGCAGCTGCGATTCCAGGCGCAAAGTTCAGAGACGGCGACTTCTATCAGTTTCCGCTGAGCGATACGGTGGTCGACAAGATCATGGACAAGGCGCCACTCGGCGTGCCGAGCCTTGAAGCGTTTTCCATGGGCGGGCGCACGCCAACCAATCCCACGCCCAGTAACGGTCACATGTGGTTCTCACCCATCATTCCGATGTCGGGCGAGGCGGTGCAGGAATGCGAGCGCGTGTTTCGCGAGGCGTTCAGGGAATGGGGCGTCAACCCGCTGGGACTACCGCTGCCGCAGCTGTATCACGAGCGCACGTTCTTCCAGATCTACGGCTTTCCGATCACGCACGACATCGAGACCAATCGCAAGAACCGCGAGACCTTCAAGCGCATGATCAAGCTCGCTGCCGAACACGGTTGGGGCGAATACCGCACCGCACCTGCCTTTATGGACGCATGCGCGGACACGTACTCTTTCAACAACCACGCCCTCATGCGCTTGCAGGAAACATTGAAAGACGCCATCGATCCCAACGGCATCCTGTCTGCGGGCCGTTATGGCATCTGGCCGGCCAATCTGCGGAAACCCCGCCCATGAAATCGCGCGTGTCAAAGGCTCTCGCACTAGCCGCGCTGCTGAGCGCGCCCTTTGCGGCCGTCGCCGCAGAC
>Ga0207675_100004478_pt1 | contig 13503 bp, 10 predicted proteins | sample KBSSwiS42_FD_184305 | JGI IMG/M metagenome (GOLD analysis project Ga0207675, IMG submission 184305) | Switchgrass rhizosphere microbial communities from Kellogg Biological Station, Michigan, USA - KBS Switchgrass S4-2 (SPAdes) (version 2) | ecosystem: Host-associated > Plants > Roots >... | reverse complement strand
CGCGACGATTGCCGGACTCAAAAGCGTTTGGCCCATCTACATCCTTAGCGCATTTGCCTCAGCTGCAACGGCATTTGATATTCCAGCGCGGCAATCACTAATGCCATCCCTGGTTCCTCCGGAAGATTTTCCTAACGCAGTTAGCCTTGGCCTGGTTGTTTTCAATATTGCGACCATTGGTGGACCGGCGCTGGCAGGAATCATGCTCGCTGAAAGTGGACCCGCAGTTATCTATGCGCTAAACGCAGCCTCATTTGTTGCCGTGATAGCCGCATTGGTAGCAATGACGGCGAGCGGAAGTCCGGAACTACAAAGTGGACGACGAGAGGCTTTGAGTCTCCGCGCGCTAAAGGAAGGATTGCGTTTTGTTTGGCAGACGCCAATCATCGTGCAAACCATGACGCTCGATTTTGCTGCGACGTTCTTCGCTTCAGCCACTTTGCTTTTGCCGATATTTGCGAAGGAACGACTGCACGTCGATGCCCGTGGTTACGGTCTCTTAGCGGCAGCACCGGCTATCGGATCAGTCATCACGGCACTGTTGATGGCCCGCATCGGAAGCTTTCGGCGTGAAGGTCGACTTGTCGTGGTGTCCGTGGCTGTGTTTGGTATCGCCACAGCGATGTTCGGTGTATCGACCATCTTCTGGGTCTCACTATTGATGCTTGCGATCACAGGCGCAGCTGACACTATCAGCACAGTCCTTCGGCAAACAATTCGCCAGCTGGTGACTCCAAATCATATTCGCGGACGGATGACAGCAATCAACATGATGTTTTTCATGGGAGGGCCGCAGCTTGGTGAACTCGAAGCTGGTAGCTTGGCCTACTTGATTGGAGCTCCACTCTCAGTGGTTGTCGGTGGGCTCGGGTCATTGGTGTGTGCGTGCGTCGCGGCAGTGAAGTCGAAAAGTCTGATGGAGTATGAGGGTTAAATGGACAATTGGTCTCCGGCCGACACCAACACTCATCAGGACCACGTCATCGCCCACGTGATTGGCGCGACAGTTGAAGCGTATTTTGTTTGGGACGAAACTGTTTACCTGGTACTGGACATTGGTTTCATATGGAACATCTATTTAAATATCGAGATGGGACTCGTGCCTCAAGTTGTCGCGATTGCGGAGTTGGACGCCAGCGACGAGATGAGGAGGGAATTGCGTTCAGACCTTGACCTCATCGGAAGGGATGCTTCGCTGAACAGGATGACTACTTCGCCGGTTCAATCGCCAATCCTTTCAATTGATTTCTTGACGGCGGACAGTTCGAGACAGCTGCGTCTGACTTGTGAAGAAGGAGTGCTTGTCGTAGAAACATCTCTTCAAACTGCCGAGGTGAAAATCTATGAAGCCGGATGACGAAAAATCTGAATTAGCAGAAGCGGCGAAGGCGGAAGAAGAGTTTATTCGCGAGACACTCAGGATAGAACTCGGACGCGAGCCGACAAGCGATGAGGTTGATGAGTGGCTCCGCGAACATACGGAAGGTTATTGACCTGACTCAAACACAGAAACACCGCGCTCAACTACACGCGGTGTTTCTGTCCCCCCTTGCTCGAAACTCGCTTAGTCGGCAATCACAGATATCTGATTGTCCACTTCCTTAACGCCCTTAGTCTTGCGAACCATCTTCTCAACCTGGTTCTTCATTGCTTCGGTTTTGACTGTTCCCAGCAGCGTCACTTTTGCGTTCATGACCGTCGCTGTGATCCCAAGCGTTGAAAAGGTCGGATCCTCCGTCAGTTGTTTGTCGATCGCCATCTGAACAGTCGCATCGTTATTTGAGGCTGACGTATCAGATGTTCCACCCGAAGGTGATTGAATGATGATCGGGGCCTGCTGTGTAGCTGGGGCCGGTTGTTGAATGATCACCGGCGGTTGTTGCGCAGGAGCTTGCTGCACGACCGTCGGCGGTGGCGGCTGTTGCGCAACCGTATTCGCGTTTTGGTCGGCTGTTGGTTGAGTGCTCATCCAAAACAACACCAGTAACGTGATTAGTGCTATTGCGACCACGACCAGCACCCCAACCATGCCGGCTGAAACGCCACTTCTTTCGGGTGTTCGCACCGATTGTGAATTGACAACCTCCCGCCTCGCAGTCGGCGTCTCCACTACCACTCGGCTTTGTCTTGCCTCTTCTTCATCGTATGCCATTGCTATTTCTCCTCTGTTTGAATCGTTCGGTTATTCCGTGCTGATTTCTCTCGCCGTTGATCAATATCTTCGGTGATGTCGATGTCGCGAGTAGATATAGGAACCTCCAGCGCCGGCAGCCGCTCCAATTGCAGCCGCGCGTTTGCCACCTGCTGCAGCACCAACGCCTGCACCTAATGCTGTTCCACTTACTACCGTTCCTGCTGTCCTGGTTCGTCCTTTGAAATGGCGGCGTGCCGCACTTCGATTAAACGCATAAAGGCCAGCGCCTCCGGCTCCCATTGCGGCGCCTTTCTTTCCGGCGACGAGAGCGCCGACGCCGGCTCCCCCTGCGATGATTGCAACCGTGCGCGCCTTGCGTCCAAACTTCGATCTATGATGACGACGTGTGCGTCCTTCCGCTGAAACGAGCGTGCCGCCCAGGACCAACAAACTCAGAACCAAAATTAAAACCATCAATCTCTTCATCGTTCCTCCGTAATAACCATTTGTATTCAGAGTCGATCTCAATTCCGCAGATCGTTTGGGCAAACACCGTTCCCCATGGGTTCGCGATGAGTGAATCCGGCGAAACCTCCAGTAAAAACGCGGCTATTTCGTTGTTGCGTCGTGCGGTTTGAAATTAAGGAAGACCGTCAGCTTGTTTTGATATCGTACGCTTTGGTGTTTCGTAGAGATGAAGAAGGTTTGGATTGAGACAGCACAGTACAGAACAGCACAGAACAGTTCCGCGGCTTTGCCGACTCCCGTGCGGAAAGCCTCTGGCTTTCCGTGATGCCCCTTGAAACGCAGAGGCTCCGCCTCGGGCGGCGTAGCCGCGAAAAGAGTGATGGTCTGAACGGAAAGCCAGAGGCTTTCCGCACGGGAGGCGGCAAAGCCGCTTGCACTTTGTACCGAGGCGGCAAAGCCGCTTGCGCTTTGTATCGAGGCGGCAAAGCCGCTTTGCGCGTTGTACCTTAGTGCTTGGTACCTCGTACATGTACTTTGGGCTTTGTACTTTGTTCGCTTGTCACACCACGACTTCTCAGGTTAACTAAGAGGCACACAGTTCAACGATTCACGAATAACTTTTCACGATTCACAAACAATGACCACCGCCATCATTCATCATCCTATTTTCAAGGAACACGACACCGGCCCGGGACATCCGGAAACTCCTTCGCGTTACAGTGTCGTTATGGATGCATTGCGTGGCGATGAGAAGTTGTGGAGTTCAATGCGCGAGGTTGAGGCGAAAGAGGCACCGCGAGGAGATATCCAGGCCGCTCACTCAAGCCAACTCTACAAACTCATCGAACGAGTTGTTGCCGAAGGAACTGGGTACCTTGACGCTGACACCGCAGTGTCGATGCGTTCGCTGGACGCGGCTCGACACGCAGCTGGTGCACCCTGCCAGGCGATTGATCTCATCATGTCTGGCGAGGTAGCGAATGCTTTTGTTCCCGTGCGTCCACCCGGCCATCATGCAACTTCGGAACGGTCGATGGGGTTTTGCCTCTTCAACAACGTAGCGGTCGCTGCTCGCTACGCTCAAAGGAATTACTCTGAAATTGAACGAGTTGCGATTGTCGATTGGGACGTTCATCACGGTAATGGCACACAGGGAATCTTTTACGACGACCCGTCCGTTTACTTTTTTTCATCGCATCAGTATCCGTGGTATCCGGGAACGGGAACACGAGGAGAAAAGGGAACTGGACGTGGCCTTGGCTACACAATGAACCTGCCGCTGCGAGCTGCTACACCAGCGAACGAACAGAAGCGAGCGTTTGAATCAGCCCTTGACGATATGTCAGCCGAGTTCAAACCCGATTTGATCATCATCTCAGCAGGTTTCGATTCGCACATAGACGATCCCTTGGGCCAGTTACTCTTAACCGATCGAGATTTTGTGGATCTGACACGCGCAGTTAAGCAGTGGGCCGACAGTAGTTGTGAAGGAAGGCTGGTTTCGTGTCTCGAAGGCGGATACAACCTAGATACGTTAGGCGAAACTGTTCGAGCTCATGTGCAGGAGCTGCAGAGCTAGTTTGTGGCACAGACTTCAGTCTGTGTACTGTGGGGTCGAGCTAGTATCAAAGAATCATTGGTCATATATCATTTGTCATTTTTCATTTGGTTATCTGAATCGGCCCTACGCTGACTCGCGATTAGATCGGGTCTCTTCAATTTACCAACTGATAAATGTGAAATGATATATGACCAATGTTTCTTGCGCCCTCGTTTTCCAATTCACAAATCCACAGACTGAAGTCTGTGCCACAAGCTAATGGAGTCTGTGCCACTAACTAGTTTGACACTCACTACTCGGCTTTTTATGATCACCTCACATGCCTGACAAATCATCTTCTACAAGTAATGATCGACCTGAACGTGTGTTCTTGATCGACTCAATGTCACACATCTTTCGCGCGTTTTATGCGCCGATGCAGAATCGAGTTGCGCCACTAGCAACTTCGCACGGCCAGGTCACCCAAGCCGTTTACATCTTCACAAACATGCTCATCAAGCTGCTTCGTGAAGAGAAGCCGGACTACATTGCCGCAATCTTCGAATCGAAAGAGAAGACGTTTCGGCATGAAACCTTCGCGGACTACAAAGCAAATCGCGAAGCGATGCCAGAGGATCTTGCGACACAGCTCCCTTACATTATTCGACTTTGCGAAGCGTTCAATATTCCGGTTATCAATTCCCCTGGCTACGAGGCTGATGATGTTATTGGGACGCTGGCGAAGCAGATCGCCGAACAGAAACTGCAAGTTGTCATCGTGTCGAACGACAAAGACATGTGCCAGCTCGTTCGCGATCCATTTATTGTTTGCATGCGACAGAACTCACAGGTGCTGAAGCGCAAAGAACCAGTGCCGCCAATCGAGTGGTGTAATGAAGAGTGGGTTGAGAAGAAGTTTGGAGTTACTGCCGACAAGTTAGTCGACTTGCTCGGGTTGATGGGTGACTCCGTTGACAACATTCCTGGTGCACCGGGCATAGGTTCGAAAGGTGCAGTGCAGATCATCCAGCAGTTTGGTTCGATTGAGGCGGCCTTAGCCGGATGGGAGTCGGTCAAACATAAGACCTATCGAGAGTCGTTGCGTGATAACGCTGCTCTTATCCGGCAGTCACGCGAGCTGGCCCGCATTCAGCAAGACATTGACGTACCTCTCAAGCTTGACGAGATCAAGTCGCGTCCGCCGGATCGTTCTGCTACATATCAACTCTTTAACGAATTAGAGTTTGCTGCCTTATCGCGTGAGTATGCTGACGCTGCTGAAGTCAAAGCTGCGACAGTTGAGACACAACGAGACTACCGGTTGATTCAAACTAAGTCAGCCTTGGATAATCTCGTGCGCACTTTGTTTGACGCAGAGACTATTGGCATTGCTATCGCCGACACAACACCTGCCGCCGAAGGGCAACAGGAGTGCTTCACCGAACTCGAGACGTCGCAGGGCATCGCTTTCTCAACCAAGGCAGGCTCTGCGGCATATGTCGATCTCGAGAAGTTTTCAGGCGGGAATGCGATAGAAACCTTGCGCGAAGTGTTTAGTAACGGCCTCATCGAAAAGTCGGTGCATGATTTAAAGCGCGCGACCGCTTTGCTGGCACGATTCAATGTCACACTCGAAGGCGTAAAAGACGACACGAGCCTTGCCGCTTATCTCCTGGATCCAAATCGCAGTAAGTACGAATTGACTGACATCGCTCGTGAAGCACTTGGTTCAGAGAATGGTTCTAATCCGCCTGCTGACTGGACAGCCGCCGCCTGGGAAACAGCAAGCGCAGCTGACCTTACCGCACAAACTGCCAAGGTTCTGCACTTGCGGATCCTGGATAAAAAACTCGAAACGATCTATTCGGAGGTCGAGTTGCCGTTGGCGCCGCTGCTTTATCAGATGGAACAGGCCGGATTGAAAGTCGATCCACGTGTGCTATCAGATCTCTCGAGTTTCATTGGTCAGGAACTACACAAACTGACTTTGAAGATCTATCAACTGGCGGGACGAGAGTTCAACATCGGTTCTCCCAAGCAGGTTGGCGAAGTACTTTCTGAATTGAACATCAACTCCAACCGGAAAACTTCCACCGGCCGAGTCTCAACCAGTAAAGCCGTGTTGGAAGAGCTCGCCCAGTCGTTTGAGTTGCCGCGCTTGATTATTGACTATCGTGAGCTCGATAAGTTGAAGAGCGTTTACACGGATGCTCTACCCCACCAAATTGCGAGCGACGGAAGAATTCATTGCCAGCTAAACCAGACCGTTGCTGCCACCGGACGACTTTCGTCGAGTGAGCCCAATCTCCAGAACATTCCTATTCGAACAGATCTTGGTCGTCGCATACGAAAAGCATTTGTCGCTGAGAAGGGGCACAAGATCATTTCGGCCGACTACTCGCAACTTGAATTGCGACTACTTGCGCACATCACCCAGGATGCAGTAATGCTCGAGGCGTTTCAGAATAACGAAGACATTCATGCGCGAACGGCGCGACTTGTATTCGGAGCCAAGACCGACGAAGAACTAAAAGAAGCCCGGCGCTTTGCCAAGATAGTTAACTTTGCTATCGCCTATGCGATTGAACCGTGGGGCTTGTCGCAGCGAGTTGGCATCAGCCGAGCGGAAGCGAAGAAAGTCATCGAGGATTACTACAACACATACAAAGGCGTCAGACGATACATGGACGAAGTTCCAGTAATGGCGCGCGAGCATGGTTATGTTCGTTCGCTGTATGGTCGTATTCGTCCATTACCCGGCATTTCCGATCGCAATGCAAACATCCGCAAGGCCGCCGAACGCGAAGCGATCAATATGCCGATACAGGGAACGGCAAGTGACATCGTAAAGATTGCGATGTTGCATGTTGAAGACCAACTAAAGCGAAAGGGCTTAAGTGCTCGTTTGTTAATGCAGGTCCATGACGAGCTGTTGGTTGAGTGTCCGGAAAAAGAGGTCGAGGAAGTTGCGGCGCTACTGAAGCGCGAAATGGAAACCGCCGTTTCTCTGGATGTGCCGCTTGTGGCAGACGTGGGTGTGGGTGACAATTGGATGGACGCCAAACCTTAGAAGACTAACTATGACGCCGGCACCCCAAAAAGAGTCTGAAGTGGTCTATCGACGGATGTCGCCCGTAGATCACCAGCCTCCCGACATCCAGGCAAGCGAACCGCAAGGCATCGGAATCGCTCCTACCGTTACGCCTATCGTTATTGCGTTTCTCCTGTTACTGGGACTCATATCAGGCCTGGGCTTGTTAAGTACCCGTGAAATGGACAAGGTCGCGGTCAATGCTCAAAGCCTTGTCTCTCAAAACTCAGCGCATCAAACTGTTCTGCTCAACTTCCGGCTGGCGATAACGAAACTCGATAACGAAGCTCGGATAAAAAACGAGGCGGAATCGAGGCGCGACCTAAAACCACCACTTGATGTTCGTTTTGATAACGCTGGCGAAGAAGTGCGGAATCTCCTTCTACGTCTTGAGAAGCCACCGCTTTCAGAAGATCCTTCGTGGCAACAACTTCGTACTGACATCCTTTTATTTTTGGAGATCACAGGGAACGTCCGAAGGTATGGACTTGAGGGTTACGGACAGGCACTCACAATCAACAACGACCTTAATGCGATCGCGAGCAGCCTGGATCAGCAACGCGACCAGACAGCCAATCAGATTCAGAGTATGCAGGATCGATCGCGTCGATCGATTCGCCTCTGGAGTGTGATTGCTTTGTTGGTAGGCGCGTTGGTTGCGGCAGGAACGGTATGGGAAGTTCAAAGGCGCTTCAAACAAATGCGTCGCAGCACTTTTGAAGCCCGCCGTGAAAGAACGTTCACCAACCAACTTCTCGAGGGTATGGTCAGTGCTGTTACAGCCATCGATGAAGAAGACAGAATACGGAGCGCGAACGCGGCTTTCTTTAAGATATTTCCTCACGCGAGCATCGGCGCATCCGTGTTGGAAGATCTTCCGCCAGAAGACTCTCGAAAGATGTTGCAAGCAGCGACGGCAACTCAGGTCGATAAAGCGAGCTATCGAGGTCGTTGGGTAGCCCAGGTAGAAAAAGAAGAGAAGACGTTTGATATTTATTCGTCTCCCCTGGCAATCAACGGGAATCGCGGTCAAATTGTCACTCTCGTCGATGTCACAGAAGTTGCCGAGGTTGAGCGGACCTTGCGCAGAAGTGAATCGTTGGCGGCCGTTGGACAAGCGACCACGCAGGTTGCTCACGAGATTCGCAATCCATTGGGCAGCATTCGTCTTGGTGTCTCGATGCTGCGCGACAGTGTCTCTGATCCCGACGCCCTGAACACGATCGAATTGGTCGAGCGCGGTATCAAGCATCTCAACAAGCTGGTTGTTGATGTGACTCAGTTTTCACGACAGAAGAGTCTGGACCGCTCAAGGGTTGACCTAAATGATGCGTTGGATCGCAGCATCGATCTTGTCAGCGAGCGGATACGAGAAAAGAATACAACTGTAGAAAAAAGATTTAGTGACGAATCGTTGGTTGGAACCTGGGACGCCGATCAATTGCGACAAGTATTTGTCAATGTGATTGCGAATGCCGTAGATGCAGGGCCGGAAAACGCATCGATCTCAATTCAAACTGAACACCACCACAGCAATAACGACGTTCCTTCGGCTGTAAAACGTTATGCCCGGATCATGATTGCAGATCACGGGAAGGGTATGGACAAGACAACGCGTGACCGAATCTTTGAGCCGTTCTTCTCAACCAAGAAACGCGGAACAGGACTGGGCCTCGCAATCGTGAAGCAGATTGTTGAGCTGCACGATGGGAAGATTAATGTTGAGAGTGAACCCGGTGAAGGCTCGAAGTTCATCATCGACTTACCGCTCTAACGTCGCAAAAGCTCTGCGCGCCGCCTCAATCGTCCGGTCAATAATGTCGTCAGAGTGGGCGAGGCTGACAAACGCCGCTTCAAACTGCGAAGGCGCAAGATAGACCCCCTGGTCGAGCATCGCGTGAAAGAATTTTCCATACTTCTGTCTGTCACACTTATCAGCTGTACTCCAGTCTACGACCTCTTCATCGGCAAAGAATCCAGTCCACATCGAGCCCACTCGGTTGATGGTGCTTTTCACCTTTGCGTCCTGAGCCGCCAGCCTCAGCCCATTGCAGAGCCTTTGCGATGCTTGTTCTAGTTGGCGGTAAACAGCCGTGTCTCGCAGTCTCCGGAGCGTCACAATTCCAGCGGTCATCGATAGTGGATTGCCTGACAAAGTTCCTGCCTGGTAGATCGGCCCGGCAGGCGCGATGTTTCGCATCAACTCTTTGCTGCCACCATATGCGCCAACCGGAAGTCCGCCTCCGATTATTTTGCCCAGTGTCGTAATGTCTGGATGAATCTTGTAGCGCTCCTGCGCGCCACCACGAGCAACACGAAAACCAGTCATTACTTCATCGAAGATGAGTAACGCATTGTTCTGCGTGCACATCTCACGCACCGCCTGCAGGTATCCTGTTTTCGGTGGAACGCAACCCATATTGCCGACCACGGGTTCGATGATCACCGCCGCGATGTCTTGCTGTTCACTGAAAGCCTGCGCAAGTGCGGTCGGATTGTTGAAAGGAACCGTGATTGTGTTTGCGGCGAGTGATGCTGGGACGCCCGGACTGTCAGGTAGCCCAAGCGTTGCAACACCCGAGCCGGCTTTGACGAGAAGGCTGTCGCCATGACCGTGATAACAACCTTCAAATTTGATCAGCTTCGTCCTTCTAGTAACACCTCGAGCCAGGCGGATGGCAGACATCGTGGCTTCCGTTCCGCTATTTACCATGCGCACCATTTCAATAGAAGGAACTGCATCAATCACTTCTTCAGCCAATTCAACTTCTAGTTCGTTTGGTGCGCCGAAGCTTGTGCCGCGAGCGACAACCTCCTTGAGGGCGTCCACGATCTCCGGATCCGAATGGCCGAGAATCATCGGCCCCCAGGAACCGACGTAATCGATGTATGTCCGGCCATCGGCGTCAGTCATCGTTGCGCCGGAAGCACTCTTGATGAATAGCGGAGTGCCACCCACTCCTCGAAAAGCACGGACAGGTGAATTAACGCCGCCAGGCATTAACTCGATCGCCTGTGCAAAGAGTTCTTCGGATCTATTGTGCTGAGGTTTTGATTGCATGTGGTGATTATACTTCTCTGTGCTTCCGCCGTGCTCTCGGTGTCTCGTTTTGGATTTGCGGCTTTGCCGCCTCCCGTGCGGAAAGCCTTCGGCTTTCTGTAAGCGCTATAGAGAATGAGAGGCTTCGCCTCGGGCGGCATAGCCGCAAAAAGGGTGGAGGCTTGACGGAAAGCCGGAGGATTTCCGCACGGGAGGCGGCAAAGCCGCACAAGCATCCCAAAGTTTCAGCTACATGCGTTCGACCGACTCCTTTGGCTCAACCGTGATCGATCTAAAACTCGACATGCGCACCAGCCCGGGCGCTGCACCTTTCGGTTTTGATAAGAACTTGCGCTCAGTGTAATGCACGACCACTTTTGAGTCTTCACTAGCCTGACTAAACCTTCCAGCTAACTGTGCGGCTTCGATAATTGTCCGCTGCGGAATTTCTTTGCGGTTAGGATTGCGCACCACAACATGTGAGCCTGGGTAATCGCCGGCATGTAACCAGAGATCATGAGGACGCGCTATTCGAAACGTCAGGTTGTCGTTGTCTCTTGAAGCGCGGCCAACCAGAATTTCATAACCATCAGTCGATAGATAACGACGCACTCCGGGAATCTGTTGTTCCCCTTTTCCCTTGGTGCGTTCTTTTGGCTGCGCTTGAGACGGTCGATCAAGTTCGGCGAGTGCGCTTTCATCATGCTCGCGCGCAATTCGATCCAATTGCAATTCCTGCTGTTCGAGCGCGGATATTTCGTCTCCCAAACGTCGAAGACGTTCGCCTATTTCTTCGTGAGCTCGTTTGGCTTTTGTGTATTGCCGGAAACTACTGGAGGCAGCTTCCTGAAGTGAAGTGTTTTCGTCTATCGCGACTTTGACGATTGGGGCATCTTCGGAATAGAAATCTGTGATCTTCACTTCGTTACCTTCACGAACGGCGGTGGAAATGTTTGCCAGAAGTAGATCACCGAGTCTCTTGTGCGTCTCGGGTTCCCCGTGGGTTTGTAGATCCTTCTTTAGGTTGTCTCTGAGTTTTGTTTTCTGGTTCTTTGCCTGCTTTAGTCTGCCCCGCACTCGACCGAGAGTCGAGTCGAATGCTTTCAGTGAATCGACCTTGTTGAACTGCTCGTCCGCCGCCTCGGAAGGCGAAGTTTCAAAATCAATCAAGTCTGTTCGGAATGCGCTCTCATGCTGAGGAGGAGGTAGGAAATACTCACCTGGGTTTTGACCGGTGCCTTTCGGACTTCGCAAAGCAGCCATCACTCGATTGAGTTCGTCCAGAACAAAGAGATTTGCAGCTCGGCCAGTTAGTTGTGCCACGAGACGTCTAAAGTGAATGGTGCCAAGTTCGTCTTCGACACGAAAAGTTAAGCGAACGATGCGTTCGCCTACATCTTTCTCGACACTGAGTAGACACCCCCCTCCTAAGTTCGCCTTTACGAATTGTCCGAAGTGAGAAAGTGGAATCGACTGCTTCTCGAGGTCCTTAACTTTTCGTCGGATAAGGTAGAAGCGAGGGCTTGATGGTTCTGCTCCCAGCATGAGAAACCGGCCACGAAGTCCAAGATCAGCTGCTAACGACAGGGGAGTCAACTGGAACAGTTTGCCAAGGAAATTGCCGACTGCTTCAGACCGAACTTCTTCAACAATGCTTTGAATCAGTTGTTGATGCATCGATGCTTCTGAGGCTACCAGATTCAAACTTCAAAAAGAAAAATGCTCGCCCGACTTGATCGAGCGAGCCATTGTTTCAGTGTGTGGACGGGGAATCAGGTTCCGATGACAGCAGTACGAGTAAATCGGTCATGAGCGGTATAGCCTTCGCGGCTTACTAGTGCGAAGAGAATTCCAAAGCCGGCAAGCGCCAAGGAGAGTAGGTAAAGAAATGAGCGTCCAATTGACTGGCCACCCGTTGGAATCAGACCGGTCTTGATATCAATAACTCGAAGGGAAAGTAAGCGCATCGCCCCGGTACGGCCGGTCAATGCAGTAGTGAGCGTTAGATAAATGAAAGTGACAGCAACCAGACAGCCCGCCAAAACTTCAATTGCACGGATGTCCTGTAGATTGGTCCCCGTCATTCTCATTGCAAATGCGATTGGTGCACAAAGCAAACCACAAAAGATCAAATCGAGTAGAGCGCAAACCAGCCGGCGAAATGCAGCCGGGCGTCGGGAGTCGGTTTCGTCTACGGGAATTGATCGTGAGATCGAGTCCAGATAGTTGAGAGCCGGGTCGTTGGGATCATCAACAATCAGTCGTTTTGGTGGTGGCAGTTGAGTCTTCGGTATTTCAACTTCAGACTCGACGGTCGCCGCTACTACGACTAGATTGTGACTTTTCTCAACTTGAGGTGGCTCATCCCCATCCTCTTGAATGGAGATTTGGGTTTCTTCAACTTCGGGCTCAAAAGCTAGCTGGGGTGTTAGGACTGGCGAATAAACTGCCGGTTCGTTTTCTTCACGCGCGGGAGCATAGGCTACAGCCGTAGCCAGGATATTATGTGATTGTCTTACTTCTGGCGCCGCGGCTTGATGTGCTCTTTCGATTCGTTTCAACGCTGCAGCGACAAGTGGATTCATTGTTGGCAGTTCGGCTGCCGGCAATAGTTCAAGCTGTGGAGCTGTCAGATCGGTTTCACTGGTTTCCGTTACAACTTCGGTCGATTCAGCAGCTTCCCGTGCTCGCCTTTCCTGAACTTCGCGAACTCTTTCGCTCAATTCCTTACGCCATTCGGGTACAGGAGTGCGATTTACTCCGGGAAACTCGATAAGTGTGGATTTTCGGTGCTGGGGTTGGACGTCACTTGCTGAGTTCATATTCAGTTCGTGAGTTAGGATTACCGACTCTGCGGTCGATTCCAGGTTTTCGTAAGTTTCCGTACCGAGATCGGCACAGCAGTCAGGGCTCTCTGAGACGGCGCCGCACGATGGACATTGCATTCCAAAGATGCCTCCGAGGGATCGCCGAGCAGTGATCTAGAACCAGTTACTTCACTGACTTCGGCTGCGCAATCGAGCGCATCCTATCAGGAATAACTTTAAGTGGCAATGAGAAAATAATGCAGTGGTTGAAGTTGTGGTCAGGGGGTACTGGGGGATCTTGTGCGTCGCAGTGGTGAATTAGACCCTAGAGCGGAGTCCGTCCGGCGAACCCGGCGTCGACGTCGTGCCACCATTCGAGTTCGTCACCTTCTCCGAGTTGCCAGCAGAGGAGCACGACCCGAC
>Ga0207675_100004477_pt1 | contig 13504 bp, 7 predicted proteins | sample KBSSwiS42_FD_184305 | JGI IMG/M metagenome (GOLD analysis project Ga0207675, IMG submission 184305) | Switchgrass rhizosphere microbial communities from Kellogg Biological Station, Michigan, USA - KBS Switchgrass S4-2 (SPAdes) (version 2) | ecosystem: Host-associated > Plants > Roots >... | reverse complement strand
CAACACCCTGCGCTAGCGCAAAGAACGCAGTAATAGGGTGTAAAAAGAAGAGTTACCCAGCATTTGCCCAGAGGCGGTGCGACCATGGGTGCCCCCATGACTTTGGGTAGCTGCGAGCAGGTGGGAGGTCGGCTCGCGGCGACTTGATGGGTAGCAAAGTACCGCTACCAAGTATCGGCGTCAATCTTTTTGGCTCACACAAGTTGTTTGTTTAGGCGATGAGAGTTCCCAAAAGACCGCTATAGGCCTCCTTTTTAAGAAATAGCCAATGTTTCTTGGCTCCCATACATTCGCTTTGAGCCCTGGAAATCTTTGCCTGGCCCAAGCCGCCATCTGAGTTCGCCGGGCGCGGCCCCCTCCAACCGCAGCCCCTTGCCATGGATTCCGTGTTGGTGGTGGGCATGACACAGCGCCACCAGGTTATCGGGGAGGTCAGACCCGCCGCGAGAACGGAAAACAATGTGGTGCACCTCAAGCCGACTTCGGGCGGAGCACCCTGGCGCCTGACAGCGCCATCCATCCCGCTCCAGGATCTTCCACTCAGTCGGCCGACGCGCCATATCGACACGCTCCCATTCCTGAACGGCGATCTGAAGAACAAAAATGGCCGCAGCCCAGATAGGGAGTGGCCCATGCCGCCGCTGCACTGTATTGATCGCTCCATTCCATTCTTCGATGAGAGGGTCAGGAGCCCAGAAAGAAATAGTCGTTGTTCGCCGGCCGCCGGCCAACATTGCCGACGCCAACGTTGCCGGCAATTCGTGTTCTCTTGTCTCTCCATTCGACGCCAACGTTGCCGAAACGACGTCGGCACCACCGGACATCGACACGCCATCACGAACCCGCATATCCCACTCCTCGAGCGCCAATGCAAACGATTCCAACAATAATTCCAAGTTTCCCATGATCGTCGGATTCAAAGCCGGATCTCCAGCAATCACCGGCCCAAACTGCTTCTCTATTTTCTCCGCCGACCAACCCAGCTCACGCAAGCCCTCTCTGAGTCCGTGCTCCAGCAATTCCATCGGCAAAGGGCCCTGAAATCTCCGCGCCAGTGTTGGCCAGAACTGAGACAGTTTTTCCAGAAACAAAACCTCTCGCTCGAATTGAAGATGCGTGACGGCCTCGGCGCGACGTATGAATGCGGCCTGTGTCGAGGACGAGGCCACTCGGTTCACCAGATATGCTTGTCCCAAACCGATTCGTCCTGAGCAATAGGCATGGCTCAACGCCGGATTACTTTCGAACGCCCAGGCCTCGCTCATGTATCGCCCAGCTGTTCTCTCGGAAACCTTGAGTTCTTCAATCAAAAAATGGGTGATGGATCGATACCCCCAAAACGCAATCACTCCTGCGGAATCCGCATCTTGCAAGATTTGAACGAACAAGATGCGCAAGCATCTCTCCCAACGTTTATGGAGACGCAGGAACTCGAGGCTATGTTTTGCTTCTTTAGGTCCCGCATCTGAGAACTTCTGAAAACTGCTCATTTCTCCTTCCGCAACGGCAACGCTCTCGGCAAGCGTCTTCAGTTGTTCCGTCCACTGCAGCACCGGTTTCGCATCTTCCAAGGCTTTTGATGAAGATCCGCTCGCGTAAGCACCTCCCCTCGATTTCGAAGCACGCCCTGATACCGCCGGGTGGGTATCCGTGACCGGCATCAGTGCACAGAGCTCAGTGGTGGCCTCAGCGAGCAGCGCCTCGACGCATCGATACACCGGCGCTTGCCATCCCAGCACACGACGCGCCAGCTCCATTCCATGCTCCCAAATATATGCGGCGGAGGCGGGTGCTCCGAACGTGACCATGCGCCCATCAACGTCCGGAAACGCTTCGGAAGCCTCAGAAGCTTGGCTTTGAACAAGACCGTTCAACTCATGCACGTTCAAACTCGCCGCTTTTTCTATCCACTCATTTAGGTCGTTCGATTCCATCACCGGTCTCAAAGCTAAAGCTTGGCATGGACTCAGGAGTCCTTTGTCCACTGCGCTGGACAAAGTTGCGCTCTCACGTGATACACGACTCAGCCGAATGCGGCGTGTCGCAGTTCGGGAACTCATTTGCAATTCTTCGCGAACGAAATCGCCAAAGGATGAATATCCCAGGTCGCGGTAAGCATTGGTGCGCAGCAAAAATTCGAGATGATCTCCCTCCACGCGATTGAACGTTCCTTGAACGCGAAAACAAGTGCGAATCGCGGCTAATGCGTGATCAGCAACGGCTTTCGGATCTTGAAGTACTTGGGCCTCGGCCCCAGAGAGCGGGCTCGAGCTGGAGGCAGGGCCGGAGGTTTGGAGCCCGGCGACTGCGGCATGCTGTGCATGCTTATTGGGTCGCCAGGCCTCCTTTTCCGAGACGACAGAACGCAGCCGGGCCCAATCGATCGAGTACATTGGAGCCTCCAAGCTATTGGTTCTGGACGAGTTAACAAAAATATAGGCTACAGATGAGTAGTTGTCAAGGCTAACTTCGCATTAATCCAAAAAACGCGGCCCGGCGTCGGGCCAACTAAAACGCCGGGACCCAACAAGAGTAAAAACGCCGGGAGCCAGCGAGAGTAATCAGCGGGCAGCGTCGGCCGAGGCCGCCACTATCCCCCTCAGCTTCCCCCCATCCAGCATCTTTTCCGCCGGCAACTTCGCCCAAAGCTGATGCATGAACTCGTCGGCAACGGGCGGCGAAGCACCCTCCCACACCCGTCCCGGGCGATACACCAAGTACACATCCCAGGCCACTTCGTTCTCCAATCCGATTGCGGGCTGAAACAATGCGCCAACACCCTTATCCCGAGCCCAGTAATTTATCAGGCGATCATCGGCGAACAACGCCGTGGCGCGCCGAGAGGCGCGTTCGTCATCGGTGCGAAAGATCGGTTCCCAAACCACATAAACGGCCAAATCAGGGCTCTTCACCAAAGACAGCACGCTGTCTTGCACCACCCGGGCGCCGTTGCGGCATCCCGGTCAGGTGGGGGAGAGCAGCATCACTAACCGTGTCTTCGTAACGTCCGCATTGAACCGCGCGCGTAGGGCCGCGGCATCGGAACTCAACACCTCCACCAACGACGAATCGTCAGCCGCGTGTTCCACCTTCAAGAAGGATTCGGAAAACTTCGCCTCGCTGGTGCGATGGAAGGTAACCGGAATGGGCGTATCGTGGCTCAACATGCCCGACAACACCCCTGGCGAGGCGATTTTCCCTTCGAAATGCGTCTCGGGGCGGGAAAAGAGGAGCGTCACACTGTCCCCCGCGGCAACCACCTCGACCGGATAATCTTCCATGCCGTATTGCGCGACGTCGTAGGTGCCCAACCATCGCGATCCAGTTTTCTGAAAATCCATGACGACCTGCACGGTGTCGCCTTCATGAACCGCCACCGTACCTTGCCATTCTCCGTCCAGAACGGCCGCCTCCCTTGGGGATTTTTTGGAGCAAGCGCTAACTACGGTCGTCGCAGATAAGAGGACAGCTATCCAGATTGCTTTCATGGCCCCACCAGCACCGAAAATCGCCGAGCCGCCAATAGGGTGGGGGTAGAGCCACCTTGGCTTTGGGTCCCCGCCACATCGATCAAGGGCTGCAAGGGATCAATCGCGTTCGGGGATATCTCAGCGGAAGCTGAAACCGAAGCATTCGTAAGCAATGGCCCCAAATTCAAATTCCCGAGCGGCAACGGTTGATCGGTAACAAAACATACATAGGTTTCGATGAGCCCGGGAGAATCGAGCTGGCGCGATGCCGTTTCCAGGGCCAGGGTATTGAGACGCGAGACCACGAACGCCGGCTCACTCTCAGTAGCCGGCAGTGAAATGACTTCTCCTGAAGGCTTCACGGCCACGATATAGGCATACACTGGCTTCAGCGTCAGGTTGCGTAGACTAAACGACACCCAGCCGCCATTTCCCAATCGAACTGGCTCGTCTCCGCGCCTCCCCGAGGCGAGCGGCCGGCGCGCGTAACAATCAGGGCACGGTTCGGCCGAAGGCGGCCGTTGGACACAGGTCAACACCGATCGCGCCGACGGTTCGGGCGGGCGCACTAACTCCACCATCGCCACTTCCAGATCCACTGTCGAATCCTGATACGCATCGGCAATGCGCAAGAGCGTTTCATTCTCCGCCAAACGATCCAGGCGATGTTTCAGAAGGCTTGGCCCTTTCTTATCCGAAACCGATACTTCGAGCAGCTTGGGGTCGATGCGCCCGGCCCCCCAGGGCGCCTCGCCGCCGTCCTGAATCAAGCACTTGGAATCGCGAATGTCGAGCACCACATCCGGAGCCTCGGTCTCGGTGGCGAGCCGAAACCGGCCCTCGCTGTCACCCATCATCTCTCTCAACATCGTCGCCTGTGTCTTCGTCTTGGTGTCTGTATTCGCGTCGGGGCCCGGCACAACCTTTACCAAGACGGGCGGAATCTCACGGTTGTGCATTAGCTCTTTAAACCAGTCACCTACGTAAGGTGCGTAAGGGGTGCCGATGAGTTTTGCGACCGCCTGGTCCGGGCCCACCGATTTGACCTCCGCATGCAAATTGAACTTGCCCATGCGCTCGTACAAGGAGCCTACGGTCACTCCGGCGAACGCTCCGCCCCCCAATGTGACCTCGTCTCCATGTACGCGCATCGTCTCGAGCCGCCGCGAACGAACCACATCTCCGTAAGGGTAGTCACCGTTGAATACCAACTCGTCGGGAGCACCCTCGAACTGTGGCTTCTGATGGGAACCCTGCTCCCGGAACACTCGCGCTTCCACGGCGCGGAAGAGATCGCCTAGCTTCGCATTGTTGTTGGCACGGGATAAGGCTTCGCACCACGCCCAAGTCAATAAGCCATATACGTGCCCGTCGGGGCCCAGGTACTCGTGCGCTTCCTCATCGTCCTGGCATGCCGACACGCGAATGAAGCGGCTTTGCGTCATGTCGCGTCCGCGCGCTTTCGTCAACGGGCCCTGCAAAGAGTCCGACCAGGCATAGTTGCGCTTGTCGGAAAACGACACGCCGCGCACCTTCAAGCTTTGTGGCTCTCGTGGATTCGTTCCGGAATGGCCTGCATCCACTACGAACGTCACGTCGTGTGTTTTGTCGAGCAAGCGATCGAGCCACACTGTAATTTCATCGTCGAGTATTTGGCAGGACCGCTTGCCCCATCCATTCTCTGGAACCAGAGTGAGATCCTTGCCGTGGTCCCCTTCATCGCCGTTCACATCCGGCACCGATGATCCGTACCCCGAGTAATGAATGTAAACGCGATCACCCGGCTTCGTATCTTTGATCAGCTCCTTGAACGCATTAGTAATAGCAGACCGCGTCGCGGCGCGACCCTGGAGCACGCCGATGTCTTTTTTTCTGAATCCCAGCCGGTTGATCAGCACGCGTTGCACGAGCGCAATGTCGTTGGCCGGGCCGTCGAGATTCCACCAATCATTGCCCAGCTGGTCGTAGGTTTGAATGCCGATGAGGAGGGCTCGCGATGTTCCTTGGCTTTCGTCGCCGGTGACCGCCAGCGGTAAGAACAGCAGAAGCAACACCAAAACAAGAACCCGCATGGCAAACCTCAATTCTTGCTGAATGCTCGGGATAGCTCGTTCCCGGATACCTATAGCTTGTTCTTGGCGCTCACGTCAAAGAACAGGAGCTTGCCGGATGGTGTACCCTCGCTCGCCATGCCGCTCACTCCCGGAACCCGTCTTGGCCCCTACGAAATTCAGAGTCCCCTCGGCGCGGGGGGAATGGGCGAGGTCTATCGCGCTCACGACAGTCGCCTCGGTCGCGATGTCGCGATCAAAGTTCTCCCGCAACATCTGAGCAGTACACCCGAACTAAAAGCACGCTTCGAGCGCGAAGCCAAATCCGTTTCGCAGCTCAACCATCCCAACATTTGCGTGCTCTACGATATCGGGCGGGAGGGAGATCAGGACTTTCTCGTCATGGAGCTGGTCGACGGCGAAACGCTCGAGCAGCGCCTGACCAGGGGACCGCTAAACCTCCCCGAACTCCTGAAAATCGGATCCGAAGTCGCCGGCGCACTCGACAAAGCGCACCGTGCCGGCATCGTCCACCGCGATCTCAAGCCCGGGAACATCATGCTCACGAAGTCGGGCTCGAAGCTCATGGACTTCGGCCTGGCCCGCGCCACTCAAGGGGGCATCAGCACCAGCTCGAACCCGCAGATGACGCAATCGCCCACCGTGGCCCAGGCGCTCACCGGGGAAGGCAAGATCGTGGGCACGTTCCAGTACATGTCGCCCGAACAGCTCGAGGGACGGGAAGCCGACGCGCGAAGCGACATATGGGCTTTGGGCTGTGTGCTCTATGAAATGGCGACCGGGCGCAAACCGTTCACTGGATCCGGCACGGCGAGTTTGATCGCCTCGATCATGAGGGAAGAGCCGCGGCCGCTTACCGAACTCACGCCCCTGAGCCCGCCCGCCCTCGAGCGCATCGTCAAGAAATGTCTCGCCAAGGATCCCGATGATCGCTGGCAAACGGCAAGGGATCTTGGAAGCGAGCTGCGTTACATCGGTGAATCGGCCCCGGTATCCATATCCGGCGTCCAATCTCAACCCGCCATCGCTTTCAAAGCGACCCCAAGATCCAAAGAACGCGCATTCTGGATGGCGGCACTGACCGCGGTGTTAGCAGCCGCCATCGCCTTGCAAGTGATGCATAGAAGCGCGCCGCCTGAACAACGCGTGACGCAATTCAGCGTCACCACGCCGTACGGCGTTGATCTGGTTCCCGACGCCGGCGATCCATCGATCTCACCCGACGGCACCACGATTGCGTTCACGGCCACGGACACGAGCGGCGTCACCTTGATTTGGGTGCGTCCGCTCAACTCCGCCGACGCAAAGCCTTTGAATGGAACGGACAATGCGTCGCTGGCCTTTTGGTCACCGGACAGCAAATACCTGGCTTACTTCGGAGACGGGAAGCTCAAGAAAATTCGCGTGGAGGGTGGGCCACCGGAAGTCATTTGCGACGCCAACAACGGCCGAGGGGGAAGCTGGGGTAAAGACGGAACCATTGTCTTTACTCCCGCCGCCGAGGGGCCCATTTATAAGGTGTCTTCGGGAGGAGGCACGCCGACTCAGGTGACCACACTGGATGCAGCTGTCCACGAAACCGGGCACCGCTGGCCCTGTTTCCTTCCCGACGGAAAGCATTTCACCTACGTCACGCTTCCCGGGCAGGATCTCAACTTCGACGTCTACGTTGCTTCAGTGGATGGAGGGTCCAGGGAAAAACTGTTCTCGGCCAGCTCGGCGCCCACGTATGCCACCTCGGGGTATCTGCTCTTCATCCGTAACGGCACGCTGACCGTGCAAGGCTTCGATGCGAAAACCAGGAAACTCAAAGGCGAGCCAACCGCTCTCGAATCGCTGGCTCTCCGCTCTGATTACACCGGATCGCCGTTCGTGAAGGCGTCCATGAACGGCACGCTCATCCATCGCGGACCCGCGGCTGCCAATACCGATCTGAACGTGTATGACCGCCAGGGCCGATTGACGAAGAAGCTGCCGCTGGCCGCGGGACGCTTTGAGGAACTTGCCTTGTCTCCGGACGGGAAGAACATCGTCGTCAACAAAATCTCGTCGCCCACCTCGACCGACTTATGGCTCATCGACGTGGATCGCACGATTTCGTCGCGGTTCACCTTCGGCGCCGGCGAGTCATTCGGTCCTGTGTGGTCGCCGGATGGCGAGCGGGTAGCCTTTGCTTCCAATCGGGGCGGGCGAGAGAACGTCTATGTTCGATCGCGTCTTGGCCAGAGTGCCGAAACACTGCTTTATGAATCGAACGGGCTCTTCAAACATCCCTGCCATTGGACACCCGATGGAAAACAAGTCCTGGTTGCCGAGTTGGGGGAGAACACCGGGTGGGATATCCTTCGTGTGGATGCAAACGGCGGTGGGAAGGCGGAGCCTCTGCTCAACGGTCCCTACAACGAGCCTTGGGCAGCGATTTCTCCCGACGGACACTGGATTGCCTATGGCACCGACGAATCCGGACGGGCTGAACTCTACGTCGACTCCTATCCTGTGTTCGGGAACAAGGTCCAGGTCTCGAACGCTGGATTGCTGCCGTTGGGGGGCGGGGGAGGATACGTATCCTGGGCGGCCAATGGGCGGGAGCTGTTGTACGAAACGCCCGACTTCAAAATCATGGCGGTCGACGTGGAAACATCGCCGACATTTCGCGCCGGCACGCCGCACATGCTGTTCCGTTTCCGTATCGCGCGAGGGCTCACCGCTTCTCGCGACGGGCAGCTCTTCTACGCCACCATTGCGAGCGGCAACGCCGGTAACTCGGTCAGCGTGGTCATGAACTGGACGGGGCTGCTGCAGCACTGAATCGTTTCGCCACGGTGAACCAGATGGCGAGCGCGGCGGCCAATAGCGTGGCGATTATTCCCGGCCAAAGCCACACGGGTCGATAGATCATCGTGATTGTGTTCGATCCCGCCGGAACGACTACTCCGCGCAGACCGCTGTAGGCCGGAAGAATCGGCGCTTTCTTGCCGTTCACCGTTGCTTGCCATCCCGGATAGAAGACATCCGAAAGCACGAGTATTCCTGGTGCGTCGCTGGTCGCGTCGATGACCACGCGGGTTGCGTCGTGTTTTCGAATGCGCACCCGATCCGGAGTTTGGTTGGGGAGGACGGTGATCGATCCGCCCACATCACCGATTAAATACACGCTTGCCGCGGCGTCGAAGTAGGGACTTGTGAGCGCGCTCTTCATGGCGCTCACGTCTGGAAAGCGCGTGACGTTATGCACGAGGAATGCGCGGGGGAGCGCATCCGGGCGGCGGTAGAAACCAACCGGGAGATTGGGCAGCGGCTCCCTGACATACGTCCGCCCCGTGGTTGAGGGCTGCGCGAAAAGAAAACGTGCTCCCAAAAGCCGATAAATGGGCGAATCGACGTGGCTCAGAGGTTCATGGTTCTCCATCGTAGTGTCTTCGGCCCACTCCAGGAAGTGACGGAAGTCCGCAATCGGTACGTTGCTGTAGCTACGGAGGTCGGGGAGACCGAACACGCTGCCGATGTTCGGGGGGAAGACACGCATGTGGCTGTAGACAAAGAACCGCGGATAATCGGGCGGCCCCATGTCGGCTTGAATGGCGTTTACGATTTTGCGATCAGGATAACCCGTCGTTGCATCGCAGAACGGGTTGGTCATGAAATGGATGCGGCAGAGGTCAAGCGTGATGAGGAGAACGAACAGCCATCCTTTGGCCGAAATGGAGATGGTTTGGCTCACGCCGATCAAGACCGCGGTTGCCCCAACCAGAATGAGCGGTAGGAGAGCGCGAAAGAGGGACGCCTGAAATCCGTGAAGCGCCGCGAACACGGCGATTACACCCATCACCATGTATGCGCAGAAGAGAAGCGCCCACTTGCGTGAGTCGTTTCCGGCGCCCCAGATGCGGATCAGCTCCTCCATGCCCCAGCCGGCCAGCACCGCGCCGCTCAGGTTTACGAGGAACACACCCCGCACCAGATCAATGTCGTTCACGTTGGACCAAAGGGATTGCACGATTCCCGCAACACCGGTCTGCATGGCGAAAAGGAAAAGAAGCGTAAGCCCGGACAGACCGCCCCAGAAGATGCGCTCGGTACGAGAGCCGCTACGTCGGACCATTGCGAACACGGCCAGAAACAACGGCACGATACCGAGCGCGCCCCAGCCCGAGCTGCTTTCGCTGGTGCGATGGAGGGCGTTCCAGTACGGAGAGTTCGTGTCCACCTTGCCAAAGAGACCGTTATTCATCCAGAGACCGACGGATCGCCAGGGAAGAAAGTTCGAGCCGGCGTAGTAGCCGCGTCCTGATTGAAGCCGAACGCTGTGATCGAGGAGCTCTAGTCCGGCAATGAGAGGCAGGATTCCGATCGCGAGGCCAAGGGTAAGCCCCAGGATGGCAGCGCCGGGACGTCGCTTAGACGGTGAGACCGTAATGAGATTCCAGAGAAGTCGAAGAGCGATCACGATCAAAACGATGGCGAACGTTTGGAGCATACCGGCGAGTGACGCATAACCCAGCGACAGCCCGAGGATGCCGGCGTATTTGAGCTTGGGCGAGCTCAGCATCAATTCATCGAGCGACCAAAGCGCCAGCGGCAAGGTGGCGAGACCGGCTACGAACACCCGCAGCTCGAGCCAGCTCAGGAAGTACGGGTTGAGCGCGAACGCAACGCCGGCGGCAGCCAGCGCGGCAGGATGCTGCACGCCGCGTCCTCGCAAGAAGAGAACCATCCCGAAGCCGGCAATAAAGAGCAGGATCGTGTACGCGATCCCAAGCGCTCGACCCAACGAGAAGATGAAATGAAATACGATGAGCACGTCGAGTGGATTGGTCGTTTGCATCCCGAGCATCGGCATACCGCCGCCCAGGTACGCGTTCCAAAGCGGCAGATGTCCCGCCTTCCACTCCCGCACCGCCGCCAGGCGATCGGGGAGATACACGAAGAAGCTGTCGCCGCCGGGTATTGATGGCCTTGGAATGCCGCCGGTCCACCAGGGACCGAAGTCATTCATGAGGTCGGTTTGGGCAGGAATGCGGTCGGCGATCAGAGCCGGGAACAGGGCAAGCAAGGCTGCGGCGAGAATCGCTAGTATTGGGACGTGGATCGATGGCGACCAGCGCATGAGCGCGCGGATTCTAGCAACAAGATGGCAACGCCATCCAAGTCGCGATCCATGCCGAGCAGGGAATCGATCCTAGGATGAGTTCCCTACTCCTGCCGTAGCGCCTCGACGGGGTTCATTAAAGCGGCCCGGCGCGCGGGCCACATGCCGAACACAACGCCTACTATCGCGCTGAACGTGAACGCCAAGAGAATGGCGTATACCGAGATCAACGTATTCCAGTGATTAATCTTGGAGAGCAGGATCGCTCCGCCAGAACCGAAGATGATCCCCATGATGCCGCCGGCCAGACACAGCACCAGCGCTTCGATCAGGAACTGAATGAGAATATTTCCCTTGGTCGCCCCGATTGCTTTCCGCACCCCGATTTCTTTCGTGCGCTCCGTGACCGAGACCAGCATGATGTTCATAATCCCAATCCCGCCCACGATCAAGCTCACGATCGCAATTCCGGCCAACAAGCGCGTAAACGTTTTTGCGGTGTTCTCGTAGGTGGCCAGAATGTCCGTCTGGCCGCGGATCATGAAATCATTGTCCTGGCCCGGGCGAATCTTGTGCTCGCGACGAAGCACGCGCTCGATCTCGATCATGGTCAGGTTCATGTCGTTCACGTCCGACGCCTGCACGGTGACCGAGCGCAAACGGTCCGTCCCCATCACGCGGTACCGTGCTGTATCCAAAGGGATCAAGATCTGTTCGTCGGGGTTCTGAAAGCCGCCGCCCTGAGATCCCTTCTCGGTCAAGACGCCGATGACTTCGAACTGAATGCCACGAATCTCGATGTTCTGCCCGATCAACCCCATTGGATTTGCGTCCAGCATGGTCGGAATCGCGCCGCCCAGAACCGCGTAGCGGCGTCGAGCTTCGTTGTCGCCAGGGGTAAACATCTTCCCCGCCGCAAGGCCAAACCCTCGCACTTCGGGATAGTTGGCGGTGGTGCCCACGATATTAGTGTTGATGTTTGTTTCGCCTTTGGACACCTGGAGGTTCCGCGCCAGCTCGGGAACCACGGCCTTCACGTATTTCGCGTCCTGGCGCAGCACATCGGCGTCATCGACGGTGAGGCTCACGCGTGTGTCGGATGCCACGCCGGCCCGAAACATTTGCCCCGGATACAGGGTCAAGAGATCGGGGCCAAGGGCCTTGATGCGATCCTGGACCGATTTCTGGGCACCCGTACCCAAGGCGATCATCGTGATCACCGCCGCGACGCCGATGATGATGCCGAGCATGGTCAATAGCGAGCGAAGCTTGTTGGACCGGATCGCCGATAAAGAACCTTGAATCGTTTCGCCGACTAGCATCGAAGGCTACCTCGACCCCGATGTGGTTGGACGCTGTCCCGATGATTGATTCACGCCCGGCAACCCGCCGCCGCCAGTCATGCGCTGGAAGCGGTCACGCATTTCCTTCTGCGAATTGACCAATCCCGCGCTGGGAAGGAGCAGCACCTTGTCGCCCTCGTTCAAACCCGATAGAACTTCAACGTAATCGAGATCGGTGAGACCGGTGCGGATCTGGATCGGGGTTGGCTTGCCGTCACGCAACACGAACACGATGTAGTTGGACGCCATGGCGCGCGATTGCCGGCCGCCAAAGCCGCCGCCACCCGTGCGCCCACCGCCACCGCCCGCGCGTGCAAACACTTTCCGCATCAAAGCGCGATCGTCATCGGACAAGTCCTGCCCGCTCATGCGTTTCTGCATCACCGACCGAACATCGGATTCCTTCACGCCGGGTGGCAGCGTGACCGTCGCGCCATTGGGAAGCGTCATCGTGCCCGCGCCACCAGTTGGAGGCGCGGCCTGCGTGCCGTCACGTCGAGCGCCGGTGCTGTCCGACGGACTCGGATTGGCCGAGGCTTCGCCGCGTTGACCCGTAGCACGACCGTTCGCCCCGGCCGCTCCTCCCGACTGCGCCATCGCCAACTGCTGCTGCACATCCTGCGGATCCAGCCCCAGCACCGTCGCGGCGGAGGCTACATCCTGCTGGGTGCGCAACGCGGAATACGGAATGGCCAGAACGTCCTGGCGGTTTCCCACGTGCACTTCCACTTCACCGTTCATGCCCGGTTTCAAGGCATGCCCCGGGTTGGCCAAACGCACGAGCACGGGGAACATGGTCACGTTTTGATTGACGGTCGCTTGCGGCTCGATCTTCAACACCGAGCCCTCGAATTTGTGATCGGGGAAGGCATCGACGCTGATCGTGGACGGAAGACCCGGCGCAATCTTGCCGATGTCGGTTTCATCCACCATCGCCCGCACCTGCACGGTGTCCAGGTTGGCCATGGTGAACAGCACGGTGCCGCCGCCTACGTCGCGGGTTGGCGACGAGATCACCGTCCCCAGCTCCACGTTTTTGGCGATGATGGTCCCCAGGACGGGGGCGCGAATCTCGGTGTCGTCCATTTGATCCTGAGCGTTGTCGAGCGCTCCCTGTGCGCGCACGACGCCGGCGTTGGCGGTCGCGTACGACAACCGCGTGTTTTCGTATTCGACTTGGGTGATGATCTGGCGCTTGTAGAACGTATCCGCGCGCGCCAGCTCCATCTTTGCGTTGGCCAGTTGCGCCTTGGCGACCTGCAGATCGGCCTGGGCCTGGGCCAACGTCGTGCGCGCCTCCCGCGGATCGATCCGGGCGAGGAGTTGCTGCGGTTTCACCTCGTCGCCAGTCTCTACGCGCATTTCGATGATTTCCCCCGACGCCTTGGATTTCACGTCGACGGTGCGCACGGGCTCGATGGTACCGGTGGCGGTAGCGGAAACACCACCTCCGATCCGACCTTCGGCGACTCCACCATGCGGCCCAAGGTTTCCGGGTGGCTCGCCGCGAACAACGCCAATGCCGGCGGC
>Ga0207675_100004469_pt1 | contig 13515 bp, 10 predicted proteins | sample KBSSwiS42_FD_184305 | JGI IMG/M metagenome (GOLD analysis project Ga0207675, IMG submission 184305) | Switchgrass rhizosphere microbial communities from Kellogg Biological Station, Michigan, USA - KBS Switchgrass S4-2 (SPAdes) (version 2) | ecosystem: Host-associated > Plants > Roots >... | reverse complement strand
TACAGCATCAGCAGTCCCGCCGAGTGTTTCGAGTCCTGCACCAGAACCAGGCGGCCGCTCATCGTCATCTTGCCGCTGTCGCGCGCGCGCTCGGCGGCCTGCTGGCGGGTCTGCTCGAAGGCGATGTTGAGACCCAGCGCCTCGCGATTGCCGGACTCCGGCTCGATGTAGGTGATGATGTAGTTAGGCCCCGCGCCGCTGGCCGGGTGGATGTCGAACCGCGGGGCGCCACCCGCGCGCATCGCGGCGGTGAACCCCGGCAGCGCCGCGGTATCGACGGGCTGGATCCAGCCGATACCGTTGATGCCCGGAAAGTTGTCGCGTACGCCGAGGGTCTCGACGTAGGTGCGCCATTCGTCGCTCGATACGTCGTTCGATCCCTGGATGAAGCCCGCGGCTCCGAGCAAGGCGTTGCCCGAGGACGCCAGGCGGTTCTGCAGCGCCTTTTCGCTCTCGACGGTCAGCCCCTCGAACTTGGCGCGGCCGCGCTGGAAATCGTTTTCGGTGGCCGCCTTCCAGAGGTAGAAGGTGAGTCCCAGCGGCAGCAGCAACAGGAGCAGGGCGGCGAGGGGCAATTGGCCGATGCGCCGTGCGCGCCAGGTGAACTGCTGCCGATGGCCGGGCGCCAACAGCAGCAGCGGCATGAACAGCAGCACGCCCAGCGTGTCGCCCGACCACCAGGCCAGCCAGTTGCGCGGCGCGTCGGCGATTTTCACGATGTCGAGCGACACCAGCACGCCGACGCCGACACTCGCGGCCACCATGCAGGTGAGCGGGCCGCCGACCGCCAGCAGCCGCAGGATGTCGCGCACGGTGTCGAAGCGCAGCGGCAGGCCGATGAAGCGCGAGATCAGCAGGCGGCCGAGCAGGGCCTGGAGGGTCGACCCGATCGCGATGCCGAACGCCGCGGCCAGCCCGCGCGACAGCCACTCCGGCTGCGCGAACACACCCGACTGCTGGGCATTGAGGAGAAACGAGGCCAGCAGCACGCCAGGCCAGAGGCGCGCGCCGCCCACCAGCAGCATGCCCAGCGCGATGCCGGACGGCGGCCAGATGACCGTGGCATAGCCGGGAGGCACGGCGAGCAGCAGCCCGAGCTTGCCGGTCAGCACATACAACGCCACCAGCAGCGCGAGCCTGGCGAGGTAGTTAGGTTTCATTGGTCTGCTATAAACCCTTAGGTCTTTTCGCCGCGGCGGAACGTGCACCCGCGCGTAGCCGTCGAGATACCGATACGTTAGCGTGCCTGCCTCTGAGGCGCGACACGATGGCAACCCTCGACGACGACATCAATTCGGGTGTGATGACCGGGCGGCTGCGGGCCCTCGCCGCGGATCAGGCGCTGTCGGTGCTGGTGGTCGACGACGACGACCTGGAGCGAACGTTGATAGGCGACCGGCTCGCGCAACGCGGCATCAAGGTGGGCGAGGCGGCTGACGGCGCGCAGGCTCTCGAAATGTTGCGCCGGGAAAAAGTGCCGGTGGTGATCGTCGACTGGCACATGCCGGTCATGGACGGCATCGAGTTCACCGAGAAATTCCGCGCCGAATTACCCGGCGACACCTACGTGATCATGCTGACGGCGCGCAAGGAAGCCTTCGATTTCGAGCGCGGCTACCAGGCGGGGGTCGACGACTACCTCACCAAGGGCGTGCCCGAGCCCGAGCTGATCGCGCGCATCCATGCCGGCCTGCACACGCACTCGCTGCGCGTGCAGCTGCGCGACGCACGCGCGGCCCTGCAGCTCGCGACACGGCGTCGTGACGGCAGCTGAGGCCGCCGTGAAGACTGCGTCCGCCGACGACTCGGTCATCACCCAGATCCGGCCCGCGCTGTTCGGAGCGATGCCGCGCGTGCTGGTGGTCGACGACGACGACATCGCCGTGGCGCACATGCGCGAGCTGATCGGCGCCGCGGGCTACGAGGTCGCGACCGCCGGCAGCGGCGAGGCGGCACTGGCCGAGCTGCGCCGCGAATTCGCGCCCATCGTCATCCTCGACCGCAACATGCCGGGCATGGACGGCATCGAGCTGTGCCGCGCGATCCGCGACGGGACTCACTACCCGGGATACGTGTACATCGTGTTGTGCACGGCGCACGACGCCGAAGAGGAGATCCTCGCGGGACTCGCGGCCGGTGCCGACGACTACGTGAGCAAACGCGCCTCGGGCGCACAGCTCGTGGCACGGCTCGCGACCGCGCGGCGCATCCTGGCGCTCGAACACTCGCTCAAGCACGCCATCGAAGAGCGCCGCCGCATGGCGATGAGCGATGCGCTGACCGGCGCCTACAACCGCCGCTATTTCATGTCGCACCTGCGTCGCGAACTGAAACGCGCGCGGCGCTCGGGCGGCGAGCTCGGGCTGCTGGTGTTCGACATCGATCACTTCAAGCACATCAACGACCGCTTCGGCCATGCGGCCGGCGACTCGGTGCTGATCGAATTCGCGCGGCGCATCCAGCAGGAGCTGCCGCGCGAGAGCGACTGGAGCGCGCGCCTGGGCGGCGAGGAATTCGCGGTGGTGATTCCGGACACGAATCTCGCCGGCGCCGAGGTGGTGGCCGAGCGCATCCGGCGCGCCGTGGCCGCCGCGCCCATCCGCACGGCCGCCGGCACCATCGAGGTCACCGTGAGCGTCGGTGTCAGCGGGCTCGCGGTATTCGGCGATCGCGCCGCAGCCACGGTCGAACAGCTGCTGCGCCGCGCGGACGATTGCCTGTATTTCAGCAAGCGCCATGGCCGCGATCGCGTCACCGTCGACGGGCACGCAACCGAGGCGCAGAAGCCGCTCAAGACCGTGCTGTACGTGGACGATGATCCCGACATCCGCGAGATCGTGCAGATGGCGCTGAGTCTCGACGGCGAGCTCAACGTGTTCACCAGCGACGGCGGCGAACGCGCGTTGCTCAAGATGAACGTCGAGCATCCGGACCTGGTGGTGCTCGACGTGATGATGCCCGGCATGGACGGTCCCGCGCTGCTCAAGCGCATGCGGCTCGATCCGTCGATGGCGCACACCCCGGTGATATTCATGACTGCCAAGGTGACCGCCGAGGAAACCGCGCGCTACCGCGAACTCTCGGCGATCGGTGTGATCGCCAAGCCCTTCGACCCGATGACACTCGCCACCCAGGTCAAGGCGCTGTGGGAGGCCAAGTGACACCGACCCAGGAAGAAAAGCTGGCCGCGACGCGCGCCCGCATGGGCGAGCTGGCGCACAAGTTCACCGAGCGCACGCGCGGTGAGATCGAGGTGATCCGCGCACGCCTGGCCGCGCTCGGCGCGGGTGATACCGCGGTTCTCAGCGAGATCCGCCACCTCGCGCACCGCATCTGCGGCACTGGCGCGACGCTCGGGTTCGAGGCGGTTGCCGAACATGCGCACGAGATCGAAAAGCTCGCGGCCGCGCACTTGCCGGACCATCAGCCGGACACGGCCGCGATACACAAGCTCGCGCAGGCCGTCGACGCGATGGCGGGCGAGTTGTCGAGGAAAGATTCCCTCGGCGAATGAGAGATCCCGATGTCGGCGAATGTCCGACACGGGAAGAAAACACAGGTCCCGGTCGTAGACCGGACATGGCAGACGTTCACCGCGACCCCTTGCACGAGCTGGCCCGCGTCTCAATGCGCGACGGCAGACTGCCCGCGCTGCGCCCCGACCGCATCCTGGGTGGACAGGGCACGGGCTCGTCCTGTGATCTGTGCGCGCAAACGCTCGCAGCGGCCGAGCCCGAGCTCGAGCTCGAATTCGCGCCGCAGCACGACCGCGGGCCATGGCGAATTCGCCTGCACGTCGGATGCTTCGCGGCGTGGGATCGCGCGCGAGAGGCGTTATGATCGCGGCCCCACGCTGGAGGAACGAACATGAAGAACGGAACTTCCTGGTTGGCGGTCGCGGCAGTGTCGGTTTTCGCTTCCGCGGCATTCGCGCAGAACGGCCCGCCGAAACCCACCGCGGAACACAAGCGTCTCGGCTACTTCGTCGGCACCTGGCAGACCGAAGGAGAGATGAAGCCGGGCCCCATGGGGCCGGGCGGCAAGATGTCGGCCACCGAAAAGTGCAGCTGGTACCAGGGCGGGTTCGCCGTGGTCTGCAACTCCGAAGGCACCATGATGGGGGCGCCGAGCAAGAGCATCGGCATCCTGGGTTACAACGCCGAAGAGAAGGTCTACACCTACGCGGGCACCGACAGCTCCGGCAATGCGATGACCAGCGTGCCGCGCGGCACGCTCACCGGCGACACCTGGACGTACGACGACGAAAGCATGATGGGCGGCCAGAAGGTGAAGTCGCGCGTGACCATCAAGGAGCTTTCGCCGACGGCGTACGCCTTCAAGATGGAAATGCAGGGCGCAGATGGAAAATGGATCACCGCGATGGAGAGCAAGTCCACCAAGGTGAAGTAATCGCGGCGAGAATTGGTGGACGGTACAGGGCTTGAACCTGTGACCCCTGCCGTGTGAAAGCAGTGCTCTACCGCTGAGCTAACCGTCCGCCGCAAGAGGGGGCGGAGTGTAGTTTTGCGCTCCTGAAGTTGCAACCAACTCTTTGAAAATCAGGCGCCTGCGGACAGGTGCGGCTACCATTGGCACCCCGCAAATTTCCCTGGCCATGACCATCATCACCCGCTTCGCCCCGAGTCCCACCGGCCTGCTGCACATCGGCGGCGTCCGCACGGCGCTTTTCAGCTGGCTCTATGCACGTCGCATGGGTGGCCAATTCATCCTGCGCATCGAGGACACGGACCGCGAGCGATCCCAGGACGCGCACGTGCAGGTGATCCTCGACGGCATGAAGTGGCTGGGACTGGAGCATGACCTGGGGCCGTACTACCAGACGCAGCGCTTCGACCGTTACAGGCAGGTCATCGCCGAGATGCTCGCGGCGGGCACGGCCTATCACTGTTACTGCAGCAAGGAAGACCTCGACGCGATGCGCGCCGCGCAGCAGGCGCGCAAGGAGAAGCCGCGTTACGACGGGCGCTGCCGCCACGGCAGGGGGCCGGGGCCGCAAAGCGGCAACCCGCCCGTGGTGCGCTTCAAGAATCCGGAAGAGGGCGCCACGGTGGTCGAAGACGTGGTGCACGGCGCGGTCACTTTCCAGAACAGCGAACTCGACGACCTGATCATCGCGCGTTCCGACGGCACGCCCACCTACAACTTCTGCGTGGTGGTCGACGACGCGGACATGAACGTCACGCACGTGGTGCGCGGCGACGACCATCTCAACAACACGCCGCGCCAGATGAACATGCTGCTGGCGCTGGGCAAGCAGCCGCCGGTGTACGCGCACGTGCCGATGATCCTCGGGCCCGACGGCGCCAAGCTCTCCAAGCGGCACGGCGCGGTCAGCGTGCTCGAGTACCAGGAGCGCGGCTATCTACCCGAGGCGCTGCTCAACTATCTCGTGCGCCTCGGCTGGTCGCACGGCGACCAGGAGTACTTCACGATGCCGGAGATGATCGCCGCGTTCGACGTGCGCGACATCAACAAGGCGGCGAGCGCCCTCAATCCGGACAAGATGCTGTGGCTCAACCAGCAGCACCTGGTGCGCAGCGACCCGAAGGACATCGTGCCGCATCTGCAATGGCACCTGCGGCAGCTGGGCATCGAATCCGACGACCGGGCGCTGCTCGAAGGCATCGTCGTCGCGCAGCGCGAACGCGCCAAGACGCTCAAGGAGATGGCCGCCAACAGTCGCTTCTTCTTCGGCGAGGAAGTCACGCTCGACGCGAAGGCGGCGGAGAAGCACCTGACGGCCGATGCGCGTCAGCTGCTCGGCGAATTGTCGGCGCGTCTCTTGGCGCTCGCCGAGTGGAGCGCGCCGGCCATTCACGGCGTGCTCGAGACCCTGGCGCAGGAGAAGTCGCTCGGTCTCGGCAAGATTGCGCAGCCGCTGCGCGTGGCCGTGTCGGGCGGCACGGTCTCGCCGCCCATCGACATGACGCTGGTATTACTCGGCCGCGCGCGCACGCTGGCGCGCCTGCAGCGCGTGCAGTCGCCCTGAACGCGGCGACGTCCCGCGACTACGGGATGTTCTTGCTGCCGATGTTCGAGATATCGCTCTCGGCGCCCTGGGAGTTCACGGCATACACCGCGAAGTACCAGTTGCCGGACACCAGGTTGTTCACCGTGAACGAGGTGGTGGTCGCGCCGCTGACGGGCGCTGACTGATTGAGCGCGTTCGACGCCTGTCCATAGGCGATGCGGTAGCCGGTGAGGTCGGTGAGCGGCGAGCCGTCGGTGTTGGTGGTCGGCGGGATCCAGTTGACCGTGGCCGAGCCGTTGGCGCTCTGCTGTACCGTCAGCGTGAACGCGGCGAGCGAGGCGCTGGCCGTGCCGTCCGACACCGAAATCACGATGTTCGAGTAGGCGCCGACATTTGCGGCCGTGGGTGTACCCGACAGGCGGCCGTTGCTGGTGTTGAACGCGGCCCAGCCCGGCATGTTGTCGATGCGGAAGGTGAGCGTGTCGCCGTCGGCATCCGCGGCGCTCGGCTGGAAGCTGTAGGCATTGCCCGCCAGCACGGAGCCCGATGGCGTGCCGCTGATGGTCGGGGCGCGATTGGCGGCCGCGTTGACCTGGATGGTGAACGAGGGCAGCGAGGCGCTCAGCGTCCCATCGCTCACGGTGATGGTGATGCTCCCCGTCCTGCCGACGTTGGCGGCGGTCGGCGTGCCCGAGAGGCGTCCGGTGGTGGCGCTGAAGGTGGCCCAACTCGGCTGGCCCTGGATCGAGAACTGCAGGGTGTTGCCATCCGGATCGCTGGCCACGGGACGGAAGCTGTAGCTCGAGCCCGCGGTGACACTGGTCGGTGGCGTACCCGAGATGGTCGGCGCGCGATTCGCCGGCGCCGCAGCCACTACCTGCAGGTTGAAGGCGGGCAGTGAAGCGGAGGCTGCACCGTCGCTCACGCTGATGACGATGCCGGAGGTGGTCCCGACATTCCCCGCGGCGGGAGTGCCGCTCAGCTGACCGGTCGCGGGCGTGAACGTCGCCCAGGTCGGCTTGTTCTGGATCGAATAGGTGAGCGGGTCATTGTCCGCATCGTCGCCCACGGGCGTGAACGTAAAAGCCTGGCCGACCACGGCCGACGTCGGCGGCGTTCCCGAAATGGTGGGCGCCGTGTTACCGGCCGGCGGCGGTGCGCCGGCGCTGCTGGTCACCTGGATGCGAAACCCCGGCAGATCGGTGGCTGCCTTCGAGTCGCTCACTTCGATGACGATCATGCTGGTCATGCCGACATCGGACTCCTGAGGAGTGCCGGTCAACGCGCCAGTGGCGTTGTTGAACGTGGCCCATCCCGGCACGCCGGTCGCCGAGAACGTCAGTGCGTCGCCATCCGGATCCGCGGCCTTCGGCGTAAATGAATAGGCGGAACCGGCGGCAAGCGTGGTGACCGGTGTTCCCTGGATGATGGGAGGCAGATTGCCTGCACCGCCGCTGGCACCGTCGCTGCCGCCGCCGCAAGCGGCGAGCAGGATCGAAGCGAGCGCAAGAAACACAATATGTCGGCCACAATTTCGCATGATTCGGTCCTGTCGACTGAACGTGAGTACCGAAGCGATTGAGGCGACTACGGAATGACGGTGTGGAGCGCGGCTCGCGCGATCCCTACCGGCAACTCCGCTATCTGTCGCCTCAACGGCGCTTCAGACCGGAAGCTTTGCGTCCCCGCCTCACGACGGGTTTGCCTTTGCTCCGACGACGAGTAGAACTTGACAACAAACATATTTCAACGTGTCGGGACCGGCAGACACGGGGCGACTTGGAAGAGAAAACGCGGACTGAAATAAGGTGAAACGGTGCAACACAAGTCCATTCGAACACTGTGAAGCAGTCGCTTTCATTTACTTGACATACCTCAGGTTGAACCGTAATTTGCCGCGCCCGCGTGGGGCCATAGCTCAGCTGGGAGAGCGCTTGCATGGCATGCAAGAGGTCGGCGGTTCGATCCCGCCTGGCTCCACCAACCCTCGATTAAATTTGCGTCCCCATCGTCTAGAGGCCCAGGACATCGCCCTTTCACGGCGGTAACGGGGGTTCGAATCCCCCTGGGGACGCCACCTTTGCGAACCAAGCCTCATTTGCGATGAGTGGTCGCGATCCCTTCATCTTCGGATTCAGGGTTCCCGCCTAGACTTAACGCCGATGCGAATTCGTGTTTTCGGCCACTATTTCCAACTCGGGATCCTGCTGCTCTGGTTGTTGGAATCGGCAGTCATTTTCGGAAGCAGCTGGCTGGCATTTCACCTGTTGGGGTCGGAAGAGCCGGCGATAGTCTGGTTCCAGTCCATCGTGCTGGCCGGGTGCGTGATGATCGCGGCGATCGCCATGGGCTTGTTCAGCCGGCGTCTGCGCGACCAGACCACCGGCATCGTGCTGCGCATCCTGGTGAGCGTGGCAGCGGGTGGATTCCTCGGCGGTCTGCTGCTTTACGTGTCACCCGACCATCGTCCGACCCTCGCCGAGGTCGGCGCCTTCCTCGCCATCGGCCTCCTGTCGCTGACCGTGGTTCGCGTGGTGGGCGCCGGCTTCATCGACGAGGACATCCTCAAGCGCCGCGTGCTGGTTTATGGCGCGGGCAACAACGCGGCCCGCATCCTGCAGCTGCGCCGCCGTGTCGATCAGCGCGGCTTCAAGGTCATCGGCTTCGTGCCGTCACGTATAGAAGAGCGAGTCGTGCCGCAGGACCGGCTGCTTCTGGCAGAAGGATCGCTCAGCTCGATCGCAGGCGAACAGGCGGTCGACGAGATCGTCATCGCCATGGATGACCGCCGCCAGCAGTTCCCGCTCAAGGAACTGCTCGACTGCCGGCTGAACGGCATCGAGATCATCGAGCTCGCCACCTTTCTCGAGCGCGAGACCGGCAAGGTCTATCTCGACGTGCTGATCCCGAGCTGGATGATCTTCAGCCAGGGATTTCGCCGCGACATGCTGCGCCGCTATTCGGAGCGCGCATTCGACGTCGCCGCCAGCGTGACCCTGCTGGTGGCCAGCCTGCCGGTCATGGCCCTGACCGTGCTGGCCATCAAGCTGGAAGAGGGCTTCGGTGCGCCGATTCTCTATGGACAGCCGCGCGTCGGTTATGCGGGCCGCGTATTCCGCGTGCTCAAGTTCCGCAGCATGCGCGTGGACGCGGAAAAGGACGGACGCGCCCGCTGGGCGACGACCAACGACGATCGCGTGACCCGCGTCGGCCGCTTCATCCGCAAGGTGCGCATCGACGAGCTGCCGCAGCTCTTCAACGTGCTCGGCGGGCGCATGAGCTTCGTGGGCCCGCGGCCGGAGCGACCGGAATTCGTGCAGCAGTTGTCCGAATCGATTCCTTATTACGACCTTCGGCACTCGGTGAAGCCCGGCATCACCGGTTGGGCGCAGCTCTGTTATCCCTATGGTGCCTCGGAGCAGGACGCCATCGAGAAGCTGCAGTACGACCTCTACTACGTGAAGAACCACGGCCTGATCTTCGATCTGCTGATCCTGCTGCAGACGGTCGAAGTCATCCTGTTCGGCAAGGGCGCCCGCTGAAAAAAAACGGCGGCCTTTCGGCCGCCGCAATTTGTTCTTCCGGATTCTTGGTTATTAGGAAATCGATCGCTTGCGGCGCAGCAGTCCGAAGAGCAGCAGGCCGGCGCCGAACAGCGCCAGGGTGTCCGGCTCCGGAACGTTGCGCGAGCCCTTCACCTCCAGCGTCGAACCACCGAGGTAGAAGTCGCCGATCAGCGAGGAGATCGCGATGGTCAGTCGGCCGCTGGTCTCGAGCTGCCAGACGCCAGCCATGGTCCAGCCGCCGTTCTCGGAACCGGTCAGGTTGAACCAGATGGAATCGAGCAATCGGCCGGGCTGCGAAAACAGCGCCGCCTCGATCTCACAATCCTTGTCGTCGTACAGGTCGAAACGCAGCGAGTAGCTGTCGACCGAGTCGGTCCCCGGCAAAAAGTTCTCGAGCGTGTGGTTATAGATGACCGGGGAGTTGACCGTCACGAGACGGTCCGGATTGAAGTCCACGGTATCCAACCAGGTCATCGGAATGGCGTCCGCGTTCGCCATGCTGCTCACTCCCAACCCGATCAGGGCTGCGGCAGCGGTCCAGTTGGTCATTGTCAGCTTCATCGAAAAGGCTCCGGCAAATTGAAGAAGTCGCATTGCAGAGCAAGCACGCGGCGTGCCAATCACGCTAACTCCATGACGACCCTGCGCTTCCTGGAAACGTTCCGGGTTCGTCGTCGCCAGGAGCCGCGGTCTTGTAAATGGACCCGACACTTTTATCTCGTTTTTCGTGTGATGCCGGTCACGTTGCATACGTTCGCAAGCCATTGTCCGGTCCCAGCTCTTACGGTTTTGGTGAGACTGCCGCGCTCATGTCAGCAACGCTCAGTTACCTGCTCGCGGCACTCGCGGCCGCCGCCGCCTCGGTCGTGCTGCTGGCGAGAGTCCGTCGGGGCGACATAACGCGTCGCGCGGCGGTGGCGACGGGTGTCACCTTGTGCTGGGCGCTGGCGCTGGCCGGCGAGGCTGCGTTCGGCGCGCTGGGCGCCTGGGTCACTTTTTTCGCCGAGGGTGTGCGTTACCTCGCATGGTTTGCAATCCTGCATTCCTTCGCGTCCGCGTCGCCCCACTGGTTGAAGCGCACGACAGTTGGAGTCGCGATCGCGATCGTCATCTATTCGCTGCTCGGCTGGCTGGGCCAGTACACGCAGACCTTCACGCTGCCGCTCGCCGGATTTTTCGCCACCGCGTGCCTGCTGCTCGCGTTCGCCGGCCTGGTCGCCACCGAGCAGGCGCTGCGCCACATCCCACATGCCGAATCGCGACACATGCGCTGGTGCACGATCGGCATCGGCGGACAATTCGCCTTCGACCTGTTCCTGTTTTCGCAGGCGCAGCTGCTGGGTGGCATCGACACCGCGGCCTGGGCCATGCGCGGCGTCGTGGTTGCCATCCTGCTGATCCCGTTCGCGTGGGGCGCGTCGCGCATTCCGTCGACGCGTTCCAGCGTGTTCGTGTCGCGCCACGTCGTGTTCTACAGCACCACCTTCGTGGCGGTCGGGCTGTATCTCACGCTCATGGCGCTCGGCGGCTATTACGTGCGCGATCGCGGCGGCGACTGGGGCAATGCGCTGCAGGTGGTATTCCTGTGCGGCGCGGTCGGCATCCTCGCGGTGCTGCTGCTCGCGGAGTCTCCATTCCGCAGGCTGCGCGTGTTCATCGCCACCCATTTCTACCGCAACAAGTACGACTACCGCATCGAGTGGCTGCGGTTCGTGCAGACCTTGTCGGCGACCGACGAGCCGGACGTGCACCGCACCGCGGTGCGCGCGGTGGCGCAGATCTTCGGCAGCAGCGGTGGGCTGCTGATGCTGCGCGACGAAGAGTCGGACCGTTATACGCTGCGCTCCAGCTGGCCGGAGTCCTGGGAAGGACAGGTCGAATGCGGCGCGCTAGGTGCGCAGGAGTCCCTGCCGCGTTTCCTGCGCGCCCGTCAGTGGGTCATCGACCTGAACGAATATCGCCAGCGGCCGCAGATGTATGGCGACCTCGAGATTCCCTCTTGGCTGGGCAGCGCCGGTCCGTGGCGGGTGGTGTCGCCGCTGCTGGTGGGCAGCGAGTTGCTGGGATTCCTCATCCTGCGTTCGCCGCCCGAGCCGTTCTCCATGAATTTCGAAGACCGTGACCTGCTCAAGACGGTCGGCCGGAATGTGGCGGTGCAACTGGCCCAGCATCGCGCCGACGAGAAGCTCGCGCAGAGCCGGCAGTTCGACGCGTACAACCGTTTCGCGGCCTTCGTCATGCACGATCTGAAGAACTCCGTCGCGCAGCTGCAATTGCTGGTCGCCAACGCCTCGCGACATCGTAACAATCCGGTTTTCGTCGATGACGCCATCGGTACCATCGAACACACGGCTGAACGCATGACGCGACTCATCGAGCAATTGCAGAGCCGGGACATGAAGGGAACCGAGCGCCCGGTGGACATGACAGCCGTGGCCCGCGCCGCGGTGGCGCGCAGCGGCGCGCGCACGCCGGCCGTCGGACTGCAGAGCGATGCAGGCGAATTGCCGGTGAACGCGGATCCCGATCGACTCGGCGCCGTCATCGATCACGTGATCCGCAATGCGCAGGATGCGACGCCGACGGGTGGCACCGTGGCGCTGCGGCTCGTGGCCGTGGGTGATGAGGCGCACCTGCACGTCATCGACGAAGGCTCGGGAATGGACGCCGAATTCGTGCGCCAGCGGCTGTTCCGGCCGTTCGACAGCACCAAGGGTTCGAAGGGCATGGGTATCGGCGCCTACCAGACGCGCGAATATGCGCGCTGGCTGGGCGGCGACGTCGAAGTTCTCAGCACGCCCGGCAAGGGAACGGATTTCTGCATTAGGTTGCCACTGTGTCAGAAGAAAAGCCGAAGCTCCTGATCGTCGAAGATGACCCCGGGCTGCAAAAGCAGCTCAAGTGGTACTTCGACACTTACGAACTGCTGCAGGCGTCGACGCGCGCCGAAGCCATCGCCCTCATGCGGCGCCACGAGCCGCAGGTGGTGTTGCAGGACCTGGGACTGCCGCCCGACCCCGACGGCGTCACCGAGGGCATGGCGACGCTGCAGGAGCTGGTGCAGCTCGATCCGCGCGTCAAGGTGATCGTGGTCACCGGCCGCGCCGACCGCGACAGCGCAGTGCGCGCCGTGGGCCTCGGCGCCAGCGATTTCTATTCGAAGCCGGTCGACATCGAGGTGCTCAAGCTCATCGTGCAGCGCGCCTTCCACATCGCCGGTCTCGAGTCCGAGAACCTGCGGCTGCGCCAGGTGGTGGCGGCGAGTCCGCTCGAGGGCATCATCGCCACCGACGAGTCGATGCAGAAGGTGTGCCGCATCGTCGAGAAAGTCGCTCCCAGCGACGTGTCGGTGCTGCTGCTCGGCGAAAGCGGCACGGGCAAGGAAGTCATCGCGCGCGCCATCCACGCGCGCAGCGATCGCAAGAGCAAACGCTTCGTCGCGATCAACTGCGCGGCCATACCCGAGCAACTCCTGGAGAGCGAGCTGTTCGGTTTCGAGAAGGGCGCGTTCACCGGCGCGGTGCGCCAGACCATCGGCAAGGTCGAGGGCGCCGAGGGCGGCACACTGTTCCTCGACGAGATCGGCGACATGCCGGTGGCGTTGCAGGCCAAACTACTGCGCTTCTTGCAGAACCGCGTCATCGAACGGGTCGGCGGACGGCAGGAGATCGCGGTCAATGTTCGCGTGGTGTGCGCCACCAACCAGGACCTGGCGGCGCTCATTTCCCAGCAGAGGTTCCGCCAGGATCTGTACTACCGCATCAGCGAAGTCACCGTGCAGCTGCCGCCGCTGCGCCAGCGGCCGGGCGATGCCGTGGTGCTGGCACAGGCATTCCTGCGGCGCCTAGCCGCGCAACAACCCCGCGTGCCGCGCGGCTTCACGGAGGAAGCACTGGTGGCAATCCGCAGGCACGAATGGCCCGGCAACGTGCGCGAGCTCGAGAACAAGGTGAAGGC
>Ga0207675_100004468_pt1 | contig 13518 bp, 13 predicted proteins | sample KBSSwiS42_FD_184305 | JGI IMG/M metagenome (GOLD analysis project Ga0207675, IMG submission 184305) | Switchgrass rhizosphere microbial communities from Kellogg Biological Station, Michigan, USA - KBS Switchgrass S4-2 (SPAdes) (version 2) | ecosystem: Host-associated > Plants > Roots >... | reverse complement strand
AAGAAGGTGGGACACCGACCCACCGTAATCGGCCCGAGCGGCGCGGCCGCTAGTTCTGCTGGAGTAGCGGGCCGTCACGGCTGCTCTTGCGAGGAGAACAGGCTGTCACGCATGACCACCCATCCGGCGCACTGGCGTGCGCGCGTGCCGCGCGGACTCGTCGCCGCGGGCCTGGCGATCGCCTGCGGCGCCAACGAAAACGCGTCCAACCCAGTGCCGGGGTTGACGACCACGGGAGAAGATCCGGGGCAGCGCACTGCGGACCTGCCCGCGCCGCCGAGCGAGCTCGTCCCCCTGGCGGCGGCGCTCGCGGACGTGTGTCGCAGCGGCTACCGCGGGGACCCCGCGCGCGCGACCTTCGACCCGATGGTGAGCGCGCCCCACCGGCTGCTATTTCTCGCCGCGGACGGCTCTGCGCACTCCTGGAACAACGTCCTGCCGGTCGCATGGCGACCGACGTCGGTCGAGCAGGTCGAGCTCGTGGCATGTGTGGGTCAGGTCGAGCGCACCAGCATCGAGACCTGCGAGTATGTCGGGACCGGTCGGACGATCACACGCTTCCAGTCCTCTGTGGACGTGCAGGTGGTGACGCCGGGATCGGGGGCGGCCACGCTGCAGACGCTGCGCGGCGCGGTGCCCGAACGATGTCCGAGCTCCACGACCAACTGGCAAGACATCGCCGGCGGCGCGCCCCGGAGCGAGACGGTGAAGAGCGAGATCGTGGACCGCTACGTGCTCGCTCCGGTCTGTGGCGAGAGCCGCCCGCTCGCGTCTTGCCTGCAGTGTTGGCGCGACGCGGCGGAAGCCACGCCCTCGGGCTGCGGCTTTGCCGGTGGCCAGCAGTACTCCGAGGCATTGCCGAACGTGCGAACGGGGGAGCCCGTTGCGATCGACTGGCGCTGGGAGTCGTATCCCGATGCTCTCTTTTTGCCCTCCTCGGGCTGCGATTGGTCGCTGTCGCCGGACGCGCCGTTGCTCGCGTCGCTGGCGGGGGCTCACAACTCCTTTGTGCCGCTGACGGCTCGCGCCTACGCCTTCGTGGCGCAGGCCCGCCTACCGGGAACCGCCACGGGCCTCGTGGTGCAGACGCGACGCTACGCGGTCGAAGCCCTGGATCGCCCCGTCATCGAAGACCTGCTCGGCACGAGCGGACCCGCGTTCGCACGCGTGGGACAGCCGAGTCGATTCCGCTTCACGATCAGCGGACGCCCGCCACTGGGACGCTCGGGCGAGGCCCTGCGCTGGACGTGGCTGGAGCGGCCGAGCGGCAGCACCTCGGCCGAACCCGGCATGGAGGTCGCCAGCTCATTCTGGTCGTTCGTACCCGATGTGCCAGGAAGCTACCGCGTGCAGGTCGAATACAGCGACGGCATCGGCTTCTCCGAGCCTGTGACGACGGCGCCCATCACGGCCATCGCTGGTCCGGTGGTCACGGGCTTGATCGATCGCACGGCGAGTGTCGGCGCGAGCCTGCGGCTCGAGGCCACAGTCAGCTACGCAGTCGGTTTTCCCGCGTTCAGCTGGACCCTGATCGAGATCGCCGCGGGCTCTAGCTTGACGCCGAGCTACTACTCGAGCGTCGACACGAACAGCCTCGTCTTCAATGCCGATGTCGCGGGGGCATATCGCTTCGAAGTGGTGGTGACCGACAAGTCGGGCCAAAGCGAGCCTGTCCGGTTCACCGTCACGGCGAGCTGAACTAGCGACGGCCGCTCGACCGGCGCGTGCGCACTTCGGCACCTTGGTGATTGAACCGGCGCTCGCTTGAAGATGGTCCTCGCGCACCCTGACGGTTCGCACGCGCATCGCGCGTCGCTCACGGCTGACCCTCACGTCGGCATGGCCTGTCGGTGCCGGGCCTTGGTACACGAGGGGCCATGACGCCTCCCAAGCGCTCCGGCAAAGGCGAAGCTGTGCGAGGGGCGCCGGTTGGGACTATGGCCAAGGACCTGCCGGTGCTCTCGTTCGCAACGCCGAACGCTTGGTCCGGATGGCTCGCGGCTCACCACGCATCAGCGCGCGGCGTGTGGTTGAAGATCGCGAAGACGAGCGCCAGCTCGGCGTCGATAACCTACGCGCAGGCAATCGAGGTTGCTCTCGCGTGGGGCTGGATCGACGGCCAGAAAGGCAAGCTCGACGACGCTTGGTGGCTCCAGCGCTTCACGCCGCGCACGGCCAAGAGTCCTTGGTCGAAGATCAACCGCGCGAAGGCGGAGGCGCTCATCGCCGCCGGCTCCATGGAGCCGCCTGGCCTCGCCGAGGTCGAGCGCGCAAAGTGCGACGGGCGCTGGCAGCGCGCCTACGACGGAGCGGGCTCCTCGAGCGTGCCCGCAGACCTGGCCGCCGCGTTCGCAAGCAACGCCCGAGCGCTCGCCTTCTTCGAGACGCTCGACGGCGCGAACCGCTACGCGATCCTCTACCGCGTGCAGACGGCGAAGAAGCCGGAGACGCGAGCCGAGCGCATCGCGCGCTTCGTCGCCATGTGCGCACGACACGAGACGATCCATGCGAAACGTCAGACGAGGGACCCCCGCTCCGCGATTACCAAGAAGTCTTCAGCCAAGAAGTAGGCGCGCATCAGGCGCCCTTCTCGCGCAGGCTCTCGATCACCTGCGCGTGCTTTCCGGATGGTGGAGACCAGCTCGCTGCGGTTCTCGTCGATGACGCCCTCCCTGCCTCGCCAGCAGGGATTGGAAAGCGGGCTCTGGACCGCCCCGCCCGTCGCGAAGCCCGCTCGCCGTCCCTCATGCCAGGAGGCACCCTGGCGCGCCGACAGGGTGGGTCGAGATCAGCGCCGAGCCGGGCAAGATCGAGCCCGTGCGCCGGCCGAGCTCAGCCAGCATCAGCTAAGCCCCTGCTGGCGAGAGGCGCGCGTGCGCTACATCCGCGCAGGCGGTGATAGCCGCGTCTGCTGTATCGAGAGTCGCGTGCCTGACTGCTCTCAGAAGCGCTAGCGCAGCTTCCTTGGTGCCCTTCACAGCCACTTTGGGCCGCTCGACTGCGTCAAGGGCCCAGTGACTGAGAAGCCAGGCCGCCATGAGCGTGGGGTTATTCGGCCCTGCTCGGAAGCTCTCGCACACGCCCCGTAGTTCGCGAACAACTTGCCGGCGGGACATATCTCCGATCATCGGAGCCCCGGGCCACTCGCGTAGCAAGCTCAGCAGCTCATCCGGTCTATCTCGCGCGATTGCCTTGACCGCGCCGAGAGCTTCGCTGAACGAAGGACGGTCCGTGTGCCCGAGTGGGAGATGGTCCAGCACCACACGGCCCCATTCGCACATGATCTCTAGCGAGGCGCGCCGCCGATCCGGGTTGGCGTATGCTTCAGCCACCAGCGTTGCCAATCCTTGAATCTGCTCTTCCATTGGGCTGCCTTTGGACCAAGCGCGCATAGACCTTCTGCTTTTTGAGGATGACCTTTTTCCAGGCGTCGCGCTCGGGCTCTCCTGGTCGCAACGGGCCTGCGGATCTCAGGGCCGCGAGGCGCGCACGACGTACTGCTTGGGCAGCGTTTCGCCCTGCACAATCTCGGCGCGCAGACCGCCCGCCTGAAGCTCGCTCACGGCTTGCTCAGCGGACACGCGATAGCGAGCGGGGGGGCCAATGTCGGCCTCGGGCGTGAAGTCGACGATCCAGATCTCTCCGCCCGGCGCGAGCGACGCTAGCAGCTTGGCCGCGTAGTGCGCGCGGTCGTCGATGTGGTGCCAGGTGTCGACGATCAGCACGCGCGCGAGGCTGCCGGGCGCGAGCCCTGGGTCGTCTGCCGCGACCAGGCGCGGCTCGACATTGGGGAGCTTCTGCTGCTCGGCGCGCTGGGTCACGAACTCGATCATCTTCGGCTCGACGTCGAGCGCGAGGACCTTGCCGCCGGGCCCCACCGCCCGCGAGAGCCAGCTCACGAAGTAGCCGGTACCGCTGCCCAGATCCGCCACCGCGCTGCCGGGCGTGATGTGCAACAGCTCGATCACCTCGGCCGGGCGCTGCCAGGCGTCGCGGGCGGGATCGTCAAACGCCTGGGAGAAGGCCTGCGCGTCCGAGAAGTCCTTGTGCATGCCGTGGCTTGCTGCGCTCGTGGTCGACGACGGAGCCGCGCTCGACGGCGACGGCGCAGCCGCGCTCGGCGGCGGGGCCGCGCCCGAACACGCCAGCAGGGCCGCAAAAGCAAGCGGGGCCGCAAAAGCAAACGGGGCCGCGAAACCAACCGGGGCCGCGAAACCAACCGGGGCCGGGAGGGTCACAAAAGGCAGCGCCTCGAGGAGGACGGCCGCGGAGAGCAGGACTGGGTTGCGCATGGTGGGGGCCTGAAGTTACCCTGTCAGGGTGCGAGCCTATCTCGATTTGCTGCAAAAAATCCTGGACGAAGGCACGCGCAAGCACGACCGGACGGGAACCGGCACGCTGAGCCTGTTCGGCCATCAGATGCGCTTCGATCTCGGCCAGGGCTTTCCCTGCCTGACCACCAAGAAGCTGCACCTGCGCTCCATCATCGTGGAGCTGCTCTGGTTTCTGCGCGGCGAAACAAATGTGCGTTTTCTGCACGAGCACGACGTCAGCATCTGGGACGAGTGGGCGGACGCCGAGGGGGAGCTCGGGCCGGTGTATGGCTACCAGTGGCGCTCCTGGCCGACGCCCGACGGCGGGCACATCGACCAGATCGCGGGCGTCGTGGAGCAGATTCGCAGCAACCCCGATTCGCGGCGACTGATCGTCAGCGCCTGGAACGTCGCCGAGATCGAGAGCATGGCGCTGCCGCCCTGCCACTGCTTGTTCCAGTTCTACGTGACGGGGGGCAAGCTCTCCTGCCAGCTGTATCAGCGCAGCGCCGACGTGTTTCTGGGCGTGCCCTTCAACATCGCCTCGTACGCGCTGCTGACCCAGATGATGGCGCAGGTCACGGGCCTCGCCCCCGGCGAGTTCGTGCACAGCTTCGGCGACGTGCACCTGTACCTGAACCACGAGGACCAGGCGCGGCTGCAGCTGCGGCGCGAGCCGCGAGCCTTGCCCCAGATGCGGCTCAACCCCGAGGTGCGTGACATTTTCGGCTTCACGCTCCAGGATTTCGAGCTCACGGGCTACGATCCGCACCCCGGCATCAAGGCGCCGATCGCGATCTGACGGCCAGGGGTGGCAGGGGCCAAGGGTGAGATGAAGATCAGCTTGATTGCCGCCGTCGCCGCCAACGGCGTGATCGGTCGCGGCAATGCACTGCCCTGGCGGCTGCGGGACGACCTGCGCTCCTTCGTGCACAAGACACTCGGGCATCACGTGATCATGGGGCGCAAGCAGTATGCGTCCATGGGCCAGCCGTTGCCGCGGCGACCCAACATCGTGATCAGCCGCAACCCCGACTTTCGCGCGGACTGCCCGGTCGTGGGCAGCCTCGAGCGCGCGCTCGAGCTCGCGCGGGCAGCCGCCGAGAGCGAGGCCTTCATCATCGGGGGCGCGGAGATCTATGCGCTCGCGCTGCCGCTCGCCGACACCTTCTACCGCACGCGCGTGCTCGCCGCTGTGTCGGGCGACGTATTTTTCCCGGACTTCGACCCGAGCGAGTGGGACGTGCGCGTCGAGAGCGAGCACGCCGCAGACGAGCGCAACGAGCATCCGTTCGTGATCGAGACGCTCACGCGCCGCAGCGGATCGGCTCCTACTCCCCGTAGCGCGCCGTGAGCCGCTGCAGCCGTTCCAGCGTCTCCTCGAAGCTGCTGACGTCCGCGCTCTCCTGGCACAAGAAGCGCTGGATTTCCGGCAGCGCGGCGATGGCGCGATCGGTGAGCGGATCCTTGCCGCGCACGTAGGCGCCGAGTGCGATCAGATCCCGCTTGCTGTCGTGCGCCGCGAGCAGCTCGCGCAGCTGGCGCGCCGCGCGCCGCTGCGGGTCGCCGGTGACGTCGCCCATCACGCGCGACAGCGAGCGCAGCACATCGATCGCCGGATAGTGGCCGCGCGCCGCCAGCTCACGATCCAAGATGATGTGGCCGTCGAGCAGGCCGCGTACTTCGTCTGCGATGGGCTCCGACAGGTCGTCGCCTTCCACGAGCACGGTGTAGACGGCAGTGATCACGCCCCGTGCCGCCGGGCCGCCACGCTCGAGCAGCCGCGGCAACATGGAGAACACACTCGGTGGATAGCCCCGCCGCACCGGGGGCTCTCCCGCGGCGAGGCCCACGTCGCGCTGCGCACGCGCCACGCGCGTGATCGAATCCACCAGCAAGAGCACGTTCTGGCCCTGGTCGCGAAAGGACTCGGCGACCGCCGTGGCCACCTGCGCCGCGCGCAAGCGCTCGAGCGCCGGGGCATCACTGGTCGACACCACCACCACCGCGCGCTTCCGCCCCTCGTCCCCGAGCTGGTCGCGCAGGAAATCTCCCACCTCCCGGCCACGTTCGCCCACCAGAGCCACCACGACGGCGTCTACCGCGGCGCCCCGCGCGAGCGACCCGAGCAGGCGGCTCTTGCCGACGCCCGAGCCCGCAAACAGCCCCACGCGCTGGCCCTGCCCGAGCGTGGCGAGCGCATCGATGGCGCGCACCCCCGTGGGCAGCACCCGCGTCACCGGTTGTCGTTCCAGTGCTGGAGGCGGCGCGCGGTCCACCGGAACGCTCGCGACCGCAGCCAGCGGCCCGAGACCGTCGAGAGGTCGTCCGAGCCCATCCAAGACGCGCCCGAGCAGACCGGGCCCGACCCGAACGTGCAGCGTCTCCCCGGTGGCCTCCACCACGTCGTCCGGCCCCACCCCGACCACGTCTCCGAGCGCCAGAGCGACGATTTCACCGGAGCTAAAACCAACGATTTCCGCGTCCAAGGGCTCGCCGCGCCGCCGGATCCGGACCACCTCGCCAATGCGGGCTCCAGGCAGCGTGGCGCGGACGGCGAGGCCCGTGACCGCTCGCACGCGCCCCGCCGACGTCACCGACGGGGTGCGCGCCAGCTCGGCCCGGAGCTGCTTCAGATCCATGCCCGAAGCATAGCCTCTCGGCTGCTACGCCGGGAACTGTTCGCTGGACAATCCGGCCAAAATTCGCCCGCAGCCGCGCGATGTGGTTTTCTCGCACCAGACGCTGGCCGTCCCGGCTCGACACGGCGGCCGTGCAGCGGGGCTCCAGTACCAACGAGAACGAAGCGATGAAGACCACTCAGACTCAGCCACGGGCAAGGCGGCATGGTGCGGGGCCTGGCGTGACGGGCGCGCTCGCTGCTCTGGCGTGCTGTGCTTGTCACGCCTCGGTGCAGGCGGATGCCAACCTCAACACGGGCAAAGAGGGGCAGGAGCAGGTGCGCGACTTCGACCGTCCGTTGGCAGCAGATGCCGCCCCAGCAGCACCCGCTTCCGACAACTCGAAGCCGGAACCGTTCGCCTTGCTCGGAGCACGCCACGACCTCAGCTACGCGGGCTCCAAGACTCCGAGCTGCCAGTGCCTGGCGGTGGCGCTGAGCGAGCGCGTCGACGACTCTTCGTTCGTGTGGGAGCTGGGCGCGCCACACCTCGAGCCCACGACGCAGTGGGTGATCGCCTTCACCTCCAACGGCGTCAGCTGTGACGCCCCGCCCACGGGCACGCTGGGCGCCTCCTACCAAGGCTACGCGATCGACGGAAACGACGTGGTCGTGTACGTGGAGGCGCTCGGAGAAGGCCGCCCGCTCACCAGCGGCGCCATCATTCCACGCCCGCTCGGTAACGGCTCGGTCCTGATCGAGCCAGCAGGTGCGATCTACGGGAAGCCGCTCGAAGGCAAGGGCAAGCGCTGCAAGATCACACCGCCAGCCACCGCTCCTGCCGCTGCAATTTTTCCTGGCGTGACCGGCGGGACGGGAGCTGGGGGCAAGCCAGCAACCTCGCCCAAGCCCTGAGTCTTCAGAGTGCTGCACGTTGGGCTGCGCCGGGCCCAGCGTGGCTGAAAAAACCCGCTGCTGGAGAAACCCCGTATGGCCGCGACCATAGCTCCGTCGGAGAAAAAGGTCGCCCAACGAGCCTGGCTCCCCGGGGCCGCCATACCCTTGGTTGACGACAGCGTGGCTTCTGAATACGAAGCCACGCTGTGGGTGTGTTGGCAGCGCTCGGTTGGCAGGGACGCAGGTTCGCGGGCAACTCGTTGCCTGCCCGCCACTGGGCAAAGCGCACCTTGCACGTCAGCGTGCTGAGCTCGACAGTCGCGTGGGCTGGCTGCTTGCCCCGCGCGGATCTGTCGGACTATTCGCGCAACGCCACCGGGCAGGGCGGCTCGATCGAAATTGCGCCCGAGGGCACACTCGATGGTGAAGCCGGCTCGGGCACCCTCCAGGGCGCCGCTGGCGGCGGCGAGATGAGCCCCAACGGCGCGCTGCCGCTCGACATGAACGGCTCCGAGCCGGGTGCGCGGGACGCTTCGACGGGCAGCGATGCCAGTGCCGACGCCGGTTTGCCGCCCGACGCCGGACCAGCGCTCGATGCGGGGCCGATCGCCGACGCCTGCACGATCGCCCAGGGCACACTGGAGCCAGGCAGCTCGGCTTGCCTGATCTTCGTGTCCCAGGCGCGAGTCACCTGGCAAGCGGCGGAGCTGGCTTGTCAGAGCCGCAACGCCCAGCTGGTCTCGGTCAAGACGTCGGCGCGCAACGACTTTTTGACCGGCTTGATCGGCACCACCAGCATCTGGATCGGGGCGAATGACGCCGGCACCAATCCGGCGACGAACGCCTTCGTTTGGCGCGACACGACCGCGGTCAACCCCATGTTCAGCGCCTGGGCTGCCGGAGAGCCAGACATGGTCGCGGATCAATTCTGCGTCGCCAAATCGGGCGAGGCGGCGCTGCCGCCTGGACCCGCGGCGCCCTGGCGAGATCGGCCTTGCTCGGAGCTGAACGCGTACGTCTGCGAGCTGAACCGGTAAGGCTCTCCCTGGGCCGTCGGGACAGGCCCCGCTTGCCATTCAAGCGACGGCGGCGCCGTGCGCGCGGAGCGCGCGCTTGAGTAGCGAGAGGCCGAGACCGCTCGGGAGCTCGTAGCTACGCTCCAGAGCGAAGTCACTGCTCGCACAGCGATCCGCGAAGAACACATACGCCATGCGGTCGTTGTCGTGCCGCGGCCTCCACTCGAAGCCCCTCGCGCTGGCTGCGTCAGTGCGCAGAGCTAGCGCCCAGGCGCGCGTGGTCGCGTATTCGGCTGGCCCGCATGCCGTGAGCTCGGCCGTCTGTCGGATCGTCGTTCGCGCCGAGCATGCGGTTGACCGCCTTGGCGGTGTCGTGGATGGAGCCGCGGCTCGAGTCGAATTGGAATGCAGGATACAGGTAGGCGTTGCGCCGAGGCACGCCGAGCAGCTCGCCACGCTGGCGCTGCACCGTCGCGTACTGGCGGCGGTTGCCCGACTGCGAGCCGAGCAGCGCGCCGACCGCATTCGCGTCGAGCAACGGTTCGCTCAGCACACGTGCCTGCGCTTCGCCGACCAGCTGCGCGTCGCGCAGGATGTCGTCTGCGCTCGGCGCGGCTTGCGCGGCGTCGCGCGTGCGCTGCGACGTCACGTCGTCAGCATGCAAGAGCGCCGAGTGAGGGCTCGGTGCCGTGCGTCCCCGCGCGGCGCCAGGAGGGCCCTCCTGGTGTCGAACGTCGTGCTGTGTTGCCGAGCCTTGATCGAGCTCCGGGAGCAGTCGTCCCGGTCCGAGCGTTGACGGCGGCGGCGCGGGGCCCGCAGGCTCGAGCGGAGCGAGCGGCGCCGCGGGCATCTCTGGAGCGAGCGGCGCCGCGGGTCAGGGCGGACAAGGGGGGGCCGACGCTGACCCGGATGCGGGTAGCGTGCGCTTCAGCGCAATCCTGGAAGGGAACAAGCTGAACCTCACGGCCCTGGATCCGTTATTATTCCCACGCGAACTGCGCGGGCGAGCCCGTCACCACGGACGTCGCCGTCGAGTAGCCGAACGACATTCTCACTCTTGCGGCGCGCGCTGTCATGCCCGCGGCGCCGTCTGCTGACGCCAAGCCGCGGGACTGACCCCCACCAGGGCCTTGAAGGCGCGGCTAAAGGCCGCCTCAGAGTCGTAGCCCACGTCCAGCGCCACGACGGATATCTTGGAGCGGCCCGTGGCGAGCAGCCCCGCCGCGAGCTGCAGACGCCAGCGCGTCAGATATTGCATCGGGGGCTGCCCGACGAGCGCGGCGAAGCGCTCGGCCAGGCCCGAGCGGGAGACACCCGCCGTCTGCGCAAGCCTCTCGACCGTCCACGGTTCCGTCGGCCGCTGGTGCAACAGCGCCAGCGCGCGCCCGATCACCGGATCCCTCAGCGCGGCGAGCCAGCCCGTCTCCTGGGCTGGCAGTGCCGCGAGGTAGCGGCGCACGACTTCGATGAACATGAGCTCGCTAATGCGCAAGAGCACACCTTCGCGACCGGCGCGCCGCTCGCGTACTTCTTCCGCTGCAAACGCGATCAGGTGGCCTAGCCGATCGGGCGCGTGGGGCTCAGAGCGGCGAACGTGGATGAGCCGCGGCAGCGGACCGAGGACGGGATTGAAGGGCAGTGTGTCGCAACCCAAAAAGCCACACAAGATGCGCCGATGTTCTGGTTCGCCACCGCCCTCGTGGATGACAAACGGATCGGGCAGGACGCGAGCGGCCATTTGCTCGAACCACTCGAGCACCAGCTCTTGGGGATATGTGCCGAACATTCCGGGGCTGCTCGACAGCGCGTAACGATCGCCGTGCGGGATGACCACGACGTCCCCCGCCGAAAGGTGAAGCGGCGGCTGCCCCGCAATTTCGCAGTAGCAGGTGCCCTCCATCAACAAGTGGTAGGAAACAATGTGCTGAGCACCAGGCAAGATGATGGGCGCGAGCAACTCGGACGCGGGCGCTTCCGCGAGGAAGGGCGACGTCGCTTCGACGAAGAAGAGCAGGGCTCCCGTCAGGCGCACCGCACGCAACACGTCGGAGAGCACGTCCGCCTCGGTGGCCACGGCGGAAGTCGCCGGCTTGGACGCTGCAGCAAGCGTGTTGGACGCCGAGTCATGGCTCCTGGGCACCCGCGAAGCCTATGCTTTCAGCCGCGCCCTGACAACCCACCCGCCCAGGGCATCAACGGAGCACGACGAGAGACCGAGTCAATGCTCGAACGCCGTGCGTCGAGGCGGGTGCCCTGCCAGCGGAGCGACGATGAATCTGGGCCTGAAAGCGGCGAGCGTGATCTTACTATTTTTCTCCTGTGCCGAGCGCCGGGCAGCGACGACCATCCAGCCCAGCCGGGAGGAGCCGAAAGGGGCGCTGATCGTTGCGTACAATCGGCGCCTCCTCGCGATTGCCAATGCAGAAGATCATCTGTTGACACTGAAGGGCGCCCGCACGCTGGCGATGATGCATCTCGCCGTTCACGACGCGCTCAACGCAATCGTTCCCAGATATGCATCCTACCTCGACCTGGAAAGCGCCCCCGACGCGGACCCTACCGCCGCTGCGGCTCAAGCTGCGCACGACGTTGCCGTGCAACAATACCCGAATGCCGGCGACGAGCTCGCCCTGGAACTCGACACCTGGCTGCTGCCGTTAGCGGACGGGCCCGCGAAGGCCTCGGGCCGAGCGCTCGGGCGCGCCGCCGCAGCGGCCATTTCTAAGGCGCGTCAGTCCGACGCTTGGGATGCGGACGGCGAATACCAACTCGCGCCGCCCGGGCCCGGCGTGTACGCTACTTTTTCGGCACACAGTGGCACGCCTCCCGATTTCGTGTTCGGGAGCGGATGGGGGCGGGCCAGGCCCTTCCTGTTGCAAGGGCCACAGCAGTTTCCGCTCCCGCCGCCGCCGCGGATCGACAGCAGCGCCTACGCCGAGGCCTTCGAAGAAGTAAAAAGCCTGGGGCGCTTCGACAGCGCGGTGCGCACGGCGGACCAGACCCACGCCGCATTCTGGTGGAAGGACTTCGTCGAAAATTCGCTGAATCGCCTCGCGGCAGACTGGGTGATCGGCAAGGCGGACCTCTGGGAATCGGCGCGCCTGTTCGCGCTGATCAATGCCAGCATCTTCGACGGGTATGTCCACGCCTTCGCGAGCAAGTTCTTTTTCAATCATTGGCGCCCGTATACCGCGATCCGACAGGCGGACAACGACGGCAATCCGAACACGGTGCCCGACCCCGACTGGGACAACACGCATCACCACACCTATCCATTTCCTTCGTATCCTTCAGCACACGCGACAGTCTGCGCGGCGCCGCTCAGCATACTGTCGAGCACGTTCGGCGACGCGCAGCCGTTCAGCATGGTCACGGCGCAGGTGAATGAGGGCGGCCCGCTCTCGCCGCTCATGGATGTGACACCGCCGGCGCGGTCGTTCGAGAGCTTCTCTGCAGCGGCGAAGGAATGCGCGCTGTCTCGGGTCTATCTCGGCATTCATTTTCGCTATGACTCAGAGGCGGGCAACGCACTTGGCACCCAGATCGGCCAATACGCGCTGCAGCACTTTCTCGTGCCGCTCGAGCGAGCACGGTAGCCAGGGGAGAAGGCCATGGCCCTCATGCGCGCTAAACTCGGGGCCGTGGAGCTGGAACACGAAGCCGTCGGCGCTGGACCTCCGGTATTGTTGATCCACGGCGGCGTGTTCGCGGATTGGTTCGAGCCGTTGATGGCCGAGCCGGCCCTGGAGAATTTTCGACGCGTTCGGTACCGGCGTGCCGGGTACGGCACCGGGCTGAGCGACGCGGCGCTCGGCATCGGCGATCAAGCGGCGCACGCACGCGCCTTGTTGGAGCACCTCGGTATCGAGCAGGCGCATGTGGTGGGGCACTCTTCGGGTGGCAGCATCGCTTTGCAGCTCGCCCGGGACGCGCCGCACCGGGTCCGTTCGCTGGCGCTGCTCGAGCCCGTGCTGACGCAGGTGCCGTCGGGCCCCGGCGTGGCCGAAGCGCTCCAGCGTTACATGAGCGGTGACTCACAGGGAGCGGTCGATCAGTTTCTGTGCGGCGTCTGCGGACGAGACTACGCCGTGCTCGTCGCGCGCGCCCTGCCGCACGCTCTGGCCGATGCGCGCCGCGACACCCCGACGTTTTTCGGTCGAGAGCTTCCCGCGTTGAGACAGTGGGCATTCGCTGCGGAAGATGCCGCACGACTGGCGCAGCCCATCTTGGCCGTGCTGGGCGAGAACAGCGATGCGGTGCGTCGCGGATCCGAAGGCGGCGGCTCAGCCGTTTTCGCCGAGCGGCAGCGGCTACTGTTGCGCTGGTTCCCGCATGCGACCGCTCACGTCTTGCCGAACGTCACCCACTTGATGCTCCTGGAAGATCCAGGCAGCATCGCGCGCCGCCTCGCCGAATTTTTTTCGTCGCTGCAATGAGCGGTGCTCGTGTGGCCCACGCTCCCGCTCGCCACACCGTCCGTCTCGAGCAGCAGGCCTACGGGACAGGCCCTGGAAACTAGAACAAGCGTTCGGCAAAGCGCGTCTCGGGCACGCCTCGCACGCCAGGTCGGACACAGAACAGGCCGCCCGCCTGCGGCTGGGCTGCTCTCTGCTCAGGCTTCAGATCCTTGCAGCCGGTGGTGATGAAGAGCGTGTCCAGCTCAGCACCGCCG
>Ga0207675_100004467_pt1 | contig 13518 bp, 10 predicted proteins | sample KBSSwiS42_FD_184305 | JGI IMG/M metagenome (GOLD analysis project Ga0207675, IMG submission 184305) | Switchgrass rhizosphere microbial communities from Kellogg Biological Station, Michigan, USA - KBS Switchgrass S4-2 (SPAdes) (version 2) | ecosystem: Host-associated > Plants > Roots >... | reverse complement strand
CGTCACTCCGTAGAGGAGAGACATCGCCAGCGTCTCGAGCGCGGTGAGCGGATGGTTGCGGAAGAGCATGACGGCGACGAGCGGAACGACGGCGAAAAGGCCGGGTCCATGCTCTCGGTCATGATGACCACGACGTATTGGAACTTCGGCGTGGAGATCAGCCCGGTTGGTGGCGTTCTGGCCGGTTTCGTTGTCGGCCCAGACGAGGAGGAAACCGCGCGCCGGAAGGGTTGTGCCGGACGGAATCGACCACCGCGGGGTGGCTCCCGGGCGGACCCTGCACGATCGGGATCACGGATTGAGGCTCGAGCCGCGGGCGCGATCCGATCTGGCTGAACCGGGCGGCAACGCGATTCAAACGCCCCGTGTCGCGCTCCATCTCTCGCACGACTTCATCGAACAACTCGCGGGCCAAGATGACGTGATCGCCTTCGGGCTTCATCTCGTCCTGCAGGACTTGCAGCCAACCAATCAGAGAGGACAAGGGCGTTCCCATCTGATGCGCGGTTTCCTTGGCCATCCCCGCCCAAATGAATCCTTCCTGCACGCGTTTCAAGCTCCGAAGCATGAAAAGCCCAACCGTGCCGAAGAGAGCCGCCACTGCGATCGTGATCCAGGGCGTCCATCGAAGCTCCCCCGCCAATGCCGGGGAACCGTAATGCAAATACATGAGCGTATCGCCGCTCGCGGGCTCGAGCATGGGAATGGGTGCGTGGTTGCGATCCATCCGGCTCACCTGCTTGAGCACGGGAGCCAAATCGGCGCTCGGATGATCGAGGTCCTCCTCGAGCAACCGGTTGATGCTCATCGGTGGAACATCGACATGACTGCTCCAGGTGAGCGGCCGCCGGTTCACGTCGGTCAGGATGACGGGAAAGGGCAGGTCGTGGATGACTTCTTGAAATTGCGTTTGCGCCGAGGCCCCGGCCGTTGCCGAATCAGCGACGCTCAGCGTGGTGAAGGCAATCACGCGCGCGACCAGGCTCGACATCGTTTCGGTTTGCGCATCGACACGCCGGGCGAGTCGATGGAAGTAGAACAAGAGCGCCACGGCGAGCACGATCGCGCCGAACAAGAGATAGAGGCGCAGGAATACCGGTGGGGACGTGCGCCAGGACCGGTAGGGCCCCAGGCGAATCATGAGAGCTCCGCGAGGCCCCCCAGATAGGGCCGGAGCGGCTCCGGAATGCGAACGCTGCCGTGCTCGGTTTGATAGTTCTCGATGATCGCGATTACCGTGCGCGGCAAGGCGAGACCCGATCCGTTCAGAGTATGCGCGAAGGTTGTCTTGCCGCCGGCGGCAGTGCGCATGCGGATCCCGGCGCGGCGCGCCTGGAAATCACGGAAGTTGCTGCACGAGGACACTTCGAGCCATCGCCCCGCGCCGGCCGCCCACACTTCGAGGTCGTAACACTTCGCGGCCGCGAAGGACATGTCGCCCGATGCCAGCAACACCACGCGATACGCCAACCCCAATCGCTGCAAAATGGATTCGGCGTTGGCGGTCAGCGATTCGTGTTCCTGGTCCGAACGGTCGGGGGCCACGAACTTAACCATCTCGACCTTGTCAAACTGGTGCACACGAGTGAGACCTTTGGTGTCTTTTCCGTACGATCCCGCTTCTCTTCGAAAACACGGCGAGTACCCCACGTGGTAGAGAGGCAACCGGCTTTCTTCGAGCGTTTCGTCGGCATACAAGTTCGTGATGCTCACTTCCGCGGTAGGAATCAAATAGAGTCCGTCGAGATCGGTACGATACATGTCCTCGGCAAGCTTGGGCAGCTGACCGGTGCCTTGCGCCGCCTTTGGCTTCACTAAAAAAGGAGTGGATACTTCCGTATAACCATGCTCGCGCACGTGGATGTCGAGCATGTACTGAATGAGCGCGCGCTCGAGAAGGGCGCCGCGTCCGGTGAACACGGCGAAGCCGGGACCGCTCATCTTGGTCGCGCGCTCGAAATCGAAGAGGCCGAGCGCGGTGCCGAGATCGTCATGGGTTCGCGCAGGAAAGGGGTGCTTGACCGGGTCTCCCCACGTGCGCACGACCTGGTTTTGCTCCGCGGTTCCGCGCGGGATATCGGCATCGGGAACATTGGGAATATTGAGCGAGAGAGCTTCGACCTTCGCGTCCACATCGCGAAGCCGCTGATCGAGCTCGGAGATTTCTTCGCCCATGCGGCGCACCCGTTCCTGTTCGACGGATGCGTCTCCCCCGGAACGAAGACGCTGGCCGATCTCCCGGCTGGCCGTATTGCGGTCGGCTTTCTTTGACTCGACATCACTCACGATGCTGCGGCGCAATTCGTCGAGCGAAAGCCATTCATCGATCAGGCTGGGATCCTGCCCCTTCGCGCGCACACCGTCCTTGATCCGATCTGGGTCGGTGCGAAGGAGCTTTGGATCGTGCATTGAAACGGCTTCCCTGCCGGATTCCCTCGGAATGGACCGGCTTTGTAACGCCGGTCAAGCGATCATGCGACCTCGCGCTTTACCGGCGTATCGTCGGAGCCCAAGAACGTGGAGAGGAAGCGCGCCGATCGAACCGGCACGCGGGCCAACATCACGCCGAGCCCGGTGTAGAGGCCGGCCGCCAAGACGACCAGCGACCAGGCCACGATGGGATCGGCCCGGACGGCGATCAAGCCGGCCAGACCGCTGAGCCCAACCAGAGAGTACACCGTCCAGAGCGCGCGGCGGTTCCGGCCGAAGATCGCGTGCAAGCGATGCGTGGTGTGATCGATGCCGCCGACATGAATGGGACGTTTTTCCAGGGAGCGGGTCACGGTGACGAAGGTTACGTCGAAGATGGGATAGGACAGGACGAGGAGCACCCCGGCAGTTGCGGAGGTGAAGGACAGACACTGGTCGCCGACAAGATCCCAGCCCACGCCGGCCATGAGAAATCCGATGAAGAACGCACCGGCATCCCCCAAGAAAATACTGGCCGGCGGGAAGTTGAAGCAGAGGAATCCAAGGCAGGCTCCCCCGCCCGCGAATGCAATCGCGGCCAAGTCGGGGCGGCCCAAGAGCAGTGCCGCACCACCGAGGAACAGCCCGATCAACGTGGCGATGCCGGAGAGCACGCCGTCCATGTTGTCGAGAAGATTGAAGGCGTTCTGTAGGCCCACCAGCCAGAGAAGGGCTATCGGCCAGAGGAAGATGTCGGGAAATCCCAGTGACAAGCTGGGCCAAAGAAAAATGACTGAAATGAGAATTTGTCCCGAGAGCTTCTGGAGCGGATTGAGCTCGAGGCGATCGTCAACTAGGCCCAGAGCCAATGCGAGGGAGGACGAAACCAACAGGGTGGCCACGGCCCATCTGGGCAAGACTGCCGCGGTCCAAGCCCCGGGAAGAGGTACGAGGGACAGAATGATCCCTGAAGCCAGAGCAGCGGCGAAGGCGACCGCTACGCCTCCTAAAAACGGCGTGGGACGCCGATGGACGCGGTCTTCTTTTGGATAGTCGATGAAGCCCGTGGATAGAGCGATGAAGCGTGAAACGGGTGTAAAAACGAGTGCGAGCAGGAAACCGGCAAGCAGAATCAGCCCATAGATGAACGAGAAGGTCACGGATGGTTCCTCGCTTGGAACGGCGGCAAGGCGCCGCCGCCTTAGCCCGGGTATGTGGACGCGACTTCCCGGCTTATCAATCGGCTGTCGGTCGTCTCCTGTTTAGATGGGGCCGATGCGAGGACATCCCCCGCCCTCCAGCGAGGACGATAGGAGGGGGTGGTTGGGGCTGTCAAGTTTATCGGTTGCCCGGGGTGGGCCTGGATGTTAGGTTTTTTGCGGATTTACGGCGTCCGTCTGCGCCGGCACTCCTTCTCTTCAGAAAGGCAGATGCTCTGGAACGTCTGGGTTTGACTCGGCCTCCCTCGCGGCTCCTTGCGGAGTGGCCAGGGGACCCTCGATGAGCCAGCACGAGACTTTCCTCGATTTCCTCGCCCTAGTGCTCAAGCGGCGCCGGTTCCTGTTCTGGAATTGCTTCATCGTCACCGTGGCCGTCGTGGTCATTTCTTTTTTCCAGCCCACGCGGTACAAGGCGACCGCGAGCATTCTCTTCCCCCCCGAGGATGGGCAAAGCCTGGCCGGGCTGACCTCGCTCATGCAGCAGTTCGATATTTCCAAGCACCTGTTGAGCGGATCCAATTCCAACACCCAAATTTACATGGCCATTCTGAAAAGCCGCACGCTCGCCGATTCGGTGATCGCGGAGTTTGATCTCATTCATCGTTACAAATCCAAAAACATTGAATCCGCGCGCCGGCATCTCCGGTCATTGACTGAATTCAAATTGACCAATGGTGCCGTGATCGACATTTCAGTTGAAGACACCAATCGTGAAACCGCGGCAAGAATGGCCAATGCTTTCGTCACCCATCTCGATGATTTGAATCGCAGCACGCGCATGGGCGAGGGCAAGCGGAGCCGCATGTTCATCGAGAAGAGGCTTGCCGAGACGACGACTCGTCTCAATGCCGCCGAAGATGCGCTGCGTGGCTTCCAAGAGACACACCCGGGTGTCGCACTCCCCCCGGACGCGACCGCTGCCGCAAACGCGGGCGCGGATCTCATGGCGCAACGCATTTCGCTGGGCGCCGAAGTGGAGATGCTGGAACAGTCCCTGCATCCGGAAGCTATGGCTTTGGTACGGAAACGCGCGGAGCTGGCCGCGCTTGACCGGGAGCTGGAAGGCGTTCCCGGTCTCAGCCTGGAAATCGCCCGTCGCTACCGGGAGGTCAAGGTTCAGCAAGCGGTATTCGAGCTTTTGACCGCCCAGTTTGAAGAAGCGCGCATCCAGGAAAGCAAGGATGTGCCGACGGTCGAAGTGCTCGATACCGCCGTGCCACCCATCCGCAAGAGCTTTCCTCACCGCGGCATCATGGGCCTCATGGCCATGTTCTTCTCATTGGCCGCGGGTTTGCTAATTGCTGCGTTCCTGGAAATGATGGAGCGGTTGCGACCCATGATGGAGTTGAGGCTTCGCGGCGACGTGGGATCCAAGAGCCTCATCGGACGGGTGCTTTTCAAGGATCGCGAGCGTAAGGCTTCCTGAGCCCCACCATGACCCTGGGCCGGAACATTCTCTGGAATTTCCTGGCCTTCGTTTGGCTGTCGCTTCTGGTGATCTTCGTCACCCCGTACATGGTGCATCACCTGGGGCTGGAGGCGTTCGGAGTTTGGGCCGTCATCGTGGCCATCAACATCTATCTCACCGCGCTGGATTTTGGAGTGGGAAACGCGCTCATTCGTTTTCTTGCCGCCGAGAACGAGCGTGGCGATGCAAGACAGCTGGAGCATTACTTGCGCTCCGGCCTTACGATGCAGGCGGTCTTGGGCGTATGTCTTTCTCTGGGGCTTTATGTGCTATCGGGTCCCTTGGTCCACGGCTGGATTCAGGTCCCAGCTCAAATCCAAGACGATGCGTTGATTGCGTTTCGCATTTCTTCGTTTGCCGTCTTTTTTGGTTTCATGACCGTCGCTTACGCCTCGGTTCCGGCTGCACTTCACCGGTTCGACCTCTTAGCCGTGCGAACCGTTCTCTTTTTTACTCTTCAATTTCTGTTGATCGTCCTCGTCCTGTACTTGCATGGTACGTTGCCCGCCGTGGTGACCGTATACGTGTCGAGCATGGCCGGCATGCTCATGTACCTCATGTGGGTATCGAAGCGCCTCTTGCCTAAAGCCGTTCTCTTACCGGGATGGGAGCGTGGCGCGGTCATGCAACTCTTGCGCTTCGGACGAATGAAGTTTCCGGCACAGCTCTCGGCTACTTTCCTGCAGCAGTTCGATCGGATTGCGCTGGGCGCCCTCGCTCCGGTAAACCTGGTCTCTTACTACGTCGTGCCGCAGCGCATCTCGCAGCGCCTCAGCCAAACGTCCGAGCAGATCGCCACACCGTTTTACCCGACCATCTCTTCGCATCTTATTGCCGACCGCATCTCGGCATTGCGCCATCAATATCAGCAAGGCATGCGCATGGTATTGATGGCGGTTTGCGGGGCGATTGCCGTTCTGGGTGGCCTGGCCGTTCCCCTGCTCAAGGTGTGGATGGGTGATGACTTCGCCCGCGAAGGGTCGATGCCATTTCGGCTTTTGCTCCTTGCCTATGGGGCAAGCGCCATCTTCACTCTGCCTTCCGTCGCTGCGGATGCCGCGTTGCGTCCGGGTATACCGGCCGCGTTCATGGTGGCGGGCAGCCTCCTTCACGCCGTTTTGCTGTGGATTGCGATCCCTCGCTGGGGGTTGACTGGCGCGGCGGGCGCGGTGCTGTGCGGGTATTTAATCTTGCTTCTGGGAGGTGTCCCCGCGTTACATCGACGCATTCACGCCCTTCCACCCTTGGCCTCCACGATCATGGAATGCCGCGGAGCCCTGGTGGCCGGATCTCTTACCTTTCTGGTCGCGGCGTTCATTGCGCGTGGGGGTTACGCCGGCTCGGGTGTCTTGGCTCTCTTGATTTCCGCGGCTGGACTTTCATTGCTGTTTCTTGTCCTGGCCTACGCGATGGGGGGCATTCGAAAGGATGATTTCCATCGCATGGCGCGTACCGTGCGCGCCCGATCCGAGGCGGTGCCCCAATGAACCGCTTGCTTTCCAGCCGGGCACCGCTGGACCCGATCAAAATTTTGTTTGTGCTGGTGGTGTTGCTTCAGATTGGCTTCATGGTCAGCGTGGCTCGTATGAATGGCGCGGACAAGTTCGCCATTCTGACTGCGGGCGCACTCATCAGTCCGTTCGCGTTGATCGCGCTCTTTTTATGGCCACTCGGAGTCATTGTTTCCATTCCACTGTTGGTCGTCGTTCCGGGTTGGGTACTCGGGTTTGCGTTCTTCGAGATTGTGCTGTTGGTAGCGTTGTTTCTCGCGCTTATCAAACAGCTCTGCACCGGTGATCCGATAGCGATGCCTCCGGCTCTGGAGTGGGTGTTCGCGGTGTACGTGGCTTGGGCGGCCTTCACGCTCACGGAAGCGATCGATGTGAAGGAAGCGGTGGTGGGGTGGAAAAACATTCTCATGCTGTTTCTTGCCTTTCTGGCTGGCCATCGTATTTTGGGTGCAACGAGAACACGTTCTCTCATGCGATCGGTTGCCTTTCTGGCGCCGCTCGTCTCATTGGAGCTTGCCGCCGTTCTAATTCATCGAGGTCTGCCGTTATCGTTTCTCATCACGCGGTCGGTTGCGTTGACCGACCTTGGCTGGGGGTACTCGAATTACATTGCCGCGGTGGCCGCACTGTCCACTGCTTGCGCCATACCGCTGGCCTTTTACGGGGGACGGTGGGAACGGGCGCTGGGTGTGTTGAGCATCGGCTCGGCGGTGTTTGTTTCCATTGCCACGATTTCGCGCGGCGGAACGCTCGCGATCCTAGTCGGTATCCTCATCGGCACCGCGATCGAGGTGCGGCGGCGATTGTTCGTGGCGATTGGAATTCTGGCTATCCTGGGCGGTGCGTATTTCATGTCGCCCCTCGGCCAAGCCAGCATCGCCCGCTTCATGGATCCGGACCAGCTTCCCAGCATCGGTGCACGCCTCCTTTATTATCAGGAGACGCTTCGCATCATTCGTGATCATTCGTTCATGGGTGTTGCGCCAAATCAAATCCCGCACCATAGCTCCATCGACATCGATCCCAATCCTCACAACTTCCTGCTCAAGAATGCAGCGGACCTGGGTCTACCCGGTCTCGCCCTGTACTTGATCATGCTGAGCATTGCCGCGTACGCAGCGATTCGCATGCTCCGAGCGGCCGAGGAACGGAATGCACGTATGTTGGCCCTCGCCTTCGTATTGACTTTGGTCATCGCCGTTACCAACGCTTCGTACGAACCCACGCTGGAATCCTCGGTGTACGGAACGGTGTTCTGGATCACCGTGGGAACCTGCTACGGCGCGTATCGGATCACTCGCGGCGATGAAATACGCACATGACCGAGCCCTTGGTCAGCGTGATCGTGGTGAGTTACGGCACCCGCGAGCTCACGCTCTCCGCACTGGACTCGCTTCACGACGCGGCCTCTGAGATCGAGCTCGAGGTCATCGTCGTCGACAACGCGTCACCCGATGATAGTGCCCAGGCCATCGCGGCGAAGCATCCTTGGGCACACCTCATCGTCTCCAAGGAGAACCGTGGTTTCGGGGCGGGAGCCAATGCCGGAGCCCGGGTGGCGCGCGGCACGTGGCTCTTGTTTTTCAATTCCGATGCGCGTCTCCCCGCTGGAGCTCTGCCTCGCTTACTTCAGATCGCGGGAGCGCTACCGGATCCGGGGGCGATTGGGCCGCGTCTCGAGACCTTCTCTGGAATACCGGAGCGCTCGGCGGGCCATTTTCTAAGCCCATGGCGGGACTTCGTTCAAGCGTTCCGGTTGAATCGCTTGTTTGGCGGACGCGGTCCGTTTGAAGGGGTGGCCATAGACGCCGGCCGGGGTGGGCCGAGACGCGTGGATTGGGTATCGGGGGCGTGCCTCTTGGTGAACCGCGAGTTGTTTCATGCCGTGGGTGATTTCGACGAAACGTATTTCATGTACGTGGAAGACATGGATTTGTGTTTTCGTCTCGTCCGGGCGGGACGCAAGAACTACTACGTTCCGGACGTGATCGTGCATCACGAGCTCGGGCAAAGTCGGCGTCGATTCCCGCGGCCGATTCTCGTCGACGGCGGCGGCGGACCTGAATATTTCGTGCGGAAGTTCGGCCTCAAGTATCCGGCGCCCTTGCAACGCTCGCTACGCGCCACGAATCTTGTGGTCTGGCTTTGCGCACTGGAGCTACGACGTGTTCGGAGCCGGCTCACACACCAAGACACAGCTGAAATTAATTATTTCGCCCGCGTCTGCCGACAATCACTCTGGTCTTTGTTTCGATCAAATTGACCGCCGCGCGGTGGGGGCTTCGAAGTTCCAACCCGTCGCCTGACTCAATACACCCATCATACGGGCGCGAAACACCGAGACATCGAACCCGAGCGCGTGCTCCCGGATGAGTCGCGCGTCCCAGCGAGTGTTCTTGAGCCGGATAACGGCTTCGGCCAGAGCGTCCGCAGTTTGTTCGTCGAAGAAGGTGCCTGTTTTGCCATCCATTACGATGTCCAGCGCTCCCCCGCCGCGGTACGCAACGACGGGCCGTCCGGACGCATTGGCCTCCACCATCGTGATGCCGAAATCTTCGAGGCCGGGAAACACGAGGGCTTGGCACTCCGACAAGAGCCGCGCCACTTCATGGTCGGGTTGATAGCCCAGAAACTTGATGGTGGTTCCGGCTCGCTTCTCGAGCGCCTGGCGGTCCGGCCCGTCCCCTACGATGTACAGGGGAAGCTGGAGCCGGTTGAACGCATCCACAGCTATATCGATGCGCTTGTACGGAATGAGGCGAGCAACAATCAGAAAATACGGTTCCAGGGAGGAACTGATCCGGAAACGACCACAGCTCACCGGTGGCGGGATAACGCCGGCCGAGCGGCCGTAATACGCCTGAATACGTCGCGCCACGACCTGTGAGTTTGCAACGTATACATGGGGGCGATCGGCGGTCTTGAGGTCCCAACGCTTCATGACTTGAATGAGCGGCGGCAACAGCGCTTTCTCGGCCGGATGTAAGTTAACCCGGCCCACATAGCTCTCATAATCCCAGACGAACCGCGCGGGCGTATGGCAATAGCACACGTGCACGGCGTGCTGTCCCGCTCGAGCGCCCTTGCCATAAGCGCAGCTACTGCTCAACACAAGGTCGTAGGAAGATAGATCGAAGCCTTCTACGGCGAGTGGATACAGAAGGAAATACTTGCGAAAATGTCGCTTCAAGGCGGGCAGCCGCTGCATCCAGGAGACATGGATGTCTGCCCCCTCCAGCTCGGGCCAAAGATTATTCCGGTCGAGAATCGGCGTGAAGACCGGCGCGTCGGGAAACATGGTGTGGAACACCGCCACCACCCACTCCGCACCGCCGCGCTGATTGAGATAGTCGGTAACGATCGCAACCCGAGGTCCGTTCGCGGTGAACGAACGCCGCGCGTTCATACGTCGCTATCCGGAAGGCGCAACACCTTGCGGTAGATGCGGTCCATGCTTCGTCCAGTGCGTTCGACACTGAATTCGGATAGAGCGCGCATGGATCGTTCCGGACTTGGACGAGGCATTTCTCCCCGTGCGGTTCGTTCCAGAGCCTTGATCCATTCTTCGGCATCGTTGGGATCCGCCCAGACCACCTCATCCGGTGCGAAGACATGCATAGCCTCACGATGTGGAGGAATCTTGGAAACGATCACCGGAACACCGAGAATGGCCGCTTCCAAGGGCGGCATACCAAATCCTTCATAAAGCGATGGAAACGCAAACGCGGATGCCCCGGAAATAAGGGCACGAATGGCGGGCTGGGTGAGCGATGTTCGCGAAAATACACCTGGCCGCTCCTGAGGCACCGGTACATTCACCACGAGTGACACGGGCTCTTCGCCTTTTTCTTTCGCTCGCTTCCGGTACTCCCCGTAGGCATCGATCAGGAAGTAGACGTTCTTGTGTGGCTTCGGATTTGAAAGACAGAACACGTATCGCATACCGGACAAACCCAAGTCATTCAGAGCTGCGTTCCGAATTGTCGGATCGACTCGCGAGCCGAATGCTGGTTCGATGGCGATGGGAACGATTTCGATGCTTTCAGAGGGCACCTTCGCCCAGCGAGCAATCTCGTCGCGAGAAAATTCAGAGATCGTGACCCGCGCCGTAGCGCCGCGAACGAACGGACGCAAGAGGTACTGGTAGTACAGGCGCTGAGGCAAGTTCCCGAACCGGAGATGAATGAGATCGTGCACGGTCACGAGCCATGGAACGGGACTTGAAAGCAACGAGCAAAAACTGGGGCTGTGGTACATCGTCGTGATCGCATGTGCATTGGACCGGCGTAAGGCCCGAAGCGCGGCCGGCACTTCCCAGAGCTCGGCGGGATCCAGAAATGGCGCGCGAATCGGGTGCGTGGGAAAACCGGAAAACGCAGTCTTCGATTCCGGCCACTCCCCCATACGAACGAGAATAGTGGGATCGTAAGGCAGCCCGCCGCCGTTATCCCGGATGCGAGCCAGGCCCTGAATCATGAGGCGAATGTAGCGCGAGATGCCGTTCATCTCCGGCCCCACAATGCGGGCGTCGATCACCATCTGGGGCTTCATGCCTGGAAACCTACCACTAGGATGTACTCACCCGGCGCTGCCCTCTCAGGAAATCGACACACCGCCTGGACACCGCTTCCGGGGTGGGCAACTGTCCAGGTCCTCCATGGACGAGCTCGCAATCTTTTTCTGGAGGCCCCCACCTCCGTGGATTCTCCCCGGAGAGGAACACCACCACCACCGGCGTTCCCACCGCTGCGGCGATATGGGCCGGAGCCGAGTCGTTACCAAGTAGAAGATCGGTGCGGGAGAGCAAAGCGGCAAAGACCCCCAGCTCGAGAGCAGGCAGCTCACGCAACCAGGAACGCGCATCGAGGTTCACGTTTGTGTTGCCCGTGTTCGCGTCCCGCACCCATAAGAATGCAAACGGCTGCTCCCGGCTCATGCGTTCCATTGTTTCTATGAACGCTTCCTTGGGCCATTGCTTCTCGGGCAGTCTGGCTCCCGGGTGCACGACGATCACTGGCAGCCCGAGAGGAAGGCGGAACTCTTCCAGCATCTTAGTTGCCGCACGATGATCGTCGTCTCGGGGGACGAGTCGTGGAGGCTCCGGCATCTCCCGCAGTCCGGAGAGTGCGGCAAGGACGGCAAACTGGGGTGTTTCGGGATCCACGGGAACCGCATGGGTCAACAAAAAACCCAAACCACCTTCTCTGAAGCCGATGCGGATGGGAGCACCCAGCATCCAGGAGAGAAGCACCGTGAGTGGATCTTCTTTGGGTGCCACGATGACTTCTGGCCGGGTATCGCGAAGACGCTTCACTGCTTTGAAAAAGGCAGGAAGGTTCACGATCCGGGGACGAGGGCTGAGGCGAACCGGAAGCTCAAAGATCTCGTCGCATTCAGGTATCAGTTCGGCTATCTGTCTCCTTTCGGCACCGACGACTAGTCGCAGCCGTGCCGATGGGGCGCGAACTTTGAGCTGGGCGAGTAGGGGCTCGGTAAGCACCAGATCACCGATTTGATCCAGCTTGAGGACGAGAATCGAACGCGCGCGGGAAAGGTCGGGCACGCCGGACGCGGGTTGATGGATGCGTCCACCAAGGCCATCGACGAGCTTGAACAACCAAAGCCATTGCCGCCGATGGTAGACGTAGGTGAACGACTCGTCCCGTCCGGACGAGGAACGATGTTTCATCCGGTTCCCTGGTGATTCCGCGCGTGGTGCCCGGGCCGGCGAGCCCGGGCGCAAACTCAACGTGTGATTTCCCGCACCACTAGAACGAGTGCGGCTGCCTGGCCCGTAACAAGGATGATATCGCGCAGGGTAAGCCAAAAGCTCTGCACATCTTTTTCCGGGACCCACACGATGTCGCCCGGGGCAAGGGTCTTGAAGTCTCGGGCGTAACCAATGTCCCCGAAACGACCCTTGGACACTTGTGCCTTGGACTTGTGCGCGTTCTGCGCGAACCCCCCGGCTGCTTTGATGTAATTTTCAGGAGACCACTTTTCGTAATAGGGATAGAAGCCGGGGTTCACCACCTGACCCAGCACCTCCACCCAATTTTCCCGGCGCGGAACGGTGATGATGTCCTCGGGCTCGACGAGGGGCCCGGATCCATGGCTCAAGTCGACGATACGCTCGTGGATGGGCCGCGAGGTGAGCGCGCTGAGGAAGTTTTCGCTTCCCAATGGATCGGGGACGCGGGCGGAATCGGGGATGAAGGGTTTGCCGAGGACGATCCGTTCCGGCGTGGCATCCGGCAAGAAGCCACCCGCGAGCTGGATGGCTTGCGCCACCGTAATCGTTCCCCGTTCTACGGGAATGGGTCCCGGATAGGCCACCGCCCCTCGGACTTCGGCAACCGAGCCCGTCCTCCACTCGCCCAGGCTGCGAATCAGGATTCGGTCTCCGGGCTTGAGGGGCACTCGCGTGACACCGTTTAAGACCGGCTCGAGCTCCACTTTCAGCGTGTCCCATCTTACGTCGTCTCGGAAGCGCTGGAGCGTGACAAACGAGCGATCGGCCCGGGGGTGCATTTCCACGAGTTTGAGCAGCGCGCCTAGCTCGTCCCCGTCCACATAATCGAACCGGCCGGGGTGGACAACCGCACCGCTGATCGTGATGTCGTTGATTCGCGGAGTCACGACCACTACGTCCCCGTCTCGAAGCATGGGATTCTTGTCCAACTTCCCGTCCAGTAAGAATCCCATGAGGTCGGCTGAGGTTTCCGTGCTGTCCCGATGAGCGATGCGGATGTTTCGCGAATCGGCCGCCGGCCTGAATCCGCCCGCGGCTTGGATCACCTCGCTCACCCGGGTCACCGCGGTGGCCGATTGCGAGCTTGGAACAGCCACGGCGCCGGTGACATGCACTTTGAACGTGCGCGGGGATTTGAGAAGAAACTGTGGCTGGGCA
>Ga0207675_100004466_pt1 | contig 13519 bp, 11 predicted proteins | sample KBSSwiS42_FD_184305 | JGI IMG/M metagenome (GOLD analysis project Ga0207675, IMG submission 184305) | Switchgrass rhizosphere microbial communities from Kellogg Biological Station, Michigan, USA - KBS Switchgrass S4-2 (SPAdes) (version 2) | ecosystem: Host-associated > Plants > Roots >... | reverse complement strand
CAGCCATCGGTAGAGCAGCAACGTCCAATTCGGCGAGCGGCGTCCACGCGCTCATGCCGTTGCGCCAGACGCGCGTGGTTGCCGACAGCACTCCCGACGCGCGCTCGGCAGACAGCTGCGAGGTCGACAGGAGGCGCCGTTCCCGCGCACTCGTCTGCACGAGCCACTCGTCATCATCGAGCGGCGCGTCCATCTGCAGCGTGACGGCGTCGTCCTCATCGTCTGCAGCGTCGGAATAGGGCCCGACGGCGATCTCTTCCGAGCTCACTTCGAGCGAGTCTGCGCTGGCAGTGCGGGACTCGGGTGCTGCAACCGGCGACTGTTCAGTCTCCGGCGACCGATCTTGCTCGAGCGCCTGCGATTCTTTCACGATTCTACCTGCCCCCAAACCCGGATCAAACTTGCCAGGATCCGAACTGACTACAAGTGAAAACCTCTGCGCCAGCTCGGATCGGCAAATGGCAATGCTGCCCGAAGCATTGACCCGATTCTGCGACGCCGACCTCGTGTCGCTCTCGTCACACCTTTCGCCCACGTGCGCGCGGGAGAGCACGTGCGGTATCAGCATCACCAAATTTTTCGAGCTGCATTCGATCCGATGCAGACTCGCTGCGCGCAGCCCGCCAGCGTCACGAGGCGACACGGCGCACGATCTTCGTTACCGGGGCAGCACTGCCCACGGCGGATTGCTCCCCAGCGCTCCCCTTCCCTCCGCGCGTTCGTCGCCGGCAGCTCGCTCCCGAAGCGCTTCCGCCGCTCGGTTCTCGTCCCGGCGGGCGCCAGAACAGCGGCGGATCTCGAAAGCTACAGCGGCCGCCAGCGGCAGAGGCAAATGATATCCGCTGTCGACATCATTTGCCTTCGTTGACAGCACGACGGGTGAGCCGCCGGCTGGTATCCAGCCGATCGTCTCAGACCGTGCCGCGGCGCGCTTCCAGCTCGGCCCGGATCTGGTGCATGCGGTCGCGGGTGAGCGGAAAGAGCTGCACCAGGACCAGCGCAGCGAGCAGCGCAGCGACGGGGATTCCGGTGAACAGTGCGCGGATCGCAAAGATCGTTTCCGGGGTTTGATTGCCACCGAGCTTGGCGTCGAAGCCCGACAGGTTGTCGAGCAGCGGACCCATGATCAACATGCTCACGGACATGCCGAACTTGAGCACCCACGAGAACACCGAGGAGTAAGCGCCCTCTCGACGCTGGTGGCTTTCGAGCTCGTCATAGTCCACCACGTCGACGCACATCGAAGGCAACACCACCCACAGGCCCGTTGCCGAAAAGCCATTCAGCCCGGTCTGCACGACGCTCAACATGGGGTACTCGGGATTGTACAGCCACCAGCTGGAGCCGAAGGCCACCAGCCCCGCGGCGAGCGTGCAGGTCAGCGCCTTCGGCTTGCCCAGCCGCTTCGACAACAGCGCAGCCACCGGCACACCTGCGACCCCGCACAGAGCATAGGCGAAGCCACCGTAAGCGCCGTACTCGGACTGCGCCGCCATATCACCGTGAAATACATAGTACGTGCTGAGATACCAGCCGAGCGAGCCGATGAGCCCCGTCGGGATCGCGTACACGAGGGCGGTACCCAGCAACACCAGATACGGCTTGCACTTGAAGGTGGAGGCGATCATCTCGCGCACCTTGATCTTGGCTTGGGAGCGGGCCTTTTCGTAGTAGCGCTCGCGCACGAAGACGAAGTTGGCGACGCCCGAGATGATCATCAAGCCGCCCGCAATCGCCGCGGCGGCGACCATGCCGTGCGCGACGTTGGGTTTACCGGTGGCCGGGTCGTTCCAGAGCGGACGGTTGGCGAACCAAAAGCCCACACCGAGTAGCATCCCGGCGAGCTTCTGGACCACGGCTTTCCAGGAGAGCACGCTGGTGCGCTCGTTGTAGTCCGGAGTGAGCTCCGCCCCGAGGCTCTGGTAGGGCATGTTGTACGAGCTGATCAGCGGCGCGTACAGACACGCAGAGATGAGCATGAACCAGAAGATCTGGCTCGTGCTCCAGCTCTGCGAGGCCATGAACAGGCACGGCAAGCCGACGCCGGCCAGGATGGAGCCAAGCAGGATGAAGGGGCGGCGCCGGCCCCAGCGGGAACGTGTATTGTCGGAAATCCAGCCGAACAGGGGATCGGTGAAGGCGTCGATGAAACGACTGGCACCGAGCGAGATGCTGACCTGGGTGGGCGTGAGCCCCAGGAACACGTTGAACACCGGATTGGCGAAGCTGTTGTACAGCCAGTGCCCGAAGATATCGGTGGTGCCGCCGAGGGCATACGCCGCCTTGGTCACGGCTGGCAGGCGGTCGGGAACGACCGCCTCTTGGACGTCCGCACTCGGCGCATCGGCTACGTCGGATGTCACCGACGTCATGGGCTCACCTCGCGCACGCCGGGCAGCTCGGGACACCCGCGCGAGACGCGGGCAGAGTATCGATCGCAAACGACAGCCATGGGACCTCTGGATTGGACTCGGCGGGTCAGGCGAGCGGCGCGGCATGCGCCGGAGCGGACCCCCGCATGCTGCGACTCATACCAAAGTGGCCGGCTACGAACCAGGCATCGCGAGAGGGCGCCGCGCGTTGGCTTGGCGCTGCGCGGCATTCCTCAGAATAAAAATCCCATGAGCTGGGAGTCTGTGCCATATCAGCGCACGTCAGGTGGGACCACAGACGTATGCGACGACATCGAATTGCCGCGCTGGGGGGTGATGGCATCGGCACCGAGGTCATTGACGCGGGACTCGAGGTGCTGAGCGAACTCGCCCGCCGCTGCGGGGATTTTCGACTCGAGATCGAGTCCTTCGACTGGGGCTCCGAGCGCTATCTGCGCACCGGTCGCTATATTCCCGAGGGCGGGCTGGAGGCGCTCCGGCAGCTCGATGCCATCTACTTCGGCGCCGTGGGCAGTCCCCAGGTGCCCGATCACGTCTCGCTCTGGGAGCTCCGGTTGGCCATCGCGCAGGGCTTCGACCAGTACGCGAACGTCCGCCCCGCGCGCCTGCTGCCGGGAGTAAAGGGCCCGCTCGCCGGGGCTCCGCCGATCGACTGGGTGATCGTGCGTGAGAACTCCGAGGGCGAGTACGCGGGGCACGGGGGCCGTGCGCACCGGGGGCTGCCGCTGGAGGTCGCCACGGACACGGCCATCTTCACGCGCGTCGGTGTAGAGCGCATCCAGCGCTTTGCCTTCGGGCTCGCTCGCGGGCGGCCGCGCAAGCGCTTGACGCTGGTGACCAAGTCGAACGCCTTGCGCTTCGGCCTCGTGCTCTGGGATGAAGTGTTCTACCAGCTGGCCGCCGAGTTCAGCGACGTGAGCGTGGATCGAGAGCTCGTCGATGCGTGCGCCGCGCGCATGGTACGTCGCCCCGAGTCGCTCGACGTGCTGGTGGCGACAAACCTGCACGCAGACATCCTGTCCGACCTGGCTGCGGCATTGTGCGGAAGCCTCGGCATCGCGCCCACGGCCAATCTGAACCCCGAGCGCGCATTTCCCTCGATGTTCGAGCCCATTCACGGCTCCGCCTTTGACATTGCGGGCCAGGGCATCGCCAATCCGATCGGTGCGTTCTGGAGCGCAGTGTTGATGCTCGAGCATCTCGGTGAACAGGCTGCCGCGGCGCGGCTGCTGCACGCCATCGAGGCCGTCACTGGCGCCGGCGTTCACACGCCCGATCTCGGCGGCAGCGCGCGCACCGTGCAGGTGACGCGCGCCGTGTGCGACGCCCTCGGCTAGTACCGGGCGACTACGGTCCGACGCTCTGGCTGGCCGCGCGCAGATAACGCACGATGTCTCGTTGCTCGTCCGCGCTCAAGCGCACCTGATGTTGCGTCTGCATGCGCTGCACTTCCAGCGGCCAGGCCTCGGGGGGGCGCTCGGCGGGTGGGCGCAGCGCATGGCAGCTGCCGCAGCGTTTGACGTAGCTGTCGCGCCCGCGCTGCAGATCCTCGAGCGACAGATCCGGATCGCTCGCGCGCGCAGCGGCGAGCTGTGCAGTGGTCGGCTGGGGCGCGACCGGAACACACGCAGCTGATGCCAGAACACACCAAGCGCCCTGCCAAAGCAAAGCGGCGACGGCTCGACAACGCGGCAACTGACCCAGCATGAAACTCGTAATACTCGAATATCATTCGAGTATCCAGATCTGCAAGCAGGGGTGACTTGCACTCGCCCGGCCTGCGCGCAGAATATTGCGAATCATTGTCATTTCCAGTAAGCAGAAGGCGGCTTACATGGGCGGCACGGTAATCATCAATCGTATGGCGCAATATCGAATGGCAGTGGCGGCAAGTGGCTGGGCAGCAATTGGCTGGGCAGCCGTGGCGAACGCGGCACTCCTCGGCTGTTCCGGCTCGGAAGCAAGCGACGCTCCCAGCCCGCCCCCCCTGCCCCGGAACACCGTCGACGTCTTTGATTCCCCCGTCTCGGGGATCTCCGCGGAGCTCGAGGCGCGCTTCAACGATGGCGATCTCTTGTTTGGCACGCCGCTCCGGCAAGCCGACGGGCTCGGGCCGCTGTACACGCGCAGCTCCTGTGATTCGTGCCACGCCGAGGGCGTTCGCGGCCCGGGTCTGGTGTCCAAGATGTCCGTGGTCGAGGCTGATGGCGTGACACCCGCCGCCGACCAGTCGATGCTCGCCTACGGTCACACCGTGCACCCGCTCGGCGTCGCGGGTGCTTACAACGACGCGCTCAAGCCCACGCCCATCCTGCCGCCCGAGGGCAAGCCCAACGTCAAGGTGACCACGCGCATGGGCCCACCGGTGATCGGTCGCGGTTACATCGAGGCCATTGCAGACAGCGAGATCGAGCGCGTGGCCGCAGAGCAAGCGGCGCGTACCGACGAGATCCACGGTCGCGTCAATCGCGTCGCGTATGCTTCGGAAGCCAACATCGACACCAGCTTTCACACCTATCAAAAGGGTCAGCTCGTGATCGGTCGCTTCGGCCTCAAGGCGCGGGTGGCAACGCTGGACGACTTCACCGCGGACGCGTTTCAAGGCGACATGGGCATCACCAGCCCGCTGCGGCCGGTCGAGTTCGCGAACCCCGACGGCTTGACGGACGACGACAAGCCGGGCGTCGATGTCGATTATGCCAGCGTGAACCAGCGAGCGAGATACATCCGCTTGCTCGCGATCCCGAAGCGCAAGACCAGCGCCGAGGGCGCAGCCTTGTTTGCGGCCTCCGAGTGCGCGGCCTGCCATGTCCCGGCGCTGGCGACGCGCGCGGACTATCCGATTCCGGAGTTGGCGGGCATCGACGCCGAGGTCTACTCCGATCTGCTGTTGCATCGCATGGGCAGCAGGCTCGCCGATGGCTTGCCCGCGAGCGCGAGCGTGGACGGCGAGGCAGATTCCTTCGAGTGGCGTACGGCGCCGCTGATTGGCCTGCGCTTCAACCACACATTTCTGCACGACGGGCGCGCCAAGTCGATCGAGGAGGCCGTGCTGTTGCATCGCGGAGCTGGTTCGCAAGCCAACGCCGCAATCGACCGTTTCGAGGCGCTGTCGGACGCCGACCGCCAGACCCTGTTGCAGTTCGTCGAGGCCCTGTAGAGGCCACTACCAAGGTTCCTGTTCCAGCGCCGCCGCAGTCCCCCTTTTGACTCGAGCGGCGTACGGCGCAAAGCCACGAACCCTTCTGATTTCTCCGGGCCAGGCTGCGCCCGGACCGCTTGGAAAGACACACGCCATGAGATCCACTACTGCCTTGATCGCAATTCTGTTGGCTGCCCCCGCTTGCTCGAGTGACGACTCCCCAGGCGGGTCGAGCGGCAGCGACGCCACCTATCAGCAAGAAGTGCTGACCGGCATGCACTCTGCGCTGCTGACGGACGTGCAGGCACTGAATGCTGCCACCATCGAGCTGCAGGCGGCTGCCCCCACGCCGGCCGATCGCGGCTGGAACGCCACACAGGACGCGACCGCCATCACTGCCATGACGCGCGCCTGGCTGAAGGCGCGAGCCGCCTATGAGCGCACGGAAGGAGCGCTCGCTCCGCTGTTTCCGATGATCGACGAGGCGATCGACTTTCGCTACGACGATTTCATCGCCGCACTAGACGGCGGAGATCAGGATCTGTTCGACGACCAAGGCGTGACGGGCATGCACGCCGTCGAGCGGATTCTGTTTGCCCCCCAGATCCCTGCCGCCGTGATCGAGATGGAGTCGTCCCTGCCGGGCTACAAAGAGGCGGCCTGGCCGAAAACCGCGGCAGAGGCTCAGGCCTTCAAGACCAAGCTCTGCGCCCAGCTGGTCAAGGATACGAAGCTGCTGGCTGATCAGTGGGAGCAGCAGACAAACTTCGACCTCGACGGCGCGTTCCAGGGCCTGATCGCGCTGATGAACGAGCAGCGCGAGAAGGTGAACAAGGCCGCCAGTCAGGAGGAGGAATCGCGCTACGCGCAGCGCACGCTGGCGGATCTGCGCGACAACCTCGCAGGCACAGAGCGCATCTACGCGCTCTTTCAGGGCTGGCTGCGCAGCAAATCGCAGGGTGACGCCATCGACACCGACATCGAGAGCTCCTTCGCCTCGCTGGACCGCACGTACAAAGGCTTCGCCGGTGACGCCCTCCCCGCGCCCTCGGCCACCTGGAGCTCGGAGCATCCGTCGCCCGCCGATCTGGAGACGCCCTTCGGCAAGTTGTTTTCGGCAGTGCAGAAAGCCGTCGACCCCAACGTCAGTGGCTCGGCAGTGGACGGCATGAACCGCGCGGCGAGCGCGCTCGGGTTCCACGAGCTCGCCGAGGAGGAGTGAAGCCTCCGGCTCTCCGCCACTGCTGGGCCGCTGGCCTGGTGTTGTTTGGCTGCTCCGGCTCCGGTGAGCCGGCGAGCGGCAGCGCGGAGTGCGGCACGAGCGTGCCCGCCACCAGCCCAGCGGACGCCGCGACACCGCCCTCGGTATTTGTAGCGTTCGCGGCTGACTTTCGCGGCTACCACAGCTGGCCCAGCTTCGACACCAGCGAGGACGCCGACCTCGTGGGCATCCACGACGGCAGCGTCGTGACAGAGTACATCCGCCGAGCCCCGCCGAGCGGCAGCAGTGAATTCCCGGTCGCCTCCTTGATCGTGAAGGAAGCCACGGGCGGCACGATTCCTCACGAGATCTTCGCCATGGCCAAACGCGGCGGCGGTTTCAATAGTGGTGCGCCCGGCTGGGAATGGTTCGAGCTCGAGAACCTCGACTGCCCGGATGACAGGGTCAAGGTGATCTGGCGCGGCGTCGGGCCGCCGCTCGGGGAGAACTACGGCGGCGATCCCAATGCAGGTTGCAACAGCTGTCACACCGACTGCGGTAACGATGGCGTGTGCGCGAAAGCGCTGTCGCTCGCTGGTTTCTGAGCGCAGATTCCCGTCGCGCCGCTGCAAGGCTGGCTGTAGGGTGCAGCCCGTCATGGCTTCCGATTCATCAGCGCGCGCACTGCTCGCAGCTCTATTGCCAGCGGCCCTATTACCAGCAGCCCTATTGCCAGCCACCGTGTTGCTCTGGGCGGGGGTTGCCAGCGCCAATCCACGTCCGCTGCCCTTCACGTACCAGCACGAACAGATCGCGAGCGGCGCCGCCGAGCTCGAGCAATACGTCGATCTGACGCCGGGTCGCGCGCGCGAAGCCAGCAGCCCTGCAGCGCGCTGGTACGGCCTGAGCCAGTTCGCTACCGAGTTCGAGTACGGCCTGACCGATCGTCTGGAGCTCGGGCTGTACGTCACGTACGCGCCGGCGGCGTCGAGCGGCTTTGACGAAATTCCGCGCGCCCCGGACGGCAACGGCATGAAGCAGCGGCTGCGCTTCAAGCTCGCCGAGACCGGCGAGTGGCCGATCGACGTCTCGCTATATGGCGAGGCCGTCGAGAACGAGCGCGAGCTCGAGCTCGAGGCAAAGGTGATCTTGCAGCGCCGGCTCGGTCTGGCGCGCGTGATCGCCAACCTGAGCGGCGAGCGCGAGTTCTACTACGACGGCAAGCACGACATCGTGCTCAACCCGTCCGCGGGTCTGACCTTTGAGCTCAGCCCCACGATTCAGCCCGGTATCGAGTGGTGGATGCGCGCCGAGTACCCCGAGGAAAACCCGCCCTCCCCTCGCCCGTTCACGCTCGGCCCGCACCACTACCTGGGCCCCACGCTGTTGCTGCAGTTCGGCGCCTTGTGGTGGACGACCGGCATCTACGTGCGGCTCAGCGATACCTCTCACACGCTGCAGATCGGCGAAGGCTTTGGCGGCATCTGGGCGCGCTCCGTGCTGGGGATCGAGCTCTAGGGCGCCGGCTGCTTGCCGGAATCCGGCGCGGGGCAGCCCACGCGCTGTTTCGAGATCACGATCTCGTCGATCCACAGGTTCTGATCGTTCTCTGGTTCCTGATAGCGCTCCCAGCCGAGGTACAGGCTCTGGAATGCTGGTGGGGCCAACCACTGCCCGCCCAGGTCATTGCCCAGGCAGCCCGTCTCGGGCCCGCTCGCGCGGTCGACGACGCGCAGATCAGATAGCTCGTTGCCATCCAGCCAGAACTCCATCTGGTTGTTGGCCACGGCGAAGTGCCACTCCACGCAGGCCCAGCGCTGCACCGGCATGCGGCTCGCCGAGTGCTGCCAGCAGTCGCTGCGCGTCGGCGGAGTGGTCTCGAAGTTCGCCATCAGACCCAGGCCCTGCTGGTGTTGCCCGCCGTAGCGATAGAGCGAGTTGAAGGTGTCGTCGCGGGAGCGCCCCTCGCCTTGTACGAACGTCCAGTGCACGTCGGGCTTACCCAGAGCAGCGATCGGCGCAGCGTCGAGCCACATCATGGCGCGCCCGTACAGCTCGGCGCTCGCGGCCGGGAACACCGGGCTCTGGTGGATGGCAAAGTAACCGCGGCGGTAGGCCGCCCCCTTGGGCGCGAGCACGTGCACGGCGCGCTCGCCGCGAAACGCGCGCACGGCATCGACGCGTACGCTCGCGCCGCTGCTGCCCGTTTCATCTCGCCAGGGAGCGCCCGGGGCCTGGCCGAGCGCATCGTCCTCGAAACCTTCGCACAAGAGCGCCGGCGGCGGGCAGGGCTGCTCGTGGCGTTCGGAAGACGCGGCCGCGCCGCGTGCCCGGTGTGCACAGCCGGACGCGCACAGCACGACGACTGCGATCCACGGCAGGCTCGCGTTCAGCCAACGGCTCATGGCGCAGGGCAACCCAGGCGCTCCGTCGAGACAGCCACGCCGTCGACCCAGATCCGGATATCGCCTTGCCACGCTTGATACTGCTCCCAGCCGAGCAACAGGTCGTTGAACGCAGGCGGCGCCAGCCACTGCCCATTCAGAGCGTTACCGCCGCAACCCTCTCCGCGGTCGGTGACGTGGATGTCCTGGACCTCGCTGCCGTTGAGCCAGAATTGCATTTCGTTGCTCGCGACTTTGAAGTGCCATTCGGCGCAGGCCCAGCTGCCCGTGGGGATCACGGTCTGGGAATGGTCCCAGCAGTCGGTCGCGACCATGTTATTGGTCTCGTAGTTGGCCATCAAGCGGCCTGTGCCGTGCTGACCACCGTAGCGGTACTCGGCGTCGTGCGTCCCATCGGCAGCGGGGCCTTGCGCCTGAATGATCGTCCAGTGCACCTCGCTCGGAGCGGCCTCGAGCCAGAGCATCGCTCGCCCGTACATCTCGCTGGCGGCACCCGGAAAGACGGGCGAACCGCTGCCCAGACCGATGAACGCCCGCCGGAAGTTGGGTCCGTTCGGAGCCGTTGCGAGCACTGATTTGCTGCCGCTGAAGGCGCGGGTTGCGTCCACCGCCACCGAACCCGCGCTGGTGCTGGCGCGCCAGGGGCTGCCAGGTGGCTGCCCGAGCGTGGCACTCTCGAAGTCGTCACAAAACAGCGCACCCGGCGGGCAGAGCGCGGCCATTGCCGCTCCGCCAGCTCCGGCGACCCCGCCACTCCCCCCGGCCGCGCCGGTGCCCGCACTGCCGCCGCTGCCGGCATTGGAGCTGCCGGCACTGCCCGCGACCCCCTGCGAGCCGGCCGTGCCGGCGCCGCCCGACACTCCGGCAGCCCCCCCCTTGGCCCCTGCTCCGCCGAGCGCGACGTTTCCGTCGCCGGTATCGCCCGTGCAAGCACTGCACGACGCGTACAGAACGACCACGCCGAGCGCGACACGACGCCAGGTCGAGAACCTGCGCTCGAGATCTTGCTCAATCACAGCTGAAGCCATCCGACGCTTCGCAATCATCGGCCGAGGAGCATTGCACGCGCGTCAGCTCACCGTTGTCGCAGCTCGAGAGCACGTCGTCCTGGCACGGATCGCCCGGGACGAAGCCCGAGCCCTGGCCATTGCAAACCTGAAGCGTGTCGTCCGAGCAGCGAGGCACGCCGGGCGAGCAGCCGCAGAGGCCCGCACCGCTGCAGGTGAGCCCGGCAGCGCAACCTTGTATCGGGCCGAAGAGCCCAGCCGAACATTGACGAAAGCCAGCAGCGCCGCTGCACTGCCTGGACGTGCCCAGACACTCGTTACACAGCGCGCGCGCCACGCTGCAGCCCGCTGCACCGCAGGGGGTTTGGCTCAGCTGCCCGTTGTTCGAGCAGCTGAACTGAGTCGGCCCCGAGCAGTCCGTGCTGCGGTTGAGCGGGGTGAAGCTGCGACCGTCGTTGCAGCGGGCGATGACGCCGCCGTTGCAGCGATACGAGCCGATGGTACACGTGACGCATTGCCCCGCCGGACCGTTGCAGCCGAGCGGACAAGGCGTCTCCGGCCCAAAGAAGTTGCCGGTCTGCGAGCAGACCCGGGTTGCGTTGAGCGCGACGTTGCACTCCTGGCGACCGGGTACGCAGAAGTCGCAGCGCCGGCGCGCAGCGCTGCACAGGTCCGGGCGAGCGCACGCTGCTCCGACCGGCTCGAACGCAGTGCGCCCGTCGTTGCAGCCCTGCAGCTGGACGCCGCCAAAGCAGCTGAATTGGTCCACGGCGCAAGCCGGAAAGTTGCAGCGCACATCGCTCGAATCCGACTGGTCGCACAGCGCCGCCGTCTCACACGGCCCGCCCTCGGGTCTGAAGCCCGTGCGATCGTCCAGGCAGACTTCGATCTGAGCACCATTGCAACGCCGGTCTCCCGCTTCACACGCGACCGGGTTGCACTTGCCGCCCGTGGCATCGCAAAACTGCGGCCCCGCGCAGGCTTGTTGTACGTCGTAGCCGGTGCGATCCACACGGCAGCCCTTCAGAACGCCCTCGGGCGTGCAGATGTGGGAACCAGGGTCGCACTTGGGCGGTTCGCAGACGGGGGGCACGCTGGCTCGACCCTGCTCACAGAGCGCGGCCGTAACGCACAGATTGACCGACTCAAAGTCGGTGCGCCCCTCGTTGCAGCGCTCCAGCGTGCTGCCGGTGCAGCGACTCGCGTTCTGCTCGCAAGTCGGCGGCTGACAGCGGCAGCCCATTCCGGCACCGCCGCAGGCATTCAACCCAGCCAGGCAAAGATCGGGCGTAGCGCACGAGGCAACGTCGTCCCAGTTGGTCTGCTCGGCGTTGCAGCGCTGCATCTGGCCCTGACTGCAGCGCATCTCCCCCGCCTGGCAAGGCGCCGCCAAACAACAGGGCGCGCCCCCCGCGCAGAGCGCCGGGTTGTCGGAGCAATGCGCCGCGGACTGGCACGCTGGCAGACTGGTCGAGCCGTCCCCCGTCGCATTGCACACGCGCGGCGTGGCCCCTTCGCAACGCGACTCGCACGTTTGTGCGAGACAATGCGGCTTCGGATCGCTCACGCAGCGGTCCGCCGCGGAGCAGTTCTCGAAGTGGACCCAGGTAGGTGTCGTCGTGCCAAAGCTCAAGCAGGCATCGAGGTACTGGCCGTGGCACTGCAGCTGGCCGCCCGCTTCGCACGGGGCGCCGTCGGACAGGCCAGCAATGCCTGCCCCGCCGGACCCTCCCGAATTGATCGCGCCCGCATCCGGTAGCAGAGCGGGCCTCGATTCCCGCACCTCCACCTCCCCCAGCACGCGCCCGCAAGAGACCGCGAGCAAGCTGCCCGCCAGCAGCTGGCCGCACCTGCCGACCACGCGTCGAAGTGTCCCCTCAGTCGCCAAGCAGTTGCCCGTTTACTCCCCCTGCCGAGACGCCCAGTGCAGCTGGGAATCCGCGACCGCGTCCACCCCGGACCTTACACGACCCGATGACTGCCCCATAGACCCCCGCGCCAGGCGTCCGAGCTCGAGCGGAAAACGGCGCGTGCAGCGCCGTCTCAACGCCGGGTGGCGCGTCGCCCCCTACCCACCACTGTGTCCACCGAGTCATGAGATAACGTTTCCACTATCTCATAGCCCCTTCCGGGGCGAAAGCCTCGCACTCGCCGTTTCGCGCGCGCTGCTCGCCGAACTGCGGCGCCAGTGCTCTGGCTGGTGGCCGTCGGGTGGGCAGGTTTGTGCAGTGCTTGGGCGCTGTTACGGTCGCCGTCAGTCGAAAGACGAGGGCTCGGAGCCGGGCCGCGACGGGTTTCTGCCGCGGCTGCGTTGAGCTGGACGACTCCGCTAACAACACTCCGCTAACAACTTCACCCATCGAGGAATGAGGAATTGATCATGAACAAGCTCTCTCTGACCGCTCTGGTTCTCGGCTCGGGCCTCGCGCTGGCAGGCACCGTGCTGGCAGGCTCGGATTGTCACGCGGGAAAAGGCGCCGGCCGCATGAGTCAACTCGACGCCAACAAGGACGGCAAGGTCACCCTGGCCGAGCTGGTCGAGTCCAAGCAAAGCTGGCTGCGCGAAGTCGATGGAAACAAGGACGGCGTGGTCACGCGCCCGGAGATCGAGGCCAGCCTTCAGGCTCGGCGTGCCGAGCACATCAACCAGCTGTTCACCGAGCAGGACTCCAACAAGGACGGCCGCATCAGCCGCGAGGAGAGCAAGATGCCTGCTCGCTGGTTCACGCGCGTCGACGCCAACTCCGACGGTAGCTTGACGCGCGAGGAGCTCGCTCAGCGACCCGGTCGCCCCGACGGAGCTCGAGCTGCTGGGCGGCACGGCAAGGCGGCCGAGATGGACGCGAACGGGGACGGTAAGATCGACTCGGCCGAAGCCAAGGTCGCCGCCGAGCGCATGCTGAAGCGCCTGGATCAGAACGGCGATGGTGCGCTCGATGCCACGGAGCTCACCCGGCATGGCCACCCCGGCGGCCACGGCACGCCGAACCGCGACAAGGCCTCGGACACTCCGGCGGGCACCCAGCGCAGCTGAAGCGCTCGGCGATCAGCGAGCGGCGCGCTCTGGGCCGCTCAAACGCTGGGGCCGCCCGACGGCTGGCCCCGGCAAATGCCCCTCGGCTCAGTGCGTAGCTCAGCGCTCGGATAAGCGATAGACTTCGAGCGCCGTGCCGCCGAGGATGCGATCCCGCTCATCCGTACCGAGCGCGCTCGCCCAATCGATGATGGTGTTGGCCCAGCGCTGGTAGCTGGTCGCGAGAGTGCAGACGGGCCAATCGGAGCCGAAGATCACGCGGTCCCAGCCAAAGGATTCGATGGTGTGGTCGATGAAAGGGCGGAGGTCGTCAAGTTTCCAGTTAACAGCGTCGGCG
>Ga0207675_100004465_pt1 | contig 13521 bp, 14 predicted proteins | sample KBSSwiS42_FD_184305 | JGI IMG/M metagenome (GOLD analysis project Ga0207675, IMG submission 184305) | Switchgrass rhizosphere microbial communities from Kellogg Biological Station, Michigan, USA - KBS Switchgrass S4-2 (SPAdes) (version 2) | ecosystem: Host-associated > Plants > Roots >... | reverse complement strand
CACGCCGCGCTTCGGTCGCAATTTTGTGCTGGGTGACCTGGGCAACTTTGCCCTGTTCGCGGGAGGCAACTATCTCGAGTCGAAGCTGGAGATTTCGGGGACCTACCGTATCCCCATCGGGGCCGACGAGGTCACCTTCGATTACACCGTGCAGCAGAAGAACAAGGACGCGTGGAACCTGCTGTTCGGCTTCAACTGGGACATCAACAAGCAGTTCTCCTGGAACATGGAATACGACGGGTTCATCGGTAGCCGTGATGCGTTCGTCGCGTCGGTCACTTGGAGGTTTTGAACCATCGCGGTCGCTAGCCGCACTCATGAGGACGCGCGCTTATTGGCGTCTCATATTGGCCATCTGGTCGAGCAGGGCGCGGACGTGCGCCTTCAGTGCGTCGCGCGCTCCAGCGTAGTTGACGCTGGCGGGCGGAACGTCGGTCCATTTCTCGAGCTGCTTTGATCCTTCGGCAAGATTTGAGATCAGCTCAGTATTGATGAGAACTACCCGCTCGGACATCGCCACGTCTGCCTGGGTAATTGCCGACGGACGAAAATCGGAGACGTCAAAACCATCCGCGCGCAGGCCATCGACGATGGGTAGCGGGACGGTGGTCGAATTGGGCGCCGTGCCGCGCGCGACGGCATGAAAGGGCAGGTGGCGTGCTCGCGCGAGCTCGTTGAAGTAGTTTGCGGCCATCAGGCTCTTGACATTGCCGTGCTCGCAGACCATCAAAACCTGGCCGGTGTAGTTTGCCGGTTGCTGTGAGTCCGACGGACCGGCGGCCAAAGCCAAAGCCAGCCCGATCGTCAGGATTGCCAGTATCGAAGTTCCTTTCATGACGCCCTCCGTGAGAAGCAAAGGGTTTCCGCGAACCGATCGATATCCGACTTCCGGGTGTAGAAGTAACAGGAGGCGCGGGCCGCTGCCGTTACTCCGAGACGCTTCAGGAGCGGCAACGCTGCCAGATCGCCTGCGCGGATCGCAATGCCTCGCGCATCGAGCGCCTGCATGGTCGCCTGCGGCGTGTGGCCATCGTGCGTGAACGAAAACACCGGAATTCGCCTTGCGGCACTACGCGGGCCGAGCAGTCGCAGACCGGGCACTTCTCCCAGACATTCGAGCGCGTACGCGGTAATCGATTGCTCGTGCTCGGCAATCGCGTCGCGACCAAGTTCGTTCATGTAGCTCACCGCCGCGGCGAGACCGATCGCGCCCGAAACGTTGGGGGTACCCGCGCCGAATTTCCGCGCCGCATGTTCACACTGATAGGCATTCACATCGATGTCGTGGGCCATGTTGGAGCCGGATTGGTAGGGCGGCATCTCCTCGAGAATCTCGCGGCGAGCCCAGAGTACGCCCACCCCCATCGGCCCCATCATCTTGTGGCTGGAGAATGTCAGGAAGTCGCATCCAAGAGTCCGCACATCGATCGGTACATGGGGTGCTGACTGGGCCGCGTCGATCAGGATGCGTGCACCGGCGCGTCGTGCCCGAGCGCAGATCTCCGCAGCCGGATTGATGAATCCCACGACGTTGGAGACATGGCTGAAGGCGAGCAAGCGAGTGCGCTCGGACAGCTTCCGATCGAGATCGGCCAGTCGCAGACGGCCTTCATCATCGACGTCGACGTAGCGAACGATTGCGCCGACCTGGTCGGCGACGATTCGCCACGGCAGAAGGTTTGAGGCGTGTTCGGCAAGCGTGAGCAGAATCTCATCGCCGCGATGCAGATTGGCTCGCCCCCAGGCGCTCGCGACCAGGTTGTTTCCTTCCGTAGTGCCGCGCACCCACACAATCTCTTCGGCGTGGGGCGCGTTGATGAAGCCTGCGACGGTGGCGCGTGCGGCTTCGTATCGTTCGTACGATCTTCGGGCCAGCGCATGCAGGCTGGCGCCTGGATTTGCATTGTCCTGCCGATAAAAGTCGAGCAGCGCCCGCAGTACGGGCTCCGGCCGCTGCGTCGTGGCGGCATTGTCCAGATAGACGAGGCGCTGTCCGTTGACGCGTTGCGCGAGAGCAGGAAACTGCGTATGCCAGTCGTGCTCGCGAATTTGCGAGGTCGAAGCCGATGACGCGAACAACGGAGTTGAAACCCAGCCGCCTGTCGCCAGACCTGCCGCCGCCTGAGCCAGCTCTCTTCGCGTCATGGCGCGGCGCCAGAGGGTGGAGCCGCGCGGAAATCGATCCCGCTGTCGGCGACCATATATATGAATACCGCCCACGCCGCGACGTTTTGATCGAGGTCTCTGCGATCGACATTCGCAAGCGTGTCGTCTGCCGAGTGGTGCACATCGAAGTAGCGGGTCTGGTCCTGGTTGAAGCTGGCTACGGGCACGCCCGCGACGCGCAGCGCTTCGATGTCGGAGCCACCCGAACGCGCCGGATCCGGGCTCACGATCACTTTCAGCGGCGCGAGTGCGGCGGCCATTTCCAGTACGCGAGAATCTGCGGGATCCACTTTCGGCAACGCCAGCCGGTACGCGCGGCCCGCGCCGAAATCGCTTTCTGCCGCCAGCACGATGTCAGGCACTTCATTCTGATGGGCTGCGGCATAGGCAGCGCCGCTGCCTTCGGTCTCTTCGGAGCCCCACAACACCACGCGAATCGTGCGACGTGGATGACGCGGCAGCGCGCCGATGAGCGCAGCGGCTGCAGCAGTGATCGCGACCCCGGCGCCATCGTCACTCGCCGATTCCGATAAATCCCAGCTGTCGAGGTGACCACCGACCAGTACGATTTGTTCGGGAAATTCGCGCCCCTTGATCTCACCGACGACGTTCCAGGCGTCCGTTTTGTCGATCACCGTGGATTGCAGCGACAACCTCATGCGCACCGGACTGCCCCGCGATGCAAGCCGCGCGACGAGATCGGCGTCTGGAACCGCGAGTGCCGCAGCCGGAATGCGCAGGCCCGTCGGGGAGTAGCGAGTGAGCCCGGTGTGGGGCAGGGGAGCATCGCTTGCGGTGATCGAACGCGTGAGATACGCGACAGCGCCTTTATCGGCCGCAATCGAGGGGCCTTCGGTCCTCGCGCGAACCGTGGTGCGATAACCCTCTTCATTCTGCGTGCGCACCATTGGCTGGTTCACGAAAGCGATCTTGCCGTGCAGCGATCCCGGTGCCGCTCTGGTGAGGTGCCAGAGCGTCGGAAATACGGCGACCTCCGCCTCGATGCCTGCCGCGGGAGTGGGGACACTGTTACCCAACGCCGTGAGCGCCAACCTGCGTGGCACCGCACCCACGACATATGCGGACTCTGGTCCGCGCACCCAAGCGTTCTCTTTCGTGAACGGTTCGACATGCACGTTGGTGAAGCCGAGAGCGGTCAACTTTGCGACCGCCCATTCCCTCGCATGCGCCATCGCAGGCGATCCGACGGGTCTCGCCCCCACTGTCGTCGTCAGCGATTCGAGGATCTCCCACGCATGGTTTGCCGCCAGGGCTTGACTGCGCAATTGATCATTGAAGTCGGTGCCGCCCGCTGCGGCGGCCGTCGCGGTGCCGGTCGCCAACAAGATGAATGCACGGATCGGCTCACATCGCATGATACGAAGATATCTAAAGTGACCGGAAAATGATATGGTCATAGACAATGACGACGGACGAGGAATCCCGGGAGCACCCGCCCCGTAGCTGGTGGGCGTTTGCGTTCTATCTGCCGGCGGAGTCGGCGTATGCGCGCGTCAAGGTTTGGCGCCGCCTGCAGGACATCGGCGCGGTCTCCTTCAAGAAAGCGCTGTACCTGCTGCCCGAGAATCCGGAAACCCTCGAAGACCTGGAATGGACCCTGAAGGAAGTGACTTCGGCCGGGGGCCAGGGAGTCATCTTCTCAGCGAGCGTGGTTGAAGGCCTGAGCGACGGTGACCTCGCCGCGTTGTTCGATGCAGCACGCGAAGCGCAGTACCAGGAGCTGGCGGGCGAAGTCCGCAAGGCCCTGGGAAACATGGATCGCACACGCAGTCGTCCCACCTCGGTCGAGGTCGCGGAGCAGGTTGTTCAATTTCGCGAACGGCTGACCGCCATCGAGGGCATCGACTTCTTTCAGGCCAACGGGCGCGAGCAGGTTCAGGCGCTGATCGACACACTCGAATCGCGTGGTCGCGAGTCGGCCAGTAGTGAGGAGCAGGTGGCCGCGACGACCGAGTCACATTCCGCGTTGGCAGGCCGAACCTGGGTCACTCGCGCCAATATTCACGTGGATCGGATGGCGAGTGCCTGGCTCATCCGTCGATCAATCGATCCGGCAGCCCGGTTCAAGTTCGTCACGGACCGAAACTACCGGCCAGAACCGGGCGAGTTGCGCTTCGACATGTTCAATGCCGAATACACCCATGACGCCGAGCGCTGCACGTTTGAGGTGTTGCTCGATCTCATCGCCGAACCCGACGCCGGATTGCGGCGCATCGCCGACATCGTCCATGACCTCGATCTTCGCGATCACAAGTACCAGCGGCCAGAAGCGGCGGGCGTCAAGGTGATGCTGGATGGTCTCGCCGCGAATCACGAGCGGGATGAGGATCGAATCGCGCAAGCCAGTTCCCTGTTCGAAGCCCTCTACAAGTCCTTCACGAAAGTGCGCGCTTGAAGCGGGTCGGTCGCGAACATTCCCGATTGCAGCGAACTACCGAAAGCGGGCATGGTCATTCCGAAATGCTCAACATGGAGACACGATCATGAACGACGCAACCCGACGCGAATTCATTCAAGCCAGCGCAGCCATTTCTTTGTTGGCATCGGCCGCGCTGCCGCAGCGGCTCGAGGCCGCAGAGGAAAGCAAGATGACCACGCCTGCATTTGGCTATCAGCACTCACCTGTTCCCTTGCCCTTCGACGCCAAGAGTCTCAAGGGAATTTCCGAGAAGCTGATTCAGTCGCATTGGGAAAACAACTACAGCGGCGCGATCAAGGCTCTCAATACCGTTCGGGGCAAACTGACGCAGGCGATGGGCGACACGAACACGCCGCCGTACGTCTACAACGGCCTCAAGCGTGAACAGCTGATTCGCACGGGCTCGGTGGTATTGCACGAACTGTACTTCGCCAATCTCGGCGGCGACGGCAAGGCGAGTGCCGACGTTCGCACTCGCATCTCGGCTTCCTTTGGAACATACGACGCCTGGGAGACCGAGTTCCGCAAGATCGGACAGGGCCTGGGCGGCGGCTCGGGCTGGGTGGTTCTGGGATACAACCAGCATCTCAAACTACTCGAGAACTACTGGCTTGCCGATCATGCGAGCAATCCGGCTCACACCACCCCGATTCTGGTCATGGACATGTACGAGCATGCCTACCAGATGGATTACGGAGCGGCCGCGCCCAGGTACATCGACGCCTTTTTCACCAATATCCAGTGGGATGCCGTTGCAAAGCGGCTCTAATGACGGGTATCACATCTAACTTCAGAAGGAAGCCTGATCGCGAAATGGATAGTCTGTATAGCCACTTTCCGTCCCACCGTAGAAGGACGATGAGTCTGGCTCGTTCAGCGCGGTTCTTCGAAGCAGCCGCTCGGGAAGATCCGGATTGGCGATAAAGCTACGACCATAGGCAATCGCATCGGCACTGCCGTGACTCACGGCATCTTCTCCTCGGGGGCCGTCGAAACCGCCATTTGCCACGTAGACGCCAGTCCAACTCCGCCGCATTCGAGCGAACAGGGCGGCAAATTCCGGCTCGGGAGCCGCGTCGCCCGGTGAAGCCTCGACGACGTGCAGATAACCCAGCCTCGCGGCCGACATCGCCTCGACCGCCGCCAGGAAGGTGCTCTCCGGGTCAGCGTCGCCCATGTCGTTGAACGTCCCGCGGGGCGACAGTCGCACGCCGATGCGGGCAGGCGTCCAAACGGCGGAAACGGCTTGTACGACTTCGGACAGGAATCTGATTCTGTTTGCTACAGACCCGCCATATTCGTCGGTTCGGTGGTTGGTCGTCGACTGGAGAAACTGATCGATCAGGTATCCGTTCGCTGCATGGATTTCCACACCATCAAAGCCAGCTGCCTCGGCATTCACGGCTGCTCTCCTGAAATCCTCAACGGTCGACCGGATCTGGTCCCGGGTCAGCGCCCTGGGCATTGAAACATCGACCGGCCCACCGCTCGTGAAGGTCTTGGCGAGCGCCCGAATGGCGGAAGGCGCAACTGGCGCTTGTTCGCCCGGCAACAAGGATGTGTGGGAGATGCGCCCGACGTGCCAAAGCTGCAGGAATATTCGTCCAGCTGCATCATGCACGGCATCCACGATCGCACGCCATGCCGCGACATGCTCAGGTAGATAGATACCGGGAGTATTGACATAGCCCTTGCCCATCGCCGAAATCTGGGTGGCTTCGGTGACGATCAGGCCGGCAGAGCTTCGCTGCCGGTAATAGGTCGTAGCCCACGGTCCCGGTACACCGTTCGGCAGTGCTCGATTGCGAGTCAGCGGTGCCATGAACACGCGATTCCGCAGTCGCAGGCCTCCCAGGTCGAGCGCATCAAATAAGGTCGGCATCTCTGCGTCTCCAACAAAGAGAGGAGGGCGGGGTGACTAGCGGCCGGCCAGGGCCATGACGGCGCAAGAGACTGCGACCGCGCAGCAGATCATCCCGATGAGCCAAGCCAGCGACCGGATCGGCGAAAGCCTGAGCCAGTAGGCAATCGAGAAAGCGCTGCGCGCCGCGATATAGACGGCGGCCACGGCGTGCGTCGCGGAGCTCGTCCGCCCGAGAACGACCAGAATCAACACCGACGGGATATACATCAGGGCAGATTCGATATTGTTCGAGAGCGTTCGCGTCGCTCGGCCGAAGAAGCCCTCCATTGCGGGCGCGACGGACCGGTCACTCATGGCATATCGGGGGCCGCGCTTGATGACATTGGTCAGGTGCTGGACGATCGCCGACACCCAGACAAGTGAAGCTGCCAGCAGCACCGAGGCACATTCGAATACCGGGATGTTCGCAATCGTCATGGGGACTCCTCAAAGTGGACCTGTTGGTCCAATATCAAAAAACAGAACTGGACTGTCAAGTCCAAAAGGCACATCCTTGCGGGATGAAAGCAGGCAGGGGATCGGGATCACGCTCTTTGACCGCTCGAGGCGCTGCCACTCGTTCGCGCATCGTGGACGCGGCAGCCGGCCTGATTTACGCGCAAGGAGTGGAGCGGACGAGCCTGGACCAGGTGATGGAGCAGAGCGGGGTGAGCAAGTCGCAGCTCTATCACTACTTTACGGACAAGGATGCGTTGGTCCTCGAGGTGATCCGGTTGCAGACCGACAGGGTTCTCGGTGCGCAGCAACCGCACATCGACAGACTGGATTCCTTGCAGGGCCTGCGGTCATGGCGGGACGCAGTCATTCAGCTCAATCAACAGGTCCGTGGCGGCGGGTGTCCGCTCGGGTCATTGGCCAACGAGCTGGCAAAAAATTCTGAAGGCGCTCGCAAGCGCCTGGCCAGCGGTTTTGGAACCTGGACCGATCAGCTCGAGCGCGGGCTCGTGACGATGCACGCGCGCGGCGACCTTGTGTCGACCGCTGATCCTCATGAGTTGGCAATCGCCCTGCTCAGTGCCGTCCAAGGTGGGCTGCTCCTGGCAAAGACAACAAAATCGAATCGCGCACTTGAAATTGCGATCGACATGGCAATCGCTCACGTCGCCAACCATATGAAGAAGGCATAGAGGATCTTACATGCGCACCCTCATCCTGGTGGCCGTGGCAGGTTTCGCGACTATTTGCGCGGCAGCGTCGAATCCTGAAGCGCCACGTGGCGTATCCACCGACTGGCCTTCCTACAATCGCACGCTCACGTCCGAGCGCTTCGCGCCGCTCGACATGATCACCGTCAACAACGTCGCCAAACTACAGGTGGCGTGCACCTACGATCTCGGCATCGATGCCAGTTTCCAGACCGGCCCGATCGTGATCGGCGGCGTGATGTACGCCACCAGCGAAAAGGAGACCATCGCCATTGATGCGGCGACTTGCCGGAAGCGATGGCGCACCAAGGAAGAAGTCGTCGACTCCTTTCTAAAGGTCAACCGAGGTGCTGCTTTCCTGGACGGCCGGCTGTTCCGCGGTCTGCAGGACGGCCGCGTCGTGGCCTATGACGCAGGCACCGGTAAAAAGATCTGGGAGTCTCGTATAGGGGATCCGAAAATTGGTGAGAGCGTGCCCGCGGCGCCGATCGCCTGGAACGGCATGGTCTTCATCGGTCAGGCCGGTGGCGACAACTACGGCGTCAAAGGCCGCATGTATGCGCTCGACGCCGCCAGTGGCAAGGTGATTTGGGAAACGCAGCTCGTTCCGAGTGAGGTGGAACGCAGCAAACCCACGACCTCCACCACAAAGGTCGCCGCGCCGACCTGGGGCAATGCCGCGAACATTCCGCTGGCCGGCGGCACCACCTGGACCTCGTACACGCTCGATCCCGCCGCAGGACTGTTGTACGTGCCGGGCGGCAATCCGTCGCCCGACTTCGTGAAGGGGATGCGGCCCGGCAGCAACCTCTTCACGAACTCGGTGGTGGTGCTCGATGCACGCACCGGCGCCTATCGCCGGCACTTCTCGCTGGTCCCGGAAGATTTCCATGATTGGGACGTCTCGGCTGCGCCGACCCTGGTGCACACGCCCGACGGACGCGCGCTGATGGCCGCCGCACCCAAGGACGGCATGCTCTACGTACATGAGCTGGTCACTGGCAAACGTCTCTATCAAACTGCGATCACTCGCCGCGAAAACGTCGAGGCACCACTGACGAAAGCGGGTACGCACTTCTGTCCCGGCACGCAGGGTGGCTCCGAATGGAATGGCCCGGCCTACAGTCCGGCGACGAACCTTTTCTACAGTGGCACCGTGGACTGGTGCTCCACAGTCAAGATTGCGGATCCCGACAAAGTCGCCAGCGTGGCCTACGGCCAGCCGTGGAGCGGATCTTCAGACGAGAAAAACCTGTTCGGTAGTTTGGACCCGAAGGAGCAGTGGGGTGGCTGGATCTACGCGGTCGATGCCGATGGCGGCGGGGTCCGCTGGAAATTCCGCACTCCCGCGCCCGTGCTCGCTGCCGTGACGCCCACGGCTGGCGGCCTGGTGTTCGCCGCCGACTTGACGGGCACCGCCTATGCCTTCGATGCCACGAGCGGCAAGGTGTTGTGGACGACGCAGATGGACGGGCCTGCCGGCGGCGGAGTCATTACTTACTCCGTCGACGGCATTCAGCGTGTCGCCTTCGTCGCCGGCACGTATTCACCGATCTGGCCGGTGGAGAAGAAGAGCGCAAAGATCGTGGTGTTCGCGTTGGGGGAATCGGTGAACTGAAGTTTCCTGGCGAAGTAATTCGTGACGGGAGCCGGTATGAAACCCGCGTTTTCCGCCAGATTTCACCCTGCGACGGCCGTGTTTTGCGACACCTGCACAGGGCTCAGCGGGCAGAACGATGAGCGCTAGCTCGTGAAAGGCGATGCACGCTGGGCGAGACTGGCCGCCATGGTCACCAGCTCTGCAAGCGAGGTCGCCTGCATCTTGCGCATCAACTTGCCCCGGTGAGCCTTGACCGTGATCTCGGAGATGCCGAGCTCGCCGCCGACCTGCTTGTTCAATCTGCCGGCAACCACGAGGCTCATGACTTCACGCTCGCGGCGGCTGAGAGATTCGTAGCGCTGTTGCAGCGCTCCGATCCGCGAAAGCTGACGCAGCGCGCAGTGGCTGACTTCCATGGCTTGGCGCACGGTATACAGGACTGCATCTCGAGCCAGTGGTTTGGTAAGGAACTCGATCGCGCCGGCCTTGATGGCTCGCACGGCGACGCGCACGTCAGGCCGGCTGCTCATGAAGATGACGGGCATCTCCGACCGTGCCGCGACGAGCTTCTGCAGCTCCAGACCGCCCAAGCCGGGCAAGTCGAGCTCGAGCAGCAGGCAGCCCGGTGCGAGCACCCGCGGCCGCGCCAGAAACTCTTCGGCACACGTCGCCATGCGCGGCTGCCACCCCCCGGAACGAATCAACAGCTCCAGTTCTTTGCGTGTGCCGGCATTGTTGTCCACCACGTAAACGCAGGACACTTGGGGTGCACATGTCACGTTGCGATTTGCCAGCTGGTAACTGAGGTCCGTGACCATCTCCCTGATGAGTCCCATTTCCGTGACGGGAATCCTCCTGCCGTTTTCGCCGTGACGCACGCCCCGGTCGGGGGTATCGACATCAATACCTTTGGGTCATGGCAACGCACGCCCCGGATTTGCTTTCATCGTCTTCCATGCGAATTGCCATCATCATCGGGAGCGCCCGACCTGGTCGCCATAGCGAAGCGGTGGCGCGCTGGGCGCTCGACATCGCGCGCCGGCGTCGCGACGCCGAGTTCGAGCTGATCGACATCGCCGATCAGGATCTGCCGCTGCTGGATGAACCTCTGCCACCGATTTTTGCCCAGTACACACACGAACATACCCGCAAGTGGGCCGCGAAGGTTCGGGCGTTCGACGGCTATGTGTTCGTGACGCCTGAGTACAACCACGGATATCCAGCGGCACTCAAGAACGCAATCGACTTCCTGCATGTCGAGTGGAACCACAAAGCGGCGGGATTCGTGAGTTACGGGGGGATGGGCGGCGTGCGTGCGGTCGAACAACTCCGCGTCGTCATGGGTGAGCTTCAGGTGGCCGACGTGCGATCGCAGGTGGCGCTTTCGCTGATAACCGACTTCGAAAACTTCTCGCTGTTCAAACCGCACCAGCGGCACATCGCGGAACTCAATGCGCTGCTCGACCAGGTCATCGCCTGGAGCCGGGCGCTCAAGCCATTGCGTGTCAGCACGACGGAGGAGTTCGCCGAGCGGCGCGCCTGACTCTGAATGGCGAAACCCAGCCTTCGGGCGACGGCACGACTGTATTGAACGATGAGCCGCGGTGCGCGCAGCAGCCGCTCCACCTGCTGGCTGCGAAACTCCCCGCGCAGCGCCCACGCACAGAGATGTTCGCAGTTGTTGGTCAGGATGCGGTAGTTGCACTCTCCCAGTCGCGAGCGGGCGCGCGCCATGACTTCGTGCGGGTCGAAACTCTGGTGCTCATGGCGGATTCGGATAGTCCGGCTACGCGCGAAGCTCTCGAGAGAAATCGCCTCCACCGGACCGCGACGCAAGCCGTGTGCCAGGCCCGCATAGTGGATGACGCGTCCGCCACCGATGTAGATGCCGTGGTGCGTGTAGAACGCGCATCGAGTGACGAGATGGGCGCCGAGGGGCGGTTCATGTCCGGATTTCAGCGGCGCATCCTGCATGCCGGCGCACGTTAGCGACGTGCGCTTCTCCAGGCGATTGCACATTGGTGTCGCCAGTACCAACGTGCAATCGACGATCGGCGTGGCCCGTTCTGTAGATTTTTCCTATGGATTGCAGGAGCTGTTCGACGCCGTCGTCACGACGCCGCAATCGAAGCCCGCGAGATAACGCACCGCCGGGCGGGCGCGCAACAAGTTTGGGCCGAGCGCGAGGCGCGCGGCTTCGAACTCGAGCCAATCGTCAATTTCAGGAAGCGACGGAATGGTGACGAACTCCCCGAGATCTAACCCGGCGAGCGCGGCGTCGACGAGATCGCCGCCGGACATCGCGATCTGCGGCGGAAGATCATCGAGCGGTTTGCCGGCGTGTTCCCAGAAAGCGGTCGCAACGGCGCCGGGCAATACCACCTGGACTTGTACGCCAGTCCCCCGCAGCTCGTGGCGAAGCGACTGGCTGAATGCCAGCACATAGGCCTTGGTGGCACCGTAAACTGAATTGAGAAGCTCCGGCGCCACTGCGGCGATCGAGCTGATGTTGATGATGACACCTGCGCCACGGTTGACGAACGCCGTCGTCGCGGCATGACTGAGGCGCGTGAGGGCGGTGACATTCAGGGCGATCATTTGCTGCATGGAGTCGATATCCGAATCCATCAAGGGCGCGTGCATGCCCATTCCAGCGTTGTTGACCAGCATTCCGATGGTGGAGTCAGTGGCCAGAATGTTTTCGACGCGCCGCAGATCTGCGGCATCGCAAAGGTCGGCCGTTATGGGTTCGACCATTGAAAGTGTCTCGGCCTCAAGCCGTGCGGCGAGCGTGTCAAGACGTTGTGAGCTGCGCGCCACGAGAATGAGATCGTAGCCACGCCGGGCCAGGCGCTGCGCGTAAAGCGCGCCAATACCGGACGAAGCGCCGGTAATCACGGCGGTCCCCTTTTCGGGTAGTCGATTCATTTCGAGCTCCTGGCTGGCGACCGGCGCGTCGGGGAGTCGGGGGAGGGCGCGCCGGCCGCCAACACTGCTTCACCTCTTGGGGTACTCGGTGAAGACGAAGTCGCGGCTCCTGGCGATTGTGTGGCATGCCGAGCCGCACTTGGCGTCATGCGCCTGCGGAGGTGTGCTCTTCTCGTCGCCGGGCCTGAAGGTGTCCGCCGCGGCGTCGTAGTCGAATACGGCGTAACCCCAGCCGCCACTGTCCGCGAAGCGCTTGCTGTCTTTCACCATGAAGTCGACATTGACGAGTTGGCCACCGACGGTTGGTGAGCCGGGTGCGCTGGCATTCTGCTTTGGCAGCCAGTGAATCTTGGCCATCTTGGTTCCGTCCGGGAATGGCCTGCCGTTCTCCGGTATGCCGGACTGGTAAGCGGCGATCGTCGTGGGATTTCCCAGGATCGCCGCAACCACGCGGCCTTTCTGACTGATGTTGACGATCTGCCAGCCTTCGTATCCCTTGAACTCGGCGAAGGCCAATCCGCCGGGCACCTTGAGGGAGTATCTGTCCGTGGCGGAAATCGCGACTCCGGCCGCCAGCGCGGCGAGCGTCGCCGTGACACTCAATCTGACCAGAAGATTTCGGTGTTTCAATTGGCGTCTCCTCGATGGTGAGACGCAGCTTGATCGAAATCCTGCCCCGATGGGATTGAACCAAGGTATGGGTTTGATTCGCCGACCTACAGTTCGATGATTCCTCGGCTCAGCGCGATCGTCACGGCCTGCGTGCGATCGGTCGCGCCCAACTTCTCGAGCACGTGCTTCATGTGACCCTTCACGGTCTCTTCGGATATCTGAAGGCGGAAGGCGGCGTCCTTGTTTGACGATCCCCGCGCCACGCACTGGAGCACTTCGATCTCGCGTTCGCTGAGCGCGTCTGCCACCGCGTGATGCGCGATCTGCATCGCGATCTCGACGGGAATCGAGGGGCGCCCTGCGTGGACGGTGCGAATCGCGTCCATCATCTCGTTGCGCAGCGCGCTCTTGAGAAGATAGCCGCTCGCGCCCGCCTTCATCGCGCGAAGTGCCTGGGCATCACCCTTGTAGGTGGTGAGCATGATGATGCGTGCACCGGAAAATTCGGCGCGGATCGCCGCGATCGCATCGACTCCGTTCATCTCCGGCATCTGCAGGTCCATCAGCGTCACGTCCGGCAGCGTTTTTCGGAATACCTCGATCGCTTCCCGTCCATTGACCGCCTCACCCACCAGTTCCATGTCAGGCTGGCGGGATATCGCAGCCGCGATGCCTTCACGCAGCATCGGGTGGTCATCGACACTGA
>Ga0207675_100004464_pt1 | contig 13521 bp, 12 predicted proteins | sample KBSSwiS42_FD_184305 | JGI IMG/M metagenome (GOLD analysis project Ga0207675, IMG submission 184305) | Switchgrass rhizosphere microbial communities from Kellogg Biological Station, Michigan, USA - KBS Switchgrass S4-2 (SPAdes) (version 2) | ecosystem: Host-associated > Plants > Roots >... | reverse complement strand
GGCTGGAGCAGCGGCGTGACCTTGCCGTTGATCTTGAAGTCGTGTGCGACGTGGCCGACGTTCTTGAAGACGAACGTCACCTTGCCGGGCTTCGCGATCGACTTGGTCGAGAGCCTGAAGAAGAACTCGCCGCCCTTGACCTGGACCGCGGTTCCCTGGACGCTCGACGGCGACGCAGCATTGCCGCTCACCCCTGAGCCCGCGTTCGAAGACGGCGCTGTCTGCGTCTTCGCACCGCTGGCGGGCGCGTTTAGCGAGTACGCGACGATCTCGTTCTGCGGATTCTTGATCTTGCTCGAAGCGCCGGCCCCGATGATCAGCATGTCCTTCGTGACCGCAGGGAACGAGTTGACGCCGGCGGGCGCTTGGGTCGTCCAGAGCGTCTTGCCCGTCTTCGTGTCGAAGGCGTAAATCATCCCCGAGAGCGTGCTGGTGAAGACGACGTTGTTGGCGACCGTGGCGGCGCCATAGGCGGGGCTCGGAAGGTGGTTCTTCCAGACGATCTTGCCCGTTGCGGAATCGATTGCGGCCAGGCCGCCGGTGCCGCCGTTGAAGTTCGCGCTCTTGATCCCCGTCGCGGTTGCGTTGAAGCAGAGGTCGACCCAGGGGACGTAGACCAGGTTTCCGCTCGCGGCCATCGGTGTCTCGACGCCGCCGAGGAACCCGGGCTCGTAGCAGACCGGCTTCTTGAGTGGGAATGGGCCGCTGTCGAACTTGTGAATGCCGACGTTTCGTGTCCAGAGCCGATTGCCGTTGTCGGCACGGAAGGCGACGACCTTGCCCGACTTGCCGGCTCCGATCACGATCTCGGTGTTTGTGCCGTTGATGGTCTGAGACCTGACGATCGGCGCGACCTGGAAGTCGTAGTCGCGGAAGTCATGCGGGGTGACCTGCTGGAACCAGTCGATCTTGCCGGTGGCTCCGTCGAGGGCGACGAGCGAGTCGGTGTAGAGGTTCGCTCCCGGATGGCTCGAGCCGTTGGGGAACTTCGGCGTGCCGGGGTAGGGCGCCGGGTTTGCGACGCCCATGAAGACGCGCCCGCTGCTGTCAACCGACGGTGGGTACCACAGGCCGCCGCCGCTGTTCACCTTGGGGTTGCCGAAAAGCTTGTAGCCGTCCTTGATGGTGTTGAACTTCCAGATCGTCTTCCCGGTCCCGGCGTTCAGGGAGTAGACGATTCCAAGCGCACCGGGGTGGTAGAAGTTCGTCGCGCTGCCCGGAATGGTCGAGATGAGCACCTTGTTGTCGTACAGCTGCGGTGCCATGTCGATGCCCTCGTTCTTGTTGTTGGTCAGCTTGTGCATCCAGACCTGCTTTCCGGTCTTCACGTCGAGGGCGAACGCCGAGCCCTCGGTCGCGCCGTAGAGCAACCCGTAGCCGAGGGCAAGGCCGTTCGGGCCGCCGCTCGGGGTCACGGACTTGTACAGGTGCTTCCACATCACCTTGCCCGTCTGCTGGTTCAGCGCGTAAACGTTCGAGTCGGGATCCTCGATATAGACGATGCCGTTCAGGACGATCGGGTTCGACGCGTACGCCCCGAACTGACCGACGTACGGCAGCTTGAACCTCCACTGCGGCTTCAGTTTCGAGACGTTCGTGGCGTTGATGTCGGTCGCCGTGGTCGCCCGCGCGTTCGAGAGGTCGTAGTTGTGGGCCGGCCATGCGTCGGCATTGGCGGCCCACTCGGGGGGCGGGTTCCCTACGGACGCGGCGTGACTCGCCTGAGCGGAGGCACCCGTGGACGAGGCTCCGCTGCTTGAGGAGCTTCCGCCGCAGGCGGCAAGGGCGAGCGCCGCCGCGACGGTGCCCGCCAGGGCGAGCGCGACCTTCCCGCGGCCACCCGTCTGGACCTTCTTGGTGAGTGACATTCTCTGTGCTCCCTTCGAGATCGGGTACTCCGAACACGATCGCGACAGAGCTGCCGAGCGGCATCGCCGTCAACCGGCGTCGTGCGTAGTGGCTTCCCGCCGTCGCCGATGCCTGCTGGCGGGTAGTGGGAGCGACTGCGTTTTAAGGGTGGCGTTCGCTTCCAGGGACAGTCGGGGGTCAGCGAACGGTGAAGACACCCTTCATGCCGGCGGCGGCGCGCCCCGGCACGGGGCAGAGGTAGGTGTACCTGCCCTTCTTCTTGGAGGTGAGGGTGAGCCGTGCAGTCACGTGGCCGACGCTCGCCCGTTCAGCGGCGACGTCGCCGCGGGCCGTGCCGGGCGAGCTTCCTCCCCAGGCCGCCAGAGCAGCGGCCACGACGAACGGCGTCGTGCAGAGCGCGACCTTGCCGAGCAGACCCGGCGCGACGCTGCCGGGCTTAGTAGCCATAACCGCCTCCTGAGCTCGACTGGCCGCTGACCTGGTTACCCGCCGGCGACACGGCGAACCAGCTGGCGCCGAAGGCATTCACGCCCTCGCCGTTGCTCTGACCGGCCTTCGTGTCGCCCTTGAAGAGGTAGAGCGGATGTCCGTTGTAGGTGACCTGTCGCTTGCCTCCCGGACGCGTGCTCGTAGAGACGACGGAGGCGTTCGCTCCGCTTCCGACCGTGGGCTTCCCACTAGCGAGGAGCGGCGGCCAATTGGCCGCGCACGAACCGGTGCAGGAGCTCGTCGCTCTCGAGTCCCCCTTGAAGAGGTACAGCGTGCGCCCCTGCGAGTTGACGAGGATCTTGCCCAGGCTGTCGTTTGCAACTCCGACGGTCGCCGCGTTTCCGCTTGCGGTCTTCGGCGTGGCGGAGGATGACCCGCTTCCGCCGCAGCCGGCGAGTGCCGCCGTGGCTACCACCAGCGCTGCCCCGCCGGCAAGCACGGTGACGGCTCGGCTGCGTCTCCGAGACGCGACGTGTGGTTTCGAGTGCATCTGAAGGTGGCTCCTTTCGATCGGTGCTGCTCGTGGATGCCAGCGTGGCCGTCGCCCCGCGGCGCGACAACGCCGCCACCCGCCGTCGTGGCTTGCGGCTGACGGCCGTCGGCGGTTCCTGCTGGTGGGTAGTGGGGTTGGCCGCTGGCCGGGAAGAACCCTGAGCCGCCAGGCGCGATCGTGTGCGTGACCGATTTCCCCGATCGAAGGAGAGGCAGATGATCACCAGGCTCGACGTCGACTATGCCGCCGAGGCGACCTTGACGGACGTGCCGGGGTGAACGGCCCGTTCATCTTCATCGCGACCAACCGGCTCAAGCCGGGAAAGCTCGACGACGAGAGGAGGCGAGTCCCAGGTCTGGTCGATTTCGTCCAGGCGAAGGAACCACGGCTGCTTGCCTTCAACGAGTACGTCGACGACGAGGGAAGCGAGGTTGCGGTCGTTCAGGTTCACACCGACGCCGAGTCGATGGCGATCCACCTCGAGGCCGTCGCCGAGCGTGCCGCACGCGCATACGCGGAGACGCTCGAGGCGACAACGGGCATTCAGGTGTTCGGGACGCCGAGCAACCCCGTGATCGAGATGTTGCGTCGGCAGGCCGGCAGCGGGGTGCCGCTGAACGTCAAGCCCCATCACCTCGGCGGCTTCGTTCGCTGACTTACGGTGACAGGGTGTCGAGCGGCAGCTCGGCAGTGAGCGACGTTCCCGCGCCGCGGGCGCTCTCGACGCAGAACGAGCCTCCGATCGCCTCGGCGCGGTCCTTCAGCCCCAGCAGGCCCGATCCCCCACGGGCGTCGGCGCCGCCGAGCCCGTCGTCGCGGACAGCAACGCGAAGCACATCGTCCTCGACGGCGACGTCCACCCGGATATTCGACGCCCGCGCGTGCTTGGCCGCGTTCGTCAACGCCTCCGAGACGACGTAGTAGGCCGCCACCTCGACACGCTCGGCCAGCCGTCCATCGACTTGCAGGTCGAGCTCGACCGGAACCGGCGAGCGGCGCGCCAGGGTCTTCAGCGCCGGCGCGAGCCCTCCCTCGGCCAGGATCGCCGGGTGGATCCCGAGCGCGATCTCCCGTAACCCGTCCAGCACGCTCGTCAATTCCTCGACAGCGTGGGACAGCCTCTCCTGGTGATCCGCCGCGGGCGGTGCAGCCGCCTGCGCGGCGCGCAGCTCGAGCGCCAGCGAGATCAACTGCTGCTGGGCGCCGTCGTGCAGGTCCCGCTCGATTCGTCTCCGAGTGGCGTCTGCCGTCGCGACGATCCGTGCACGCGACGCGTCGAGCTCGGCGCGACTTTCGGCGTTCGCGATTGCTGTCCCCAGGAGATCGGCGAACTCGGGGAGGCGCTCCTCCGCGTCGGGCGGTAGTGGCCGGTCGGTCGTCGATGCGACGATCACGACCCCCCAGAGTCTGCCCTCGACGACGATCGGTGAGCCCACGGCCGAGCGGAAACCCGCCTGGCGAGCAGCTGCAGCAGCCCGCCCGGGCGCTCCCTCGTAGGTGTCGACCCTGGCCGGGCGGCGGGTCGCGAACACCTGGTGGGCCGTGGTGCGGTGCTCGACCGGGAACGGCTCGCCGAGCTGGATACCGGTATAGCCGCCGGTTCGCGTCCAGCTCCCGAGCGTGGTCAGCTTTCCGTCGGCTCCGTGACGGCTGAGAGCTGCGACGTCAGCTGGAATCACCCGACCGACCTCGGCACAGACCGCTTCGAACACCTCGGCAGGCTCAGCGCCGCCGGCGACAAGCGTCGCGACGCGCCGTAGGGCGGCCTGCTCCTCGGCGAGCCGGCCGACCTCCTCGCGGGCCTGACTGTTCGCGATCGCGCTTGCCACGAGCTCGGTGAACTCCACCAGGCGTCGTTCTGTGTCGAGGGGCAGCTGCCGGTCGCGTCTCGACACGACAGCCAATACGCCCCATAGCCGTCCCTCGACCGTGATCGGTGCTCCGACCGACGAGTGCCAGCCCATCTCTCGGGCGGCCTGGGGCGCCTCGCCGGGTGCGTCGGTGTAGTTGTCGACCCGTCCCGGCCGGTGGGTCTCGAAAATCACGCCCGACACGGTGCCCTCGAGGGGGTATCGGGTACCGACGTACTTGTAGCCGCCGTCGGCCGCCCAGCCGCCCACCGCCGTCACGGTGCCGTCGGCCTCGTAACGCGTGAGTGCGGACCCGTCGGCGTCGACGAGCGCGGCGACCTCCGCGCTTACCGCCATGAAGACGTCTGCAGCCGGCGCTCCCGCCGCGACCAGCGTCGCGACCCGACGCAGAGCCGCCTGCTCCTCCAGCAGGTCGGCGAGGCCCTGGCCGTTCTCCGCGCTCGCGATGGCAGCGGCCACGATCTCGGTGAACTCCGCCAGGCGGCTTCCGGTACCGGCGGGTAGCGGCTCGGCGCTCCTCGAGTAGACCAATAGCGCGCCCCATAGCCGCCCTTCAACGAAGATCGGGGCCCCCGCAGCTGAGCGCCAGCCCAGTTCTCGAGCCGCGGCGGCGGCCGGCCCCGGCCGTGCTGCGAAGTCGTCGATGCGAGAAGGGCCGCGCGTCTCGAAGATCAGTCCTGACAAGCTGCCCTCGAGTGCGTATCGCCGTCCGGTGACCGCGTGGGCACGAGTGGTCGTCCACCCGCCGAGCGCGGTGAACGTGCCGTCGGCCTCATAGCGTGTGACACCGGCATCCTCGGCGTGAACCAGCTGTGCGACCTCTGAGCTCACCGCTTCGAAGACCTCGGCGGGCGGCGCCCCCTGCGCCGCCAGCGTCGCCACTCGCCGCAGCGCCGCCTGCTCTTCCGCGAGGCGGGTGAGCTCGTCGTGGGCCTGGCTGTTGGCGATCGCGGTCGCGACGAGCTCGGTGAACTCGCCGAGCCGATCTTCGAGGTTGGCCGGCAAGGGGGCGTCGGGCGACGACGTCGAGATGACTCCCCAGACCCGGCCGTCGACGATGATCGGGGCGCCCGCAACCCGGTTGAATCCGTGCTCGCGTGCTGCTGCTGCGAGTCCGCCCGGCAGGTCCGCGTAGTCCTCGATCCGGACCGGTCGGCCAGTCCGGAGCACCTCGGCTGACATCGAGGGACCGTCCAGCGGCCAGCGCGAACCCGCGGAGAACACGTCCGGATGGTCACCCCAGACCGCGAGGACTGTCATCACGGTGTCCTGGTCGTCGTATCGGCAGACCGCCGTATTCGACACGTGCAGAACCTCGGCGACCTCCTGGGCCACGGCCGAGAACACCTCCGTCGACGACGCAGCCTGCGCCACGAGCGTCGCTACCCGGCGAAGCGCCGCTTGCTCCTCTGCAAGCCGCTCCGGCTCGATGCGATCCTGCTCGCGCGGCTCGGCGAATTGAGCCGGCCTGCTCATGAGGTCAAGGTACCCCATAATCGTTCGCATGAGCACAAGCCTCACGAGAGTGGTTCTCGCGGACGACGACCGGCGCGTGCTCGCCGTGATCGCCTATCTCGACACCCGCTAGGCGCATCACCCTCTACGACCGTCCCACGATCCGGCGAATCGCGCTCGCTGACAGCTCGGGTTTCGACAAGAACCTGGCCGCGGGGATTGGAGCCACCAGATCGGCCAGATCGGCCTCGGCGTGAGTCGAGATCAGAATCACATTCACGTCGTCACGCCGCCCATCCCCGACCATCCTTCGCGCCAGCTCCAGACCGCTCTCGTCCCGCAGGAAGACGTCGACGAGGACGACGTCGGGACGCCACGCCTCGAGTTGACGGAGCGCCTCAGCGCCGGTCGTGGCGACACCCACGACGCTCAGACCCTCTTCCTCGAGGAGATTGCGCGCAACCTCGAGAAATGCGTCGTTGTCGTCGACGATCAGACAGCGCATCGGCACCCGATGAGATTCGCAGCAATCACGTGGGCGCGCATTCCGGCTAGCCGGAATCCGAAGAGGTGAGCTAGCCATGCGCCTGGATCGGTGCTGCCCTCGATGCCGGCAGCTCCGTTGAGGGCCATCGTTCCTCACGAACCACGGATCACGCCGAGTCGGAAGGACAGACGTATGGAACCGATCCTGATACCCGCCCCAGAGCTGGACGCCAGCGCCGCGGAAGAACTCCGCGTTCGCGCCTGGCGTACCGAGCAGCTTGGGCGGCTCGGCCTGCCCTACATCCTCGCGTACACGTTTGCCGGCCTCGTCGACTGGCATGCGTTCGCGGAGCTCGTAGAGCGCGGCTGCCCGCCCGAGCTCGCCCTCGAGATCATCCGCTGAGCTGATCGACCATCAGCCTCGGCGGCGGCGCGTACTGAGGCTGCCCGCATAGCCGGTTGCCCGGGAGCAGGGATCGCGGTTTGGCGCTGGCCTAGGCTCGCCGGAAGCGCTCGCGGACGTCTGGTCGACGGACGCGGACCGTTGGCAGTGCTCTACAGGGAAGCAGCAATGCCTGGATTACCGCTGGTACGACCGGACGATGGTCGGTGGCGGTGCAGACGGAAGGCCGATCGACATCGACCATGCGCGTAAGGAGCTCCAGGCCACGATCCGGAGCTCGGCTCAGTCCGTCCAACCAAAAGGAGCGAGAATGACTCGAACCAGATCCATCACGTTCCTCGCGAGCGGGGCAGCCTTACTGCTCGTCGCGCTGGCCGTTGCTGGTTGTGGCAGCAGCGGCAGCTCGAGCTCGTCGGCACCTCCGACGACGTCGAGCGGCCGTCAGGCCACCGTCGGCATCTCGAACAGCGGGCTCGGGAAGATCCTCGTCAACTCGCAGGGCCGCACCCTGTACCTCTTCGGGAAGGACTCGGGAACGACGAGCGCCTGCACCGGCGCCTGTGCCGGCAACTGGCCGCCACTGCGGGCAAACGGCAAGCCCACACTGGGTACCGGGGCCGATGCCTCCTTGGTCGGAACGATCCAGCGCTCCGACGGGAAGCAACAGGTCACGTACAACGGCCATCCGCTCTACCTGTTCAAGGGCGACAAGAAGCCCGGCGACACGAACGGCGAGGGCCTGACGGCCTTCGGCGGCACGTGGTACGTGCTCTCTTCGTCGGGCAACCAGGTCGTCGCCCAGTCGCCGAGCTCCGGCGGCGGGGGCTACGGGTACTAACCCCGGCCCACCTTCAAGGAGAGCCCGAACCTCTTCGCTCGTGCCCGGCTCGCGTTAGGCGTAACGCGCAAGCCGGGCACGAGATGGCGTATAGGGCTCGCACCCTCTCAGCGGACGATCTCCAGGGCGAGCTCCGGTGAGCACCCGCGCTCGACCAGCTTCGCTAGCGCGTGCCAGTCGACGAGGTCGGCGAACGTCTCCGCGAGGATGCGTGACAGGCCAAGGCGGCCGAGCTGTTCGGTGCGCCACGCATGAATGAGGAGCTCCTCGTCGGGTTCGCTGTCGAGGTCGTCGGTGAAGGTCAAGATCGGTTCCATCGTCGTACCTCCCTAATCGAGCTCCTGCGGTTCGCTCGCCACGATTGCCTTCACGCAAGGAGGTGTCATCGGCGCCAGCCGCGATCCGCGCGCCCCGTTACCCGAACTCCTCGGATTGCGGCTACCCGTAATGCGCTGCCACGCGGTACCTGAAAAGCTGAGTAGATGGCGATTCGCTGCCTGATCGTTGACGACAACCAAGCCTTTCTCGACGCTGCCCGCGTCTTCTTGGAGCGAGACGGTCTGACCATCGCCGGCGTGGCGCTGACGAGCGTTCAGGCGCTCCTTCAGATCGAGGCGTTGCGACCGCAGGTCGTCCTGGTCGACATCTCGCTCGGGGCGGAGAGCGGCTTCGATCTTGCACGGCGCATCGCCGAGGACGGTCTCGCAGCCGAGGCGGTCGTGATCCTGATCTCGACGCGTGCCGAGGAGGACGTGGCCGACCTGATCGCCGAAAGTCCGGTCGCCGGCTTTTTACCGAAGGAGGAGCTCTCGGCGAGCGCGATCCGCCGGATCGCCGAGGGCCAACTCAGGTGACTGCGCTACCGGGCGTCGAGGAACGTGATCACCGCGAGAACGCGGCGCTGATCGTCCTCCGACGCCGGCAACCGCAGCTTCGTGAGGATGCTGTGCACATGTTTCTCGACCGTGCCCTCGGTGATCCAGAGCTGACGGGCGATGCCGGCGTTCGAGCGACCCTCGGCCATGAGCGAGAGCACCTCGCGCTCGCGCGGCGAGAGCACGTCGAGCGGATCTTCGGCTCGGCGGGCGGCAAACAGCTCCTGAACGAGCGCGGGATCGACGACCGATCCTCCCTTGACGATCCGGTCGAGCGTCTCGATGAACTCGTCGACATTGGTGACGCGGCTCTTCAGCAGGTAGCCGCTGCGCTCGCCGCTGGCGAGCAGGTCGGTTGCCTGCTCCACCTGGACGTGCGCGGAGAGAACAAGGATCGCGGTGTCCGGAATCTCCTCGCGGATCACGCGGGCGGCATCGAGTCCCTCGGTCGTATGGCTAGGGGGCATCCGGATGTCGACGATCGCGAGCTCGGGTCGATGCTCGCGAACGAGCGTTATGAGCACCGAGGCGTTGGCGCACTGGCCCACGACGTCGAAGCCGGAGCGCTCGAGCAGACCCGCCAGGCCTTCGCGCAGGAGGACGTCGTCGTCCGCCAAGACGACGCGTGTGCGGCTTTCGCTCACACCGTCGATTATGCGGGACGCTGACGCCATGGACACGTCCGTCCTGTTCGCGGAAGTACATAGGAAGGATCACGTCGAGCCGAAAAGCCTGGTCGAGGAGCAGGCGGCATTGAGGCGGGTGGCGACGCTCGTGGCACGCGGCGCGTCATCCACAGAGGTGTTTGCAGCGGTTGCCCAGGAGGTCGCTCAGGTGATGCACCTCCGGAATGCCGAGGACCGTCTGGCGGAGTTCACCGAGCTGGTGGCGGCCGCGATCGCGAACAGCCAGGCGCACGAAGAGCTCACGCGCCTTGCCGAGGAGCAGGCGGCACTCCGGCGGGTGGCGACGCTCGTAGCGCGGGGCGGGCCGCCGGCCGAGGTGTTCGAAGCGGTGATCGCCGAGGTCGGTCGGCTTGCCACTGCCGACGCGGCGGCTTTGAGCCGCTTCGAGACCGATGGGACGCTCACCATCATCGGCGGGTGGAGCAAGACCGGTGGCTATGTCGCCGTCGGGACGCGGCACCCTCTGGGAAGGGGGACTCTTGGCAGGCTCGTGTTCGACACCCGCAGTCCTGGCCGGGTCGACAGCTATGCGGAAGCATCGGGATCGCTGGCCGGCGTCGTTCGCGACGACATGGGTTGGCGCTCGGCGGTAGGTGCGCCGATCATCGTCGAGGGTCGCTTGTGGGGTGTCGTCGGTATCGGCTCGACGACGCGCCGGCCTTTGCCCGAAGACACAGAGGCACGGCTGGCCGAGTTCACCGAGCTCGTGGCGACTGCGATCGCCAATGCCGAGAGCCGCAGGGAGATCGAACTGTCACGGGCCAGGATCGTGGCCACCGCGGATGCCACCCGCCGGAGAATCGAGCGGGATCTGCACGACGGCGCCCAGCAACGCCTTGTCTCGCTTGCGCTGGAGTTGCGAGCGGTGCACGATGCGCCGCCGCCCAGCCTGCACGAGCTTCGGGCGGCACTGGCGCAGACGCTGGATGGGCTGACGACCGTCTCGGACGAGCTGCGTGAGATGGCGCGTGGGATTCACCCGGCGATCGTCACCGAGGGCGGACTCGGGCCGGCGCTGAAATCGCTGGCGCGCCGTTCGGCGGTTCCGGTCGAGCTCGATCTGCGAGTCGAGGTCGGGCTGCCCGAGCGGGTTGAGGTCGCGGCCTACTACGTCGTCTCGGAGGCCCTGACGAACGCGGCGAAGCACGCGCGCGCGTCGGTCGTACAGGTCGCCGTGCAGGCGCGAGACCACATGCTCGACGTCTCCGTCCGCGACGACGGCCTGGGAGGTGCCGATCCCAGCCGCGGCTCCGGCCTGCTCGGCCTGAAAGACCGCGCGGAGGCAATCGGCGGCACGCTCTCACTCCAGAGTCCGGTTGGTCTGGGGACCTTGGTTCGGGTTGAGCTCCCGCACGACGACCGCAGCACCTAGAGCGCTCTTCCGCAGGCTCGTGACTGGTGGCTAGCGGGTAGCTCGCCTTCAGGGCGGTCGGGGGTGCCAACGGACGCTGGCAGTGAAGACACCCACATGGTGGGTCGTGATCGTTCTGGGTGCACCCAACCTCGAAGGGAGTCCAGAACCGATGGCAGCCACGAATAGGATCCGAACCCGTCCGCGGGGACGGGCTGCGCTCGTCGTCGCCAGTGTCCTCGTCACGTCCGCCGCCCTCGTGGGCTGGGGGCGTAGCACACCGGCAAGTGGCGACACCGCCGCAGCGGTCGTACCGCTCGCCTCGGCACACGGCAACCGGCAAACGCAAGCGACCGCGTCCACGATCCAGGTCAAGGGTCGCGAGTTCTCATTCACGCTCTCGACCAAGTCGATCGCGAAGCCGGGCAAGGTCACGTTCGTCTTCAGGAACGTGGGCCATGTGCAGCACGACTTCAAGATCAACGGTATGAAGACGCCGCTGATCCAGCCCGGCAAGACGGCTCGGCTCGTCGTGACTTTCAAGAAGAAGGGCAAGTACACCTACCTCTGCACCGTGCCCGGCCATGCCGCTGCGGGCATGAAGGGCGCCTTCACAGTTCGCTGAGGACGGAGGAGTCCCGCGGGCGCTCTCGCGTCGCGGAGCGGCGGACTCAGGGAAGGGCCCGCAACGATCTGGCCGCCACAAGCCCGTCGGCGGCCAGATCCTCGGTGCGCGCGTAGCGCGCACGGCGGCTGCCGGATAGCAGGTAGTCCGCGCTTCGGGGCGGTGGGGGGTGCGAACGGACGCTGGCTGTGACGACGCGCGACCACCACGCCGCGATCGTTGCTGGGTACCCAAGCTCGAAGGGAGCCAAAAGCAATGTCATTCATGGACAGGATCCAAGTGGGCCGCAGGGAGAAGCTTGCGCTGACCCTCGCAGGCCTCCTGCTGGTGGCCGTGGCCCTCGCCGGTTGTGGCGGAGGCTCGTCCAGCAGCAGCAGCGCTTCCGGCGGCAACGCTAACGCCGCAATGAAAACCCACGCTGCCAGCGTGGGCCAGCCACCGCCCGAGTGGGCCGCCAACGCCAACGCCTGGCCGGCTCACAACTACGACATCTCGAACACACGGGCCACGACCAAGACGTCCATCAACTCGACGAATGTCTCGAAGCTGAACGTGAAGTGGCGCTTCGCACTGAAGGGGGCGAGCGTCTTCGGCATCTTCTCGTCGACCCCGATCGTCCTGAACGGCACCGTGTACCTGCAGGACTTGAACTCGAATGTCTACGCGCTCGACCACTCGACGGGAAAGCTCAAGTGGCGGCATGTCTTCAACAAGCCGGATGAGGGGCCAAATGGCGTCTCCTACGGCTACGGCCGCATCTATGGGGCGACCGCGTCCAACGCGTTCGCGCTCAATGCCCAGAACGGGAAGCTGATCTGGAGCCGCAAGCTGATCAGGAACGGCAACGAGGGCATCGATATGGCGCCCCAGCTCTACGACAACACCGTCCTGGTCAGCACCGTGCCCGGCAACCCCTCGTCGTTCTACGCCGGTAACGGGGACGGAATCGTTTGGGCGCTCGACGCGGCCAGCGGCAAGCCCAAGTGGAAGTTCAACACGATCCAGGACGGCGCCAAGCTGTTCGGCAATCCGAAGGTCAACAGTGGGGGCGGCCTCTGGTACCCGCCCGCAGTCGACAGCAAGGGGCGCGTCTTCCTCTCCGTCGCGAATCCGGGGCCGCTGTACGGGACGCCCAAATTCCCCGACGGCTCGAGCCGGCCGGGCCGCAACCTCTACACGGACTCGATCGTCGCGCTCGACGGGAAGACCGGCAAGCTGATCTGGTTCCAACAGGCCATCGCGCACGACACGCGGGATTACGACCTGATGATCCCCGCGATCACCACGACGCTGCCCATCAACGGCGTCCAGACCGAAGTCGTGCTCGTCGCGGGCAAGATGGGCAAGGCCTACGCCTACCGAGCCGACAACGGCAAGCATCTCTGGACGCGCCCGGTCGGCAGGCACCTGCACGACACCGGGCCGCTGCCGTCGAAGCCGTACGACATCTATCCCGGCGACCTCGGTGGGGTCGAGACGCCGATGGCGCTCGCAGCCGGCCGCCTCTTCGTGCCATGGGCTGACCTTCATGCCGTCGCGAGCGCGAGTGGGCAGAAGGGTGGATTCAACTTCAAGAAGGGCCGCGGTGGTCTCGCCGCCATCGACGCCGCCACCGGCCGGATCGTCTGGCAGCACAAGCTGCCGTCGATGGACTTCGGCGCGGCGACGGTCGCCAACGACGTCGTCTTCACGAGCGACTACGCCGGCACGATCTACGCCTACGACACGCAGAGCGGCAAGACGCTCTGGACGAAGAAGGCCCCTGCCGGCATCAACTCGTTCCCGGCAATCGACGGCGACACGCTACTCATCGCCGCCAGCACGACCGGGTTCGACAAGAAGCCGCAGTTCCAGCTGATCGCCTACTCGCTGAACGCACCCGCCGGCGGGGCGAAGACCCAGGCGCCACCTGCTTCCAACGCCGGCTCCTCGGCGAGCGCTCCCGCTGCGCCGTCGAGTGTCCAGGGCACCTCGGTCCAGGTCGAGGGCGGCGAGTTCTTCTTCAGGCTCTCGACCAAGTCGATCGCGAAGCCCGGCAAGGTGACGTTCGTCTTCAAGAACGTCGGCCACGTCGCACACG
>Ga0207675_100004462_pt1 | contig 13527 bp, 10 predicted proteins | sample KBSSwiS42_FD_184305 | JGI IMG/M metagenome (GOLD analysis project Ga0207675, IMG submission 184305) | Switchgrass rhizosphere microbial communities from Kellogg Biological Station, Michigan, USA - KBS Switchgrass S4-2 (SPAdes) (version 2) | ecosystem: Host-associated > Plants > Roots >... | reverse complement strand
TGTCCGGCGATAGTGAGGACCGCTGTTCGCCCGCTGGTGCTCGTATTGGCCGCGGCGCTGAACGCCACGTCGCCGGTGCCTGTGCCGCTGGCGCCCGACGTTACGGTCAGCCAAGACGCGCTGCTGCTGGCCGTCCACCCGCAACCGTTCGTTGCGGTCATCGTCACCGAGCCGGTTCCGCCGGAGGACGGGAGCGACTGGTTGTTCGCGGAAAGTGCATAGGAGCAGGAGAGCGCCGCCTGCGTCACCGTGAACGTCCCGCCAGCGATCGTCATCGTCCCGGTGCGGGCCGATTGAGTCGTGTTCGCGGCGATGTTGAAGCCGACCGACGCGGAGCCACTGTAGCTCGAGCCGTTGAGCGTGAGCCAGGACGCGTTGCTCGACGCGGTCCACGTGCAGCCGGCCGGACTCGTCACGTCGACGCTGCCGCTGCCTGCGGTCGGTCCAGCGGACTGTGTGCTTGCAGAAAGTGTCGTCGTGCAGGACTGCGCGGCCTGTGCGGCCCGGCGTGACAGCCCGGGATCCAGCCCGCCCAGCCGGACGTTGATGTCCACCAGGCTGGCCGCGCTGCGGGCCGAAGCCGCCGCGAGCACCGCCCCGGTCACGGCGTCGCCGCGCAGGTTCGGGTTGCCCGCCTCGGCCACCCGCACGGCCATCGCCGCCACCCGCGCGCCGATCCCGGCGATCTCCAGCGGCACGAGGGCCGCGCCCAGCAGTGCCTCCTGCCGCTGGACCTCCCGCTGGCTCGTCCCCTCGGGAAGGCGGAGCGCCTCGAGCACGGCCGCGTAGGCCCGTGTGTCCAGGTCGGCCAGCTGAGCCAGACGACGGCGCAGCTCGTCGGCCTCGTCCGCCAGCTCCCCGGCCCCGGGAAGCCGGGTCGCGGAGAACCGCGCGGCCATGGCGACGAGCCCGGCCGCCATCGCGCCGGTGACCGCCGCGGCCCCGCCGCCGCCCGGGGCCGGCGTCCGGGCCGCGAGCTGATCCAGGAAGCCCCGAACCGGCTCGTCCAGGAACGAGCTCACGCAGTCACGATAGCCCGACCACCTGGCCGTCGTCGTCGAGGTCGATGCGGGCCGCGGCCGGGTTCGAGCTGAGCCCCGGCATCGTCCGCACGTCGCCGCAGATCGGGTACACGAAGCCCGCGCCGACCGACGCCCGGACCTCGCGGACGGGCAGGGTCCAGCCGGTCGGCGCGCCCTTGAGCGCGGGGTCGGACGAGATCGACAGGTGCGTCTTGGCGATGCACACCGGCAGGCGGCCGAAACCGGCCCGCTCGTAGGTGTCGAGCTGCTTGGCGGCCTGGGTGGAGTAGCTGACCCCGTCCGCGCCGTAGACCTGCGTGGCCACGGCCGCGATCTTTTCCCTCAGGCTGGCCGTGTCGGGGTAGAGGAAGCGGAAGTCCGACGGCTCCTCGGCCGCCTCGCTCACCGCCTCGGCCAGCTCGATGGCGCCGCGGCCGCCGTCGGCGAAGTGGGTGCACACCGCCGCCCGCGCCCCCATGTCCGCGGCGATGTCCCTGATCACCTGGTGCTCGCTGGGATGGTCGGTCGGGAAGGCGTTGATCGCCACCACCGGGGAGACGCCGTGCAGGCGGATGTTCTCGATCTGCTTGCGCAGGTTCGCGGCCCCAGCCAAAACGTCATCCGGATTCTCCCGCAGCAGGTCCTCGGGCAGCGGCCGGCCAGCCACGATCTTGTACTTGCCGGAGTGCGCCTTGAGCGCGCGGACGGTCGCGACGATGACCGCGGCGTCGGGGCGCAGCCCGGAGGTGCGGCACTTGATGTTGAAGAAGCGTTCGGCGCCCATGTCCGCGCCGAAGCCGGCCTCGGTGACGAGGTAGTCGCCGGCGTGGATGCCGATCAGGTCGGCGATCACCGAGGAGTTCCCGGTGGCGATGTTCCCGAACGGCCCGGCGTGCACCAGCACCGGCGTGTTCTCCAGCGTCTGGAGCAGGTTCGGCTTGATCGCGTCGCGCAGCAGGACCGCCATCGACCCGGCCCCGGCGAGCTGCTCGGCGGTGACCGGGGTCCCGTCCCCGGTGTAGCCGATCACGATCCGGCCGAGGCGGGCGCGCAGGTCGGCCAGGGATCCGGCCAGCGCCAGGGTCGCCATGACCTCGGAGGCCGCGGTGATGTCGAAGCCGGTCTGCCGGGGCACCCCGTCCGCCCGGCCGCCCAGCCCGATGACGATGTTGCGCAGCGCGCGGTCGTTGACGTCGAGCACCCGCCGCCAGGTGATGTTGTGCGGGTCGATGCCGAGCTCGTTGCCCTGGTAGATGTGGTTGTCGAGCATCGCGGCCAGCAGGTTGTGGGCCGCCGTGACGGCGTGCATGTCCCCGGTCAGGTGCAGGTTGAGCGCCTCCATGGGGACAACCTGGCTGTACCCGCCGCCGGCCGCGCCGCCCTTGATGCCGAACGTGGGCCCCATCGACGGCTGCCGGATCGCGACCGTGGCCCGCTTCCCGATGTGCTTGAACCCCTGCCCGAGGCCGACCGTCGTGGTGGTCTTGCCCTCGCCGAGCGGCGTGGGGGTGATCGCGCTCACCACCACGTACCTGGCCGCGGGCTGGCTGGCCAGCTCCGCGATGGCCTCGAGCTTGATCTTCACCACCTCCTCGCCGTGCGGCTCGAGCAGGTGCGAGGCGATGCCCATCGCGTCCGCGACGTCCTCGAGCGGCTTCAGCGCCGCGCCGCGCGCGATCTCCAGGTCGCTCGGGAAAGCCATGGTGCTCCTCTTTCTCAGCAGTTAGATCCCAGGCAGGCGGAAGCCGTCGACGCCGATGCCGAACGATTCGCCCGCGCTGACCAGCGCGCCGAACAGGTACTGGCCCGACGACCGCTCGCAGTGCAGCAGGTACGAAGGCACGGCGGCCTGGTCGTCCCTGACGATGTCGGTGGCCACGCCGGCCACCGCCGACCGCAGGGCCGCCCCGTCGGGCGCCATGTCGTCGTGCAGGTCGGCCCCGCACAGCCGGGCCAGCAGGTCGGCCGCGTCCGGCCCGGTGACCCGGACCAGCGCCCGGCCGTGGGTCAGGTCGGTCATGCTGACGAACTCGTCGCCCGCCGCGTCGGCCGCCACCGTGGCCAGCCAGTCGGTCACCGCCGCGGCCACGCCCGGCGGGGCCAGCACAAGCCACTCGCCGGGGCCGGATCCGACGACCAGCCAGACCCCTTCGGGCCCGTCCTGGCTAGCACTGTACGCGCCGCCACCCTCGCGGCTGGCCCGGCCGAACGGGACGCCCAGCGCCTTGGCCATCGCGCCGTTCCACGGCGCCCGCAGGTGGACCTTGGCCAGCGGCGTGCAGTCGGTAATGGTGAGCGCGGCCTCGCTGCGGCCGCCGCTCACCTCCCAGCCTGCCTCCACCCGCACCGGGGGAGCCGGGGCAATCGGACTCCTGGACACAGGCTCAGACACGCATCCGGCTCCCTTCGGGATCCACGTGAGCGAGGTGCTCGGTCACCCGGGCGCCGATCAGCCGGCCGCCGGGCAGCCGGACCGTGACCAGGGTTCCCGGGGCCGCGAGCGAAGCCGAGACCTGCCCCAGGCAGATCGAGCGGCCGAGGGTGGGCGACATCCGGCTCGACGTGATCCGGCCGGCGATGCGCGGCCCGTCGACGATCTGGCTCGCCTCGGGCGGCACCACCGAACCGTCCTCGGGCTGCAGCCCGACCAGCTGCATGCCCGGGGCCGCATCGTGCTGCCAGGCCAGCTCCGGCTTGCCGAGGAAGTCGTCCTTGTCCAGCTTGATCGCCCAGTCAAGACCCGCGCTGAAGCCGCGGGTCAGGCCGTCGGTGTCCTGCCCCACGATGAGGTGGCCCTTCTCCAGCCGCAAGATGCGCTGGGCCTCCACCCCGAACGGCGCGACCCCGAGGTCGGCGCCGCGATCCATCAGCGTCTCCCAGACGTGCAGCCCGTAGCCCGCCGGGACGTGCAGTTCGTACGACAGCTCGCCGGTGAACCCGATCCGCCACAGCACGCACCCGTCCACCCCGGCGATCCGCCCGGTCCGCACCTCCATATAGCCAAACGTCTCGTTGGCCAGGTCGACACCCTCGGTCACCCGCAACAGCAGGTCCCGGGACGCGGGCCCGGCCACGTTCATGCTGGCGTAGGCGGTGGTCACCGGGGTGACGTGCACCGCCCAGTCCGGGTGCATGGTCTGGAGCACGTTCTCCAGCCACTCCCACACCGCCGCGGCCCCCGAGGACGTGGTGCTCATCAGGTAGTGCTCCGGGCCCAGGCGGCCGGTGACGCCGTCGTCGAAGACCACGCCGTCCTCGGCGCACATCACGCCGTACCTGACCCGGCCGAGGCCGAGCTTGGACCACTTGTTGACGTACACCAGGTTGAGCAGCCGCGGCACGTCGGGACCGCGCAGGTCGAGCTTGCCGATCGGGGTGACGTCGATGATGCCGACCTTGCTCCGCACGTTCCGGACCTCGGCGGCCGGGTCACCGTAGTGATCGGGCCTGATCCAGGCCCCGGCGATCAGCGGGCGGGCGTGGTGCGCCTCGTGCCACGGCTGCATCGGTGAGTACCGAACGGGCTCAAGGGGCCGCCCCGCCAGCGCCCCGAGCGTCACCGGGGCATAGGGCGGCCGCCAGGTCGTCGTCCCGGTTTCGCCGATGCTCTGGCCGGTGGCCTCGGCCGCGGCCGCGATGGCGTTGACCAGCTCGATCTTGCCCTGGGTCGGCCCCATCGTGGCTGTGGTGTAGCGCTTGGCCAGCTCGATCGAGTCGTAGCCTTCCCGCACCGCCGAGAAGATGTCCTTGGACGACACGTCCTCGCAGAAGTCGACGATCCCGTGGGTGCTGGCGCGGAACAGCTCCGGATGAGCGTCGACCGGGAGTTCCGGGATGGCCGTCGGGCCGGCGTCGTCCCCGGACCGTTCGGCCCCATTGGCCTGCGCCCGGGTGGGCACGGCCGCCTGGCGCTCCCGGCGGATCCTGGCCGCGCGGCGGGCCGCCTCCCGGCCCACCGCGCCGGCGTGCGCGATCAGCTCCTCGTGGCTTCCGTCCCCGGCGATGCCGCCGGTGGCCAGCACGTCGTCCGGCAGGTGGCGGGGGAAGAACCTGGCCGCCCGCGGGTCGTAGGCGGGCCGGTCGCCGGCCATGCTGAGCAGGGCGGCCGGCGCGGTCCAGCCGGTCGCGGTCACCAGCAGGTCGCACTCGGTCGTGGTCCCGTCCGCGGCCTCCACCGCCCGGACGCCCCAGTGCTGGCCAACACCGTGACCGCGGACCCGGACGATGCCCTGGCCGGCCCGCGCGTCGAGGACCCGGGCTACGTCCACACCGGCCTGGACCAGGTCCGCGACGGCCGCGTCGCCGTCGGCGTTGGCGGTCAGCACGACCGCCCGCTCGCCCGGCTTGACCGCGTGCAGCCTGATGAGCCGGCGCACCGCGGTCGACAGCATGACCCCGGGCACGTCGTTGCCGGCGAAGACGTAGGGTCGCTCGATCAGCCCGGGCGCGACTACCAGGACCTTCGCACGCGCCTTGATGAGCTGCTCGGCTCCGCCCGGGAGATCCCGCCGCACCACCGCGGTCCAGTTGCCGTCGTAACGGCCCGCCACCACCGCGTTGGTGAGCACCTCGATCCCCGGCGTGGCCGCGACCTGGTCCCGCAGCTCCGCCAGCGCAGCCAGGTCGGCCTCGCCGCCCCAGCGCAGATGGCCGCCGAGCCGGTACTCCTCCTCGACCAGCATGACCCGCGCGCCGGCCTGCGCGGCGGCCACGGCGGTGGCCATCCCGGCCGGCCCGCCGCCGGCCACAAGCACGTCGGGGTGGGCGAAGCGCTTGTCGACGGCGGTCCGCGGCGTGTCCGGGGACACCTGCCCGGCGTGCACGAACCGCTGCAGCACGCGCTCGTACAACGGCCACAGCCGTTGCGGCTTGATGAAGGTCTTGTAGTAGAAGCCGGGGCCGAGGAACCGGCCGGCCAGCTGGTTGACCGCCTTGACGTCGAAGCCCAGCGACGGCCAGGTGTTCTGGGCACGCACGTCCATGGCCGGTTCGGCCAGGCGGTGCGCGCCGCGCACGTTCGGTTCGTCGCCGACCTGGAAGAAGCACCCGGGGTCGTGGAAGTTCGCGGTGAGCAGGCCGCGCGGCCGGTGGTACTTGTAGCTGCGCGAGAACACCCGGAGCCCGGACGCCGCCAGCGCCGACGCGATCGTGTCCCCGTCGAACGCCGGGACGCTGTCCCCGTTCCAGCGGAACGTGAACGGCCGCTTGCGGTCGATCTCCTCACCCGGCTGCGGGCCCAATCTCATGGGGCCGGGCCGCCTCGCGCCGCTCATTGGGGCCTGCCCGGCGGGATCGACTCGTTGGTGTCCGTGTCGCGCTGGAGGACGAAGAACTGGCGGCAGCCCATCCGGTGGTACCAGGTCTCGGTCACCTCGCCGCGCGGGTTGGCGGGAAAGTACAGGTAGTCGCGCCACTGCGCCGGGGTGGCCGACGTCGCGTCAGGCCGCGGCGTGGTCTCGCCGGAATAGTGGAACTCGCCCGCGTCTCTCGGGCCGCACCAGGGGCACGGGATGAGGATCACGGCGTGCCTCCCAGCAGGTCAGTGGCCAACGGCGGCCGCCCCCTTCTCGCCGACCAGCTCGCCCGCGCCGAACCGGCCCAGCCCGAACGCCTCGATGATCTCCGGCGCGCGGCCGTCGGCGATGCACCGCGCCATCGCCTCCCCGGAGACCGGGCCCGCCTTGAAGCCGTAGGTGCCCCAGCCGACGTCGACGTAGAAGCCCTCCACCGGCGTGCCGCCCATGATGGGGGAGAAGTCGGGCGTCATGTCGCACAGCCCGCTCCACTGGCGCAGCAGCCGTACCTTCGACAGCGCCGGCATGAGCTCGATGACGTGCGTCGCGAGCCCCTCGGCGAACTCCAGCGTGCCGCGGGTGGAGTAGGAGGCGAACGGGTCGACGCTCGCCCCGAACACGAGCTCGCCGCGGTCGGTCTGGCTGACGTAGACGTGCAAGGTGCCGGACACGACCACGGCATGAAGGAACGGCCGAACGGGCTCGGTGACGGCGGCCTGCAGCGGGAACGTCTGGATCGGCAGCCGCACCCCCGCCATCGCCGCGATCAGCGTGGACCACCCGGCGGTCGCGTTGAGCACGACCGGCGTGGCGATGTCCCCCTTGGTCGTGCGCACCCCTCGGACCTTGCCGCCATCGGTGTCGATCCCGGTGACCTCGGTGCCGGAGTGGATGTGCACTCCCTGGGCGGCGGCGGCCCTGGCGTAGCCCCAGACGACCGCGTCGTGCCGGATGATCCCGCCGGGCGGGTGGTACAGGGCGCCCAGGATCGGGTACCGGGTCTCCGCCGAGGTGTCCAGGTACGGCACCAGGCGCTTGATCTCGGCCGGGTCGATGACCTCGGAGTCGATGCCCTGCATCTGGTTGACCTCGGCCCGCCAGCGCATGGTGCGCAGGGACGAGTCGTTGTGGGCCAGCGTGAGGTGCCCGCGCCGGGAGAACATCACGTTGTAGTCCAGGTCGGCGGCGAGCGTCCGGTAGAGCTGCATGGACCGGTCGTAGAAGCGGACGCCCTCGGGGGTCAGGTAGTTCGACCGGAGGATGGCCGTGTTCCGCCCCGAGCCGCCGCTGCCGATGTACCCCTTGTCGAGCACGGCGACGTCGGTGATCCCGTGGTTGACGGCGAGGTAGTAGGCGGCCGCGAGGCCGTGCACGCCGCCGCCGATGATGACCACGTCGTAGGTGCCCCGCAGCGGCTGGTCCGCCCAGGCCCGCGGCCACGGGCGGCCGGACAGGCCGTGGCGGAGCAGGGCGAGCGCGCCGTACTTGGGGGGTCGGCGGCGCCTGGGGTGGCTCGGGGCGCGGACTGCTGCCACGGCGTTCCTCCCGGGGACCAGCCGGACAAACTCGTGCACGGCCAGCATAGGCTTTCCATGAAACGAAGTCCACTGGCAGTGGACGCTATGGTTAGTGCCCTTGCGGCGGTTCCCAGCCCGTCAGGGTGGGCGGCTCCCAGTGCTCGCCCACCGTGGGCGAGTCGTCACGCCAGGGGCCGAGCTCCGGCTGCGGGAACTTAGCGTGCTTGCGTTTCAGCCAGATGCCGTACGAGTTGCCCTCGCGCAGGTGGGTGATGAGCACCTTGCGCGCGTAGGTGTCACCCTCGCCGTCGGGGATCTCGAAGTGGATCTTGAGGAAGGCGTTGGTGTAGCGGTCGAAGACGGCCGGCACGCCGTCTTCGTACATCAGGTGCACGTCTTCCAGCCAGTTGATGTCGGCGCCGGGCGTGGCCGCGATCAGGTCGACGTCCTCCACCAGCGAGCGGTCGAACTGGTAGGGGAAGGTCCGCCCGGTCAGTTCCTCCGTGTCGATGCCGATCTTCGTGGTCAGCCGCGGGGCGGGGAGGTCTTCAGACATTGCTGGCTCCGTTCCCGCCGGGGAGGTTCTTCTCCAGCAGGGCCTTGATCTCGGCGAGCGCCCTTTCCTCGGTCTGGCCGGGAATGTAGTTCGTGCCGGCCAGCGGCACCCGGGCCATCGCGGAGGCCTCGACGGTCAGCGCGCACAGGTCCTCGGGCTCCAGGCTGTGCACGTTGGTCTTCCCGCAGGCCCGGGCCAGCATCTGGGCTTCGAGCGTGAGCGTGTGCAGGAAGTTGTAGACCCGCTCGGCGGCCTCGTCGACCCTGAGCCGCTTGCGCAGCTCCGGGTCCTGGGTGGTGATGCCGACCGGGCACCGGCCGGTGTGGCAGTGGTAGCACCGGCCGGCCGGGACCCCCACGGTGCCCTCGTAGTCGGTGACGCCGGGGATCTCCTTGTTGCAGTTCAGCGCCATCAGCGCGGAATGGCCGATCGCCACCGCCTTGGCCCCGAGGGCCAGGCACTTGGCGACGTCCGCGCCGTTCCTGATCCCGCCCGCCACGACCAGGTCGATCTCGTCGACCAGGCCGACGTCCTCCAGCGCGCGCCTGGCCTCGGGGATCGCGGCCATCAGCGGGATTCCGGTCTCCTCGGCGGCCACGTGCGGCCCGGCGCCGGTGCCGCCCTCGGCCCCGTCCAGGTAGATGACGTCCGGGCCGCACTTGGCCGCCATCCGGACGTCGTCGTAGACCCGGGCCGCGCCCAGCTTCAGCTGGATCGGGACCTGGTAGTCGGTGGCCTCGCGGATCTCCTGGACCTTCAGCGACAGGTCGTCGGGGCCCAGCCAGTCCGGATGGCGGGCCGGGCTGCGCTGGTCGATCCCGGCCGGGAGCGAGCGCATCTCGGCCACCTGCTCGGTCACCTTCTGTCCCATCAGGTGGCCGCCGAGTCCGACCTTGCAGCCCTGCCCGATGAAGAACTCGACGCCGTCGGCGAGCATGAGGTGATGCGGGTTGAACCCGTACCGGCTCTGGATGACCTGGTAGTACCACTTGGTGGACAGGTCGCGCTCCGGCGGGATCATGCCGCCCTCGCCCGAGCAGGTGGCCGTGCCCGCCATCGAGGCGCCCTTGGCCAGCGCCATCTTGGCTTCCAGGGACAGCGCGCCGAAGCTCATCCCGGTGATGTACACGGGAATGTCGAGCTCGAGCGGATGGCTGGCGAAGCGCGCGCCGAGCACCGTCTTGGTCTCGCACTTCTCCCGGTAGCCCTCGATGACGAACCTGGTCAGCGTGCCCGGCAGGAACATCAGCTCGTCCCAGTGCGGGATCCGCTTGAACATCGAGAAGCCGCGCATCCGGTAGCGGCCGAGTTCGGCCTTGACGTGGATGTCGTTGATGACCTCGGGCGTGAAGATGCTGCTGTGCCCGAGCGCGGCCCTGCCGCCGTCGTCGATTGCGCTCACGTGGATTACGCCCTTCTACAGGACAAGCTTGCGTTCGGCCGGCTCGAGGTTGTCGTAGTTCCAGAGCTTGCGCCCGCACACGAACTTGCGCCAGCTCGCGGGCGCCTCGATGCCGTAGATGCCCAGCTTCCTGGCCAGGAACTCGTCGTCAGACGCGTCCAGCTCGGCCTCGACGCAGTCCACGCCGAGCGAGGTGACCTTGCCGCCGACGTAGATCGCGCCGTCGTACATCGAGTCACCCAGGCCGCCGCCGACGTTGCCGCAGATGACCTGGCGGCCGCGCTGGAGCATGAAGCCGGTCATCATGCCGGCGTTCCCGCCCACGAGGATCGTGCCGCCCTTCTGGTCGATGCCGGAGCGGGCGCCCACGTCACCGCGCACCACCACGTCGCCGCCGCGCAGCGCGGCGCCGGTCAGCGAGCCGGAGTTCTTGTCGATGACGACGACGCCGGACATCATGTTCTCGGCCACCGACCAGCCGACCCGCCCGGTGATGTGGATCTCGGGCCCGTCGATGAGGCCGCAGCCGAAGTAGCCGAGGCTGCCCTCGATGGTGATCCGGCAGCGGGCCAGGATGCCCACCGCGAGGGAGTGCTTGGCCCCCGGGTTGCGGATGGTCACCTCGGCGACGCCCTCGTCGTAGACGAGGCGGCGCAGTTCGAGGTTGATCTGCCGGGTGGTCAGCTCGGCCGCGTCGAACACCGCGACCAGGCCGTTCTCGCCTGATTCGACCGTGGCCACCCTGGGGGCCTGCGCGACGGGCTCGGCCAGCCCGCGGGCGTCGTAGCTGATCCTCACCGCTGCCACACCAGCACTTCGCGCTCGTACGGGTCGTAGGTGTCGATCTCGTGGCCGATCACGGCGCGGATGGCGACCTCCTCGGAGGCGAGCGCGACCAGTTCCGGGGATTCGTACAGGACCAGCGGCTTGGCCGCCATCTCGTCCTTGGCCACGCCGAGCGAGTCCTCCGTCACGACCAGGTAGGTGAAGACGCCGTCGAGCTCGTCCAGGCTCTGCTTCATCGCGGTCTCGAGGGAGAGCCCGTCGTCCATCTTCTGCGCCAGGTAGACCGCGATGATCTCGGAGTCGCATTCGGACTGGAACCGGTGCCCGAGGCGCTCCAGCCGGCGGCGCCACATGTGGTAGTTGGTGAGCTGCCCGTTGTGCACCACGGCGATGTCGGAGAACGGGTAGGCCCAGTACGGGTGGGCGCCGGAGATGTCCACGTCGGACTCGGTGGCCATCCGGACGTGGCCGATCGCGTGGGTCCCGGTGAACCCGGACAGCCGGTACTGTTCGGCCACGCTCTCCGCGTCGTTGAGGTCCTTGACGATTTCCAGCGAGTGGCCCAGCGACAGCACCTCGCACCCGGGCACGTCCTCCATGTAGTCGGCCAGCGGCTTGAGCTCGCCGCTGTACCGGAACGTGACCCGGTAGGCGTACTCCTGGTCGCCGTGCATCACGTCGACCATGGCCCCGATCTTGGCCAGCCGGTGCTCGACCTCGTTGCGATGGCGTTCCAGCCGTTCGCTCCAGCCGAACCCCCTGGCCTCGTTCGGGTCGGCCAGCTTGATCCGCATGACGAGCAAGTCGCTGGGCGGGCCGTAGAGCGCGAAGCCACTGGAGTCGGGACCGCGGTGCTTCATGGACTGAAGCATCCGGGTCATCTCGGCGCCGATGTCACCCGGCCCGTCCCGGTGGATGATGCCCGCGATACCGCACATACTGCTCAACCTCCTGCTACGGCATGATGTCCAGGTACTCCGCGATGTCCCAGTCGGAGACCGCCGCGCAGAACCGTTCCCACTCGTCCGTCTTGTAGTGGTGGAAGACCCGGTACATGTCGCCCGGCATCGCGTCCTGGATCAGGGTGTCCTTCTCCAGCGCCACCAGCGCCTCGCCCAGCGTCATCGGGACCTTCTTGACGTCCTTGCCGCCCGCGATGGCCTCGTAGATGTTCCTGTCCTCGGGTGGCCCCGGGTCGAGGTTGCGCTTGATGCCGTCGTCCATCGCCTTGATGATCGCGGCGAAGGACAGGTACGGGTTGACCGCGGAGTCCACCGACCGGTACTCGAACCGTCCCGGGGCGCTGACCCGCAGCGCGGTGGTCCGGTTCTGGTAGCCCCAGTCGGCGAACAGCGGGGCCCAGAAGCCGGTGTCCCAGAACCGCCGGTAGGAGTTCACGGTGGGCGCGGTGATGCAGGTCAGCGCGTCGAGGTGGGCCAGCATCCCGCCGATGGCCTGCAGCCCGAGCTTGCTCGGGATGCGGGGGTTGTCGCCGTCCGGCAGGAACATGTTCTCGTCGCCCTGCCAGAGCGAGATGTTGTGGTGGCAGCCGTTGGCCGACACCCCCGTGAACGGCTTGGGCATGAAGCACGGGAAGACGCCGAGTTCCCGGCCCACCTGCCGGCAGATCTGGCGGTAGGTGGTGAGCCGGTCGGCGGTGGCCTCGGCCCGGTCGAACATCCAGTTGAGCTCGAGCTGGCCGGGAGCGTCCTCGTGGTCACCCTGGATCATGTCCAGGCCCATCGCCTTGCTGTACTCCATGACCTTGTGGATGACCGGCTGGAGCTCGGAGAACTGGTCGATGTGGTAGCAGTACGGCTTGGTCATGCCGTCCACCGACGGCGTGCCGTCCGGCTTGGTCTTGAGCCACATCATCTCCGGCTCGGTCCCGACCCGCATGTGCAGCCCGGTCTCCCGCTCGAACTCGGTGTGAATCCGCCGCAGGTTGCCGCGGCAGTCCGAGGTCAGGAAGCCGCCCGGGTCGGTCTCTTCCTCCCGGTTGCGGAACAAGGTGCAGAACACGCGCGCGGTCTTGGGATCCCACGGCAGCTGGCAGAAGGTCTCCACGTCCGGCAGCCCGACGAGCTCGGAGGCCTCGGGTCCGTAGCCGATGTAGTTGCCGTGCCGGTCGATGAACAGGTTGGCCGTCGAGCCGTAAACCAGCTGGAAGCCGCTCTGCGCCATCCGTTCCCAGTGGTCGGCCGGGGCGCCCTTGCCCATGATCCGGCCGGTGACCGAGGCGAACTGGTAGTAGATGTAGGTGATCCCCTTGGCGTCGATCTCCGCCCGGACGCGCTGCACCGCTTCGGCGCGGCCGTCGGTAGCGAGAAACCGCTCGAGGTCGGTGGACACGGCGCCTCCTTACGGTTGGTCCTCCGGCGCCACCGCGGCCGTGGCCCCCTCCAGGTACGAGGCGGGCCGGGCTCTCCGGCCGCGGGGGCCTGTCGGGAGCGGCGCGATCGGCAGCCGGAGCACGCTGGCGATTCACGGAAAGTAAACCTCGATTCATCACACGACACAAGCCTACTGGCCGTCGACGGCCGGCGCCGGCCCGCCGGTCCCCTTCCGCCGGGCAGGTGTCGGGCGTAATCTCGGCAGGGTGTAGTGCAGGTTTACGCCGTCCACTGTGATGGCTCTACCTGGGGCTGGCGGCCGAGTAGAGGGGTTCAGGTTGAGCCAGGAAAAGCTGTGGGGTTCTGAGCCGTTCTGGGGCCTGGGTTACGGCTGGGATCCGATCGGCCGGTGATATCGCAATGACGGTGATCTCGCGGTGACGATATCCGCCGAACGGCCGCGCTTGCTGGTGCCAGGTCTGCTGCCCGCCGACCCGGCCCTGGAGCGGTACCGGGTGCACCCCGGTGCCGTCACCGCGGTGGAACTCGACCCGGGCGACGTGCTCACCGTGATCGACGACGAGGGCCGCCAGCGGGGCGAACTCACCGTGCTGGCC
>Ga0207675_100004461_pt1 | contig 13527 bp, 11 predicted proteins | sample KBSSwiS42_FD_184305 | JGI IMG/M metagenome (GOLD analysis project Ga0207675, IMG submission 184305) | Switchgrass rhizosphere microbial communities from Kellogg Biological Station, Michigan, USA - KBS Switchgrass S4-2 (SPAdes) (version 2) | ecosystem: Host-associated > Plants > Roots >... | reverse complement strand
GTTTCATCGGCGGCATGTGCGCCGGCAGCATACGTGGAGATTGCGATCGCCAGCGTCGCTAATTGGGGACGGATCGCACGATTTGGCTTTGGCATCGCAGCCTCCACATGTTGAAAACAGACAACGCAGTGGAGCAGAAGTTAGGTGCAGCGCGCCTGAAGAGAAATTGGACCTAGGTCCACGAATTCGCAGGTGTAGGACAAGTCCTAGGTGGCGCCGCGCTGCATCAATGAAGTGGTTAGGCCAATGCGGCCGCAGTGCAGCGACGATCCGGGCGTGAGCTGGTAGTTAGTCTGGCGGTGTCCGGTCACAACTTCGCCAGCAGCTGCCGCGCGTCCTTCGACAGGCGCGCGTCGCCCGGCAGCGGCGAAGTCTTGAGGATGCCGATGGCGCGGGTGAACTCCGCGCGCGCATCCTTTCTGGCACCGGCGGTGAGATGCCCCTGTGCCTTCCAGTACGCCGCCACGCCCGCGTCCCGATTCGTGGCGTCGTAGCCCAGCCAATAGTCGTTCGCAGCGGCAAATGATTTGTTCGCTTCCGCGATCTTCTGTTGCGCGAGCAAGGCCCGTCCAAGGTTCATCGCGATGTCCGCGCGCAGCGGCGACATTCCAACGAATAGTTTGCGCTGCGATTCGTCCGCCTGGCGAAGCCAGCGTTCCGCCTCTACCGGCTGGCCGAGCTCCAGGCGCGCAATGCCGATACCGTGGAACGCGTCGCCACGATGCTTCACATTGACGTCGTCGTCGTCCGTACTCTTCAGTGCTTCGTGAAAGGCCGACTCACTTTCGGCCCACTGCGACCGAAGTTGCCGAGTGAGGCCGATCGCGTTCCAGGTCGACGCCAGGCTGCCTTTCACGGGTGATTCCTGGGCGAGCGGCAAGTTCGCCTGCAGCACGCGGCCCGCCTCATCGAAGCGTCCGCTCAGCGCGAGCGCGGCGCCGTAGTCCGACTGTGCCATTGCCAGCCACGAGCGCTTGGTGGTGTCGAGCCTCCGGGCAGTCTCGACTGCGCGAGAAAGCATCTCGAGTGCTTCCGGCTGGCGCGCCATCAACATCGCTCGGGCGTAGTGAGTGAGCATCCGGGTCTTCAGCTGGTCTCTGATGACGGACTCATAGGCGAGCCGCCGCGTGGCCAGGAACGCCTTGTAGTCACCGAGTGACTGCTGTGCCCGCCCGAGATCGTTGAGAATGATGTACGTCCAGTTGTTCTGCGGTTGTCCGTTGATCTCGAACGAAAGTTCGACGGCCTCATTGAGAACTGGAATCGCCGCCTGAAACTCGTGCGCATGGACGAGCACATCGCAATACAACTCGAGCGCCTGTAACAGCAGAGCGCCGCGACCTCCGGAGGGTTCCAGGGCGCGGGACTCGCGCAGCACCTGCTCGGCAATCGGTCGCGCTTCATCCAGCCGCTCCGCCTGCATGAGCAGAGTGCCCAGGTGATAGCGGGCAGATACGGTTTCCCAACTCTCCGGCCCCACTGCCTTCGTCACCACATTGATCGATTCTCGAGCGAGCGCGATCGCAAGGTCCTTGTTCCCGTCCTGGGATTCGACGTATCCCATCACGCTCAGCAACTGGCTGAGCACGAGCGCGGTTCTTGGCTGATTTGCGCGCAGCACCGGCAGGACCTGCTCGGCAATCGGCCGCGCCTGCACACCCTCGCCCTTGTTCGCCATGACCAGCGCCAACAGTCCGCGGGCCTCGGCGATCAACACTTCGTCGCGCGGCTGCAGGCGTTCGGCCAGCGATATGGCCTTGGTCAGCGCCGCCTTGGCCGCATCGCGCTGTTCCAGATTGCCCTGCGACTCACCGACGAGCATGAGCATTTCCACGGCTGTCTGCGGCTGCGACACCAGTTCCCGGTCGATGCGCTCGCGCGCGAAGGCTAGTAGTTCGGCCGCGGTCATCGTCTGCTTGCCCGTGTAGAACGGATCGGTCGAGCGGAAGACCGACGCCATGAACTCCTTCACTTCCTCGGCGTGGCGCCGCTCAGCGCGCGCCACTTCCAGCTGCCACAACGACACCGCGAGCCCGACACCGAGGGCCATTACGACAACCACGGCGGCACCGACCGCCAATCGATTGCGTTGCGTGAATTTGCGGAGGCGGTACCAGGCCGAATCCGCGCGCGCCTGCACGGGCTCGCCCTGCAGGTACCGCTTGATGTCGTCGGCGAATGCCTCGACGGTTGAGTAGCGCTCATCGGGCCGCTTCTTGAGCGCCTTCTGCACGATGTTCTCGAGATCGCCACCCAACTCACGGCGCAGCTTTGCGATCGGTGTCGAGCGTTTCTCCGCCGCCACTTCGGGATCCGCCTGGTCGAGCGCGCGCACCAGGCGTTCCGGCTCCTGGTGGAGAACCGCATGCTCCCACTGCGTGCGTACCGGATCGGCCGGCTTGCAGGGCAGCTGGCCGGTCAGCAGCACGTAGAGCAATACGCCGAGCGAGTACACGTCGGCCGAAGTCGTGATCTCCTGGCCGGCGACCTGCTCCGGCGCGGCGTACTCCGGCGTGAAAATCCTGCCCGTCAGGCGCGTGAGCTCGGTGCGGGGTTCGTCCTTGTCGGGTTCGTAGAAACTCGCAATGCCGAAGTCGAGAAGTTTGGTCACACCATCAGGCGTCAGCAGCACGTTGCCGGGCTTGATGTCCCGGTGTACGACCAGGCTCGAATGGGCGTGCGCCACGGCCGCGCACAGGCGCAGGAAGATTCCGAGCCGCGCTGCGACGTCGAGTTTGCGCTCGTCGCAGGCGACGTCGATCGGCTGACCGACGACATACTCGAGCACCAGGTAGACCACGCCGTCCTGGATACCCGCGTCGAGCAGCCGCGCGATGTTCGAGTGCGCGAGTTTTCCGAGCACGCGGGCCTCGCGGAGGAATCGCTCGTGCAGCGCGCCGCCGGCGAAATATGGATGCAGGGTCTTGATGGCGACCTGCCCCTCGTAGAGGCCGTCGTCACGACTCGCCAGCCAGACTTCGCCCATGCCGCCTTCGCCGAGCAGCCGGATGATGCGGTACGGCCCGAGCTTCGCATCCGGGCGCAGCCCCTGCGCGCTCGCGCCAACCCCCGGCTCCATGAACCCGCGATTCACCGCAGTCTCCTGCTCGAGCAGGTCCATCACCAGCGCGTGCACTTGCGGTTTCGAATGTGCAAGTGTGTTCAACAGCACCGCCCGCTCGGCGCGCGACTTGTCGAGCAGCGCGTCGATCTCCGCCATGGCCTCGCGCATCAGCGCCGGATCGCCAGACGATTCATTCATGGGGTCGCCTCGTTGACCAGCTGATGCCTCAGGAAGAGTCGCGCCCGCGTCCAGTCACGTTTCACCGTGGCCGGCGAGATTTCCAGGAAGCGTGCGATCTCCTCGATCTCCATGCCGCCGAAGTAACGCATCTCGACCACGCGATGCGCGCGTTCGTCGACGTTCTGCAAGGACTGCAGCACCGCGCTGAGCGCGTGGAAATCGATGCCGTTCGTTTCGTGACTTTCGATGCCGGTGTTCAGCGTGACCCGCAACTGGTCTCCGCCGCGGCGTTCGGCGCCACGCGCCCGCAGATAGTCCACGATCACGCTGCGCATCACCGACGAGGCGTAGGCGAAGAAGGCGGCGCGGTCGTCGCCGGGCAGCGACTCCTGCTTCGAGATGCGCAGGTAGACCTCGTTCACCAGCGACGGCGCGTCGATGAGCGTCATCGGTCCCTGGCGTCCGAGCTGCGAACGGGCGATGACTTCGAGTTCCTTGTAGACGCGCGCGTAGAAGCGCTCGAGCGCGGCCCGATCGCCGCGACGCGCACTATCCAGGAGCTGAGTCACCTCGCCCATCCGCCCTCCCTGGCGGAAATGATAATGCGCAACTAGTTCATTGCGAGAGTTTTGTGCTTTGCGCGTTTCACGACCTTCATCAGCGCATCGATGCTGTTTTCGTCGCCACCCTCGACGACGTACACGTCGCTACCGGATTGCTCGAGCAGCGTGGGCACCGGGGGATTGGCATATTTGCTGGCCCACACGCGCCGGTAAGCGTCGGCAAACTCCTTCGCATCCTGCTCGCTGTCCCAGGAAGTGCGCAGCAGCAGCAGGGTCGCATCCGAATCCTTGCGCTTGAACACCGCGTAGCGGTCGCCTCCCCAGCCCGCGGCCACGGACTCGGATTCCGCCGCGAGGCCCTGCTCGCGGAACACGGTGCGCCACTGGAATTCCCCCAGCACGTCGTCATCCAGCAGCTGCCAGTCGCGCAGCGCGGCTATCTTCCCGAACTTCGGCCATTCGAAGCTGACGGGTGCTTCGCGGGCCAGCCACTTCTCGGGATGCAGGATGTGTTCGGTCGATTGCGGCGGATATTCGCCATAGAGCTTTTCGACGGCCGGCCAACCCTGATCCTGAACGGCGAATACGAAACTCATGCCCTTGAAGTACACGCCCATCATCGAATCGATGATGAAGGCCGGTATGTCGCGCGCCGCATCGACGGACTTCTTCACATCGTCGCCCAGGGCCTCCGCGACCTGGGGTTGTTTGAGCGCCTCACGCAGCTGATCCATGCTCATGTTGGACTGCATCGCCACGACCTGCGACATCATGGCCCGCGTCGGCTGCTGCCCGGCCATCTTCTGCACGGCCCACAGCGACATCATGTAGGTCGCCTCGCCCTCGACCACCGCGGAGCGCGCCAGGCGTACATCCGAGTTGATGGTGTGTGCGGTCCCGGTGTAACGCGTCAGATCGAAATACTGATCCTGCAACGCGTGGTACAGCTCGTGCGAATAGAGCACGCCGCGCATGAGCTCGGGCATGCCGCTCATCACGACGAAGAAGGCGCGTTTCTCCGGATCGTAGTAGGCACCGACCTGCGAGGTCATCACCGTGGTCATCAGCGACGAGAAGTCGTCGATGGGCGGACCCTTGTACAACCCGAGGGTGCGGACGATGGTGCCGTAGTTTTCGCGGATCGATTTCGGCACCGCCGTGTCGAGCTCGTGCGAGACGTACTTGCCGAAATCGTCGACCGATTGCGACTCGACGCGCACGGGTTGTTTGAACTTGAGTCCGCGGATCAGTTCGATTTCGCCCGCGATCTGGTTGGCGGTTTCCTGTTCGCTCGCCGGGGGTGGCGCCGGTGCGTTTTCGGAGAACGCAGGCGCCGCGACCAGGGTGAGCGCCGCCGCAGCGATGGCGCGGAAGGCGAAACCGGAATTCATCATTGTTCTACTCCACGATGGATCTCGTACAGGCAGATGTTCACCGTCGCGGCGACGTTGAGCGATTCGATGGCGCCGGATCCCGGAATCGTGAACGCACGCGCCGCGGCCGCACCCTGCGGCAGACCGCGCGCCTCGTTGCCGAACAGGTAGCAATCGAATTGCCGGAACTCCGGCGACGCGACAGCCTCGCCCGCGAGATCCAGGCAGGCGATGCGCTTGAAGCGCCCGGGAAGCGCGCTCAAGGGCACGTCGATTTCCACCGGCACGTGAAAGATGGCGCCCATGCTCGCGCGCACCACCTTGCCGTTGTAGACGTCGACGCTGTCCGGGCCGAGCAGACAGCGAAATCCCCCGAACCACGCCAGGGTTCGCAGGATGGTCCCGAGATTGCCTGGATCCTGGATCTCGTGCAGGTAGATAGCGCGTTCATTCGCGCGTGGCGCAGGCGAGTCGAGCATCGGCACCACCGCCGCGATGCCCTGCGGCGAGCGGGTCTCGCTGATCTGCGCCATCTGTTTCGACTGGATGACGTGGATCGGCAACGGGCTCGACCAGTGCGCGAAGTCCCGGGTCAGGTAGATTTCGCTGGGCCGCAGTCGGGCATCGGTCCGCGCGGCCTTCTGCAACTCGAGCACCAGGTGTTCACCCTCCACCAGGAAGTACCCCAGTTCCTCGCGGAATTTCTTCTGATGCAGCTTCTTGATGTCTTCGAATTTCATGCGAGGTTACGTGCCACCGCTTCGGCCACCTTGATGCCATCGACGCCGGCCGAGAGTATTCCACCGGCATACCCCGCGCCTTCACCACAAGGGTACAGTCCGCGCACGTTGAGGCTTTGCAGGGTATCGGCGTCGCGCGTGATGCGCACCGGCGAGGAGGTACGGCTCTCGACGCCCGTGAGCACAGCGTCATCGCGATCGAAGCCCGGGATCTGCCGGCCGAACACCGGCAACGCCTCGCGAATCGCATCGATGGCGTACGCCGGTAACGCCGGCGCCAGGTCGCCGAGCCGTACACCCGGCGTGTACGAGGGCGTCACCGCCCCCAGCTGGGTCGAGGGCACACCGCGCAGGAAGTCGCCCAGCAGTTGCCCCGGCGCGCAGTAGTCCCCGCCTCCCAGCTCGAAGGCCTTCGACTCGAACGTTTCCTGCAAGGCGACTCCGGCCAGCGGTCCGCCCGGGTAGTCAGGCTCCGGGTTGATGCCCACGACAATACCGGCGTTGGCATTGCGTTCATTGCGCGAATACTGGCTCATGCCGTTGGTGACGACGCGGCCGGTTTCGGAGGTCGCCGCCACCACGGTGCCTCCCGGGCACATGCAGAAGCTGTAGACCGAGCGGCCATTGCGGGCGTGGTGCACCAGCTTGTAGTCCGCGGCGCCGAGTTCCGGGTGGCCTGCGAATTTGCCGAAACGGGCGGCATCGATCAGCGACTGCGGATGTTCGATGCGGAATCCGAGTGCGAAGGGTTTCGCCTCGAGGAACACCTTGCGTTGTTCGAGCATGCGCAGCGTATCGCGCGAGCTGTGGCCCAGCGCCAGCACCACGTGTCCGCTGCGCAATTGCTCGCCGTTTTCGAGTTTCACGCCCACGATCTGCCCGGCGTCGATCACCAGGTCGGTGACCTTGCTATCGAAGCGCACCTCACCGCCGAGCGCGATGATCTCGGCGCGCATCTTCTCGACCACACCCGTCAGGCGAAACGTGCCGATGTGCGGTTTGCTGACGAACAGGATTTCCTCGGGCGCGCCGGCGCGCACGAACTCGTTCATGACCTTGCGACCGTAGAACTTCGGATCCTTGATCTGGCTGTAGAGTTTGCCGTCGGAGAACAGTCCCGCCCCGCCCTCGCCGAACTGCACGTTGGATTCCGGCGTGAGGATGTTCTTGCGCCACAGTGCCCAGGTGTCCTGCGTGCGCCGGCGCACATCGCGGCCACGCTCCAGCACGATGGGCCTGAATCCGGACTGCGCCAGTATCAACGCGGCAAACAACCCGCCGGGCCCGAAGCCCACCACCAGCGGCCGGTCCTTCAGGGTTGCCGGCGCCTTCGCCACCGGATGGTACGAGGTATCGGGCGCCGGCTTCACCTGCGGGTCGCGCACGAACTGCGCCAGCACCCGCTTTTCGTTGCTCAGCGTGACGTCGACGATGCAGATGAAGCGGATGGCGTGCTTCTTGCGCGCGTCGTAACTGCGCTTGAACAGCGTGCATTCGAGCAGGTCCGCGTCGCCGATTCGCAGGCGCTTCACGACCGCCTTGCGCAGCGCGTCCGGCGGGTAATCGAGTGGCAGTGACAGCTCAGTGATGCGGATCACTGCGACTTCCTGGCCGGTGTCCCCGGCAGAGGTAGAGGTAGAATGCGCGCATCATGCCACGCTCCAAGAGCAGCAACGAATGGCTGCGCCGACACGTCAACGATCCCTTCGTGAAGCAGGCGCAGATCGACGGCTACCGCTCCCGCTCGGCATACAAACTCGTCGAGCTCAACGAGAAAGACCGGCTGATCAAGCCCGGCATGCGCATCCTCGACCTGGGGAGCGCGCCCGGCGGCTGGTCGCAGGTCGCGGGACGGCTGGTCGGCCGCAAGGGCCGCGTGCTGGCCACCGATATCCTGCCGATGGATCCGGTTCCGAACGTGGATTTCATCCAGGGCGACTTCACCGACGAGAAGATCGTTGACGAGCTGCTGGGCTGGCTCGGCGGCGGCCGCTTCGATCTCATCATCTCGGACATCGCACCGAACCTGTCGGGCATCGACTCGGCCGACCAGGCAGGCTCGATGTATCTGCTCGAGCTGGCGCTGGATTCGGTGCGAAAGATGCTGAAACCCGGCGCCTCCTTCGCGGCGAAAATGTTCCAGGGATCGGGCTCGGATGATTACGTGAAGGAACTGCGCAAGTCCTTCGAGAAGGTGTTGATCCGCAAGCCTGCCGCCTCGCGCAAGGAATCGCGCGAGGTCTACATCGTCGCGAAAGGGTTCAAAGGCTGAGGCTCACTGCGGAGCGGCGATCTCCCGCACGCTGCCCCAGCGATACAGCAACCCATCCGTGCCGACATTGTCGCTGCGGAAGTAGACCGTGATGTTCGGCTTGCCCGACTCGGAGCCGGCACGCGTCGGCGCCGCCGTGAGCCGCAGCGCCGGGTCGATGCCCGACTTGCACGGACTGCCGCCAACTCCGAAGTTGGTGCCGGTGTCGACGATCTCGTTCACTTTGGTCCACGTGCCGCCGTTCGCTCCGCCCGTCTGGTCGATCCACAACTCCTGCTTCACATTGCCGTTGGGCAAGTCGTACACCACGTGTTTGTAGCCGATCCATACGCTGCGCGGCATGCCGCCCGAGAACAGCGTCTTGTTGAGGATCGCGGACGATGCGGGGTGATTGGTTTCCTTCTCGAAATCGATGTGGCCGTCGTAACGCACGCGCGCGCCGATGCCGCGGGTGTCGCACTTGTCCACCGTCTCGCGGCCGGTCGTACCGTGATTCGAACGCGCGATGCCGACCATGCCGCCGTACGCGGTGCCGCTGTCGACCACGCGCATGAAGTACATCGTGATTTCGACGTTGCGGAATTGATCGAGCTTCGCCGGATCGTGGATGTACATGCGCGGTACGGAGCCCGAGATCCGCAATATGCCGTCGCCCGTGGTGCGATACGAAGCATCACCGTGATTGGCGTCGAACCAGGGATCGGCCGGATCGACACCCGTGAATGTCCGCGGACTGCCGTTCCATTTCGCGAACCATGCCTTTCCACCGTTGAGTGTCGGATACAACATCTTGACGCCGAACTGATCGTTGCCGCCGGGAGGCGGTGGTGGTGGCGGCGGAGGGGTCGAGGTCGTCGCGAAGATGCTCACCTCCGTCAGGCTGTTCCAGGCGCTGCCGCTGTTGCCATGTCCGAGGTACCGGAGGTAGCGCGTCTGCACGTCCGGAAAGTCGTACGTCTGTTCCGCGGTCGTCGTGCCGCTGCTCTCGGCGCTCCAGATCGTGGTCCACGACGATCCGTCGCTCGAGGTCTGCAGATCGAACAGATTGCGCCGTTGATTGCCCTGGTACACGGCGATCGCAACGTAACCGACAGTTCGGCTGCTTCCGAGGTCGTACCGGATCCACTGCCCATCGCCGCTCGCCGACCAGCGCGTTGCCAGATTGTTGTCGACGGTATTCGCAGGTACGTTCCCGTCGTTGGTGCTGGCCGTGACACCACCGGCTCCAGGAGTCACCTCGACGTACGATTGCGCCAGAGCGGCCTGGGATATGAGGAGGAATGCAGCAACCGCGGGGAGAATCGAGCGCGAGAAATAGACACGCGACATGGTGTACTCCTTTCACTTTTTGCCGGACGGTCCTGTCGCGGCCTGCAGGCGGAGTCTACAACTCGGAGCGCTGACAGCAAGGGCGGAGCCAAATCGCAGACGCGATGAGCTTCAGACGTAGCTGAGCCACCAGTCTTGTCGCCGTGCCTTTACGGCTGCGACCCATCGGCACAACGGGTAGACCATGACGACCACTGTGATCCAGACCAGGTACACGCCGGGCAGGTCGACCCCGAAGCCTTCGGGAAAGTAACGGAAGCGGGTCAGGAACTGCCCCGCCGCAAAACCCTGCGCTACGCCGAGCAAGATGGCCAGAGTATGAATGAGATAGAAGTGCGCTACGTAGAACGCCAGCGGCGCGCGTCCGAATGTTGCCAGCGCATTCCTGACGGGACCGTAGAGGCGGTCGACAAAGGCACAAGCGATCGCGGCCGGCCCCAGCGTCATCAGGAGATAGAGAAGACTCGGCGGGTACTTGGTCGTACCGAGAAATGACATGACCGAAGCTGCCGCACTGCCCGGGTCGAAGACCCACGGGCGCGGGTCACCGTACACATTCAGCGCCCGGAGCAGGATGAATGCGATGACCATACCCATGCCGATGCGCACCAGCAGTTCGCAGCGCCTTTTCTCAGGTAGTTCGAAGAGCCCCGCGCTGCCATAACCGACGAGCATGACGCCGATCCAGGGCAACAACGGGTAAGAAAAGAAAATCGAGAGCGCGCCGACCTCATGAAGCTGTCGCGCATGGAGCACCACCCACAGGGGGCCCGTGGTTCCGGTGGTGCTCGCTGCCGGCCAGACCGCGTCCAACAGGTTGTGACCCAGCACTATGGCCGCGCCGATGACAAGACATGCGCGCCGACCCAGGAATTGCGCGCCCGCCAGGAACACCATGCTGGCACCAATCGCCCAGATCACCTGCAGGCCGACGTAGGTTCGTCCGCCGAGCTCGGCGATGCCCGCGGGTGCGAACGAATTGGCGGTGGAAATGACGAAAACCTCCAGGGCGATCAGCCACAGGCCTCGCGTCAACAGGAATGACGCCAGTTCCGAGGGGCTCTTGCGGCGGGTCATCAGTCCCGCGCTCGTCCCGGCCAGGAACACAAAGGTCGGGGCGCAAAAATGCGTGATCCACCGCGTGGCGAACAACATCGGACCCGCTGTCGGATCCGCCGTTGGATCCTGCACGGCGGCGGTCATGAAGAAGTCACGAACGTGATCGAGGGCCATCACGACGACCACGAGCCCGCGGAGGATGTCCAGAGATGACATCCGGTACGAACGCCGATCGGAGACGGGAACGGCAGTCGCTTCGGAGCGAACCGACGGGTTCGCTGCCGACGAGTCGATCGAGCTCATTGATGACCCTCACACAGGAAAGTCCGCGTGAGTACCGCGGATCTCCCTCCCGGTTCCGCGTGCGGGTGATGTCGGTTAGTCTCGTGCTCGCATTCGTGCCGGGAGGAAGCGATGAAGAGGTTGCTCGTCGTGATTGCCATCGCCGAAACGGCGACCGGCCTCGGACTGATTGCATTGCCGTCGCCGTTGGCGTCCCTGCTACTGGGAGCGGCGCTCGAGACAGCCGTTGCAATGATCGTTGCACGGGTGGCGGGGTTCGCGCTGGTCGCGCTGGGAGCCACCTGCTGGCTCGCGCGCGACGACACGCAATCGCGCGCAGCCCGGGGCCTCGTGGCGGCAATGACCTTCTATAACGCCGGAGTCTGCGCCCTGCTGGTGTATGCCGCCGTGGGCATGGGTATGTCCGGCATCGGGTTATGGCCGGTGGCGATTGCGCATGCCGGACTCGCCGTTTGGTGCCTGCAAAGCCTGATAGCCGGCCGATCGAGTAGCTAGGGTTCGCACGATCAGCAAGGCCAGCAGCGGGATGACGATCGCGTAGATGTACTGCGACCGCGATACTCCGATGCCGAACGGAAACCAGATGCCCGGCACGCCCAACGGATCGAGCAGCTCGCCGCCGAATATTCCGGCCATGACCGAGGCCAACGTGAGCAGCGCCAGGACGCGCATCGGTCCGCGGCGGACGATGCGCACGACGATCAGGACAAACAAGGCGATCGACCCGAACCTGCTGACGCTCTTGACACTCTCCAACGGCATCAGGGCGCCGACCAACCCTGCGACTGCCAGCACGCCAGCCGCCACATCGATGCTTCGCCACGGACGCTCGGACCATCGGTTCCAGGCCATTGTCCAGGCAGCCACCGTGGGCACCCACATCACCGATGCCAGCCACGCATAGGTGGCCAGATCCTGCAGATCGGTCCAGGCGACGATGGCATTGTTGAGGCGCCGCTCTGCCGTCAGCGCCAGTGCGAGGCCGGCAAAGATCAGGAAGCCCCGGTGGCTGCTGCGGGGCCAGCACCAGACCGCGAGGCCGATGACGGCCAACATGCCGAGCGGCTCGATCGCGTCGACGACGTAGCCGGCGATGGTTCGCTCCCATTGCACCCGATGGAGTGCACCGCTCGTCGGTCGCGGAGCCAGTATGGGCGCGCTATGCATGCCGCCGCCGTCCTCGGCGGCGCCGGAACTTGAACGCAGAAATGCACGGACTGCGAGCACACCGCGGCTGCCGGCCGCTTCGGCGGGAAGCGCAAACCGCATCGGCCGTGTGCCGACGAGATGAGAGTCTGGGCCGAGCCGGCCCGAACCGCCCAGCAGTTGGCCGTTCCAATAGAGCTCGTAGCCATTGTCGACCAGGGTCGGGCCGAGGACCTCCCACGACGCGGCTCCGGCCGGCACCGTCACCGCGCGTCGGTACCACGCGTAACCCTGGTAACCGGGATGACCGTGCGACATCCAGCCGCCGACGTAATCGGGCAGACCCACGTCGCCGTCGTGGCTGCCCGGCACGGCGGTCAGGTCGATGGTCTCCCAGGCGCTGTCGTCTGTAGCGGGCGCCGCCCACCGTGGGTCATCGCCGGTGTGGAATCGCCAGCTTCCATCGAGGGTGGTCGCCGCGGCGCGCAGCGCCGGCGGATCGGGTCGGCCGCCGCGCGCCAGGTCGGCGATCACGATGGCCCAGGTCATCACCGTCACGATGACGATGCCCGCGATCAGCTTACGTTGTGTCGCGTCGATCGTTTTCGCCGCCGAAGGAGTCGGCTTGGGCATCATGCAATGACCTCATCAAGGTTTCCTGAGAAACTTGATCTTGAACCTTAGGCACGATTCCGGGAGCGCAGTTCCGTTTCTCATGCCGGCTGAATATCGTGTGTCTTTCGCGGCATTGACCGCGGCAGCATCCAAAGCCGGGAAACCAGACGTATCCGTGACTACGGGATCGCGCAGCAGCTTGCCGGATGCGTCAACGCAGACCCTCACGATGGGAGAGCCTTCTTCACCACGGCGAGCGGAACTGGTTGGGTAGTAGTCATCCGGGTTCACCGGACGTTTCAGCCTCGCCTGCTCCTCGAGTGGTATTTCCTGCTCGACTTTTTCCGCCTTGCAAACTGTTTCGAGCATCCGCTCGTCGGGAGTTCCAGGCGAAATCGTGCGAACGGTCGGATGCACTACGTGAAAATTTCCGAGAAGCTCGTCATCGGCGCCGTGCCAGCGGAGCTCCGTGACCGCGGTAGTCCTTTCCGGGCAGCTGAAATAGTTCATGCTCTCCAACCAGCGATACGACCGGGCTTTGCGCACCGCTGCCTGGTAGTCGACCGGAACAGGCTGGTCGGATGTGTAGACGGACTTGAACCAGGCCTTGCGGAAGCCTTTTACCTCGGCGATTGTCGCAGCGTTCACAAGCAAAACGCTGCCGTTCGAATCGAGCTCAGCGATCTGCTGCCAATCCTCCGCGCCAGCCGTCGAAGCCACGAACAACAGTGCGATCCAGACGTAGCGCATGCGAGCCTCAGTGCCAGCGCAACGAAAAAGGCCCCGGCGTTTTGCGCCGAGGCCTTGAATAGTTGGTAGCGGGGGCAGGATTTGAACCTGCGACCTTCGGGTTATGAGCCCGACGAGCTGCCAGACTGCTCCA
>Ga0207675_100004459_pt1 | contig 13529 bp, 11 predicted proteins | sample KBSSwiS42_FD_184305 | JGI IMG/M metagenome (GOLD analysis project Ga0207675, IMG submission 184305) | Switchgrass rhizosphere microbial communities from Kellogg Biological Station, Michigan, USA - KBS Switchgrass S4-2 (SPAdes) (version 2) | ecosystem: Host-associated > Plants > Roots >... | reverse complement strand
CCTGCATACGCCAGAGCTCGCTTGGCACCCAGAGTCGCAGCCTTGGTTTGCAGCAGATCTTGTGAGGTCTCGATCAACACCGCGTCAATACCACCGGCAAGAAGACCTTCGACTTGCTGTTGATAAGCATCCCGCAGCCGGGCGTAGGTGACATGCCCAAGAGTTGGCAGCTTCGTGCCGGGGCCGACGCTCCCGAGCACCCAGCGCGGTCGCTCCGACGTACTGTGCGCGTCGGCGGATTCGCGAGCGATGCGGGCGGCGGCCTCCGCGAGCTCGGTTATCCGGTCCGCAACGCCGTACTCGCCGAGAGCAGACAGATTCGCGCCGAACGTGTTGGTCTCAACCGCATCGACTCCAACATCGAAATACGCGTCGTGAATCGCGCGGACGATGTCGGGGCGGGTGATGTTCAGAATCTCGTTGCAGCCCTCGAGCTGCTGGAAGTCCTGCAGCGTCAGGTCGTAGCTCTGCAGCATGGTGCCCATGGCGCCGTCCGCGATCACGATGCGTTCCGAGAGCGTTGAGCGGAGGTCGGCTGCGGCCAACGGGGTTGAACGCAGAACGGCTGCCGCCGACGGGGCGGTACGAAGATCGGCGGGCGCAAGCACGCTTACGTCGGCCGATGATGGGTCGGCAGGCAAGCCATCGGGCATCTCGTGAGAATAATCGCCGCAGGTGGCCCAGCGTGTGGACTACCACGATGTGGAGCGAACCCTCAGCTCCGAACTGACGGCTACAGTGAGGCATATGCCAGACTCACCCAGCTCGGCCAGCCGTGACTTGCGCGACCTGGTCGACCCGGTGGTGGTGATGGCCTTCGGGGGCTGGAACGACGCGGGTAACGCGGCGACCGGAGCCGTCGAACATCTTGCCGAGACGTACCAGGCCGAACCGGTCTACGCGCTGGACCCTGACGATTTTTACGATTTCCAAGTCAATCGCCCGCGCGTGGCACTCACCGAGGACGATGAGCGCGAGATCACGTGGCCGACCACTGAACTGAAGATCGCTCGGCTTCCTGACGGCCGCGACTTGATCTTGGTCCAAGGTTTGGAGCCCAACCTCCGATGGCGGCAGTTCAGTACCTTGATCGCGTCCGCGCTCAGCTCGGCAAACGTGACCCGTGTACACCTGCTGGGTGCGCTCCTTGCCGACACTCCGCATACCCGTCCGATTCCGGTGTCAGTGTCCACACCAAGCCGCGAGTTGATGACGAACCTCGGCCTCGCGCCGCCGACGTACGAGGGGCCGACCGGCATTATCGGAGTACTCGGCGACATCTTGGGACGCGCGGGTGTCGAGGTACTCACGCTGTGGTCGGCAATCCCGCATTATGTGTCCCACCCTCCGTGCCCAAAGGCCACCCTGGCACTGCTCTCTCAGTTGGAACGGGTGCTAGACGCGTCTCTTGAGCTTGGTGAGCTGACCGAGCTGGCCCGTGCCTGGGAACGTGGCGTGGACGAGCTCGCGGCAGAGGATTCCGAGGTCGCCGAGTACGTCGCCTCGCTGGAACAGATGCAGGATGCAACCGAGCTGCCCGAGGCAAGTGGAGACGCGATCGCGGCCGAGTTCGAGCGCTACCTGCGCCGCCGCCAGGGCTAGCTGATTTGATTGCCTCGCTCGCCAAGCTCGCTGTGTCTACCGGCTCGCTCCGCTCGCTGCGATGTTCGCTGGGGAGCCGGTGTCTTAGGCCGCCGCAGTAGCCAGCTCACGCAGGTGGGACACCATCGCGTCAGGATCCTCGGCGCCGAACACCGTTGAGCCGGCGACGAAAGAGTCGACGCCGGCGGCCGCACATCGCTCAATCGTCTCGACGGAGACGCCGCCGTCGATCTGCAGCCAGATGTCACCATCCTGCTTGTCCAGCAGCGCGCGCGTCCGCGCGATCTTGGGAAGGCACATGTCGAGAAAGCCCTGCCCTCCGAAACCGGGCTCAACAGTCATGATCAACACCATGTCGAGCTCGGGCAGCAGATCCTCGTACGGCTCGATTGGCGTGGCCGGTTTGAGGGCCATGGCGGCCCGGGCCCCCAGCTTGCGCAGTTGACGGGCTAGCCGCACCGGCGCCTGGGCTGCCTCGATATGGAAAGTGACTGACTCCGCACCTACCTCGGCGTACGCCGGCGCCCAGCGGTCGGGCTGCTCGATCATCAGGTGAATGTCCAAGATCTTGTCGGTGACCTTGCGGATGGACTCGACAACCGGTAGCCCAAGGGTGAGATTCGGGACGAAGTGGTTGTCCATGACGTCGACGTGTATCGCATCCGAGCCTGGCACCGATTCGATCGCCGTCTGCAGGTTCGCGAAGTCGGCCGACAGGATGCTCGGCATGATTCTCACGGCCACGGAGTCGACTCTAGTGTTAGCGCGTCTTGCGGAGGTAGGCCGCGAACATGGCGTCGGTACCGTGTCGATGCGGCCAGAGCTGCAGGTACGGCCCAACAGCAGCATCCGGAACCTCGGGCAGCAACTGGGTCGCCGGAATCACCTCGACGTCACTGCGTCCAGCGAGGCTTTCGCTCAGCACGTCACTGGTTTCGCGGCGATGTGGCGAGCAGACCACGTAGCCGACAATGCCGCCCGGGGCGACACTGTCGATGGCTGACGCCAGCAGAGCGAGTTGTAAGGCGTGCAGTTGCTCCACGTCAGCGGGTCCGCGCCGCCAGCGGGATTCCGGCCTGCGCCGAAGGGCGCCGAGCCCCGAACACGGCACATCCGCCAGTGCGCGGGTGAACGAATTGCCTCGCCACGCGGGTCGAGTTCCATCGGCCACCACGATGTCCGGGATCGGTTGATGCCCGGCATATGCGCGTACCGCGGCACGAACGAGGTTCGCCCGATGCGGCGCGATGTCTGATGCCAGCAGTCGGCTACCCCCTTGGCGCGCCAGACCCACCAGCAACGCGGACTTGCCGCCGGGCCCGGCACACAGATCCAGCCACCATCCGGCCGGAGCGGCGGCCCGGGTCAGGGCCCAGGTCACCAACTGGGAGCCTTCGTCCTGCACTCCGGCTCGGCCATCGTGGACAAGCTCGAGGCTCGCCGGATCGCCGCGCCAGCGAGCACCGAACGGCGAGTACTGACTGGGCTGTGCCCCGGCGCCTACAAGGTCTGACACCTCGGCGAGGCCGGGTCGGATGGCCAAACTGACATCAGGGCTGAGATTGTTGGCTGCTAAGGCTTGCTCGAGTTCCGACGGCTGCAACAGTTCGGCGTACGCGTCGACGATCCAGCGCGGATGTGCCGTGCGCAACGCAAGCCGATCAGAATCGTCGAGCCCGTCGGAGAGATGTGCGAACCACTCCTCAAGACTGCGTTCGGCCACTCGGCGCAGCACGGCATTGGTGAGGCCAGTGACTCGCTCCCCGACTGTGGTGGCAGCCAGATCAACCGATGCTGCGACGGCTGCCCGGATCGGGATCCGCATGGCCAGGATTTGATGCGCCCCGAGCCGCAGCAAATCGACTACGGCTGGCTGGAAGTCATTCAGCGGTCGGCCACCGGCGGCGGCGATGATCACGTCGTAGCTGCCCTGCCAGCGGCAGGTGCCTGCGAGCAGTTCGGTCGCGAAGGCCGCATCGCGGCCAGTCAGGCGACGCTCGCGAAGCAGCATCGGCATCACTAGGTTGGCGTAGGCCCCGTCGGCATTCACCGCACGGAGCGCGTCGAAGGCGACCCGTCGGGATCGATCAGGAGGACGGCGCCGCTGTCTGCGAGCGGTGGGGTCGCTCACTCAGGCACCGAGCCTCGGCTCTAGGTCGAAGGTGACGCCGCGCGCCCAGTCGGCGGCAGCCATCGGCTTCTTGCCCTGAGCCTGAACCTCGCCGAGCTCCAGCGCCCGAGTCCCGGTGCCAACATGAACCGACCGCTTGGTGATCTCCAGCGCTCCCGGCGACAAGACTTTGCTGGAGATTTGCGCCGAGTTGATCTTGAACCGATCACCCTCGAAGGTGGTCCACGCCCCCGGGGCTGGGAAGCAGGCGCGGATCAGCCGATCCACGACCTCGGCAGGTTGGCTCCAGTCCATCTCGGCGTCCTCCACGTTGATCTTGGAGGCGTAGCTCACCTGAGCATCGGTTTCCGGTTGCGGCGTTGGCATCAGCGTGCCCGCCTCGATCCCGTCCAGGGTGTCGACGAGCAGCCGAGCGCCGCTCAATGACAGACGATGCAAGAGATCACCTGCGGTGTCGTCGGGACCGATGGCTTCGGTCACGGTCGCAAAGATCGGCCCGGCGTCCAGTTCGAGCACGATCCGGAAGGTGGTCGCACCCGTGATCTGGTCGCCGGCGAGGATCGCATGTTGCACAGGTGCAGCTCCTCGCCAGGCCGGCAGCAGCGAAAAGTGCAGATTGACCCAACCGTGCCGCGGAATATCGAGTACGCGCTGTGGCAGCAACGCACCATAGGCGACGACTGGGCAACTGTCCGGTGCCAGCTCGATCAGCCGACTGACGAACTCCTCATCCCGAGGACGCTGCGGCTTCAAGACCTCAAGGCCCAGCTCAGCGGCCCGCCGGGCGACGGGGCTGGCGGTAAGCCTCTTGCCACGGCCGCTCGGGGCATCCGGCCGGGTTACCACTGCAGCCAGTTCGTGATGGGACTCCGCCAGCGCATCCAACGACGGGATCGCAACATCGGGGGTGCCGCCAAAGACGATTCGCACCGGAGGAGTCTAGGGGGTCTCGTCGGAACCGGAGCCCACGCCAGAGCCGCGGCCAGATGTCACCTGCTGCACATAGCGGCCGCTGAGATCTTCCAGCTGCTCGCGAAGATCGGCAAAAAGTGGGATCGTCCGCTTCCCGGGCCAGTCCGCGGGTAGCCACTCGGCCGGCAGTCCGGGGTCGACGTAGGGAATAACGCGCCACGCGTCCAAGCACCCCATCCAGGTCGCGAAGGCCTGCCGGAGCGTCAAGTCCTTACCCACGATTGATCCGTACGCGGACAAGAAATCCTGATGCCGGGTGGCGATAGCCGGCAGGTCCCACCATTCACCGAGTGCTCGCTCGATCCCGCCCGCGACGCGCGTCTCGTCGGCCAGGAAGATCGAGGTCGATGAGCGTACGCCAAGGTCAGTGAGGATCTCCTCCACCTCGCGGGTGAGGTACTCCGGGCAGATCCACAACGCGGCCGTGACTGTGCCACAGCCGAGCCCAGAGAGCCGGCGGCGTAGCTGATGCCGGAGCTGGCGCTGGTTCTCAGGGATCGAATACGAGATCAGGCACCAACGATCCGATTGGCCCATCTGGCGCGGCGAGTAGATCCGCCGATCGCCTCTGACCAGTGCCGGCAGGGCGGCCGGTTCCAGGCCATAGCCGGCGACTCCGTCCCGTGCGTCGGGAGCGACAAGGCCCTTATCCCGCACCCGGAGAACGGCGGTCCTGGTCCGCGCCTGGCTGATCCCGACCGTTGTCATCAGGTCCAGCAATGCGGCCGCAGCAATCCAGCCGCCGAGGCGGCGCAGATAGCAGCCGATGATGGTCCGAAGCAGCGATGTCGCGCTACCTGGACGTGAGTCCGCATCGTCAGGCGCCGCGGCGGTGCGTGCGGTGCGCAGCGGTGTTAGCTGGCTGGTCGGCACAGCACCTCCCGCACTGCGTTCAGTCCCAGGTAGAGCTCGGCAAAGCTGGTGCTCAGTGGTGAGAGACCGATCCTGAGACCGTCGGGTGGTCGGAAGTCCGGAATAACCCCAAGCTCCCATAGTTGCTCGGTAGCGCCGCGAAACTCAGGATGCTCGAGGGTGACGTGACTGCCACGCACTGCCGGATCCCGTGGCGAGCCGACCTGTACGCCGAGCGGGCTGAGCAGCCCATCGGATATCTGGATTGCAAACTCTGTCAGCGCGACGGACTTGGCCCGGATCGCCTCGAGACCGGCTCGCTCGATAAGCGCCAGCATGTCTTGCATCGCCAGCATCCCGATGATCGACGGGGTGCCACTGATGAAGCGCCGGATGCCGTCAGACGGCGTGTAGTGCTCGGCCATTGCGAACGGCTGGGCCGATCCCATCCAGCCCTGGATCGGCTGCCGAAGCCGCTGCTGAAGATCGGAACGCACATAGCCGAAGGCGGGCGCACCGGGCCCGCCATTGAGGTACTTGTAGGTGCAGCCGACGGCCAGGTCGACGCGCCAGTCGTCGAGTTGCCGCGGAATCACCCCAGCCGAATGACACACATCCCACAGCACGAGCGCGCCATGATCGTGAGCCATTGCCGTGATGGCCGGAACGTCGGCCAGATAGCCGGATCGGTAGGCAACATCGCTGAGCACGATCAGGGCCGTGTGCGGACTGGTCACATCCCTCACCTGGTCGAGGCTGACTCCGCTCCTCCGGTCCGGCTCAAGCCATCTCACACCCATCCCGAGCTCGGCGGCGATCCCCTCGGCAATGAAACGATCGGTCGGAAAGTTGCCGGCATCGATGACGATCTCGTCGCGTCCGGCCTGGCTCGCGAGCGCCGCCCGAATCCACTTGTAGAGCATCACGGTGGTCGAATCGCCGACCACGGTCTAGCCGGGCGCCGCGCCCAACACCACGCGACCGATCTGGTCACCGACGCGAACCGGATCGTCCATCCAGCCCTCATCCCAGGCACGGATGAGCCGCTTTCCCCAAATCTCCCCGACAAAATGGCTCATCCGGTCACGGGTCGCCCGAAGCGGACGGCCCAGAGAGTTGCCGTCGAGGTACGCGGTGATCGCCGGATCGTCTGAGCCGATGAACTGATCGCGGAAGCCGACCAGCGGGTCGCCTGCGTCGAGCGTGGCAGCGCGGCCGGCAAGGTCCTCGGTCATGCGATAGCACCTTCCTCCAGGGCCCCCAGCAGCCGGTGGGCCTGACTCATCCAGACCGCGACCTCGACCGCATCATGTGGCAGCGGAAGCGGCGCGTAGACAGCGGTCGCAGCTGGCAGATGGTCGCCAGGTGTTCTGGTCATCGCCATCAGCAGCGCATCACCTGCCAAGCCGGCGTATCCCATCGCACTGATCTCCGCTGACCTTGGCCCAACAGGCATGGGGCCGTTACCTAGATCTGTGCCGTAGTGCAGCCGCCCTCCGAGCCGCAGGAACCGGCGGGCGTTGTCCAGTGCTTTCTCCTGGCCGGCGTCTGGGTGAATCGCGAACGTCGATATCCAGGTCATGGTGCCCGCCATCGCCCGGAGAAGATCATCAGGCAATACCTCTGTCCAGGGCACGTGGACGAGGATGTCGGCGCCGGCCTCGAAGGCACGGCGGGCCTGGCCGCGGCCCTCGGCGTGTACGCCGACCGGCAGCTGGTGCCGGTGTGCCGCACCCACTACCGCGGCCAGTGTCGGGTCGTCGAGAACCGGCGCATCGTTGTGCAGCACGACCTTGATCAGGTCGTGTCGATGCGCGGCGGCCTCGTCAACCGCACGTACGCCGTCGGCCGGTCCCGCAAGCTGACGCACAGCTGCCGGCGGGGCCCATGCCCGGTCGGCGGGGTATCCACCAACGGCGGTCAGAAAAGGTCCAGCGATCTTGACCAGGCCACCAGTCGGAGAATTGATCTTCCAGCCGCGAGCGACACGCGGCACCCAACCCAAGTCGTGGACCTCAACGACTGCCGTGTCGGACAATGCGGCGGCATCCACCAGTCCGAGGTGGACATGCCGGTCAACCATGCCGGGCATGACCGCGCCGGGAAGCCTTGGCACCCCAGCACGCCGGACGGCGGTTGTCCCGAAAGCGACCGGGCGCAGTCCACCATCGACCTGCTCGAGGACCGCCGGCCCGAGCCGACGGCCGATCCATAGATCATCAACAACAAACTGCATGGCTACTTGCCGATCTCGGTCCGCACCGCGTACAGCTCTGGAAAGAACGTCAGATCCAGCGCTTTCTCCAGGAACCGCACGCCGGATGAGCCACCGGTGCCAGTCTTGAAGCCGATGGTGCGCTGCACGGTCCGCAGGTGACGGAATCGCCAGAACTGGAAATTGTCCTCGACGTCGACCAGGGTCTCGCAAGCCTCGTAGAGATCGAACGCGCGGTCGACTGCTCCGTAGATCGATTGGAAGATAGGGATCAACGCCGGTTGCAGGACCCAAGGTTGCCGCACATCACGCTGCAGCACCTCGTTGGGAATATCCAGCCCGCGGCGGGCCAGAAACCTCAGAAAAGCGTCGTAGAGCGACGGCTGCTCCAACAACTCCGACAACATGGCGTACGCGGCCTGATCCGAGGCGAAGACCTTGAGCATGTGGTCGTTCTTGTTGCCCAGGATGAACTCGACCGCGCGGTACTGCGCCGACTGGAGGCCGGAGGCGGTACCGAGCGTCCCGCGGAACTCGGCATACTCGCTTGGGGTCAAGGTCGCCAGGACTGACCACTGCTCGGTCAGCGTGCGCTGAATGTGCTTGACGCGGGCCAGGCACTTCAGTGCCTGATGCACAAGATCGGCGTCGAGGTGGCCACGCGCCGCACGCAGCTCGTGAAGGATCAACTTGAGCCACAGCTCGGTCGTCTGGTGCTGCACGATGAACAGCAGCTCATCGTGATGTGGTGGCTCGCTCCTCGGGTGCTGCGCCGCCAGCAGTGTGTCCAGTTCCAGGTAGTCGGCGTAGCTCATCGCCTCCCTGAAGTCGGTGTGAACCCCGGGCTCGATGGGCCGGAAGCCTTGACGCACACTCATCTGGTGCTCCTTCGGGTTGCTGCTCTCGACCGTATCACTTTCCTGACGACCGTCACGATCGTGAAATTCACTCGCTGCTCTGCTGCGCTGAGCAGTTAGGTCAGCTGAGTTCGGCGGGATCCACCTTGATTCGGAGCGAGCCCTCACTTTTGCGCGCGCTGCGCACCGCAACGGCATCCTTCACCGCCCCAATGAGTCGGGTGCCCTCGGCCAACGGAGCCCGCAGCGTGAGGCGCTGGATGGCCGGTTCCGCAGCCTCGCCAGTTCCTGGACGCGGTGCAAGATCCACTGGGCCGAGGAACTCTGTTGGCCCGTTACCTTGAACAAGTGAGGCGAACTCGCTGAGCGCCTCAACGGGCCCGTCAATGGTGATCAACTTCACAGCCGGTGGAAACCTCGCGGCGGCACGTTCGCTCAGCTCGCGCGCGGCGAATCCACCTGGATCAACCCTCACCAGGGCTTGCAACGCGCGCCCCGAGCTTTCACCCACCGCGATGACCGAACCACCGTCGGAGCCACTGCGAACGAGCGCGACCACGTTGAACCAACGGCGTAATGCCTCCTCGGCCGCTCGCAGGTCCTGGCGGAGCAGGAGCAACGCAGTGTCGAGGAGCACAGCGCCGGCGTAGCCTTCTACCGCCGGCGGCTCGGCACCGGGCGTCGCGACCACGATGGCTGAGGTGTCTGCGACGGTGGCCAGCCGCTGACCGCCCATCGACCGCCGGACCGGCGTGTGGGGGAACGCCTTGCCCAGTTCCTCTGCTGTCCGTTCGGCACCGACGATGGGTGCCCGCACCTGACGCGAGCTGCAGATCGGGCACTCCCAGTCAATCTGCGGCCGGCCGCACCACTCGCAGCTGACCCGAACGGTCGCTACGTCGGGTGAATCCCCAGCTCGGGCTCTCGTAGGACCGCGGCAGAAGCGGCAGCGCATCGGCTCGCGGCATTCTTGGCAGACCAGCGCCATCAGGTAGCCCGCTCGGGGCACCTGGACCAGCACGGGTCCCTGCGGCAAGGTCGCTCGCATCATCTCGAACACTTCATGCGGCAACCGTGCTGCGCGGGCCACCGGATCCCGTTGCAGTGCATAGTCGGAGTCCGCGGTTACCCGTACTCTCGGCGCCGCATGCCGAACGCCGAGCCGGTCCTCGGCCAATTCCCGCAGCCAGCCGCTTTCCAGCCACGCCTGCAGCTCGGCGGTCCTGGCGTAGCCAGCGAAGAGGGCGCCGGCCCGAGCATCGGCGGCGCGCAGCGCCAGCACATCGCGAGTGTGTGGATACGGGGCACGCTGCTCTGCGAGCAGGTCATCCCCATCGTCCCACAACGCGACCAAACCAAGATCATGAACCGGGGCGTACGCGGCGGCTCGATTCCCGATCACCACGCGCACCTCACCTCGGAGTGCCGACAAGAAGGCTCGATACCGCGCCGCCGGTCCAGCTTCGGCAACCAGCACGGTGAAGCCTGCAGGACCGAGGGTCTGCGTGCAGGCTTCGCCCAGCCGATCAAGATCAGCCTGGTCGGGCACGACGATTACCGTGCCGCGTCCGCTGTCAGCGCAGGCGCGCGCGGCACTGGCAAGGCCGAGAGCCCAGTCCCCGCTGGACGCTGTGCTCGGAGTGACTTGCCATAAGGCACGTGGGCCTTGTCCGTCGCTGAGCGCTGCCAAAAACCCGGCACCGGTGGGATAGTCGACCAACGGCCCCGCCGGATGATCATCGGGCAACGGGCACCGCGTCCTGCCTCGCGCCGCCTGTTCTGTCGCGGCGTGGCGTGGTGGCACAGCCAGGCGCATCACATCGGCGAAGGTGCCGGCATAGTGATCAGCGACGTTTCTGATCAAGCTCGCGATCTCGCGGGTGAGGACCGGCTCGCTGGACACGATCTTGAACAGAGGCGACAGCGTTCCTTCATGATCAGCAGTCGCTACTCGATCAAGAATGAACCCGTCGCGCAGTCGGCCCGCGAATCGCACTCGCACTCGAGCCCCTGGAACTGCCTCTGCATCCTGCTCGGCATTTACCGCATAGTCGAAGGGCCGGTCGAGGTGACTGAGCGGTATGTCGACAGCCACCCTGGCTACCGGGAGTTCGGGCTGGCTGGGATCGGGCACACCAGATGATAGGCAGCTGCCTCCGACAATCGGCCACAGCCGGAGGCGGCGGGATCAGCCTCGCACCGCGGCAGCTAGCGCAGTAGACCGATCAACGCTCTCCCAGCTGATACCTGACAGCTCGCGACCGAAGTGTCCGTACGCCGCCACCTGCGTATAGACCGGCCGTTTCAGATCAAGATCACGGATGATCGCCGCTGGGCGAAGATCAAACACTTCCAGCACCGCGCGCTGGATCTGCTCGACAGGCACGTGTTCGGTGCCAAAGGTCTCCACGTAAAAGCCGACAGGGTGAGCCTTACCGATGGCGTCACCCGACTGAGCGATCTGAATGATCGTCCCAGTCGGGGGATGGCTGTGCCAGTAGCGGGTGAGCCGGCTAAGCAGATGCGGCGCGTCGAGGATGGCGTGCGCCTGGTCATTGGTGAAGCCGTAGCGGGCAGCGACGATCAGGTCGATGGGGTGTAGCCCGGGTCTGTGATCGGCGGCGATGGCGGCGGCCAGCGCGAGGAGGCCAGGGTCGCCGTTGCTATGGGGCGGCGGTTGGGGCGTCATGGTGGTTTGTCTCCGTTCGGTTCCGGCGTCAGATCTCGATTGCGCGGTTAAGTTGCAGGGTGTGGCATTCGCAGGCGTCGACGCAGTTTGGATGTGAAGTGCCGGTCAACCGGGCAACGTGCGTTTCGGCGGCGTGAACTGCCTCGACCTGCTCGTTGCAAGGACCATGCTCCCGGTTCACGAGGAGGGCGCGCTCGACACGCGTGCCTCTGTCGACCGTGGTACGTACGGCTGGCGCCGCGGCGGTGAGTACAGCGTGGTGCGCGGCACCGTCCGCATGCTGGCGTAATTGGTCAAACTGGTCGAGGTGGGCATGAATTGCTGATGGGTTGAGCAGGTTGCCGGGCGGCGCGAGCACGCCGGCGATGTAGCGGGTGATGGTGAGCGCGGCGGCGACGCCTTTGAGGGACTTCGATACCGCCTGCCTACTGACGCCGAGTTCAGCGGCAGCGGCGGATTGGTTGCCCGACTCGGGATCGCTATACCCTCCCATGTCGCGCCACCGTGCGCGGGCTCGTTTGTCGACCCCTAGGGTCAACTTGTGTAGTTGGTCGTCAGTGAGCTCGGTGGAATCCTCGCTCGTGGGCCGGCTGGATTTGTAAAGGGCGGCGAAGATATCGAGTTGACGTTCAGTGATGTGAGTGCGGTGACCGCCGCCGCGTCGGCCACGTTCGAGCAGTGTCTGGAGTATCGCGTTGACTGCTTGCCGAGACCGAAGCGTGTCTAGGTGGGCGGCGACTTGGTCGGGGGTGTGTGGGTACAGGCCTGGCGGCTCGGACTCGAGAAGGTTGCCGAGCCGGTCGATGTTGGCGGGATCCACGCAGAGGTCCTCACCGCCCGCCGCCTCGGCACCATCCTGAGGATCGGTGGCGTCCTCCCATCTGCCTGGCCCCGAGCCGACAGCGTCAAGACAGAGGTAGATCAGGGAGCTGAACACGTACGCGGGCGTTATCCACTTTTCCATAAGTGATCCAAGGGCTCCGGGATCGTCCGCGCTTGCGTCAACCTGGGCCAGGATCTTGACGAAGAGCTCCTCGACCATGTCTTCGGCCTCCAGGGATCGAAATCTCTTCCGGACGAGCCCAAGAAGCTTGCTGTAGCTGGCCTTGTAGAAGGTGGCGATCAGCGCGACGGCCTGTTCGTGCGTATGGAAAGAATCGCCTTCGAAGTCGATCATTGGTATCTCCCTCATAGGCCGAGGCTCGGCGCGTGTCTTCGACGACGTGCACGTAATCATGGCTTGCGGCGTCCCTGCCACACTCCGCTCATTCCAAACTGCCGTCGTGGACATGGCGGGTGCAGGGTGCTGCATACGGCTGGGTGCGGATGTATCAGTCATCCGCGGCTCCGTTCTCCAAGGGCCCGGTGTGTCGGCCAGGTGGGTTGGCGGATGAGCGCTGTGTGCCGGGAAGGCAGATGTTATGGGACCGCATGGGATCCCGCTGGAGATGGCGGTAGAGGCTCCGATGGCGGCGACGGTGATGGTGACCAGTGCGGAGAGGACGGTGGTGTCGTTGATGACGACGAGGCGTCCGGCGGGGCAGGCGGGCGCGAGTATTACGGCGGCGACGATGACCGACGTGGCAGTGAGAACCGTGATGATGTCGAGCGAAAGGGCGCCGAGCAGGAAGGCTACGGCGCAGGCGACGACGACGTACGCCAGTTGGCGGGGCAGCGGCAGCCTGGAGATTTGCGCGCCGGCGGGACTGACCATGAAGACCGCAACGTCGCCGGCGGCGACGTAGATCAGGATCCGGCGGGGGGAGAGCGGCGAGTTGATGCTGCTGTCGAATAACCCGAAGATGGAGGAGGCTCTCAGTCGGCTGAGAAGCAGGCAGCCGTCCTAGCGTTCGGTGGCCGCGCTGATAGGCATAGCGTTGATGCCGATGACGTCGACGATCGCCGCAGCCAGGCTGATCAGGGCCGGACCCCCACTCCGTCACCACCCGCAGCCCGAGCCGCCACAGCACCGCACAGGTGAGACCCAGGATGAGACCGACGCCGATCCTGCCGGCGTCGATGGCGTCCGCCGCGCTCAGCGTCCCGGCCCCGATGGCACCGACGATCAGCAAGGGCCACAATGAGCGGTCTACATAACGGCGGAGGAAGGCGAAGGGCCGCGCGTGCAACTTCGTCTGGACTGGGTCCAGGGGCAGCTGGGCGACGCGGCGCAGCATGATGGCGGCGAGCTCGGTCACCAAGCTTTATGCT
>Ga0207675_100004458_pt1 | contig 13529 bp, 10 predicted proteins | sample KBSSwiS42_FD_184305 | JGI IMG/M metagenome (GOLD analysis project Ga0207675, IMG submission 184305) | Switchgrass rhizosphere microbial communities from Kellogg Biological Station, Michigan, USA - KBS Switchgrass S4-2 (SPAdes) (version 2) | ecosystem: Host-associated > Plants > Roots >... | reverse complement strand
GGGAGGGCGGCGATCAGTACAACAACATCCTGACCACCGCTACCTGGCCTTCGACGACCTTCGGCCGGCTGGAGAGCGAAACGGTTGGCGTGTTCCTGCAAGGCACGTACAAGATCACCGATCGGTTCAGCGGCACCGCAGGTGTGCGTTATACCGAGGACAAGCGCGATCTGACCTCAGCCAATCGGACTCGCACGGTTTGTACGACGCTGGGCGTGACCATCGCTTCGCTGGGCAATGAGCCGTGCGTCAGAACGCTGCCGACGCTGAAAACGGATGCGACCTCGTACGTCGCCAGCCTCGATTACCGATTCACCGACGATCTGTTCGGCTATGTAAAGACCAGCAAGGGCTATCGCAGCGGCGGACAGGCGCTGACGGGTGGTTCGGCTGCTTCGCCTGTGGCAGCGACCGCAAGCTATCGGCCGTTCCAGCCGGAATTCGTCAAGGACTATGAGATCGGTTTGAAGTCGGAGTGGCTGGATCATCGGTTGCGCGCCAACCTCGCGTACTATCATTCCAAGTACGACGACATTCAGCGCACTCGTTCGGCCACCGTTCCGGGAACCTCGACGGTCGTGTCGGTCGTGGAGAACGTCGCCGCCGCCGAGATCGACGGCGTGGAGCTGGAAGTGCTGGCATTGCCGATCCGCTCGCTCGAGGTCAACGCCACGGCTGCGTATATCGATCCGAAGTACACCGACTACACGGTGAACGGTGTGGATCTGCGCAGTACGCCGTTCTACATGGTCACCAAACTCACCTACTCGCTGTCGCTGGCGCATACCGCGGAGCTGTCGTTCGGCGATCTGCGTTCGCAGGTCGATTTCCAGCATGACGATGCTTTCACCACCAGCGGCCTTCTCGGCAAGCGGCCCTCGGTCGACATGCTGAACGCCCGCATCGGTCTGCACCTGAACTCGAGCGATCTCGACATCGCCTTGTACGGCCGCAATCTCACCGACCGAGTCTATCCGGCGTATCAGACGGATATTTCGAGCGCCGGCTTCGTTCCGAGCATCGCCGCTCCGCCGCGCGAGGGCGGAATCGAGATCAAGAAGTCGTTCTGAGGAGTCATTCGATGAAGCTAGACATGAAGAGCCTGTTCGATTTCACAGGCAAGGTGGCGCTGGTCTGCGGCGCTGGCGGCGGCGGCGTCGGTACCGCGATCTCTCAGATGCTGGCGACTTCCGGCGCCACAGTGGTCGCGGTAGACCGAACCGACGAGCTGGTGGCGGAGACGATGGCGCAGGTGACTCAGATCGGCGCTCGTTGCCTTGGCATCACCGCCGATCTGCGCGACCGCAAACAGGTCGATGCCATCGTGCCGCGCATACAGAGTGAACTCGGCCGCGTCGATTTCGTGGTGAACATCGCGGGCGGCACTCAGAAGGGACAGTTCGGCCCATTGGAGAACACGCCCGATCAAGTGTACGACGACACGTTCGCACTCAATCTGGAGTATGTATTCCGCGTGTGCCGCGACGCGGGAAAGTTGATGATCGACCAAGGCCGCGGCGGCGCCATCGTCAATATCGCTTCGGTGAGCGGCCTGCTAGCTGCGCCATTCCACGGTCCTTACGGCGCTGCCAAGTCAGGCGTGATCGCCTTGACGCAGACCATGGCGATCGAGTGGGGCCGCTACGGCATCCGCGCCAACGTCATCGCTCCGGGTTCGGTGCGCACGCCACGCTCGGAAGCTTCGAAGGCTCCCCTGGACGAGCGCGCCAAGACTTGGGCGCCTCTCGGCCGTCCGGTGGAGAAAGAAGACATCGCCAGCTCCATCATGTTCTTGTTGTGCGACGGCGCGAAGGGCATTACCGGCCAGCTGTTGAACGTGGACTGCGGCGTCTCCGCGCGTTGCCCCATCGGCGGGTTGGAAGTTTTCGGTCACCACGCTGCACAGTCGGCACAAGCGAATGCTGCAGCAGGAGCAAAGTAATGAGCGCCACGAAGTCGCTGGAAGCCAGAATTGCTGAACTCGAAGCGCGCGAAGCGATCAAGGAACTCTCGGCACAATACGCCTGGCATGTCGCCCGCGCCGAGGGCGCATTGATGGCGGATTTGTTCACGATCGACGGCGTCTTTCATTCCACGGGCACGGGACACAAAGTCGAAGGCCGTGAAAAGCTGAGGGAGTACTATCCGACGGTCATGACGCCGGGCGACACGATTCCCATGGTGTTGAATCACATCATTCGCATCGACGGCACGACTGCGGAAGGAACTCTCAAAATGCAGAGTCCCTGGCACGGAACCAAGAAGGGCTTCGTCGGCTACTACGAGGACAAATACCGCGTCGAGGACGGCAAATGGAAGATTGCCTATCGCAAATGGTTCTTCCACAGGCAGCCCGAAGCCGCCTGAGGCGACGTCATGCAGGTCGTCACCGGGAAGGTGGAGCGGCCCACCCACGTGCCGGAAGATCTGGTCCTGGATTTCGATATTTTCAATCCGCCGGGACTCACCGACGATGTCCATCGGGTGTGGAAGGACCTGCAGCTGCAGGCGCCACGCTTTTTCTGGAGCCCGCGCAATGGCGGGCACTGGATTGCCACTCGCGGCGCCGACATCGAGGCCATGCAGGCGAACTGGCAGATCTTCTCGTATCAGTCGATCACGCTGCCGGCGAATCCCACCAAGGCATTGCCGGTCGAGTCCGATCCGCCGCGCCATACGGGGCTGCGAGCCATCATCTCACCGCTGTTCGCGCCGGACACTTTGAAGCGAGTCGAAGCCACGGCGCGAACGCTCAGTATCAAGTTGATCGATCAACTGTTGCCGCGCGGACGCTGCGAATTTCGCAGCGAGTTCGTCCGCTATGTGCCGATCAGTGTGTTCCTCAGCCTGGTGGACATGCCGGACGCGGACACGGACATGCTGCTCGAACTGACAGAGATTCGCGTGCGCAACCCGGACCCTCAAGCGCGAGAGAAAGCGAAGCGCACGCTGCTCGACTACATGGGCGGCCTCATCGAATCGAGGCGCAGCAAGCCCGGCACCGATTTCTTGAGTCGCGTGATCCATGGAACGGTCGACGGCCAGCCGCTGCCGTTCGAGGATCTGCAGAACATGCTGTCGACTGTCATGTTCGGCGGCCTGGACACGGTGGCGTCGATGACCGGATTCATCTTCCGCTATCTCGCCCTGTATCCGCAGCAGCGCGCCAGATTGTCTGGCCAGCACCCGATTCCCATGAGCGCGGTCGATGAGCTTATCCGGCGACATGGCGTCTCGAACACTTCACGCGTGATCGCCAAGGATGTCGTCTATGAAGGCGTCGAGTTCCGTGCGGGCGAGCGCATCACTCTGCCAGGCAGTCTCGTCGGTCTCGACGACGAGAAATTCGCGGATGCGCTGACCGTGGATTTCGATCGGACCAATGGATCGCGACACTCGGCATTCGGCAACGGTCCGCATCGCTGTCCGGGCGCGAACATGGCCCGCATGGAAATTCGCGTCATGTTGGAAGAATGGCTGCGCCGGATTCCAGATTTCTCACTGGATCCGCAACAGCCCGTGGTGGCGGCATCCGGAGCCGTCTTCGGCATGCTGCGTCTGCCGCTGGTGTGGCCGGGTTGAGGCGAGCCGTTTGCCGAGATGTGAGCACGCCGCGCATGCGATTTGGACCTGAGATCTGCGGTGCTGCCGCCGCTGCTGGCACAGGCTCGATTGACTAAAGAAATACCTCATTATAGATTGTATTAAGAGAATACCTGCTCGCGCGGTCCGAGCCGGCGACGACATCTGGCATTTCATTCGATTCGACCAGGGGGATTTCGATGATTGTGCGGACCGTAGCGAAGAAAGCGGCATTGGTTGTGCTTGCGGCGTCGGGCGCTCTGCCCGTCATGCAATCGGTGGCGCAGGTGCAGCCACCGGGCGATAGCAGCCCTGGATTGGAGGAGGTGACGGTTACCGCGCAGCGGCGTAGCGAACGATTGCAGGATGTGCCGCTCACCGTGACCGCCAAGAGCGGCGAGGAACTGATCAACTCGGGCGTCACCGATACGTTGTCGCTCGAGGTCGTCACGCCTGGTTTGAAAATCGTGCGCTCGGGTGCTTACACGCAGCCCGCGATCCGCGGTGTGAGCTCGGCATCGACTGCTCCCAGCACCGACCCGAACGTCGCCATCTATCTGGATGGCGTCTATCAACCGAACCAGACCACCAACGCATTCGATCTTCCCGACGTGGAGCGCATCGAAGTGCTGAAAGGTCCCCAGGGCACGTTGTTCGGGCGTAACGCCACGGGCGGCGCCATTCAGATCTTCACCTTGAAGCCTGCGTTCGAGCAGCAAGGACGGATCAACGTCGGTTACGGCCGGTTCAATGAAGCGACCACGCAGGGATTCTTCACCGCGCCTCTTGCCGATACGCTGGCTTTCAGCGTCTCCGGCGCATATCAAAGTCGCGACGGATATCACCACGATCTATTGCGCAACGGCGATTCGACATCGGACTTCGAGTCGACGATGGCGCGCGGCAAACTGCTGTGGCAGGCGACGGATTCGTTCTCGGTGCTGCTGTCCGTCATGCATACGCAGCGAGAAGAGCCTGGCACGTTTTCCGGCATCGCGTTGAATGGCAATACCGTGGGCAGGGCAACCTCCACCGTCGTCGCTCGCGATCCCTACGATATCTCCGTGAATTTCTATCCGATCATGAAGGTGTGGAATACCGCCGGCACTCTGCAGGCGACGTGGGATCTCGACTTCGGCACGTTCAGCGCGACGAGTGGTTACTCCGAAGCCCGGGCGCATCTGGGTTTCGACGCCGACTACACGCCCGCGCAGTTTGCCTATTTCAATCTGATCCAGCCGGACAAGAATTTCATGCAGGAGATCAACTTCTCCTCGAACACTCATGGCCCGCTGCATTACGTCGCCGGCGTGTTCTATTACCGCGACAAGACCGGCTACGATCCGAATGTCGGCGTGCTCACCGGCGGCTTCGTGAGCGCAACCCGGTCGCACGCGAATACCAAAGCCCTCGCCGGTTACTTCGATGCCGACTACGCCGTCACCGACCAACTGACTGCGATCGCCGGCATTCGCTACAGCTGGGAAGAGAAGAGCCTCGCGGGTGTGGCTGCAACCGGCGTCGGCGCCGTGCCTGGAGCCATTCGTCCGATTTCCGAGCATTCCTGGGATAGCTGGACGCCCCGCGTCTCGTTGCGTTATGCGCTGACCGACAACAGCAACGTCTACGCCAGCTACAACAGGGGATTCAAGAGCGGCGCCTACAACGTTTCGGGCCTCGCGCCGGTACCTGTGGATCCGGAGAAGATCGATGCATTCGAAGTGGGCGTCAAGACCGGACACAATGGCTTGTCCGCATCGTTCGCCACGTTCTACTACCGCTACACCAATCAGCAGGTGCAGTCGCAGCGAGGCACTACGAATGTGCTGCAGAATGCAGCCTCATCGAATATCTACGGCGCCGATGTCGACGTGAGCGCCTCGCTGACGGCGAACTTCAAAGTCACCGGCGGTTTGTCGTATTTGAAAGCGAAGTACGACGAATTTTCGGGAGCCACCGTGCTGGTGCCTACCGGCGTCGGCGGCAGCACCAATCAGTTTCGCGATGTGAGCGGCTTCCCGATGATCCGCAGTCCCGAGTGGACTGCCAACTTGCAGCTCGACTACACGCAGGACCTGCCGGTGGGCGAGCTGCAGTTGTCGGGCACGGTGTACTACTCGGATGAGTATTCATTCGAGCCCAGCCACCGCATCGTTCAAGACAGCTACGCATTGATCAATGCGAGGGCGAGCCTGGCTCTCAAGTCGGTGCCGGGTTTGAGTGTCGGCGTCTGGGGCCGCAATCTGTCGGACGAGCAAGTCATCCAGTCCTCGTTCATCGCCGGCTTCGCCGATGGCGTGTACTACGCCATTCCGAGGACCTACGGTGCGTCCATCGAATACAAGTTCTGAGTGCGACGCGATCCTGTGAACGCGGACGTTCTCGGCGTCGGCATCGTCGGAGCCAATTGGGGCATCAAAGGACAGCTACCTGGCTGGCGAGCCCTGCCTGATGTCGAAGTGCGCGCGATCTGCACTTCTTCGCAGGCTTCGGCCGAACGAGCCGCGGGCGCTCACGGTATTCCACGTGCGTATGGCTCGTTCGAGGACATGCTGGCCGATGACGACGTGCACGTCATCAACCTGACGATCAGTCCGAGGCTCAGATATCCCATGGCGCTGGCGGCGCTGCGCCGTGGCAAGCATGTCTTCAATTGCTTGCCGTTCACGACCAACCTGGCGGACGCGAAGACGTTGCTGCAGGCACAACGGGACGCCCGCGTGATCGGCGTCTGCGATGGCTATTTTCAATGGGTGCCTGCATTCCTGCACATGAAGCGCCTGATCGAGGACGGCTATATCGGCAAGCTGTTCGGCGTATCGGTCAACTTTCATCTCGGTCTCTACAATCAACCGAGTTCCGCAGCGTTCCCCGAGAAATGGCGTGCGTTCGCCACGAACGGCGCGAGCGCCTTACGCAATCTCGGGTCGCACGCACTGCATGCGCTGGTTTCTCTGTTCGGCGAAATCGAGGAAACCACGGGGCAGGTCGAGACGTTTCTGCGCGAATGGAATTTCGATGACGGCGTGAAGGTACGGCCGCAGTCGGTTGACACCGCAATGGCGCTGCTGCGTTTTCGCGGCGGCGGCATGGGGCAGCTCAATCTCTCCTGGGTGGTCGCCGACGGTTCGGGACTATCGGTCGAAGCGTTCGGCAGCGCGGGGCGTCTCGTGCTGCGGGCGCCGGGCTTTCCGCATCTGGATTCGCGTCTATGGGGCGCCAAGGCAGGCAAGTTCAACGCACGCAGCGAACAGGAAATCCCGATTCCGGACGACCTCGTGCTGCGAGTCGCGGAGGCGAGGACGGATGCGGATTTGTCGGGACGTACGACCATCTCGATGGTTAGGATGTACGCCGACATGGCGCGCGCCATTCGATACGGCGGCGATGGAGCGCCCAGTTTCGCCCAGGCATTTCACGTCCAGGCAGTCGTCGAAGCTATCCAGGCGAGCGCGCGAAGTCGCACTTGGCTGCGAATCAGCGATATCGAGGCGTCAGTCTAGACGCCACTGCCGCAACACCGAATTGATCGAGTCGACCAGCGCGTGGGGCTGATCGACCATTACATGGTGAGCGGCATTCTCGATAGTTAGTTGAATGGTGCCGGGAGTGCTGCCCGCGCGATGACGTTGCTGCACGTCTTTCGCCGTGAGTGTCGAGCGGCTTCCATAGATGAATGCCAACGGGCACCGGGCCAGATGCAACAGGGGCGTTTCGTCGATCATGGCCCCCAGCTGCGGGCCGATGACCGGATCGAAGCGCCAGGTCCAGTCGCTGGAATTCTCCAGCTGCATCAGAGAGCCTCGGGCGAGGTAATCCGCGATGAAGGCGTGCTCGCAGGTTTGTGCCGGAGCGAAGCGGAATCTGGATAGAGCAGCAGCCAGGGAGGGATACCGCAGCCCACGCGGCATCGAACGCGACGCGGGCAGGTGAAGCATGCGAGAGTCGACGATGATGCAGCCGCTGAGTCGTTGTCCCCATACGCGGGCAGCCATCGTGGTCACGCGTCCGCCAAAGGAGTGAGCGACGAGCACGGGCCGTGTCGAACTGGCGAACAATCCTGTCGTCTCCGCTACGGTCAGCGCCTCCGTGACGTATCGATCCAGACTGTAGGAGCGGCGCCACGTCGATTGGCCCATGCCCGACCAGCTGAAAGAGGCGATGCGATAGCGCTCGGCGAACGCCGGCGCCAGGAAGTTCCACCAGCCGGCATGGGCAAGATTTCCATGCAGGAACAGCAGTCCAGGTGCGCCGGGGCGGCCCCATACATAAGTTTCGATCCGGCTGCCGTCTGCATCGATCCATTCGGGCGCGGGAATCGCGGCGACTGCATGCTGAAACCATTGCGGCGCTGCCGGCTTCGCTCCTTCATAAGCTGCCAATGGAGCAGCGGCAGCTGCGTCGTTCGCCAATGTCTAGCTCCGCTGCTGCGCAGCTCGCACGGCCGTCGTCACGCTCCTCGGCATGCCCCGCCTGGGCAAGGCGATTGCGAGCAGGATGGCGACGGACGAAACGCCCGTGATCAACCAGAACGCGAGCAGATAGCTGCCTTCGCTGGGATACTTGTGTCCATCGAGCACGACTGAGGAGCTCGCCAGGACGGACGTCATGAGCTGCGTGCCGATCGCGGTAGCGATGGCCCGCGTCACCGAAGAAATCCCGGTGGCTTCGCTCGATCTGTGCGGCGGAGCCACTTCCAGGATCAGATTGGGTACTGCGCCGAGCAGCACGCCACTGGAGAAGCTGGACAGCATCATGGCAGCGATCACCGAGGCCATGGAGCGATGATCCACGATCACCAGCAGCCAGGCGACGACTTGAACGGCGGCGCCGAAAATCGCCGCCACGCGCGCCGAAAGGCGTTTCGTGATCACTCCCGCCAACGGGCCGCCGGCGCCCGAACATAGATTTCCCGGCAGTTTCCACAGCGCCGCGGTCACGGCTGACAATCCCAGGCCCACACCCACGGCGCTGGGTTGCTGCATCAACATCATGAGCACCAGCACGATCTGCACGGCTCCCAGGCCGGCGCAGAAATAGATTCCATTGGAAAGGGCGATCTGCCGGTTCCCGAGCAACCGCACGTCGATCAACGGCGTCCGATGCCGGCTTTCGTAAACGGCCCAGCCGATCAGACACAGCACGGAGGCGGCGAGCGTTCCCGATGTCGCCGGCGATGTCCAGCCCCAGGTCGGTCCAAGACTGACTGCCAACAGGATGCCCGTCACCGCCGGCACGAACAGCACGCCGCCGAGCAGGTCGATTTCGCCGGCGACGCTGCGCCCCACTGTCTTGGGTACGAACAGCAGCACGCCGGCGATGGCAAGCATCGGCAGGATGAGAGTGACATAGAACACTTGCTGCCAGTGGCCGTACTGCGAGAACGCAGCTCCGGAAATGAAACCGAACGCGCCGCCCAACGCATAAGCGCCGCTCATCACCGAGACCCAGAACGGTGAACGATCGCTGGGCGCGTTTTCACGCACCAGCCCATAGCACAGCGGCAGGATGGCGCCCGATGCGCCCTGGATCGCGCGACCGACGATGATCCAGTTCAGATTGCTGGCGAACGCGCTGGTGGCGGAACCAAAAGCGCAAAGTATCAGTGCGCCGATGAGAACCTTGCGGCGCCCGAAGATGTCGCCGAGCCTGCCGCCGATGGCGGCGGCTCCCGCCTGTACCAGCAGATAGGCGGTAATCAACCAACCGGCGCCGGAAATCGAGCCGGTTTCCCGCACGATGGTCGGCAGCGCCGAATACAGCATGCTCACTTCCAGCGTACTCGTGAGATCCGCCAGTAGCAGGGCGCACATCATTGGAACGATGCGCACGGAGGCGTCGACGGGTCGCTGACTCATGGGTCTCATCCTACACGCCATCCACGGAACGGTTCATGGAGGTATCTCTATGGCACGGACTGCGCAGCAGCAAGCGTCGACAATTTCCAGCGGCCCCAACTGCCGGCGTTACCGACCCTGTTATTCTTTTCCACATCGTCCCCGTGACCGCTCGGACGCTACTATACCCTCGATCCGTGAATACAGTAATATCTATAGTCAGCGCAGTTCGGGGCTGCGTGCGAGGATCGGCCGCACCACGGCAATAGAGAAACCTCAATACCGACTCGATCAACCTTTTGGATCCCGTGGAGTAGCAACGATGGCGAACAACTCTTCACCCGGCTCCCTCGAGCCGCAGCGACTCATCGACATCTACCGGCGCGTTTCGCGCATCCGTGAGGTCGATCGTGCGATGCAGGCGGGGTTGTCCGCCGGCAAGTTCCGTTTCACTTACTGGCCCAGCACCGGCCAGGAAATCATTCCGGCGGTGGTCGCTTCGTTGCTCGAGACCAGCGATTATGTGGTGACGACCTATCGCGGCATCCACGATCAGGTCGCGAAGGGCGTCCCGCTCAAGGGATTGTTTGCCGAAGCGCTGGGACGTGAGGGCGGGCTCAACAAAGGCAAAGGCGGTTCGCCGCATATTTCCGACCCCGCGTCGGGCTCCATACTGACGACGGGAATCGTGGGAGCCGGCGCGCCGATCGCAAATGGGCTGGCGCTGGCGACGCAGCTCCGGGAAGGGCGCCAGGTGACAGTGGTGAATTTCGGCGACGGCGCCACCAGCATCGGCGCTGTCCACGAAGCGATGAATCTCGCGGGCCTATGGCGGCTGCCCGTGATCTTCCTGTGTCAGAACAATCAATTCGGCGAGTACACGCTGGTCCCGGATTACACCGCGACCAAGGAGCTCGCGTCGCGCGCGGCTGGCTATGGATTCACCGGCGTGCGGCTCGACAGTACCGATGTGACGACCTTCCACAATGAGATGCAGAAGATCATCGGTCAGGCGCGCGCCGGCAACGGTCCGTTCTTCGTCGAAGCGATGACGCTGCGATTGGGACCGCACGCGGGTGTCGGCGACAACAATCTCCTCAGCGCCGATGCGTTGCAGGCGGGCAAGGCCAAGTGGCCCGCCGTGCGGCTGCGTGAGCAACTGATCTCGACGGGCGTTTGCACGGAGCAGGAAGTGGAGGCCATCGACGCAGCCGCTCGTGCCGAAGTGCAGGAGGCCGTGGATTTCGGTCTCGCCAGCAAGGTGACCGGCGTCGAGGAAATGCTCATCGACGTCTATCGCGATCCAGATGACGTGCCTCGCCGCGGGCATTATCCGGTGCGAGCCGCGGAAGGAGCCGTGGCCGGCGAGACCAAGATGATGACCATCGCCGAAGCGGTGTGCCATACCCAGGATCTGGCGTTGGCCAAGGATCCGGGCGTGTTCCTGCTCGGCGAGGATATCGGCGACCCGCCCGGCGGCGTGTTCAAGACGAGCCTGGGTTTGCAGACCAAGTGGGGAAAGAAGCGCGTGCGTCCGACGCCTATCTCCGAACAGGCGATCATCGGTGCGGCCATGGGCGCTTCGCTGGTCGGCTGCCGGCCGGTGGCGGAAATCATGTTCTGCGACTTCCTGGGCGTGTGCCTGGACCAGATCGCCAATCATGTAGCCAAACAACGCTACATGTCCGGTGGCGCGACGCACGCTCCATTGACGATCAGAGCGCTGGTTGGCGGCGGTATGGGAGCGTTCGGCGCGCAGCATTCGCAATCGCTGGAAGCTTGGCTGCTGCACACGCCCGGCCTCAAGGTCGTCTATCCCAGCTCGCCGGTCGAAGCGAAGGGATTGCTGACCAGCTGTATTTTCGATGACGATCCGTGCGTGCACCTGGAATCCATGATGCTGAATTTCCAGGCGCGCGAGCAGGTGCCGCTGGTCGAATATCGCATTCCGCTCGGTGTGGCGAAGGTCAAGCGCGAAGGCACCGACATCAGCCTGATCACGTTCGGCTGGCAGGTTCAGCAATGCCTCACCGCGGCGACCGAGCTACAGAAGGAGGGCATCAATGCCGAGGTCGTCGATCTACGATCGCTCATGCCTCTCGACTATCATCGCGTGCTGGACTCGGTGAAGAAGACGCGTCGAGCTCTGGTAGTGCATGCGGCGACCGAGTTCTGCGGCCTGGGCGCCGAGATCGCCAGCACCATCAATGAAGAGCTATTCTCGCGCCTGAAGGCCCCGGCTTCGCGCTTCGGCGCGGCGTACGCACCGATCGCTTACTCCCGTGACATCGAGCCGGCGCAGTTGCCCAACTCGGGATCTATCGCCGAGCGCGTGAGACATATCATCCGCTACGAATGAGCACGTTCTGCATAACGACTAAGATAAACATTCCGCGACTCGAGATGTCGATGACCGAGGGCGTGCTCGCCGCATGGCTGGTGCCGGACGGCGCCGAGGTTACTGAAGGGCAGTCCATCTATACGCTGGAGACGAACAAGGCGGTGCAGGACATTGCTGCGCCGGCCACCGGCAAGCTGAAGCAGCTGGCGGCTCCAGGCAGCACGTTCGAAGTCGGCGTCGAGATCGGGGAGATCGGCTGATTCAACGCATCAGTGCCCGCCGCCGGCCTGAGCTGGGCCGGTGGCGAGTCGGTGAGCTCGGGACGATGAGCTGCGGCACTCCAGAGGAGTCAACGCAGGGCGCACTCATCCATGCCGATGATCGTCTCTGGAAACACCAGCGCCGCGACCCTCATGATCGCGGAGAAGGCGGCCGATACGATCTTGTCGCAGCGTCTCTGACGCTGCTCAGATACCCGGCTGAGTGAGCTTGCTGGATCGATACTGCGGCATCGCAGGCGGGGTCGGCAGCCGCACCGGGCCATGCTGTCGCGATGCGACCAGGATGGTGGCTTCTCCTCGTAGATTCTCCTGGCCGCGCTGGTTGACGCCGGTGATCTTCAGCTCCAGCAGTGGGCCGAGCTTGTCGTCCACGCGCACAGCCGTGATCGTGCCCGACAGCCAGGTGGTGTCCCCGACATAGTTGAAGTTGCGCAGCTCGTAGCGGATGCGATGGATCCAGGCATCGTCGCCCGCAAAATTCGTCAGGTAGTGGCACAGCATCACGAAGCGCATCGGGCCGATGTCGTAGATGTGCTTGACGCCGATGCTGTGGGCCAGGCTCGCGTCCCAGTGCACGCGCTGGATCGAATCCCACGCGCCGTATTCGTTCAACGAATAAAAACCACGCAGGCGCTTGCGGTTCTCGTACGCGAGACGGAAGGGCAGGTTGGGATAGGTGATCCAGCCGGTGCCCATGTGCATGTTGATCATGTCGGTGATGGTCAGCGGACCCTTCACCATGCGTGGCGTGCTCTGGCCGACGAGGGCGTCTTCCAGATACAGCGTGTTGGCGCCGCGCAGGAATTGATTGTCGTACGCCGCTTCGATCTCCTCGCGCTGCTGATCGGTGTAGACGATATCGTCTTCCTGGGCGGACGCTTCCTTGGTCTTGGCCTCTTTCTCGGCGGCGGACTCGCCCTCCTTCAGGGCACGCCGCTCCGCATGCACGAACCAGCGCGAGCTGGTGATCGCCACCTGCTCGTGCTGATCCCAGAACGCATTGCGGTTGGTGGTGATGACGCTGCGATTGGCGAAGCGGCTCTGTTTCTCGGCGATATCGGCCAGCCACTCGGACTTGTACAGCTCGACACCGTCGGTGACGGGCCGGTAGTAGAAGTACTCGGCCCCGGAGTGATAGAGCTGCACGCCGCGCAGCGCCTTGTGGGTCTCGGCGTTCAATTCGCTCGAGACTTCCGGGGAGCGGTTCCAGCCCATGGACCATTCGAAACCGGGGGGAGCGAGCGCGGCGCCCCAGCGGGTGCGCTGGGCATAACCGGGTTCGACATAAAGGGGATTGTCGTCGCCGATCGACATGGCGTAGCGGCGAATGGCGTCCGCATTGGCCTTGGGATTCCACGGCGCAATCGTCACACCGGCGCGCAGCGTGGGATTCGTATAGCCGATGCGCCGCTTCAGCAGCTCGATGTCGGCGTCGGTGATCCGCCCGCGTATCAAGCCCTGGCTGGTTTCTGCTGCACTCATTGCGCT
>Ga0207675_100004454_pt1 | contig 13535 bp, 14 predicted proteins | sample KBSSwiS42_FD_184305 | JGI IMG/M metagenome (GOLD analysis project Ga0207675, IMG submission 184305) | Switchgrass rhizosphere microbial communities from Kellogg Biological Station, Michigan, USA - KBS Switchgrass S4-2 (SPAdes) (version 2) | ecosystem: Host-associated > Plants > Roots >... | reverse complement strand
GTTAGTTTTGGTTGCGACCCCTGTTTCTACAGGGGTTTATTTTTTTATATACATACCCAATTTTATTTCACCCTTTTTGCAGATAAAAAATATCCAGCAATAGCCCCGATACTATCGGCAATCATATCACCAAGATCAAAAGAGCGGAAAGGAATAAAGTAGTGTTGTATTATTTCCATGATAATACCATAAACGATACTTAGAACTGTGATAGTGATAAATATCTTTTTTGCTTTGAATACTTCAATCCTTCTGTAAGCCCTGCACCAAAACCAAACAAGAACAAGAAATAAAAAAATATGTACCCATTTGTCAAGCCATATCTTATTACTCCAATTTAATTTAGGCAATTCAGTACCGGGAATACAAAGAAGGACAGTAACCATAATCAGCCACGCCAAACCAAAAACAAAATAAGATTTTGAGATTTTCAAGTAGTTCTTTAATGCAAAATAGCTCTGATATACTGAATAAAAAAGGAGCCCCAAAAAGGGCCCCTGTCATTAACCAACTATAGAACCAAAATCTTGATAGATTCAGTTTAGTTAAAGCCTAACTCTAACTACGGAATATTCTATAATTGGGATTTAATATGTTTAAAACTTACTGAAGTTTTGTTTTCCCCATGGATTGGAGTTGTTCCAGAGTTGGTCCACCAGTATTGCCCTTATCCTCGATAGTAATGGCAAAAGCATCGGCCTTCTTCACATTGCTCATTTTAAGGATCACTTTTTTATCATCTCCCATATCGAACAACCCGAGACTATTTGGCTGTAATTGACCTCCTGGGCCATTAATTATTGACCAGAGTTGATATTGTTTGCCATTAGGGAGTTTCGGCATATTCTTTATCACCATGTAAACATCGGCAGAGGTTGAATCCCAATAAATGTTGGCAGAGGCTTTAGCTGGAGTAGTGCCAACAAGATTTACAACAGTAACGTCAGGATTCATCATCATTTTTTGATCTTCCAGCATTTTATTTAAAATGCTATCATTGCGGTTGACCTTTGCCTGCAGATCACTATTTGTTGTTTTTAATTCCTTGTTCTGATTATAATAATTATAAGCAAAATAGCCTGCTACGATAAACAGGACAACAGAAGCAGCAGCTAACCATCCAAAGCTGCGTGGTTTGGTTGATGTAGGTTCCATACTGATTATTTTTGAGGTTTTTGGTGCAGGCTTTTGTTGGATAGCTGCCCAAACTCTTTCTTTAACCTGGGCCGGTGCTTCCAAAGCATTTTCCATAGCTTGTTTTTCAATCGCCAGTTCAAAAGATTCTCTAGCTGCTTTTAGCTCAGGATAAGTTTCACAAAATTGTTCAAACTCAAATCTTTCCTGTGCACTCAGCAAACCAAGTACATAACTTTCCACAACTCCACTTGATATGTATTCCTGTATATTCACTTCTTTATTGGATCATTGTTCTTAATTGAATAATTGCTGTTCTTATCCTTGTCTTTACAGTTCCCAATGGTATCCCCAGCATCTTTGCTATCTCTTCATGAGTAAAGCCTTGGAAATACGACAGGTCGATCAGCTTTCTCGATTCCTCATTCAGTTTTGTAAGTATTTTCTTCAAACCAACATCTGTTACTTCCGGGTTTGAACTCATTGTTATTCCACTGTTCTCACCCTCAATTATTGGTTGGTTCTTTTGATTATCCCTGTAACCTTTCGATCTAACCTTATCGATCGCTGCATTCCGTGCAATATTGAGCATCCATGTAAAGAGCCTTCCTTTTGTTGGATCGTATGAATTTATCTTTCTCCAGATGTTCACAAATACTTCCTGCAGCACATCGCCTGCAGTGTCTTTATCTGGTACTATCTGGTTAATGATTGTAAAAAGAGCACCTGAATAATTATCGTACAAATAATTGAATGCGTCGTTGTTCTGCTCATTCAGCAAAACAACGAGCTGCTCCTCGTTGTATTTGGTTTTCGGTTCCAAAAGTTGGTTAAAAGATAACACAAAAAAAGCATCCCAAAACCACGGGATGCTCTATTTACGAAATAATTTATCCTCCAGATTTACGCAACCACCGCTTCATAAGCGGCTGCGTCCATTAATTGAGCTACATCAGCCGGATCATTCACTGTCATTTTTATCATCCAGCCGGCGCCATAAGGATCATTGTTTACAGACTCGGGGGAATTTGCAAGGTCCTTATTCAATTCAGTAATGGTTCCATCAACTGGTAAGAAAAGATCAGAAACTGTTTTTACTGCTTCTACTGTTCCAAACACATCACCAGCTTTTAATGCTTTACCAATAGTTTCTACTTCTACATAAACAATATCGCCCAATTCTCTTTGCGCATAATCAGTAATTCCGATTGTAGCAACATTGCCATCCAATTTAATCCATTCATGGTCTTTAGTATAGCGAAGCTCTGGGGGGAAATTCATAGTTGAAAATTTGAGCTGCAAAGATTATGAAATCAAAGTAAAAAAGAAGAAAGATTTTTTTGATGCCAGCAATTGTGATTCTATTTAGCTTTCGTTGTGTCACTCATTTGTACGTTCTGTAATTCTATTCAACGTTTTGTTCTCACAGATTTCTCAGATGTTTACAGAAATTATCGACACATCACCTCTTCTTCCTCTTCACAAGCTTCATCTTCACTATCCTTACATCCTGTAAAGGCCTGTCACGATCCTGTGCTTTGCTTGTTTGCACGGCAGCGATCTTATCAACAATATCTAATCCTTTTACCACTTCACCAAAAACTGTATAGCCCTGGTCGAGATGTGGCGTGCCGCCAACGGTTGTATAAACTGCTCTTTGTACAGCAGGGATCTTTCTTCCGTTCAGTCTCATGGTTTCTAATGAATCAAGACCTGCCGGAGTAAAAACTTTTCCCTGTACAATGTAGAACTGACTGCCACTACTCGCTTTTGTTGGATTTACATTATCACCCATTCTTGCTGCAGCGATCACACCTTTTTTATGAAACAAACTTGTTCTGAATTCAGCTGGAACAGTATAACCAGGCCCACCGTTTCCTAAGGATACGCCAGCCGCGGCAGTTTTACTATTTGGATCACCAGCTTGTATCATAAAATTGTTTATCACTCTATGAAATAATATGCTGTCGTAAAAACCAACCTTCACCAGCTTTAGAAAGTTGTCACGATGCAATGGTGTAGAATCTGATAATCGGATCACAATATCACCCATCGTAGTTTGCATCAGCACATCTCGTTTCCGATCTTTCTTTTTAATAGTAGAATCTTTTTGCCCGAAAGCAAATCCTGCGATCAAAAAACTAACTAAAACAATTAATGTCTTTTTCATTTTCCTGATAATCATTTTTAATCTAAATATCGTAGTTCTAAAAACTATGATTCTGAAAATATAAAAGAATATGATCCTTCATAAAATTTTCCTGCTGTATCATATCTAGAGCCGGCAATGATTTCAACTGTCGGAAATGCGGCCAGCCTTCATCATCTTTTCTTTCCAATTGATAATATCCGCTCTGTGAAAAAAGGGTACATACTGCTACATGCATCAGGTCTTGTTTCTGTTCTTTGGTAATTTTTTCTTTTATAAAGCCTGTTTCCTGCAAACCAATTAAAAATAAAATAGCTTCCATATCAGGTTTCTTCCCGAACCGCTGAACCAATTTCGCTTCCAAGGCCCACCATCTCGATTGCAGATCATCATTTGCTTGCATGAAGACAAAGATAGCAGCGTTAAATTTGTCAAAACAAGAAAATGACAGTAACAAAAGACGAATACTGGATCACAACTGATAAGGAAAAATTCGACATGGACATTATACATTCATTTCTTACTAATTCTTATTGGGCAGAAGGAATTTCAAAAGAAATTATTCAAAGATCAATTGACGGGTCTTTATGTTTTGGTGTATTTGAGAATAATAAGCAAATAGGCTTTGCACGAATGATAACTGACCAGGCAACATTTGCGTATCTCGCAGATGTTTTTATTTTGAAAGAATATCGTGGACGTGGATTGAGTAAGTGGCTTATGGAAGTTATCATGTCACACCCGGGATTACAAGGCTTACGCAGAATGATGCTGGCAACAAGAGATGCACATGAATTATATAAGAAATTTGGGTTTATTCCTTTAAGTAATGCCGATCGCTGGATGCAGATCCATGATCCTGATATTTACAAAAGATGATCAGTTTATTTTTTCTACAACCACTGCGGCGCCATACGCAAGAACTTCGGTTACTCCACCCATAATTTCATTAGCATCATAACGCATATTGATCACTGCATTGGCGCCTCTGTCACTTGCCTGCTGCAGCATTAGTTGATAGGCATCTTCTCTTGTCTTTTCGCAAAGCTCCTGGTAAATAGAGATCCTTCCTCCAAAAAGAGTTTGAAAACCACCGGCTATATTTCCAAATAAACTGCGTGAACGAACAGTGATACCTCTTACAATTCCCATGTTCTTTATGATGCGATAACCGCTTAATTCAATATTTGTGGTTACCATAGTTGGATCGATCATGATATTTTTTTTATAAATGTACTCAAAAAGCCTCCATTGAATGTGTCGCAGCCAACAATTACCTTTGCCGCTCCAAAGAAATTATCTTAAAATGTTGCAGGTAGCTTTTATAAGAATTAACAAAGAAGAAGTAAAACAAAGATTAGCCGTCAAGAATTTTGCCGAATTGAATTTGGTAGATGAGATCCTTTCATTAGATGACGAAAGAAAAAAATTACAACAAGAATTTGATAGTACTCAGGCCAAAGTGAACAGTACTTCAAAAGAGATCGGTCAATTGATGGCCAAAGGGAATAAGGCTGAGTCTGATGTTAAAAAACAAGATGTAGCGACATTCAAAAATTCATTGCAGCCAATTTCAGATAAATTATCTGCAGTTGAAAAACAATTGCAGGATACTTTGGTAATACTTCCAAACCTTCCTTCTGAAAAAGTACCGCCGGGAAAAACTCCCGCAGATAATATTGTTGTAAGAGCTGGTGGTAATGAACCAAAGCTCCCGGCAAATGCATCGCCACATTGGGACCTGATAAAAAAATATGACATAGTAGATTTTGAAACCGGTGCAAAAATTACGGGCAGTGGTTTTCCCTTATACAAAGGCAAGGGAGCAAAACTGCAAAGGTCATTGATACAATACTTTCTTGATTTCAATACTGCTGCTGGTTATACAGAATATTTACCGCCATTAATGGTGAATGAAGCAACAGCTTATGGTACAGGCCAGTTACCGGATAAAGAAGGACAAATGTATTATATGCAGGCAGATAATTTTTATATGATACCAACATCTGAAGTGCCTGTTACAAATATTTATCGTGATGAGATTGTAAAAGAGGAAAGTCTTCCAATTAAGATGACCGCTTTTTCCCCTTGTTTCAGAAGAGAGGCAGGGAGCTTTGGTAAAGATGTTCGTGGATTGAATCGAGTTCACCAATTTGATAAAGTGGAGATCGTTCAATTAGTACATCCCGAAAAAAGTTATGATGTACTGGAAGAAATGGTAAGCCATGTAGAAAAATTGTTGAATACATTGGAACTTCCATATCGCATTTTAAAACTCTGTGGCGGCGATATGAGTTTTGCTTCCGCACTTACTTATGATTTTGAAGTGTTCAGTGCTGCGCAACAAAAATGGCTGGAAGTTAGTTCTGTTTCCAACTTTGAAAGTTTTCAAACCAATAGAATGAAGATCCGTTTCAAAGACAGCAATGGAAAAATGCAGCTGGTTCATTCATTGAACGGAAGTTCTCTTGCATTGCCACGTATTGTTGCCTGTTTACTGGAGAACAATCAAACTGAAAAAGGAATTGATCTTCCATTGTCGCTACATCAATACTTCGGTGATAATAAACTCTGTTAAAATTTTTATTTCTGCGTTAAGGCGAGGTTAAACGAGCTGTTCTTATTTGGTAAAGCTATTTCTGCTTTCTTAAGTTTGAAAAAACCTTTACTTATGGGAAAATATCTTCTTACTGCAATAGCAGTATTCATTATTAGTGGGCAAGCTTCCGCCCAACTTCAACCAGGAAAATTATATACTGGTATTTCTTCAGAGAACAGATTTCATTTTTATAATAAGAATTTTGGATTTAAGCCAGAGTTTGCCTATGCATTGAACAAACACAGCTCAATTGGTGTAAAGTTTAATTATTTCAGAAGTAATAAATATGATGTAGGTTTTGTACCCGATGCAAGAGGATATAACAAAAGTTTTGGATTAGGGCTTAGCTACAATTATTTCAGGTATTTTAAAAATAGCAATAAGCTAGGATGGTATGCAAATGCCAACCTGGAATTCAACAGGAGCCGGTTTTATGATATCAAGTCTTCTGGGCAAACGGTTTTAAACAGTAATTATAATTATGCTGAATTCTCAATAAGGCCGGGGATCTTTTATACTCCTTCGCGGAATGTCATGTTTTTTGCAAACTTTGGCGGGTTCTCTTTAAATAGAAGTTATCAGGATTTTTCAGGTGATTTTAATTTTGGCAGCCAATTTAATCTCGGGGTACTTATCAATCTTGACATTTTAAGAAAAAGAAAGTAGCGCTTAAATAATTATTAATTGGTCTTTAAGAATTTAATTTCTAATTGACCATGGCAATCATAATTTCGCATATAGCGAATTATGGATGCATACGCAGGTAAATATTATTTGCAAGGTGGTGAAGAACAAGAGGCAACAATTCTTGTTTTAAAAGATAAGCTTAGTATTGGACTGAGGGATGAACATGGAAACCCAAGAATTGTTTATTGGCCTTATGAACAGATCATTCGTGATAATTTCTGGAAAAGAGGGATTGCTATAGTTCGGTCAGGTACTTATCCAATTCAAACTATTGAAGTAGAACAAAGAGAATTTGCAGATAAGCTTGAAAATATTTTTAGGGAAAGAGAAAGGTCATGGTTCAGTCGCATGCTAAATAAGAACCAGTGGAGAATGATCAGGTTCCTGGTGATCTTTTTAACGATAATAATTTCAGCCTATATCTGGTTGGTTCCATTACTTGCAGAAAGATTAGCAAAGAGAGTTCCGATCTCTTATGAAGAAAGATTAGGTGATGAGATCTACAATGCATTACAACCTACTTTTAATATCGATGCGGAAAAGACCGCATACATAAATGATTTTTTCAGGGAGCTGCAGATAAATTCAAAGTACAATATCCGAATCACAGTTGTGAAAGAAAATGTGGCAAATGCTTTTGCAATGCCCGGTGGCAATATCATTGTGTATGATAAAATATTAGCAGAGATGGATACCTATGACGAGTTGGCGGCATTACTTTCCCATGAGTTTACACATGTTAATGAACGTCATGCTACCCGTGCCTTATTCAGGCAACAATCTTCTTCCTTATTTATTTCAATAGTTTTTGGTGATGTAGGTACAATAGGAAATGTGATCGCAAGCAATGCAGATGAGTTAAAAGGCCTTGCTTATTCCCGTAGCCGTGAAAAAGATGCTGACCTGAAGGGATTGAAAATATTAAGTGAAAGAAAAATTGATTGCAATGGTTTTGTTGGGTTGTTTGAGTTATTAAAAAAAGAAACGGAAAGGGTCGGTGATCAACCTGCAGAATGGATCAGCAGTCACCCTGATCTTGATAGAAGGATCAATTATATAAAGGCCGATCCTTTATTCAATAAAAATGGTGTCGAGATAAATGAGACATTGGAAACTTTATTCTTAAAGATCAAAACTGAATAGATCACTTCACAATTTGTTAGGATAATTTTGTGTGAAAGGAGATGAAGATATTTTCTCATCTCCTTTTTCTTTTTCACATTAGCGATTCAAAAACTTATTGCTTATGAAAAAGATTCTACTTATCGTATTTGTTATTTCTTCTATTACTTGCTTTTCACAAGACTTTGAAAAAGAAGATAAATTATTTGGTGGAAGTTTTTCCTTTTCTGTTTTTAATGTAAATAGTAGTGGTCCGGGATACTATAATACAGGAAACGTCGGACTACTTCCCTCTTATTCATGGGTAGTTAAAAAAAATATTGCATTAGGCATAAAAGGTAATATTAGTTATAGCAGGGTAGTTACGACACAAAGTGCAACAGATAAAAATATTAGTACTTCATTTATTATCGGTCCAACTGTGTTTCTAAAAAAATATAAGGCGCTAAAAGAAAAATTTGGAATTTATTTTGAGCATGCTGTTGGGGTGAGATATTCTTTCGATAAACTTAAGAACCCATCTTTACCCGATCATATTAAGTCACACACATACGCAGCTAACTATCAATTTAACCCCGGTGTGTTTTACAGGTTTTCAAACAGATTTATTGGTGAAGGAAATATCGGAGGAGTGTATGCATCATATTACCGAAATGGTAACAATGATACATTTGGTATCGCAGCCTCTTTCTTACAGAGTTTTAATTTGGGCATAAACTATGTAATAGGGAAAAATAAAAGTTAACCAATTATTGCCTGCAGATTTTTTACTCTTTTATTCATCACCATAAACCATAATGGAGGAAATAATGAAAGCAACATCATGCCCGGATAACCAGTTGGCATTTGTGGCGAATCATCATGATGACGAAGTATTTGATATTTGCGACTCGCTAAATAATGATGATCGCTATGACGGCTGAGTTCAAATAAAAATAAACGACCAATTACATGATCGCTGTTCCAGCTATGAGCAGGCATTGCTCTTTCATATTTGCCTTCAGCAATGATTTTTCTTTGTAAGCCATAATGTTCAATATAATTCACGGTTTCCAATAATAAGAATCCAATTACTGCTGCAGCTAAAAAATAAATTGTAGTGAGCCAGCCAAAAACAAAAAATACTATTGCAACAAATACGATCTCTATCAAATGGAATTGTATCATCTCATTTGATAATGATAAAACAGGTTTCCCTTTTTTCTTTGCATCATTGTTTGCAATTTTCCATGCACTGAAATAACTTAAGATCACAGAACGGAAATAGAATGCAAAGATCCATTCTCCATATCTGGCACTGCTTGGGTCCTCAGGTGTTGCTACTCTTTTATGATGTCCTTTATTATGCTCAATAAAGAAATGCATGTAAAGAGATGTCAGCAATAAAGCTTTTGCTAAGAACTGTTCAAATTTATTTACACGATGACCAAGTTCATGTCCTACGTTTATTCCAAATACACCACATAACAAACCCATTACCCAAATACGTCCTATGATATCATACCACTGTAATGACGGATCGTTAATATTCTTTAGAAAAAAGTATAAAGCTGTGAATTGAAGTACAACCGTTATATAAAGAATGACATCATAGACCTTATCCGCCTTTGCCAGTTCCTCTTCCGCCTCATTCATATTGGCAGGACTGGGTTTAATAAATAATTCGAGCATCGGAATGATAATCCAGGCAAGAAAAAGCGGGAACCAAACGACAATTCCATAAGAATGAAAAGAGCGGATGGCGCCTGCAAACAAGATCAGTGGGAAAAAATATTTAAGTGCCCGGAGTTTCATAATAGATCGGTCGTCAAATTTAGAAAATAACAACAGCTTTTTAACGTTATTGGAAATATCACTGGACAGGCGGTTTAAACTTTGCAACTTACTTATTGTCATAAACAAAATTCTTTTTAATGTCCCTGGCTAATCAAGTAAAAAATCAGCACCTGATGTGGCGGGCTGGTTTTGGTCCTGCGGTCGAGCAGTTAGCAGACCTTCCTCAATTTTCTCACAAAGAGTTATACAAGGCCTTACAAAAAGCTTCTTCAAAAAAACCTGAGTATATCGATGTAGCAGATGATTTTTTGAAAGGCTTATTTGCCGGTATTGATGAAGTGGGCAGGCAGGAGAGAAGAAAAGAAATGACTGAAGATGAAAGAAAAAAAGTTCAGCAGAAAAATCGTGAAAGCATAAAAAGCCTGAATCTTAATTGGCTTAGAGTTTTTGTGAATACTGATGCACAGTTAAGAGAAAAGATGGCTTTCTTCTGGCATGGACATTTTGCTTGCCGTAACCTGAATGTTTTTTACCAGCAGGGATTATTGGATGTAATTCGTCGCAATGCACTCGGAAGTTTTCGTGATATGCTGCATGAAGTTTCTAAATCAGCAGCGATGCTGAATTTTTTGAATAATCAGCAGAATCGGAAAGATCATCCGAATGAAAACTTTGCAAGAGAAGTGATGGAGTTATTTACATTGGGTCGTGGTAATTATACAGAGAATGATATTAAAGAGGCCGCCCGGGCATTCACCGGTTGGAGCGCTGACCTGAAAGGACAATTTGTTTTCCGCCGCTTCCAGCATGATTTTGGAAACAAAACTTTTTTAGATAAAACAGGAAACTTTGATGGCGATGAAGTACTGGATATTTTATTATCTCAAAAACAAACAGCAAAATATATCACGCAGAAGATATATAAGTTTTTTGTGAGTGATACTATTGATGATGAGAAAGTGAGTTGGCTGGCCAATCGTTTCTTTGAAAGCACTTATGATATTGGCAAACTGATGGAAGATATTTTTACCAGCGATTGGTTTTATGATGAAAAAAATATCGGATCAAAAATAAAATCACCGATTGAATTGCTGGCGGGCATTCAAAGGATGTTGCCAATGGAACTGGCTAACCAGGAAGCAATGACATTTTTGCAAAGAGCATTAGGGCAAATTCTTTTTTATCCACCAAACGTGGCGGGATGGCCCGGTGGAAAGACATGGATTGATAGCAGCAGTCTTATGCTTCGTATGCGTATTCCTCAATTGATAAATGATGTTGATGAATTCAATGTAAAAGCAAAAGATGATGATGACCAGATGATGGGAAGAAAGAACCAGGATGATGGAGACATGATGAAAGGTATTGCGAAACGTTCAGTCATTCGGGCTACTATAGATTGGAAACAATACATCAGCCATTTTGATAAAATAAATAAAGATCAATTGATCGGTTCATTAGCAACAAATCTTTTGCAAACAAAAACCGGAGTTAGTAATGATCTGATAAAACAGTATGTTGATGCAACAAGCAAAGAAAGTTTTATAAGGTCGGCAACATTGCAATTGATGAGTACACCGGAATATCAGTTGTGTTAAAACAGCTACGAGCTGTGAGCTACGAGTTTTAAACTCTTTGCTCGTGGTTCATGGCAAAAGCTTATAAATATGGTTATTAAACGCAGAGAATTTCTTCAAGTCGGTTCACTTGCCACTGCATCTTTTTTGGTGCCGAAATTTTTAAAGGCATTTGAAGGAAAGAATATGGTGCCACTGGGAAATAAAGTGTTAGTGATACTTCAAATGAGTGGTGGTAATGACGGATTAAATACTGTTATACCTTATCGTAATGATATTTATTATAAGGAAAGGCCAAGATTAGGGATTGAGAAGTCTAAAGTTTTATCATTAACAGATGAAGCCGGTTTACATCCTGCATTGTCTGCATTTAAAGAATTATATGATGATGGAAGTTTGGGCATCATGAATGGCGTAGGATATCCCAACCCTGATCGTTCACATTTCCGCAGTATGGATATTTGGCACAGCGGAAGTGACAGTAAAGATTATTGGACAACAGGTTGGCTCGGTCGTTATTTAGATGCACAATGTCATGGTTGTGATAAACCGACTTATGCACTGGAGTTGGATGATACATTGAGTTTAGCAATGAAAGGAGAGGAGGCAAAAGCAATTGCGATGAAAGATCCAAAGCGTTTATTTGGTACAGCCAATCAACGTTTCTTTAAAGAAGTGATGCAGCAACATAAAGATGAACTGGGTGAGCAACCGGTTGATTATTTATATAAAACATTGGCTGAAACAGTTTCTTCAGCAGATTATATTTTTGAAAAAAGCAAATTCCATCCTTCAAAAGCAGAATATCCAAAAACAGAATTGGGACAGAATTTAAAGACAATTGCCTCATTAATCTTTTCTGATATCAATACCAAAGTTTATTATGTTTCTCATGGAAGCTTTGATACGCATATCAATCAGCAAATGCAACAACAACGTTTATTCACTGAAATGAGTGATGCAGTAAGATCATTTACAAAAGACCTGAAAGATAACGGACGATTTGATGATGTATTGGTAATGACATTCTCTGAATTCGGAAGAAGAGTTTCTCAAAATGCAAGTGGCGGTACAGATCATGGTACTGCAAACAATATGTTCTTAATTGGCGGCAACCTTAAAGAAAAAGGATTGATCAATGCCATGCCTGATCTTACAGATCTTGATGAAGGTGACCTTAAATACAAAGTTGATTTTAAAAATGTGTATGCAACAGTTTTGAAAAATTGGTTAGCTGCCGATGATATGGCGATACTAAAAAAGAAATATGACTATTTGAAGTTTGTTTAAACAAAAAGTCCCGGTTGATCCGGGACTTTGATTTTATAAGAAGTATTTTTTAAAAAAGTTTCTTCTTTTGAATGGCAACACGATATAACGCAAATCCCATTATGGCAAAAAATATTACACCAAGCCATTTATAACCTTCACCACCTATTGATTCAGTAAGTCCATGTTCTGCATTCACATTGGCTAATCCTTTATTTACAGAATCACTTGCCGAAAGGAAAGCAACAATAACACCAGCAATGGCCCCTCCTGCAACCAATCCCGTCGCAAATAAATTTCCTTTACCCAGATCTTCTTCTTCAGGCGCCACATGAACATTTGCTTTTTTGTTTCTCCATTCTGCAATACCGCGAATGGCACCACCGATAAATATTGGAAGAGTTGTTGAAAGTGGAAGATAAAGTCCAATTGCAAAGCTCAATGCTTTGATTCCGCATAACTCCATTACGATAGCAATGAATACGCCTACCAATACAAACTGCCAATCAAGATTAAAAGAAAGAATTCCTTTTATTAATGTTGCCATCAATGTTCCTTGTGGTGCAGGATATTTATCAGTGCCAATAGCATGATGTATTCCCTGGCTAACCATTTCAGCCGTTGGTGTATCCAGGATTTTTATTGTTGCTCCGATCGCTAATGATGATACAATAGCACCAACAAATAAAGATATCTGCTGGTATTTTGGAGTAGCACCAACTATATAACCAGTTTTCAGATCTTGTGATGTTGCTCCGGCATTTGCAGCAGCAATACAAATCATGCCACCAACGATCAATGCCATTGGTTCATACACATGTCCTGTCCATTTTACTGCAATAAAGATCAAACAGGTTCCCATCAAAGTTGCAATGGTCATACCACTGATCGGATTATTTGATGAGCCGATCAGTCCAACAATGCGTGATGAAACGGTAACAAAGAATGCTCCGAAGATGATTACGAGCAATCCCAATAATAACTTGCTTCCGATATTACTCCCAGGTATTAGTGATGATGGCATTAATGCAATTATTAAAACCAATATCAAACTTCCTATACCAACAATTTTTATTGATAGATCCCTGTCAGTTCTTTTTACAACATCTTCTTTTGAAGCGCCACCTTTTAATGAACCAAGGCTTCCTTTGAAAGATGAAATGATCGTTGGGATAGTTTTTATCAATGTAATAAAACCCCCTGCTGCAACTGCGCCAGCACC
>Ga0207675_100004453_pt1 | contig 13538 bp, 9 predicted proteins | sample KBSSwiS42_FD_184305 | JGI IMG/M metagenome (GOLD analysis project Ga0207675, IMG submission 184305) | Switchgrass rhizosphere microbial communities from Kellogg Biological Station, Michigan, USA - KBS Switchgrass S4-2 (SPAdes) (version 2) | ecosystem: Host-associated > Plants > Roots >... | reverse complement strand
CGCTTTCCGCGACGGCAAGATCGACCTCATCGGTGAATGGACCGAGGCGGACGGACGGCCGGTCCGCTCGCGGCTCACGTGGTCGGACATCCGCGCGGACAGCGCGCACTGGGAGAGCGCACGGTCGTCCGACGGCGGCAAGACGTGGCAGATTCATTGGGTCATCGACATCCGACGGCGCCCTTGAACTGACTCGGCTGGACTATCCTTCGAGCGGGAACTGACCCGCCGATGACCCGGTCCCTGCTCGTGCTCGTCCTCGCGCTCCTGGCTTTCCAGGCGGGAACCGCCTTCGCGCAGTGTCCCGCGGGGACGTGGGAGCCCCTCGCGCCCTTGAACGAGCCGCGGCAGGAGCTCGCCGCGGCCGAGCTCGACGGCAGGGTCTATGCCGTCGGCGGGCTCGGCGGCCGATCGAACGCGAACGAGATCTACGACATCGCGACGGACGCGTGGACGTTCGGAGCCGACCTTCCGGTGACGACCGATCACTCCTGGGCGGTGTCGTTCGGCACGCGCGTGTACGTCGGGGGTGGCAGCAGCAACCGTGTGTTCTCTTACGAGCCGGCCTCCGATGCCTGGACGGAGGTCGCCTCCTCGGCGTTCGTGCACGGAGGAACTCCGGTCGCCGCGATCATCGACGGCCGGATCTTCGTCGCGGGAGGCGCCGGCGGCGGGATGGCCGGCAACGAGCTCGAGGCCTACGACCCCGCGACGGATCGCTGGTCGACGCTCGCGCCGATGAGCTGCGCGCGGAACCACATGGGCGGGGGCGCGATCGCAGGCACGCTGTACGTCGCCGGCGGCCGCCCGGGCAATCAATCCTGCGTCGAGGCTTACGATCCCGCGGCGAACACCTGGACTCCGAAGGCCTCGATGCCCACGGCCCGTTCGGGGGTTGCGGGCGCCGCCGTCGGAAGGTGCCTGTACATCTTCGGCGGCGAAGGAAACCCGTCCGATCCCAACGGCATTTTTCACGAGGTCGAGGCCTACGATCCGGCGACGGATTCCTGGGTCGAGCTGCCGCCCATGCGGACCGGACGCCACGGCATCTACGCGGCCGTCCGCGGCAACGTCGTGTACCTTCCGGGCGGAGCGACCGTCGAGGGGCTCGGAACGACCGGGGTGAACGACGCCTACGTCATCGACCTGGCGGGCCCGGCGCCCCGGCAACCGATCGTCCTGACGGATCCGCGTCTCCGACCCACGCCCCGAGCGCTTCCGCGCGATTGATCGGCGGTTTTACCGCTCCCCGGACCCCGTGCTATCCTTCGCGCCCTCTTCCGGTGTGGGGCTGTAGCTCAGTTTGGGAGAGCGCCTGAATGGCATTCAGGAGGTCGACGGTTCGATCCCGTTCAGCTCCACCATCTTCCCCGCTGCAGAAACGCCGGCCGTGACCTCTCTCAAAGCCCCCACTCTCCCGCAACTTCGCCGTTACGCGATCGCGCGCAGCCTTTTCAAGCCCACCAGCCTGCCGCGGGCCATCGCGCGCCTGGGCTTTGTCCAGGCCGACCCGATGCGCGCGCCCGCTCGCGCCCAGGATCTGATCCTCGCGCACCGCGTCAGGGACTATCGCGCCGGAGAGCTGGAGCGCCGCTACCCGCGCCTGCCGATCGAAGAGGCCTTCTTCATCAATTACGGTTTCCTTCCTCACGTGACCCTGGGCCTGCTGTATCCGCGCGAGGCCCCGCGGGGCTGGGATGCCCGTATGCAGGCGCGCGCAAAGGAAGTCCTGGCCTTCGTACGTGAGCATGGTCGTACCTACCCCCGGGACGTGCGGGCGCATTTCGAACATGGCCGCATCGAGCGCTGGGGCGGCGCCCTGGATGTCAGCGCGCATCTGCTGGAGGGCTTGCAGTTCCGCGGGATGCTGCGCGTGGCCCGACGCCAGGCCGGCACGCGGATCTACGAAGCGATCGAGCGCCCGCCGCAGGACGGCAGCCCCAAGGCCCGGCTCGCACGCGCCGGGGAATTGATGGACGTCCTGGTACGGCTCTACGCGCCGCTGCCTGCGGCCAGCCTGGGCTACCTGTGCAGCCTGCTGCGCTGGGGAGTGCCTCAACTGGCCGCCGAGACGCGGCAGCTCCAGGCGCACGCCAGATCCCGCTATTCCCATGCCGAGGCCGACGGCGTGCTGTGGTTCTGGCCCCGAGGCGAGAACCCCGCGGCCGCTCGGCACCAGGTCGATGACCGGCTGCGAATCCTCACTCCCTTCGATCCCGTGGTCTGGGACCGACGGCGCTTCCGGTTGTTCTGGGGTTGGGAGTACAAGCTCGAGGCGTACTTGCCGGCCCACAAACGCCGCCGGGGCCACTTCGCGTTGCCGATGCTGTGGGGCGAGCAAGTGGTCGGCTGGGCGAATCTGAAGGTGGTCGATGGCCGGCTGCAGCACGAGCTAGGCTTCGCCGGCCCGCGGCCACGCGGCAGCGCCTTTCGGCGGGCGCTGGACGAGGCACTGCTGCGAATGTGGGAGTTTCTGGAACTCTAGCCGCGGCGATTTATTTCTTCGTGTCTTTGCCTTCCATCACGGTGCTCCAGGTGGTGCCATCGGTCGACACGTCGAACCTGAAGTCGTAGGCCGTGGCCGACTGCATCTTGATGGTGAGTCGTCCTTTCATGGTCTGTGGGCCGATCGTGGTCTCGCTCTGCCAGGTCCAGGCGGCGTCGTCCAGATTGCCCCTGGCGTGGGAGGCTTCGCCCAGGGAGTTGAAGGAGTCGTAGGTATACATCCTGTCGTTGCTGTCGTAGCCCATGTACGAGGTTTCCGTTCCCTGGCCCATGGCGCCATGGAACTCGGAGTGGGTGACCAGGAAGAATCCACCGTCCATCCACTGAACGTGGTTTGTCGCCGTGAATTTTCCGCCCGGGCCCAACGGCCCCGGCTTGATCTCGCCTTCCGCGGTCCATGTGCCGACAAAGTCATCGAGCTTCTTCAGCTCGGGCGCGGGCTTCGATGTCTCCATCTCGGCTCGGGCCGATGACGCCATCCCCAGGGTCTTCTCCAGGAACTCGACCATCTTCCCGGCGGCGTCGTTCCAGGCGTCGCCTTCGAGAATGTGGTCCTGGCTCGGGTAGATGAGGACCTGCACCGAGGTGCCGTTCTGGCGAAGCCGCTTCTCCAGCCGCCGCATGTCTTCCGGCGACGCGATCGGATCCTGGTCCGCATGGATGATGAGCACCGGGGGCATGCGCGCCACCTTTTCCGGAAAGCGCTCCGGGAGCCCTCCGGAGCTCGAGACGACCGCCCCGACCCGGGTGTCCTCGGCAGCCCGCGTCACCGAAAGGTAGGCGCCGAGAGAAAAGCCGGACAGCCCGACCCGCTTCGGATCGACTCCCTCGATGCGACTTCCGAAGTCGATCACCTGACCCAGCGTCTCGAGCCAGACTCGAAACCGCTCGTCCGTCATCTCCGGCTTGTCCGGATCGCCGGTCGCGTCGAAATAGTGCGGGATCAGGACGACGAACCCCGACTCCGCCAGCCGGCGCGCGAGGCCGCTCAACCTCTCCGCGTAGAACGACATCCCGGAACGTCCGTGCACGAGCACGATGAGCGGCGCACCATGGGTTGTGACGGGGCGCACAACGTCGCAGGTCACCGGGCGCGTCGAGCGCGCGCACGTCACGTGCTCCGACATCGTGGGCGGCGACGGCGTCGCGGCGAGGAGCCGCGCACAAATCATCAGGCCCGCGAACATCGACGCCAATGTAACGAACTTCGAGCGCGCGTTCGCGGCGAACTGGGGCATAATCTTGAGCCAGACACACTTAACCCATGTTTTCCGACTCCACGGCCGGCGGCGCCGCAACACCGCGCACCGGATCTTCCGGCGAAGCGCTGCGGCTTCTCGTCGTCGATGAGAATCCGCGCGATCGCGCGCTGATCGTCGAGTCGCTCAGGGCCGGATTCCCCGGCTGCCGGCTCGTCGAGATCGAAGATCCTTCGAGCATCCTGTCTCTGATCGACGCGGCGCCTTTCGACGTCGTCGTCACGGATCACCGTCCGAGTTGGATCGACGCGTTCCACCTGCTCGGTCGGATCCGCGAGAAGAGCCTCGACGTGCCGGTGCTCCTCTGCACGGGCACGGGAAGCGAAGAGCTCGCGGTCGCGGCGATGAAAGCGGGCTTCGACGATTACGTCCTCAAGCATCCGCATCACTTCCCCCGCCTGGTCCCGGCGATCCGCTCGGCTCTCGACGAGTCGACGCGGAGGCGGATCGCGCGCGAGGCCGAGTCGCGCTACCGGACCCTCTTCGAAGGCGTCCCCGTCGGCCTCTACCGCGCCACGCTCTCGGGACAGGTGCTCGACGCCAATCCGGCGCTCCTGCAGCTTCTGGGCTTTCCGTCGCGCGAGAGCCTCATGGCCATGAACATGCGCGACGTCTACGTGGACCCCAAGGCCCGCCGGCAATTCCTGGACCGGCTCGAGCGCGCGGGCGAAGTCCACGACATGGAGCTGCAGTGGAAGCGCTACGGCGGGCAGATCATCACGGTCCGCAAGGGGGCCCGCCCCGTCCGCGACCCCTCGGGACGGCTTCTGCATTACGAGGGCGTCGTCGAGGACATCACCGAGAGGAAGCGCGCGCGCCAGGAGCTGCAGGAATCCAACCAGTTCCGGCAGGAGATCATCCACGGCGCCGGCGAGGGCATCGTCGTCTACGACCGCGACCTGCGATACATCGTCTTCAACCGCTACATGGAGAAGATGACCGGCCTGCCGTCGGAGCGCGTGCTCGGCCGGCGTCCGCTCGAGGCCTTCCCGTTCCTCCGCGAGAGCGGCATCGACTCGCTGCTCGCGCGGGCTCTGGGCGGCGACACGGCCTCCTCCGACGACGTCCCCTATTCGATTCCGGAGACCGGCAACGCGGGCTGGGCGATCGCGACCTACGGCCCGCACCGCGACTCGGCCGGCCAGATCGTGGGCGTGATCGGCATCGTCCACGACGTCACCGAGCGGCGGCGCGCCGAGCAGGCTCTCCGCGAGAGCGAAGAGCGCTTCCGGCTCATGGCCGACGCCGCGCCCGTGATGATCTGGACGGACGACGCGGAGGGGATGACGACCTACTTCAACAAGCCGTGGCTGGACTTCACGGGGCGCACGCTCGCGCAGGAAATCGGCCTCGGGTCGCGGGACAACATCCACCCCGAGGACCTCCCCCGGTTCGTCGAGGTCTACACGGCGGCCCAGGCCGCGCGAGGACCTTTCCAGACGGAATATCGGCTGCGCCGGCGCGACGGGGAATACCGGTGGGTGCTCGAGACGGCGATGCCCCGCTCCACCGCGGCCGGCGAGTTCGAGGGATTCATCGGATCGGTCATCGACATCTCGGAGAGGCGGCGCGCCGAGGAGGCCGTCCGCGAGAGCGAGGAGCGCTTCCGGTTCATGGCGGATGCCGCGCCGGTCATGATCTGGCTCGACGACGTGAACGGCCGGTGCACGTACTTCAGCAAGCCGTGGCTGGACTACACTGGCCGGCCGCTCGAAGCCGAGGTCGGCCTGGGCTGGTTCGAAGGCGTGCATCCCGAGGACCGCGAGGCCATCCGCGCCGGCGAGGCCGCGGCCCGCAAGAACCTCGAGCCCTTCCACATGGAGTACCGGCTCCGCCGCCACGACGGCGAGTACCGCTGGATTTTCGATACCGCGCATCCGCGCTTCACGCCGTCCGGGGTTTTCGCGGGATACATCGGATCGTCGATCGACATCACCGATCGGCGCCGCGCCGGGGAAGCGCTCGCCGAGAGCGAGGCCCGCTATCGCACGCAGGTCGAGCACGCGCCCGAGGCCATCGTCGTCTTCGACGTGGACACCGGCCGATTCGTGGAAGCCAACGAGAACGCGATCCGGCTCTACGGTCTCTCTCGCGAGGAGCTCTTCCGCGTCGGCCCGGCCGATCTCTCACCGCCGACCCAGCCCGACGGCCGGCCGTCCGCGGAATCCGCCGCCGCCAACATCCGCGAGGCCCTCGAGGGCGGCACCCCCGTCTTCGAGTGGACGCACGTCGACGCCGCCGGCCGGGTCGTTCCCTGCGAGGTGCGCCTGGTGCGCCTGCCTTCGGCCACCCGCCGTCTCGTACGCGGCAGCGTCGCCGACATCTCGGAGCGCAAGCATTCCGAAAAGGTGCGCGCCGCGCTCTACGAGATCGCCGCAACCACGAACGCGGCCGAAGACCTCGACGAGTTCTATGCCGCCATCCACGGGATCGTCGGCGAGCTCATGTACGCCCGCAACTTCTACGTTGCGCTGCACGATCCGAACGCCGACACGCTCTCCTTCCCCTACTGCGTGGACGAGGTGGATCCGCCGCCGGTGACGCGTCCCCTCCGCAAGGGCCTGACGGAATACGTCCTGCAGACGGGCGAGCCCCTCCTCATGCCGGACGAGGACTTCCCCGCGATGATCGCGACCGGCAAGGTCGAGTCCGTGGGCTCCCCCTCCGTCGACTGGCTCGGCGTCCCGCTGAAGAGCCGGGGCCGGACGTTCGGCGTCCTGGTCGTCCAGAGCTACGACCCGCGCTTCCGCTACGGGTCGACCGACCGCGAGGTCCTGACCTTCGTGTCGCAGCAGATCGCGGTCGCGATCGAGCGCAAGGGCGCGCAGGAGGCCGTGCGGGAGTCGGAGGAGCGGTATCGCCTGCTCTTCGAGCGCAACATGGCCGGCGTCTATCGCGTCGCCCTCGACGGGCGCATCGTCGAGTGCAACGACGCCATGGCCCACATCTACGGCTACGCCTCGCGCGAGGAGCTCGTCGGGCGCAACATTGCCGAGCTCCACCCGGACGAGGGCATGCGCCAGGAGTTCCGGGAATCCCTCTTCCAGTTCCGCACGCTCGCCAATCTGGAGCTGCGGGGCCAGCGCAAGGACGGCAACCCCGTCTGGACGCTCGAGAACGCAGCGCTGCTCGCCGACGAGCGCGCGGGCGACGTCATCATCGAGGGCACCGTCACCGACATCACGGACCGCCGGATGCTCGAGGAGCAGCTCCGCCAGTCGCAGAAGATGGAAGCCATCGGTCAGCTGGCGGGCGGTATCGCCCACGACTTCAACAACCTCCTGACGACCGTGCTCGGCTACAGCAACATGGCGCTCAACAGCCTGTCGCCGCACGAGCCCATCCGGGAGGAGATCGAGGAGATCCAGAAAGCCGGCGAGCGCGCGGCGAATCTGACGCGCCAGCTCCTGGCCTTCTCGCGCAAGCAGCTCTTCGAGCCGAAGGTCCTGGACGTCAACGTCCGAATCGTCGAGTCCACACGGATGCTCGCTCGCCTGATCGGCGAGCGGATCCGGCTCGTCACCCAGCTCGATCCTTCCCTGGGGAGCGTCCGGGCCGATCCCGGCCAGATCGAGCAGGTCCTCGTCAACCTGGTCGTCAACGCCCGTGACGCCATGCCCGACGGCGGCACGCTGACGATCCGCACGCAGAACTCCGAAATCGACATCGTGTCCTCGCGCCGCCACTTCGGCGCCCCTCCGGGCTCGTACGTGGTGCTTTCGGTCGCGGACACCGGCGTCGGAATCGATCCGGACACGCAGAAGCGCATCTTCGAACCGTTCTTCACGACGAAGGACAAGCCGCACGGGACCGGGCTCGGGCTCGCGACGGTCTACGGCATCGTGCGCCAGAGCGGAGGACAGGTCTACGTCGCGAGCGAGCCCGGCGAGGGTGCGACGTTCATGATCTACCTGCCGCGGGTCGAGGACGCGCTGTCGCCTTTGACTGTCGAGGCCGCGCCGCTCGGCCCGGCGCGCGGCTCCGAAACGATTCTCCTGGTCGAGGACGAGGGCCCGGTCCGCGAGCTGACCCGGCGCTGTCTCGAGCAGCGCGGCTACGCCGTGCTCCCGGCCGCGAGCGCCGAGGAGGCCGTCGACGTCCTGGCCGCCCACCCGGGCCCGCTGGACATGCTGCTCACCGACGTCGTCATGCCCGGCGCCTCGGGACCGGACCTCGCGCGGCGGCTGACCCGCGAGCGGCCCGACCTCCACGTGCTCTTCGTTTCCGGCTATCCGGACGACTCCCCCGGCTCGGCCGGGCTGCTCGAGCCCGGCTCGGCGTTTCTGCAGAAGCCCTTCACCGCCGACACGCTGGCGCGGAAGGTCCGAGACGTTCTCGACGCGCGGGCCACCGCGGGGATCGGCTGAGGCGGCGATGTTCGGCGCCATTTCCGACGACGCCCGCGGGCTGCAGCCGATCGTTTCGCTGCTGCGGGCGACCCTCGAGTCGACCGCCGACGGGATCCTCGTCGTCGACCGCGACGGCCGCATCGTGACCTCGAACCGCCAGTTCGCGGTCATGTGGCGCATCCCTGCCGAGGTCGTGACTTCGCGCGACGACGAGCGGGCGATCGCCTTCGTGCTCGACCAGCTCCGGGATCCCGAGCAGTTCCTCTCGAAGGTCCGCGAGCTCTACTCGACCCCGGAGGCCGAGAGCTTCGACCTGCTGGACTTCAAGGACGGCCGCCTGTTCGAGCGCTACTCGCGCCCGCAGTGGGTGGAGGGCCGGGCCGTCGGGAGGGTCTGGAGCTTCCGTGACGTGACGCAGCGCAAACAGCTCGAGGAGGAGCTCCGCCAGGCGCAGAAGCTCGAGGCCGTGGGCCGTCTGGCCGGCGGCATCGCCCACGACTTCAACAATCTCCTGACGACGATCCTGGGCTACAGCGATCTCCTGCTGCGGGGACATCCCGAGGACGCGGAGCTCCAGGACGACGTGGGCGAGATCCGGAAGGCGAGCGAGCGCGCCGCCGCGCTGACACGGCAGCTGCTGGCGTTCAGCCGCAAGCAGGTCATCGAGCCCCGTGTCATCGACCTCAACGCCCTCGTCGTCGAGTCGAGCCGCATGCTTCGCCGCCTGATCGGCGAGGACATCGAGCTGTCCACGAGGCTCGCTTCCGACCTCCCGACGGTCCGTGCCGATCCCATCCAGCTCGAGCAGGTGATCGTCAACCTCGTCGTCAACGCCCGCGACGCGATGCCGGGCGGCGGACGGCTCTCCATCGAGACGACGGTCCGGCGCGTCCAGGAAGCTCGCGCGCGCTCCGGCGGCCCGACGGCGGGCGACTGCGTGGTGCTCGTCGTCTCCGATACCGGCTCGGGCATGGACGCCGCGACGCAGGAGCGCATCTTCGAGCCTTTCTTCACGACGAAGGAAAAAGGCAAGGGCACGGGCCTGGGTCTTTCCACGGCCTACGGCATCGTCAAACAGAGCGGCGGAGACATCCGGGTGACGAGCGTGCCGCGCTCGGGCTCGACGTTCGAAATTCTCCTTCCGGCGGTCGGGGAAAGAGCGGACGACGACGCGGCGAAAGCCCCGGTCGGCCGCGTCGAGGCGCCGCGTCATGCGACGGTGCTCCTCGCCGAGGACGAGGACGGCCTGCGGGCTCTGAACGGCCGGGTGCTCGAGGCCCGCGGATATCGGGTTCTCGCGGCGTCGAACGCCGCCGAGGCGCTCCTCCTCGCCGAGCGTCAGCCGGGGCCTCCCGATCTGCTCGTGACGGACGTCGTCATGCCGGGAGCATCGGGACGCGAGCTCGCGCGCCGCCTGCGCGATCGGCATCCGGGTCTCAAGGTGCTGTACGTGTCGGGCTACGCGGAGGACTCACGCGTCGAAGACGACGCGAGCTTCCTGCAGAAGCCCTTCACTCCGGAAGGGCTCAGCGAACGGGTGGCCGAGCTCCTGACGACCGAGGTCCGGCGCTCCTGACGTCCGGCTCTCGGCGAGAGCGAGTCGCTCGCCGGAGCAGGACGCCCGTCAGTAGAAGTCGGAGCAGCTCAGGTAGTAGCCGCACTCGCGGTTCGGGCAGAGCAGCTTGCACTTCTGCTCGAAGAGGGCCGCTCCGCAGTTCGGGCAGACCCGCGAGGGCTCGGCCCGCGCCGGGGCGCGCGTCTCGGGTGAGGGATCGGGAACGTGTCCGTCGACTCGAGGCAGCTCCACGAACCGATGATGCGCCGGCCGTCGCGATCCGCCAAGCGCTACTTCGCTGAAGGCGAAGGAGACGGCGATGGCGATGGGCTCGGCGTCCCCGCCGGCGCGGGAGTCGTGCCGGAGTCGATCTTGAGGACGAGACCTGCCGGCGTCCGCAGGACCTCGATGGGTGTCGTGTCCGGAGTGGGCGGCGCCGGCGCCGCAGCCTCCGCGCCGCCGTGAGATTCCGATCCGTGCGGCTTGCCGCCGCAGCCGCCCAGGAAAAGCGAAGCGAACGCCGCCACGGCGAGCCCGAAACCGAAACTGACCCTTTGCGGACGCCTCATGCCTTCTCCCTCCGGATGCCGCGCGGATTCTAACCTCCCTGCCCTCTTCGACAAATTTTGTCGCTTGGAGGCGCTGCGCGCGTACGTCGTTTGACGCGTGGTCCGCGAATCCTTTTCGCAAGTCTTTGAAGAATCAGGCGGCCGCCCGAGGCCGGTCGCTGGTATGCGTCTTGTACTGGGCAGATCTCAAGAAGAGTGCCGGCATGGGAGTTCCGGCATGACGGAGAGGGGGGAATCGGCCGGTTCCCCCCTTATTTATTTCGTCGCGCGAGCTGCGCTGCGGGTCTGCGCCTTCGGCGCACCGCCTTGCGGCTCGCGCGGATGCGCGCTCGACCGCAAGGCTGACCCTCCGCTTCGCTCTCGCTCCCGCGGCGCGAGGCGTCCTCCGCTGCGCTCGCGGAGATTCCTCGCGCCGCGGACGGATGTCGCCGCGTGGCGAATTTAGCGGGCGCCGTCGACGAAACGGGCGAGGGGCTTGAAGTTTCGGCGTTCGCCGGAGAGATGCATGGAGAGGGAGTCGCCTTCGTCGTGCTCGTTGAGCACTCGGAAAGCCGCGCGGGCGGCGGCGATGGCGGCGGGGCTGGTGTAGGGAATCCGGACGCGGAACTCTTCTGCGTCCGGCGAGAGGCGACGGCGGATCTCGGCCTCGAGGCGCGGGATCCCCTCTCCCGTGAGAGCCGAGACGCGGACGGCTCCCGACGCGCCCCCGAGACCGCCGGCATCGACTTTGTTGGCGACGAGGAGCACCTTGTCGGCCGAGACGCCGAGCTCCTCGAAGGTCTCGGCCGCGACGCGCGACTCCTCGTCGGCCCGCGGCGAGGACGCGTCCACGACGTGGAGGACGAGGTCCGCGTCCCGGATTTCGGAGAGAGTCGAGCGAAACGAGGCCACGAGAGAGGTCGGCAGCTTCCGGACGAAACCGACGGTATCGACGAAGATGACTTCGGAGAGCTTGGACGACGCCGCCCGCCCGGCGCGGGCGTCGAGCGTCGCGAAGAGGCGGTCGGCGGCATAGGCCGAGTCGCTCGCGAGCCGGTTGAAGAGCGTCGTCTTGCCGGCGTTGGTGTAACCCGCGATGGCGACCTGCCGGTGACGCTTCCGGCCACGGCGCCGCACGAGCCGGGCGACTTCGATCTTCTGGAGATCACGCCGCAGGCGGGCGACCCGGTCGCGGATGCGCCGCCGGTCGAGCTCGAGCTTCTGCTCGCCGGCCCCCCGTCCGCCGATGCCGCCGCCCAGGCGCGAGAGATGGCCGTACTGGCCGGCCAGCCGCGGCAGGAGGTACTGGAGCTGCGCGAGCTCGACCTGCGTGCGCGCTTCCCGGGAGCGCGCGTGCAGCGCGAAGACGTCGAGGATCAAGCCGGGCCGGTCCAGCACCCGGATGCCGTCGCCCCAGGCCTTTTCGAGGTTGCGCACCTGTCCCGGCGCGAGCTCGTCGTCGAAGACCACGAGCGACGCGCGCTCGCTGCGGGCGGCCGCGCCGATCTGTTCGACGGCCCCCTTGCCGATGTAGGTCGCCGGGTCGGGAGCGGCGCGCTCCTTGACGAACCGGGAAACGACCTCGCCGCCCGCCGTGTCCACCAGCCGCTCGAGCTCGTCGAGGTGATCTTCGGCCACGCCTCGCGGAAGTCCCTTCGGCGCCACGCCGACGATCAAGACTCTCTCGCGGACGGCCTTCGGCATCCGCGACCATTGTAGCGACTCTGTGGTATTGCTAGGGCGAATGCACGCTCTCCTCGGCGAGCGACTCGACGCGTTGTATCGGCGCTATGGGCCGGAGACCGTGGCCACGGACCCGATCGTCTTCGTCGGCCGCTATTCCGATCCCGAGGATCGAGAGGTCGTGGGCTGGATCGCGTCGGCCTTCGCCTACGGCCAGGTGCCCGTCATCCAGGCCAACGTGGGCCGGCTGCTCGGCGCGCTCGGTCCCCGGCCCGCCCGGGCCCTGGACGGCGTCCGGAGCTTTCGGGAGCTCGCCTCCGACACCCTGGCCGGGTTTCGCCACCGCTTCCACGGCCCGCGCGACGCAGCCGCGCTCCTCTTCGCGATCGCCCGCGCCCGCGAGGCCGGCGGAGGCCGCCTGCGGAGCTTCTTCGAAAGCGCGCAGCGCCCCGAGGATCGGGACACCGGGCCCCTGCTCTCGCGCACCGTCGCGCGCATCGAGGACTTCGACTACCGTCCGGTCCTCGGCGTCCGGCGGCTGCCGGAGCGATCCCCCGCGCGCTTCTTCTTTCCCAGCCCGGCGTCCGGCTCGGCGTGCAAGCGCTGGAACCTCTACCTGCGCTGGATGGTCCGGAGCGACGATCTCGACTTCGGGCTGTGGAGCGGCATCCCGGCTTCCCGCCTCGTGGTCCCGACGGACACGCACGTCCATCGGATCGCGCGAAGACTCGGACTGACGCGACGGCGCACCGCCGACTGGAAGGCCGCCCGCCAGATCACGGACGCGCTCGCACGCTTCGACCCGTCCGATCCGGTGCGCTTCGACTACGCCCTTTGCCGGATCGGCATCCTCGACATCTGCGTCCCGGCCACCCGGCTCTGCCGGTGCGCCGAGTGCCCGGTCCAGGAAGCCTGCGCGGTCGGCCGCCGGCGACGCGCCGAGGGGCTCGCCGCCGGACTCGCCGCGGCGAGGCCGGCGCCGGCTCTGGGGCTATCGGCATGAAGACGCGCTCGCTGCTCACGCTGGTCTTCGCGGTGGCGGCGGCGGCGGCCGGGACCGTCTGGGTCAAGTCTCTCAAGCCGCCGGACTCGCCCGCGGGATCGCTCCAGTTCCTCTCCGCGGCTCCCGAGCTGCCGATCTACGACCGTGAGGGCCGGAAGATCGACCTCACCGAGGCGAAGGACAAGATCCTCATCGTGCATTTCTGGGCGACCTGGTGCCCGCCCTGCGTCGAGGAAACACCGGAGCTTTCGAAGTTCTGGGAGAAGTACAAGAACCGCGGCGACGTCGCGCTCTATGCGATCTCCGTGGACAAGGACTGGAAGACGATCGACGACTTCATCGCCAAGAACCCGAGCTCGCTGCCGCTGTATCACGACCCCAAGGAAGCGACGGCGAAGCGCTTCGGCTCGTCCCAGTACCCCGAGACCTACATCGTGAACCGCAAGGGCCGCGTGCTCTTCCGGGTGCAGGGCGCGGTCGACTGGTCCAACCCCGAGGTCCGCAGCCGCATCGACCAGATCCTCGCGTCGTAGGGGAGGCCCCATGGTTCTCCGGAGATCGACTCTTCGCGGGGTCGCGGCGCTCCTCCTCGCCGTCTCCGTCCTCGCCGAAGATCCGCCCCCGGCGCCGAAGGGT
>Ga0207675_100004450_pt1 | contig 13541 bp, 9 predicted proteins | sample KBSSwiS42_FD_184305 | JGI IMG/M metagenome (GOLD analysis project Ga0207675, IMG submission 184305) | Switchgrass rhizosphere microbial communities from Kellogg Biological Station, Michigan, USA - KBS Switchgrass S4-2 (SPAdes) (version 2) | ecosystem: Host-associated > Plants > Roots >... | reverse complement strand
GCATAGCTTGGTCCTTTGTTCCTGGTGCTCGGTCCGTCCCGTGTCCGAGATCCGCTGGTCCGCATAGAGTTCAAGCCGCGACCCTGATAGAGTGTCCGGCATGAAGACACGACTGCTGCTGATCCTCGCCGCGCTCGCCATCTCGACCCCGTCGTTCGCGCAGCTCGCGACTCCCAACGCGGCAGGCGCCGCCCTGGGTCATATCCACATCAACGCCACGGACGTTGACGCCCAGTCACGCTTCTGGACCGCCGTCGGCGGACAGCTCGTGCAGCGGGAGAAGATCACGATGGTGCAGATTCCCGGTGTCTACATCCTGCTGCGCAAACAGGATCCGACCGGCGGTACCAACGGATCCGCGCTCAACCACTTCGGGCTGTACGTCAAAGACTTCGCGGGCGCGTCCACGAAGTGGAAGGCTGCCGGCCTGAACTGGGAGCCCAACAAGGATCCTAAAGTCGAACAGGGATTCCTCACCGGGCCAGACGGCGTCCGCGTCGAGATTTACGGCAACGCGTCGATCGCAACGCCGTTGCAGATGCATCACATTCACCTGATGGTTGCCGATCCCGCGGGAGCACAGAAGTGGTACGGGCAGCATTTCGGCGCCACCGCCGGCAAGCGGCTGACATTCGAGACGGCGACAGTGCCCGGCACCGAGATCGCACTCGGCAAAGCCGACGCGCCGCTCGCGCCAACGAAGGGACGGTCGGTCGATCACATCGGCTTCGAAGTGAAGAACCTGGACGGATTCGTGGCGAAGCTGCAAGCCGCTGGAATCAAGACGGACGCGGCAATCCGCAACAGTGCCAATGCCTCCGGCTTGCGGATCGTGTTCATCACCGATCCGTGGGGGACGGAGATCGAGCTGACGGAAGGACTGGCGTCAACGCCGCTAGCGGGCACGAGATAGCGCTGCTACTCATATCAGGAGTCCGCTGTGCGCCTAGCCGTTCTTCTCGTCATCGCCGCCATCGTGGGCCCGGTTCACGGTCAGGAAAAGCCGCAAGAGGCCAAGCCGTCCGGTCCAAAACCAAGCCGAGTGGAAATCACGCCGCGCACGGTTGAAACGGTGGCTGGCCAGCAATTGAGCTTCTCTGCGGCAGGGTACGACGACGCAGGCAACAAGATGGATGCGCAGCCCTCGGCCTGGTTCGCGGCGCCGTTCGACCTCGGGTTTGCCGACGACAAGGGCACGGTGACGTTCACTGGGTCCGGTGACGTCCGCGTGGGGGCCATCATCAACGGCAAGACAGGCTTCATTACGGTTACGGTAAGGCCGCAGGCCGTCGCCCGCGTGACGATCACAAAGCCTCGTGCTGCGCTTGCTCTCGGAACGGGCCTCACGTTGCAGGCACACGCCGAGATGGCAAACGGCGACCCGCGCACCGACCAGCAGGTTCGATGGGTCTCGTTGCGTCCGGATGTCGCCTCCATCGACGAGTCCGGGTTCGTTACCGGTCAGGCGGTAGGAACGGCGACGCTCGAGGCATCAGTCGGAGACATCAAGGCAACGACGTCGATCGACGTCGTCAGGAATCCCGTGCGCGAGTTATCGATCGTTCCCAAGACGAGCCGCGTCCGAACGGGCGATGTCGTGCGCTTCGAGAGCGTTGCGTCGGGCCAGACCAACGCCCGCGTCTCCGCCATCGCCCGCTGGTCCATCAGCGGAGCCGGTGCCACGATCGATGCTGATGGCGGTTTCGTCGCCGAAAAGCCGGGGTCCTACGCGGTCACCGCCACAATTGGAGATCGATCGGCCGTCGCAACGGTCACCGTTGTTCCCCGTGAAGTGGTCCGTGAACTGGAAGTCGTCGGACGCACAGCGCAAGAGGAATTTCAAACCGCCGAACAGTGGATCGTCGGAAATTACGCCTACGTCAGCTCGATCATGGCGGGGCGGGTGTGGGTCTACGACATCTCCGATCCTGCCAAGCCGCTCAAGGTCGATTCCGTGTCGTTCGATGCGCGCGTGATCAACGACGTCAGCACGACCGCCGACGGCAAGATCGGGGTCGTCACCCGCGAGGGAGCGTCGAACCGCAAGAACGGGATCGTCTTTCTCGACCTTGCCGATCCGGCGCATCCCAAAGTGCTCTCGGAGTACACCGAGACGGTGACCGGCGGCGTGCACAGCGCCTACGTCAACGGTCACTACGTGTACCTGACTGACGATGCGACGGGGTCGTTGCGAGTGATCGACTTTGCGGATCCCGCCAAGCCGAAGGAGGTCGCCCGCTGGCAGACCGAGAATGCACTTGCGCGCGAGGTCAAGAGTCCCGAAGGAGAGACGTTCATCGGGGGACGAATGCTGCACGACGTCCAGGTGGTCGACGGTCTGATTTACATGGGGTACTGGAAAGACGGGCTCGTGATCCTCGACGTGGGGAACGGCATCAAGGGCGGAAGCCCCGAGCATCCGCAGTTCGTCAGCCAGCTACGCTTCAACTACAGCGAGTTGTATGGCCCTGGATGGCTGGCCGGCGCCCACTCGGTCTTCCGCTACAAGAACTACGTCTTCCTGGGTGACGAAGTGTTTCCGGCGCAGTACGACCTGACCGACAAGGCGAGGATCCCGACCAAGGGCGTCGTGCACGTTGTCGATGTATCCGACATTCTCAACCCACGCAAAGTTGCCGAATACGACGTTCCGGAGGAAGGCGCCCACAACATGTGGGTCGAGAACGATGTGATGTACATCGGCTACTACAGCGGCGGCGCGCGTGCCGTCGACGTCTCGGGTGAGCTGCGCGGAAATCTCTACCGCCAGGGGCGCGAGATGGCTCGCCTGTGGACCGGAGACGCGAAGGGGTTTCGGCCGAACATTCCGTTTGCCTGGGGAGCGCAGCCACACAAGGGGCTGATCTACTTCAATGACATTCACACCGGGCTCTGGGTCACGAAATTGATCGACCCGGCCGAACGCGCGAAGTAGCGCTAACGGTCCACCATCCTCACGACGTCGATGCCTCCGGCCTGTGCACCGACGTCGACGCTGCCGACCATCGTCAAGGACTTGAGATCAAGAACCTCGACGGTACCCGGTTCGGCCGCGATCCCTTCGACGGAGATGAACGCGTAGCGGTCATCGGGGGACACGGCCACGCCGTGGACAACCTTTCGTTTCGTCCGGACACGCGCGAGCTCCTGACCGGACTCCGCATCGAAAACGGAGACACTCTGATCGCGGCGATTGGTGGCAATGAGCTTTCCGTCGCGGGTCATCGCCAGATTGTAGACGCCGGCGCCCGCCGGAATCCGGCGAACGAGCGACCAGTCACGAACACTGACTTCTACGATCTCGCTGGAACCGTTGCACGCGACGAACACTGATGGGCGGGCGCCCGGGCCTGTCGTTCTCGACGGTTGCGCCCAAGTTGGCGAGCAGGAGACGTCGCCAGCGGGTGGTGCCTCAGTGCCGTGTCCGGACGCCGACGCCGTGGCATGGTCGGCATGCGGCATCCGCATGGGCGGTCCATTCATGCCTGCCTCGCGTCCCTTGGTCAGAATGAAGTGTCTCGATACTTTGAGCGTGGCGGTGTCGATCTCGACGAGCTGCTCGTCCATCATGCAGACGGAATAGTGCCGAGAGCCATCGGCACTGAGCCGCGAGCCGTGAGGCATGGTGCAGGTCGTGATACGCGCGATCTCCGTCATGTCTTCGGGCGTCACCACCGATACGGTGGACGGAACCATATCGCCGTGCAGATTGAAGTTGACGACAAACAGGAAGTCGCCGTCGGGCGCGATGTCGAGCGTCGCGGGAAACATGCCGAGCGTCACGCGGCCAACGAGCTTGTCGTCCTTCGTCGAGTACTTCCAGATCGAGCCGTTCGGCTGCCCATGCGCAATCGAGACGTAGTAGTACGCCTTGTCCGGCGAGACGGCGAGCCCGTGAGGCCCGTCGATGTCGGTCGGCATCATCCCGGTCGGGATCTCGTGATCGACGACGGTGCCGTCCGGCCCGAAGCGGACCAGCGCGATCTTGTCAGCCGCTTCGGAAGCGACGTACACGAAGTAGGTGCGCTGCTGCGCCGCCACCGGACCAGCGAACGCGGCCACCGTCAGGAAGGCGAGCGCAACGAGTCGCTTCCGATGCATCTGTTGAGTTTATACGGATCGCGTGTTCACGATTCACTGCCTGACACCGAGGAACCGTTCACGATTCACTGCCTGACACCAGGCCGTTTACTCGGAGCGGAGCGCCACCAGCGGATCCGTGCGTGCGGCCTTTCGCGCCGGGAGCACGCATGCCACGAGCGCAACGGCTGCCAGGCTCGCAGCGACCACAACATACGTCAGCGGATCGCGGACCGACACGTCGAACACCAGACTCGTCAGCACACGACTGAGCGCGAGCGCACCCACGACACCCACGCCGACGCCGAGCGCGACGACCGCCATCCCTTCACCCACGATCAGCCGCAATACCTGTGCGCCGGGCGACCCGAGCGCCATCCGCACGCCGATTTCACGCGTCCGCTGATTCACCGAATACGCCAGCACGCTGTAGATGCCTATTGCCGCGATCAACATCGCGACGGCGGCGAAGACCACGAGCAACACGGCATTGAGCCGTGGCTGTGCCGCGCTGCTCGATACCCACTCGTCCATCGTCCTCACCGATGAGAGCGGCAGCGCCGCATCGAGATCGTGGACCTTTTGACGAACAACCGGAAGAACCGACATCGGTGACGCGGCCGTTCGCACGACGACATCCATGCGTGGCGACAGGTTGAAGCTGGGGTAATAGATCGCCGGCGATTCGAGCGTGAGCGTGCTATGCCGCACGTCACCGACCACGCCAACGACGGTGTATTGTCGCGCGAGATCGCCCTGGCGATGCAGTATGCGTCCGATTGGGTCGTCGCCTCCCCAGAAGCGGCGCGCAGTCGCCTGGCTCACGATGACCACCAATGGCGAGGTCGTCGTAGTGTCGGCATTCAGGAACTCGCGGCCGCTCACGACCGGGATGTTCATCGCCTGGAAGTATCCAGGGCTGACGATGCGCCAGTCGGTTGGCACGGCGGTGTCCGGTGGCAGCGCCGAGCGTCCCGGCGTCACGATCGGTGTCGTCGTATAGGCGCCGTTGCCAAATGGGATCCCGCTCGATGCGGCGGAGGCACGCACGCCGGGAATCGTTCGCAGCGACTCGAGCAGGCTCAGGTAGAACGGCCCGCGCTGTTCGGGCGGATACTTCGCCGCTGGCAGGCTGATCTGGAACGTCAAGAGCCGATCGGGTTGGAATCCGAGATTGACGGTCTGCAGCCGCAGAAGGCTCTGCGTCAGCAGACCGGCACCAATCAGCAGCACAGTCGCAAGGGCGAGTTCGGCGGCGGCAAGACCGTTGCGAAGACGCGGGCGCATGGCGCTCGACGCGCGCGTCGCCTGCATCAGCACCTCGCTCAAGTCGGTCTTCGCCGCGTGCCAGGCCGGCGCAATGCCAAATAGCAGCCCGGTCACGATCGTCAACGCGAGCGCAAACACCAGGACCGCGGAGTCCACGCTCACCTCGACTGGCAGCAGATTGGGCGGCATCAAGAAATTGATCGCGTCCACCGACCACAGTGCAGCCGTCGCTCCGACCGCGCCACCGATGACGGAGAGCACAAGACTCTCGATCAGAAGTTGTGTCAACACACGTGAGCGGCTCGCGCCCATCGCGGTGCGGACGGCAATTTCCTTCTGCCGTGACGCCGCGCGTGCCAACAATAGGTTCGCAACGTTCGCAGATGCGATGAGCAGCACGCACCCGACCGCGGCAAGGAGCACGACCAAAGCGGTCCGCAACTGCTGGCTCACGAATACCTGCGACAGGTCGACCAGTCGAATCCCCCACTCTTTCGTCTCTGGATACTGTCGGCCGACGTTCGCCGCGACGATGTCCATCTCGGCCTGCGCCTGCTCGAGCGTCAGGCCGGGCCGCAGACGGCCGACGGCCAGAATCACATGATTCAAACGAATCTCGCGCTCGGGATCGATCGTCAGCGGGATCCACATGTCGCCGTTGCTGAGCGGCGAGAGCGCGGCGGGCGCAATGCCGACGACGGTCGTGTCGACGCCGTTCAGCGTCAGCCTGCGGCCAACGATCGACGGATCGCCGCCGAAGCGCCGCTTCCACAGTCCCTCGCCGATCATCACGACCTTTTCGGCGCCGGGAAGATCCTCACCTTCGTTGAAGGAGCGTCCGAGGACCGGCCTGATGCCAAGCAGCGGAAACAGCGACGGTGTAACAGTGCCGCCAGCGAACTGTTCCGGCTCGCCCTGACCGGCGAGGTTGAACGTGGCGAAGCCGAACGCGGCGAGCGCCGTGAACGTGCGCGACTGCTCTTTCCACGCCAGGTAGTTCAGTACCGATGTGGCGAACGTCGGCAGATTCAATGTGTCGTTTCTTTCGGCAATCCACACGAGGCGATCCGGCTGCTCGTAAGGAAGCGGCCGCAGCATCACGGCGTTGACCACGCTGAAGATGGCGGTGTTGGCGCCAATCCCGAGCGCGACAGTGAGCACGATCGCCAGCGACATGAGCGGCGACTTCCGCAGCATGCGCGCGGTGTATCGGAGGTCGTTCAGCATCAGGATTTCTCCGGCGTCTGTAGTGTCCGGCTTTAGCCGGACCCGGAGTCATCATAGCGCCGCCTGATGTCGCGGGACGACGACAACGGAGTTGGGCGGAGGTAACGGATCGACACGGAGCAACGGTGAAACGGAGGACGAACGGAGGCGCCATGCCGGTGACGCGCGTCGCGCGGTTTGGATAGAGCGCCGTCGCAATTACAAGACCACTCGTCACGGAGGGCTTGTGAATTGCGGTGGCGCTCTATCCATCGGCCGGCCGTATGGCCGGCCCCACCGGCATGGCGTTCCCTCCGTTTGAGATCTCCGTTGCCCCGTTCCTCCGTGTCATGCCGTTTCCTCCGTAACCTCCGATTACTCACGGACGCTCGGCCCACACCGCGAGGATCGCTTGCTCGTAGATCGTCGACAGTGGTTCGAGGTCCGCGATCCGAACCTGCTCGTCGATTTTGTGGATGGAATCGTTGAGCGGTCCGAACTCCACGACCTCGCGCGCCAGTCGCGCCAGGAAGCGCCCGTCCGAAGTTCCGCCGCTTGTCGAGAGCGCGGGCTCGACGCCGGCAACCGCTCGCACAGACGCGGCCAGCGCATCCACTAGCGCGCCGCGCGGAGTGAGAAACGGCTCACCAATCAAGGTCCACTGGAGGTCGTACTGCAGGCGGAATCGGTCGAGGATCTCGCGCACGCGCGCCTGGAGATCCGGGGCTGACGATTCGGGTGAGAACCGGAAGTTGAAAGACACGTCCAGCGTGCCGGGAATGATGTTGCTGGCGCCGGTTCCAGCGCGGATGTTCGAGATCTGGAAGCTGGTGGGCTGGAAATACTCGTTGCCGCGATCCCACTCCGCCGACACAAGCGTGTGCAGCGCCCCGGTCGCGTCGTGAATCGGGTTGCGGCCTCGCTCGGGATACGCGATGTGGCACTGCTGACCGTGTACGCGGAGCCGGCCATTCAACGATCCGCGCCGCCCGTTTTTGATCGTGTCGCCGAACCGCTCGGTCGACGTCGGCTCACCAACGATGCAGGCGTCGATGGTCTCGCCGCGCTCGAGCAGCGTCGCCACGACCGCCGCGGTACCGTCGACCGCATCGCCTTCTTCGTCTGAGGTGAGGAGGATGGCGAGCGAGCCGCGATGACCGGCCACGGCGGCAAGCCGTTCCGCCGCCGTGATCATCGCCGCGACCGAGCCCTTCATGTCTGCCGCGCCGCGCCCGTACAGCATGCCGTCCCGCTCGGTCGGCGTAAACGGATCGCTCGTCCACTCCTCAACCGGTCCGGGCGGCACGACGTCGACGTGGCCGGCGAGGCAGACGAGCGGGCCTGTCGATCCATGACGCGCCCACAAATTGCCGACCGGTCCGCGATCGATGCGCTCGCAGCGAAAACCAGCCGCTGCCAGCCGCGACGCCACCAGGCTCAGGCATCCGCCATCGGCCGGCGTGATCGATCGATACGCGATGAGCTGACGGGCGAGTTGCAGCGTCTCGGCCTGGATTCCTGTCACGTGCGGAGCAGCTCGTTGATGGACGTCTTCGCCCGCGTCTGCGCGTCCACCCGTTTCACGATGACGGCGCAGGACAAGGAATACTTTCCATCAGCCGATGGGAGGCTGCCGGGAACGACGACCGATCCCGCAGGCACTCGGCCGTAGAAAATCTCGCCCGTCGCGCGGTCGTAGATCTTCGTGCTCTGGCTGATGAACACACCCATTGCGAGCACGGAATGCGCCTCGACGATCACGCCTTCGACGATCTCCGAGCGGGCGCCGATGAAACAGTGATCTTCGATGATGGTTGGATTGGCCTGAAGAGGCTCGAGCACACCGCCGATGCCCACGCCACCGGACAGATGGACGTTCTTGCCAATCTGCGCGCACGAGCCCACCGTGGCCCACGTGTCCACCATCGTTCCCTCGTCGACATACGCGCCGATGTTCACGTACGACGGCATCATGACGACGTTACGCCCGATGAAGGCGCCGGTGCGCGCGACGGCTGGTGGGACGACGCGAAATCCGCCTTGCCGGAACTCGGCATCGGACCAACCGGCGAAACGCAGCGGTACCTTGTCGAAATACTTCGTGACGCCCGCGTCGATCACGCGGTTGTCGTGCGCGCGGAAATACAGCAGCACGGCCTTTTTCAACCACTGATGCGTCACCCAGCTGCCGTCGATCTTTTCGGCCACGCGCAGGCGGCCCTGGTTGAGGCCGTCGAGAATCTCGGACAGCGCGTCTGCCAGATCCCGTGGCACCTGGTTGGGTGTGATTTCCGAGCGGCGCTCGAAGGCTTCGTCGATGAGAGATTCCAGTACGTGAGTCGTCATATCAACCTAAGTAGAACATTAGTCAACTCCCAACTCCCAATCCCCAACTACCAAAACCCAGATGCTTGGGAGTTGGAAGTTGGGAGTTGTCGCGTTTTCACGTCAGGCGCAGAAGCTGACGATACGCTTCGCTGCCTCGGCGCACTCCGACAGGCCAGGCACGAGCGCCATGCGGACGTAGCCGCGTCCCGGGTTCGCGCCGTGGGCGTCACGAGCCAGATACTGCCCCGGAAGCACGGTCACGTTCGTCGCCGCGAACAGCTCTCTCGTAAACACCTCATCGTCGCCCCCAGGCACACGCGCCCAGAGATAGAAGCCGGCGTCCGGACGTGGCGCATGCATCACCGGGCTCAGCATCGGGACCAGGCAGTCGAACTTCTCGCGATACTGACGGCGATTGTCGGCGACGTGCGCCTCGTCGTTCCAGGCGGCCATGCTGGCGTGCTGGACCGAGAGGCTCATCGCGCAGCCATGATACGTACGATAAAGAAGAAACTGCTGCAGCAGCCTGGCATCTCCCGCGACTGCTCCCGACCGGAGGCCCGGCGCATTCGACCGCTTTGACAGACTGTTGAACACCACGAGGTTGTGGAAGGTGTCGCGGCCCAGCTGTTGCGCGGCCTCGAGGGCGCCGAGCGGCGCCCGCTCGTCGTAGATCTCCGAATAGCATTCGTCGGACGCAATGACGAAGCCGTAGCGATCCGAGTGGGCGAAGAGCGCCCGCCACTCGTCGAGCGTCAACACCCGGCCCGAGGGGTTGGCGGGTGAACACACATACAGCAACTGCGTACGTGCCCACTGCCGATCGCTGAGCGAGTCCAGATCGAGCGCGAAGTTGTTGGCCTCTGTCTGATTGAGAAACAGTGGCTCGGCGCCCGCCAGCAGGGCCGCCCCCTCATAGATCTGGTAGAAGGGATTCGGGCTGACCACGGCCGGCGTTGAGCGCGAGGGATCGATCACGGCCTGACCGAACGCAAACAGCGCCTCGCGCGTGCCGTTGACCGGCAGCACCTGCGTACGCGGATCCAGTTGTTTCAGCCCGTAGCGCCGGGTGAACCATCCGGCGATTGCGTCTCGGAACCCATCAAGGCCAGCGGTGGCGGGATAGACGGAGAGCCCATCCAGATGTCCGCAGAGAGCGCCACCGATGAGATCCGGTGTGCGATGCTGCGGTTCGCCGATCGATAGACGAATTGGCGTTGCGGCCGGCGTCAGACCGGCCAGCAACGCACGCAGTCTCTCAAAGGGATAAGACTGAAGCTGCGACAGGCGTGCATTCACGTGGGTGCCGCTGATCGTAGCCGAGTTCAGCGCACCGCTGAAACGTAAGGGCTACGAGCTGCGCAACCAGAAAATTGAAATCACCCCGATGCAGGCGCCAAGGATCAGCCACGAAGATGAATCCATGGCGGAAAGGTGGTACTGCACCGTCAACCATAGGTCCCGGAGCGCCGTCATCAGCGATGCGCCGTTGTACTCGACAAGCGCCTGGGCGATAACCACAGTCTTGCTCCTTCGTTCCTTACCGCGTTCGAGCCCACGTTCGGGCGTCTTTACGGCGCTGCGCCGCGACGTTCCATCGAATCCTCCCTGCGCAAACGATGTGCCGGTTGAAGTCGTGAATTTGACGCGTTCAAACGCTCGTCAGCGTAGGGGGAACCCCAAAGAGTCTGGAAAGACACAGACAAGATTCCACCGCCCCCATCAAAACGGTCACCCGGCACACGATGAGGCGCGCAGTCGACACGGATCCGCAACGCGAATAACTGGCGGGGCTGCGCGCGGCGCCGCACCACACGCCTCTACGGCGTGATCGGCAAGTAGGAGACGACCTTCCATTCGATGCCCTGCCTGGCCCACACCGTCCAGAGCACCGCCGCCTCCTCACCGGCTCGCCTGAGCCGCAGGCTGACCGCATAAAACTTGCCGTACGTCCGCGTTCCCTCGCGATCGAAGTTCGGTGGTTCGCCGGGCTTCAACTGCGCGCAGTCGAGAGCAGTTGCCACCGAGTCGGGGACGGCGACAATCGAATACGTTGCCGCGTCATCGTGCCTCACCGGCTTCAGGTCGGGATGGTGCGGTTCAGCAGCAACGAGGATCTCCTCCAGAGGCGCCCCCGTCGCCGCCCAGTCTCCGAGGAGCTTCAGCTGTTCCTGGATCAGCTGACCAGCTTCGGCCTGCGAGCTCGCTCGAGGCGCGCTCTCGGGCCGGTATACGTTGTAGCAGCTGAGACTCGCCGGTGCGAGGTAACGGAATGCGGCAGCAGAATCCTTCCGGACGAACCACGCTTGCAGAAAATCTCTGGCGGCTCGCTCCATTCCGGGGTCACCGTCGATCGTCGGCGTCGCAGGCTCAGCGGACTGCGATATCGGGGGTGGCGCGCTCGGCAGAGCGCCGGGCGTGAACTCCGGTTCCACGTCGTATGCCACCAACATCCATGCGCCGTTTTCCTTAGCCCATACCGTCGCGACGGCTTCGCCGGTGAGGTTTCCAGTCTTCACCTGAAACACCGCGCCGACGTAGTTCCCAAACCTGGTGGACTGCGCCTTTTTCGCATCCGCCTGCTCCGGGTGCAGCCTGTTCTCGCAATCGAGCGCTTCGGCCAAGTCTTCGCGAACGTCGTACATCACGAACGCGTCACGGTGCGTCTGCGGCATCTCCTTGCTCCTGGACCCGGCGAGCGAGACTCCGCGGAGCGCCGCAGCAAGACTGCCAATCCTGCCGATTCGCTGATTGACCGATTCCATGGCCCTGATCATCTGGAAGCGGGCCACGCCGCGATCCACTGGAACGCCGCGGTCCACTTCAAGGCATGCAAAGGCGCGCGGCCCAATATACCCAGCGGCGACGCGCGGAGCTTGCTCAACGAGCCACGCACTCAGGAAGTCGAAAATGGCGTCCTCGGCGTTCGTTCCTTTCCCGAGACGGGGCTCGCTCGACAGGACGTTTTCGCCAGCCTCGCCCAAAGGAACGTCAGCCAGTGGAAGGCCCATGAATCCACGCCACCAGTTCACCAAGCCGCTCCAGCGTCCGTTGTGCCGCTCGTCGTTGTTGCCAGCACGCACGTCGGAGTTCGATGACGTGAGGTGCCCATTGATCAGCATGATCGGGAAGGCACTCGATCGATAGTCCACGTCGATGTCGCCGTGCGTGCCGTCGCGCGCGAGCGAGAACTGAATCGACGGTGTACCGCCGGATCCGCGGAAGCAGATCGGATACCCCTGGTGATAGACCGTGTTGTCCACCTGCCGGCTGAATTCGCGTGACTGCTCGAGTATCCGTTGCGTCTCGGGGCGCAATTGCACATATAGGCGGAATTGCCGGTCGCCGCCCTGGCCCGGGATGTGGCCGGCCACCGCGTCGACCTTCGCGATCAGATCGAGGGCCGTGAGGTTCATCGACCGCCCGGCATCGTCGGTCAGCAGGGTGAGCGACAGCGCATGCGTCACCGCATTGAGCGTTGTTTTCGTGGACAGGGCGAGCCCGTCGTACACCTCCGCGGGCACGGCCGACCTCCCGGTCGCCGTGTCGTACCGAGCGACCCAGTCGTCCACGAGTCGCCGCTGCGCCGCGGTGAGCGTGGCGTAGCTGCCCCCGACGTCGACCTGCGTCACCGGTGCGGTGGGAGGAGACCCCGTCCACCACTGGTACACCAGGGCCACGGCCACAAGTAGCGCGACCCCACTCAGAATGATTCTCTTTTTCGACCGGCGCGGCATGCGCGGCAATTCTACCTGTCGCCGTATACTCGCGGCTGTTGGTCCGGCTGACGCCGGACACTACGTACGTCTTAAATCGTTCAACTGGAAACTCTCATGGCACGCTTCCCTTCGACTCGCGTCGTCGCCGTCATGGTCGTCAGCCTGGTCGCCGCCGGCCACGCACAACAGCAGATCGGCGTTCCGGTGCCGCCACTCGGTGACGGACCGTTCGTGTTCGATACCGCCGAACAGGGAAAGATACGCGTCAGCGTGCTCGCGAAGGGTCTGTCCCACCCGTGGAGCATCGCGTTCCTCCCCGATGGAGCGATGCTGATCGCGGAACGGCCTGGCCGCCTTCGCGTGATGCGGAATGGCGTACTCGATCCCACACCCATCGCTGGTGTGCCACGCGTGCGCACGGATGGCAATGGCGGGCTGATGGATGTCGCACTCCATCCCCGATTCGCCGAGAACCGGCTCGTCTACCTCACCTACACGAAGCCCGTCGACGGTGGCAAGGGCACTCCGTCGCTCGCGCGAGGCCGGCTCGAGGGCAACGCGCTCGTGGACGTGCGCGACCTCCTCGTGCCCGATGCGTATGAGGGAAATGGCGGGCTGAACGGTCGCGTCGCCTTCGGCCGCGACGGCATGGTGTACTTCTCGACCGGCGGCAACATCGGCAAGGTCGCGCAGGACCCTGCCAGTCTGCGCGGCAAGATCCTGCGACTCCGCGACGATGGCTCGGTCCCCCCCGACAACCCCTTCGTCGGCCGCGCCGGCTATCGACCCGAGATCTACACACTCGGACATCGCAACACGCTGGCGCTGATCGTTCACCCAGAGACGGGACAACTGTGGAACAACGAAAACGGCCCCAATGGCGGCGACGAAATCAACATCATTCTGCCCGGGCGCAATTACGGGTGGCCCATCGTCAGC
>Ga0207675_100004448_pt1 | contig 13543 bp, 10 predicted proteins | sample KBSSwiS42_FD_184305 | JGI IMG/M metagenome (GOLD analysis project Ga0207675, IMG submission 184305) | Switchgrass rhizosphere microbial communities from Kellogg Biological Station, Michigan, USA - KBS Switchgrass S4-2 (SPAdes) (version 2) | ecosystem: Host-associated > Plants > Roots >... | reverse complement strand
ACAAGGACCGGAGCAGGTTGTCGTTGACCGTAATTGGGCGAAACCCACCCTTCGACCGGCATCAGGGAGCCTTCGGCCGTGCGCAGTTCCAGCGGCGCATCGGCGAAGGCGCGCACAAGCAGCCCGCGGCCGCGCGGGCTCTGCGCGCCCTCCCGCAGACGCACCACGAGTGTTGCACCTTGCCCCGGCAGCGACTCGTCCACGAGCTGGCCCTGATGTTGAACGACCACGACCGAATACGCCATGCCGAGCCCTTGGCCGTCCATCAACTCCAGGAGCTCGGGGGGCGCGACCGAGCCCCGTAGCCCCCGTTCGAGCTCGGGCGGCAGCGCCGGGCCGTTGTCTCGAAACTGGACCTCGATCGCTCCCTCCAGGCGGCGCGAGCGAATCGTGATCTGCAGCTGACTCGCGCTGGCGCCGGCTACGGCACGTGCCGCTGCCGTACGCGCGCCGATCCTCGCGCCGAGGGCGGGCTTCGGCGCCCGCTCGACGGCAGCCATCAAGAGGTCGAAGAACGCCTGCTTCAGCGCCGTGATGTCGCACGTCAGCGGAGACAGGTTGCGGTCCAGCTCCAACGTTACGTCTGCCACGCCGGACCACACCTGGCGCGAGACCGCGACCGTGTTCTCGAGCGCCCGATTGATGTCCGCGAGCCCCCAGCTCGACTCGGGCAAGCCAGCAAATTCCTTCAGCTCGCGCACCGTGCGGGCCATGCGCATGATGCCCTTCTGTGCCTCGTCGAGCGCCTTGGGTGCCTCGCCGAGCAAATAGCCGACGCGCTTCTGCTGCCAGAAATCCAGAAATTCTTCGGCAAAGCCGGGGTCCGCGGCGGGGTGTGACACCAGGTAGGCGCGCGTCCGCTCCAGCAGCTGGCTGCTGCCGGCGACTGCCTTCTGCAAGAACACGAGATTGTCCGCAGTAAACTGCGCGGGCGTGTTCAGATCATGCGCCAGGCCCGCGGCGAGTCGGCCAATGGTGGCGAGCTTGCGCACTTCGAGCAAGCGCACGCGCGCCGAGATGCTGGCTTCCACCGCGCTCTTCAGGTCCAGCTGAGCCTGCACGCGCGCCAGCAGCTCTTCCGGCTCCGCAGGCTTGATGACGTAGTCGTTGGCGCCCTGGCGCAAGCTCAGGACCTTGGTCTGCACGTCATCGCGCACGGTGAGCATCAGCACCGGCAGCTCCAGCCGCGTCCAGCTCGCACGCAGCAGGCGGACCACCTGCAGCCCGTTGAGCCCGGGCATTTCGTAGTCGCAGAGCACCAGGTCGAAGCGCGAGCGCTTGCACTCGCTCAGCGCCGTGGCGCCGTCCTCGACGCAGACGATTTCCGTTTCGCACAGCGATTCCAAAGACCGGCGAATGCGCTCGGTCTCGATGGGCGAGTCGTCTGCAATCAGAATTCTGCGGATCCCCATCGCCGTCTACCCCTCTGGATCGCCAACGGACACCCATCCTCTCACTTAAGCGTCCTGCCAGCACCCCTCGGGACCAACGCTCCCATGCAGCACACTGGCACTAGCCCCGAGCGGGTCAATCCAGTGGCCCGCCAGGATTCTGCCAGTCATACTGGCTAGGGTGAGCCAGGCTGTGGGGTGGAGGGGCGGGAGCTGATGCCAGCGGGGCGCAAGCAGCTCCGGGCGCTGCTGGTCGAGGACTCACCCAACGACGCGGAGCTCGTACTCTTGGAGCTTCGCCGCGGCGGCTACGTCGTCAGCTCGGAACGAGTGCAGACGGGGCCGGAGCTGGATCGAGCCCTCGAGGGCAACTGGCAGGTCGTGCTCTCTGACTACTCCATGCCGGGCTACTCCGGGCTGGAGGCGCTGAGCCTGGTGCGCCGCAAGGGCGTAGACATCCCGTTCATCATCGTCTCGGGCACGGTCGGGGAAGATGCCGCAGTGGGCGCCATGCGCGCCGGCGCGCATGACTACGTCTTGAAGCAAAGCCTGGTGCGGCTCTGCCCGGCCATCGACCGCGCGCTGCGCGAGGCAGAGCTGCGCGCCTCGCAGAAGAAGATGCAAGAGCAGCTCTTGATCTCCGATCGCATGGCGTCCGTCGGCACCTTGGCCGCGGGCGTCGCCCACGAGATCAACAATCCGCTCGCCGCCATCGTGGCCAACCTGGAGCTCATGGCGCGCGATCTGTCGAGCATCGCGAACCGTCTGAACCTGACCGACCGCCTGCACGACGTCTTCGACGAGCTCTCGGATGCGCGCGAGAGCGCCGACCGCCTGCGCCACATCGTGCGCGACCTGAAAATCTTCTCGCGGGCCACGGATGAGGAGCACCGCGGCGCGGTAGATGTCGAGCGCGTGCTCGACTCCTCGCTGCGCATGGCCTGGAACGAGATCCGCCATCGCGCCCGGCTGGTCAAGGAATACTCGGCGGTGCCGGCCGTGGAGGCCAACGACGCGCGCCTCGGCCAGGTATTTTTGAACCTGATCGTGAACGCCGCACAGGCCATTCGCGAAGGGGACGCCGAGCACAATCTGATTCGCGTCAGTACGCGTCTGGATGGCCAGGGCCAGATTGTGACGGAGATCCACGACAGCGGCTCGGGCATTGCACCCGAAAACCTGTCGCGCATCTTCGATGCCTTCTTTACGACCAAGCCGGTCGGTGTGGGCACGGGCCTCGGGCTCTCCATCTGCCACCGCATCGTGAACGGCCTGGGCGGCACGCTGGAAGTCGAGAGTGAAGTCGGCAAGGGCTCGGTCTTCCGCGTGGTCCTGCCGCCGGCCAAGAGCGGCGCGCCTGCGCCGAAGCGGCCGAGCTTGCCGCCGCTGGTCAAGTCGCGCCGCGGGCGCGTGCTCGTGGTGGACGATGAGCCGATGATCGCCACGGCGATCGGCCGCACCCTGGCCTTCGATCACGAGGTGGTGGTGAGCGGCGACGCCGCTGAGGCGCTGGAGCGCATCCTCTCCGGCGAGCGCTTCGACGTCCTGCTCTGCGACCTGATGATGCCGCAGATGACGGGCATGGATCTGCACGCGGCCTTGGCTGAGAACGCGCCCGATCAAGCCGAGCGCATGATCTTCCTGTCCGGCGGCGCCTTCACGGCAGCCGCTCGCGCCTTCCTCGACGAAGTACCCAACCAGCGCCTCGAAAAGCCCTTCGACACGCGGCAGCTCTCGGCTCTGGTCAACGACCGGATGCGCTGAGCTGTTTCTACCGAGCGCGCGCAACGGCGCCCTCGGCAGAGCCAGGACAGACGGTTCTACTCAGGTCGTGGGCACCGCCGACCTGTGGAAATGGACGATTTGCCAGGCAGCTCCGCGCTTCTCGAGCACGAAGCTCACACGCCCATCGGCGTAGTAGACGTTTCCGTCCTTCGTACCGCTGACGCGATCCATGCCCGTGACGATGACCACGTTGTCCGAGACCACCCGCACCGAGTGATCGAGAAGCTTTGCGCCCCGCGGTTTGTCTTTTTGCAAGGCGGCCTCGAAGTAGCTGCGAATCTGCTGCGGCGCAGAGACCAGAGTCTTGCTGCCGGTGCCGAAGAACAATGCATCCGGCGCATACAGACTGACGATGGTGTCGACATTCGATTCGTCAAAGGCCTTCGCCCAGCGCTCGACGACCTGCATGGCGTCGTCCGCCGGGCTGGCGGTCCCGCTGCGGCATGCGGACAGGAGCAAGACGCACGCAAGCCACAGGCACGACGCTCGAACTTTGCGATTTTTCATTCGGTATTCCTCGAGGCCCATGACCTACGGCAGCGGCAGCAGGTGCAGGCGGTGGCAGACGCCATCCGAGAGCCGCCGCACGCTCGTCTGCTTACCTCGTTCAGTCGACCCCGAGCAAGACGCTGGACGCCTTGATCACGGCGTACGCTTTCATTCCCTCCTTCAGGCCCAGTGCCTCGATGGCTGAATTGGTGACGACGGGGTCAACCCTGATCCGGCGTGAGCCGAGAGTTACAGGCTCGTGGCGCTGCGTCAGTCCCGCAGATAGTGGCAGGTGTACCCGCCCGGCCTGAGCGCGCTGGCCCGGACTCAGCTGACCGGAGATTCCGAGCACGAGCACGAGTGCCGAAACTGCCATTGGACACCCTCTAAGCGGATTCCGCCGCGACGTAGGCGTGAAGCTCCGCTGCGAGGTGATCGAACATCAAGCGTACACGCCGGACCGACTTCAGGTCCTTGTGCATGACGACCCACATGCCGAGCTCGAGCTGAACGGCGCTGGGCAGGATGGGTACGAGCCGGTCGCGCTTGGCTAGCGCGTTTTGGCACATGCCGATGCCGAAGCCCGCGCGCAGCGCCGCGTACTGACCGATGTCGCTGTCGCAGCGAAAGCTGAACAGCTCGCGGCCGAGGGCAAAGCTCGGCAGGGTCAGGCCCCGAACCGACGGCGCCTTGTCGAAGCCGATGAGCGGGTGCTCGCGCAGCTCGTCGAGCGTGCTCGGTGCGCCCTGGCTCTTCACGTAGCGCGGATGCGCGTGCAGCCCGAGGTGCAACGTGCCGATCTTGCGTGACACGAGCGCGCTCTGCGTGGGCTTGACCATGCGCACCGCGATGTCGGCCTCGCGCCGCAGCATGTCCTCCGAGCGATTCGAGAGCACGAGCTCGACGGCGATCCGCGGATGCTTCGCGCGAAACGCCGCGAGCTGCGCGGGCAGGACCTCTGAGCCGATCATTTCGCTGGCCGTGACCCGCACCGCCCCGCGCTCTTCCGCGGCTTCACCGGACGCCACCCGCTGCAAGGCATCGGCCGCGCTGGCCATTGTCTCGGCGTGGGGCACCAGCGCAAGCGCCGAAGGTGTCGCGATCAAGCCCGCCTGCGAGCGCGTGAACAGGGCGACGCCCAACGCATGCTCCAGCGCGTCGATGTGCCGCCCGATCGTTGGCTGAGTGAGCGCGAGCGAACGGGCAGCGCCGGACAGGCTTCCTGCGCGAGAAACCGCGAGAAACGAGCGGTAGAGCTCCCAACCCGGTTGAGCCGTAGCCATACAAATATGTATATCAGGTGTCCGAGTTCCGTGGATTTCATTTGAGGGGGCGCCGGGCCATATTCAGTCTCGCCACGCGGATCGAGCGCGGCGCATACGGAGAGGAAAGCCATGACCCAGAGCGCACTGATCGTCGGAATCACTGGAGGTATCGGCGGCGAGGCCGCGCGCGCGCTGATCGCGAACGGCTGGAAGGTTCGAGCTCTCCACCGCAACCCATCCGAGGCCGCACGGCGCATGGCCGAGCTGGGTGCGATCGAATGGCGGAAGGGCGATGCGCTGAGCTCGAGCGACGTCGTCGCCGCTGCGACCGGTGTCGATGTCGTCTTGCACGCCGCCAACCCGCCCGGGTACCGCAACTGGAAGGGCCTCGCGCTGCCGATGCTCGACAGCTCGATCGCGGCTGCTCGCGCGGCCGGTGCTCACCTCGTGCTTCCGGGCACGGTGTACAACTTCGGGCCCGACGCCTTTCCACGGCTCACGGAGTCAGCGCCGCAGCGCCCGCTCACGCGCAAGGGCGCCATTCGCGTGGCGATGGAGCAGCGCCTCGAGGACGCCTCGCGCTCCGGCGTGAAAGTGTTGATCGTGCGCGCGGGCGACTTCTTCGGCCCGCACGCGAGTGGCAACAGTTGGTTCGCCCAGGGGCTGGTCAAGCCGGGCCGCCCGTTTCGCGCCGTGACGTATCCGGGTCGGCACGACGCCGGCCACGCCTGGGCGTATCTGCCGGATCTCGCCGAGACCATGGTGCGCCTGCTCGATCGCCGAGCGGAGCTCCAGCCCTTCGAAGTGTTTCACTTCGCTGGCCACGCGTTCGAGCGCGGCGTCGCGCTCGCCGACGCGATCCGGCGCGCCGCCGGCATGCCGGACGCGCCGGTCCGCCGCTTTCCGTGGCTCGCAATCTATGCGCTCGCGCCCTTCAGCGAGACGTTCCGCGAGATGATCGAGATGCGCTACCTGTGGACCGAGACGGTGCTGCTCGACAACCAGAAGCTCGTCGCGTTCCTCGGCAGCGAGCCGCACACGCCGCTCGACGTCGCGCTGCGCGACACGCTGAGCGGCCTCGACATCGCCCTGAGCGAGCAGGCGCCGTCAGCGGTCGGTCGTGCAGCTTTCCGACGCTGAGCTCGACTCACACTGCTACCTTCTCAATACCGACACAGTCCCGGCGCCATCCTGCCCCGCCCGCGCCACCGCTTTTCGGGCCGCATTGATCTGCGGGCTCGTTCCTCGTTCGCTCGTTCCTTGGTCATGACGTGGTGCGTTCAGTCACGGGGATTCCAGGGCCGCCGCTCCTCGAGGTCGAGGATAGCCGCAGGAAGAAAGTGTCGCGGCTGCTAGCCGGACCCATGGTCCATATTTGTAACGGCTGCGTGGAGATGTGCAACCGACTCATCTTTTGCCACACTCGTGGCTTCGAATAGAGCCAGGAGAGCCTTACATGCCCGCCCGTGACCTTATCGTGATCGGTACCTCCGCCGGAGGAGTCGAAGCGCTTCAGACGATCGCCCGTGGGCTCCCTGGGGACCTGGCAGCCGCGGTCCTGATCGTGATGCACACGAGCCCCCAAGGCCCGTATCTGCTGCCTGAGATTCTGAGCAAGGTCAGTTCGCTCGAGGTCGCGAAAACGGTAGATGGTGCAGCGATCGAGCACGGAAAAATCTACGTCGCTCCTCCCGATCACCATCTCCTCGTGAAGGAGAACTGCGTCCGTTTGTCGAGAGGCCCTAAAGAGAATCGCTCGCGCCCGGCAATTGACCCACTTTTTCGGACCGCAGCCAGAGCCTACGGCCCTCGTGTGGTGGGCGTCATTCTCACTGGAATGCTGGACGATGGCACGGCAGGACTATCTGCCGTGAAGGAGCGCGGAGGAACTACCGTCGTCCAGGATCCCAACGACGCTCTCTATTCCTCGATGCCCACTAGCGCATTGCGCTACGTGGGTGGGGACTTCGTCCTACCCGTCTCCGAAATCGGGCCTCTTCTCACGCGCCTGGTGGGGGAGCCGATGAAGCCGCGGGAGAGCCTGTCCGTGTCTCGTCTCATCGAGATCGAATCCAGGTTTGTAGAAATGGAGACGATGAGCATGAAAGACATGGACGCCATCGGCTCTCACGCGGGCTTTTCGTGTCCCGAGTGCCACGGCCCCATCTGGAAGATCAAGGACGGAACGTTGCAGCGATATCGGTGCCACGTGGGTCATGCCTATACCGCCCAATCCATGGCTGCGGGCCAGATTGAGGCTCAAGAAGTCCATCTCTGGCAGGCCCTTCGCTTGATGAAAGAGCGGGTGTCCTTGATCCTGGAGATGCAATCCCAGATGCGAAATGACAGGCGGCAGGATGCGGACCCATACGAGCCGGAAGTCAGACAGCTCGAGAAGAACATCGCGCTGATCCAGGGGATGGTTCAGCAAGGGGATCCGTGACGGACCCCTGCTCGTCGCGGAACTGACGTGCGAGACGCGCGTCTGCCACATGGGAAGCATGAGGCTATGGCGAAGTGGCCTGCGAGACGGGTGGAACCGCCTGTTCGCGCCAGGATGTGAGGGGTGCGCCCGTGGTACGGATGGTGCAGTGAGGTAGCGCTGCAGTCAGCCGGGCGGCTTGCTCTCGCGTCGGCCGCGTCAGACGCGCCCACGCACTGGCTGTCTCTTCCCTAGAACTGGAGACCGAACGCAATGATTACGATGCTTCTGATTGTGCTGCTCGTGCTGGCCCTCGGCGGAGGTACCTGGGGTCACTCGCGCTATGGCGCCGCCGGTTGGTCGCCGGCAGGCATCATCGCGCTGGTTCTCGTGCTCTTGTGGTTGACCGGCAGACTACACGCCTGAGTTGTGGGCCGTGGCGCGTGCCGGCCACGGTCCTCTCAGTGCCCCTGTCAGTGTGCCCCTGTCAGTGTCGTAGTCCGGGCGCCTCTTGCCCCGTCTGCGCGACGTACTCGTCGTAACCGCCGCCATACGTGCGCGGCCCTTCCGGCGTGAGCTCGAGTACGCGATTGGACAGCGCGCTCAAGAACCTGCGGTCGTGGGACACGAACAAGAGCGTGCCCTCGTACTCGCGCAGGTGGCGCACGAGCATGGTCTTGGTGTCCATGTCCAGGTGGTTGGTCGGCTCGTCCAGCACCAGGAAGTTGGGCGGGTCGAGCAGCATGATCGCCAGCACCACGCGCGCCTTCTCGCCGCCGGACAGGTACGCGCAGCGCTTGTCCGAGTCCGCACCGGAGAAGCCGAACGCTCCGAGCAGCGTGCGCAGCACCCCCAGTGTCACGAGCGGGAAGCTCTCTTCCAGCATGCCGATCACGGTCAGCTCCGGCTTCAGGATCTCCATCGCGTGCTGGGCAAAGTAGCCGAGCTTGACCCCCGCGCCGAGCTTCACCCGGCCACGATCGGGCGCTGTCGCGCCCGCCACCAGCTTGAGCAGCGTGCTCTTGCCGGCGCCGTTGATGCCCATCACGCTCCAGCGCTCTTGCCGACGCACCAGGAGGGAGAAGTCCTGGTAGATGGCGCGCGAGCCGTAGCCCTTGCTGACACCCTCGAGCGCCGCCACGTCGTCGCCCGAGCGCGGCGGCGTGCGAAACTCGAACTCCACCAGCTTGCGCTGCCGCGGCGGCTCGATCTTCTCGATCTTGTCCAGCTTCTTCACGCGCGACTGCACCTGAGCCGCGTGGCTGGCGCGCGCCTTGAAGCGGTCGATGAAGGCTTGTTCCTTGGCGAGCATGGCTTGCTGGCGGTTAAACTGCGCCTCGCGCTGGGCGAGCCGCAGCCGAAACTGCTCCTCGTAGAACTGAAAATTGCCGGCGTAGCTGACCAGATCCCCCTCGTCGATATCGACGATGCGAGTGACGACCCGGTTGAGAAACGCCTGGTCGTGTGAGGTGATGATCAGCCCGCCGTCGTAGCTCGCGAGAAAGCTCTCGAGCCAGATGATGGACTCGATGTCCAGGTGGTTCGTTGGCTCGTCGAGCAAGAGCGCGTCGGGCTTCATCAGCAGGATTCGCGCCAGCGCCACGCGCATCTTCCAGCCGCCGGAGAGCTTGCCCACGTCGCCTTCGATCATCTCGGGGGCAAAGCCGAGCCCGGCCAGCACTTCATTGGCGCGCGCGCTCAGCGCATAGCCGCCGAGCGCGTCAAAACGCGCCTGCACCTCGCCGAAGCGCTCGATCACCTCGTCGAGGCGGTCGCCTTGCTCCGGATCGGCCATGGCGGCTTCCAGGCTCGCCAGCTCCTCACCGACCTTCGCCACCTCGCCGGCACCAGCGATCGTGGCGGCGAGCACGCTCTGCCCGCTCATCTCGCCGACGTTCTGATCGAAGTAGCCGATGCTGACGCCGCGATCGACGTTCACCTGACCGGCGTCAGGCTGCTCTTGACCCACGAGCAGACGGAAAACGGTGGACTTGCCGGCGCCGTTCGGACCCACCAGACCGACGCGCTCGCCGCGGAACACGGCGAGGCTGGCGTCGATGAACAGGATCTGGCTGCCGTGGCGCTTGGAGATGGAATCGAGCGAGAGCACGCGTTCTTTGGGGGGTGCTCAGCGCACGATCAGGAGGGACTCGTCCCACAGGCTGGGCGCTTCATAGCCGAGCAGGTTCACCGTGGTGGCGGCCAGCGCAGACAACCCGAATTTCTTGTCGCTGCGCAGCCCGAGCGCGCCGTTGGTCTGGTTGTCGTACAGGATGCACGGCACGGGGTTGAGCGTATGGCTGGTCTTGGGCTTGAAACCGCCGTGGCCGTCGGAGACGGGCTGCCCCTTCTTGTCGATTTCGAACATCTCGTCCGCGTTACCGTGATCGGCCGTGACGATCGCGACGCCTTTCATCGCGTCCACGACCGGCAGCAGCCGCTTGAGCGCGAGATCGAGGGCTTCGATCGCCATCACTGCCGACTGAAAGCAGCCCGTATGCCCCACCATGTCGCCATTGGCGTAGTTGACGCGCAGCGTGCGATGCCGGCCGGTCTGTAGCTGCTTGATCAGCTCGTCCGTGATCTCGGCTGCCTTCATCCAGGGCCGTTGCTCGAACGGCACGAGGTCCGAGGGGATCTCTTGATACAGCTCGAGCTTGTCGTCGAACTTGCCGCTGCGATTGCCATTCCAGAAGTAGGTCACGTGCCCATACTTCTGCGTCTCCGAGATCGCGTACTGGCTGATGCCCGTCCCCGCCAGCTGCTCTCCGAGCGTGCCCTTGATGTGCGGCGGCGGCACCAGGAAACGCTTGGGCAGCTTCAGGTCGCCGTCGTACTCGAGCATGCCCGCATAGCAGACCTTCGGCACCACGCCGCGATCGAAGCCGGCAAACTCCGGCCCGCTGCAGAAGGCCTGCGTGATCTCGATCGCGCGGTCGCCGCGGAAGTTGAAGAACACGACGGAGTCGTGATCCACGATCGGCCCGACGGGGCGGCTCCCTCCGCCAGCAACACGGCTCACGATGACGAAGGGGTCGAGGTTCTGGTCACTGGCCTTGGTGCGCTCGCGCAGCCGCGTGATGGCCTCCGTGGCGGAGCTGAACTGCTCCCCTTCGCCGCGCACGTGCGTCTTCCAGCCCAGGGCTACCATGGGCCACTCAGCCTGGTAGCGGTCCATGGTGATACGCATGCGCCCGCCACCGCTGGCGATGGCCGCGTCGAAATTGCTGCCGTTGATCTCCTTCAGGAACTGCTCGAACGGCCCCACGTACTCGAGCGCCGAGGTCTCCGGTACGTCACGCCCGTCGAGCAGCGCGTGGATGCGGACCGTGCGCACTCCCTCCGCCTTGGCCTGCACGATCAGCGCTTTGAGGTGATCGATGTGCGAGTGCACGTTACCGTCGGAGAACAGCCCCAGAAAGTGCAGCGTGGAGTCGTGCTCCTTGACGTTGCGGATGATTTCCTTCCAGGCGTCGCGCTGGAACAGCTCACCGCTCCTGAGCGCGTCCGAAACCAGCGCAGCGCCCTGCGTGTACACCTGCCCCGAGCCGATGGCGTTGTGCCCGACCTCGGAGTTGCCCATATCGGCGTCCGAGGGCATGCCGACCGCGGTGCCGTGCGCCTTGAGCTGGACGTTCGGGTACTCGGCAAACAGGCGGTCGAAGGTGGGCTTGCGCGCAGCTGCCACGGCGTTGCCTGCCTGGCGCTCGGTGATGCCGACCCCGTCCAGCACGATGGTGAGGATGGGCCCCTCGATGGCCTTGAACTTGGCGCTCTTCTGCAACATGGGCTCTCCGGATGTCCTTCTCGCGGCGTTCCGCGCCCCCGTCCATATCGAAAGCCTGGGCCCCGTCCTAGGGCAATCGCGACGAGATCGGACCGCAACGGCGCAGAAACACGGCTGCCGGGAAAAAAGCTGGGCGTGACTGCCGACGTCCGGCCCCGGGCTCAGAACTCGAGCCCGCCGCCTACATACAGTCCCAGCTCGTGCACGAGCAGCGGGCCGCGCCGCGTCGCGAGCTCGTCGGGCGAGTCGGGATCAACGGCGAGGTTGTACAGGCGCCCACGCGAGAACGCGTAGCGCAGCGCCAGCGTGCTGCTGAAGCTGAGCGCGTCCGCGCGCTCCCCTTCGCCCAGCCGATGCCGACTCGAGTGTTCCCAGCCGAGCGAGCCACCATAAAAGTCGCCGGAGCCCGAGAGCGGCCGCGTTGCGGGGCGGTCCGGCGAGCGATCGCTGAACAGCCCCGCGCCGATGGCCATGCTCTCGCTCACGCGGTGATGCACGCCGAGCCGCACGTTGAGCACGGGCTGCCGTTGCACGTCCGCGCTCGCGGTATCGATGCCGGGCTGCACGTCGGCCTCCAGCGAAACCCAGTCGCCGTCGCCGACGAGCCGTGCCACGCCGACGCCGAGGCGCCCCGCGCGCAGGATGTCAAAGCGGGCGCCCTGCTGCGAGGGCTCGACAATTTCGCCCTGAATCATGCCCTCCGCCCCGTCCTGCTCCGCGCTGGCGCGGCCTGCGGCGCCGCTGATGTGGAGCAGTTGATACAACTGCACGCGCGCGCTGCGCACGGTGAGCGCGAGCCGCCAGGCGGGAGCGACTTCGATTTGAAACCCCGCTCCCGCCTCCAGCCCGAGCCGCGAGGCCGTAGCGAGCAGGGTCGAAGCCGAAAATCGCTGCTGCAGCGGCGCAGCCTCGGCGCCTTGCACGGCCACGACCGAGAGCGACTGGATCTCGTCCTGATACGTGCCCACCAGGCTGAAGCCGAGGCGCACTCTCGGGGCGAGCTGCAGGCCGAGCCCGATCGCCGCCGTGTGCTGGACACGCACCTGATTCAGCGCGACCTGCCAGTCCGACTCGCGGCCATTGTCGTGCAGCCGAAGCGATTCCCGCAGTACCAGATTCGACGCCTGCGGCACAAAGTAGCCGAGCCCCAGGCTCAGCCCGGGGAGCATCCGGCGCACATAGGCGATCTGGGCCGGCACGGCGACGAACTCCACCACGGAGGCGGCGTCTGCCTGCCCGGTGGTGCTGGCGATAAAACGCGGCGCGGAATACGCGCGCAGCGTGTAGCAGGTACCGCTGACGTCGATCTCATCCTGTCCGACCGAGCCGAGCCCCGCCGGGTTGTACCAGGTGGCGCTCGAGTCCGAGACCGTGGCGCTCACGGCGCCGCCGCTCATCGCGGCCTGATTGCCCACGAAGATCTCGTCATCATTACCTGCACGGGCGGGCAGCGAGGCAGTCGCGTACCAGCCGAGCATCAGGTAGCCGCCGATCCGGAGCGGCAAGAATCGACACCCGACTGGGATCGGCAACGGCATGCGGCGCAGAGCTGACCCATACGCTGGGCGTTTTTTCGCCGGAAGCAAATCCCGCGCGCGGGCTTCAGAAATCTACGGATCAACCGCGCGCTCTCGAGCATACTCCTGTCATGACTCCGGACGAGCCGAGCAGCGACTTTCGCACGGAACACGACAGCCTGGGCGAAGTGCGGGTTCCGAAGCGGCGCTACTGGGGGCCCCAGACCGAGCGCTCGCGGCTGAACTTCCCCATCGGGCGTGAGCCGATGCCCCACGAGGTGATCTACGCCCTGGCGATGGTGAAGAAGGCCTGCGCCCAGGCCAATCTCGCCTGCGGCGTGCTGCCCGCAGACAAGGTCCACGCCATCGAACAGGTGTGTGACGAGATCTTGGCAGGGGAGCTCGACTCGGAGTTTCCGCTGCCCGTCTGGCAAACCGGGTCGGGTACCCACACCAACATGAACCTGAACGAGGTCATCTCCAACCGCGCCCACGTGCTCGCCGGGGGTAACCTCACGGCTGAGACCCGCACGCTGCACCCCAACGACGACGTGAATCGCTCCCAGTCGTCGAACGACGTCTTCCCGACCGCGATGAACGTGGCGGCGCACCAGTTGATCACGCGCCACACGCTGTGCAAGCTGCGCGTGCTGCGGGACGCGCTGGCGGAAAAGGCGGAGGAGTTCATGCCCATCGTCAAGATGGGCCGCACCCACCTGATGGACGCGACCCCGCTGCGCCTCGGGCAAGAGTTCTCGGGCTACGTCGCGCAGCTCGACCAGCGGCTGTCGGCGCTCGAGCACGCCAACCGGCGCCTGACCGCGGTCGCGCTCGGCGGCACGGCGGTCGGCACCGGACTGAACGCGCCGCTCGGCTTCGCCGAGTGC
>Ga0207675_100004446_pt1 | contig 13552 bp, 12 predicted proteins | sample KBSSwiS42_FD_184305 | JGI IMG/M metagenome (GOLD analysis project Ga0207675, IMG submission 184305) | Switchgrass rhizosphere microbial communities from Kellogg Biological Station, Michigan, USA - KBS Switchgrass S4-2 (SPAdes) (version 2) | ecosystem: Host-associated > Plants > Roots >... | reverse complement strand
GGCGCTCGTCCGATTGCGTCGACAGCACGGGCCTGCGGGCCAGCCGGGCTGGGTGGAAGAGCGCTCTGGGAGTCATGGTGCTTGGATCGGCCTGAACATGGAACACCACGCGGACCGCAACATCACGCTCTTTGGCGCGGTTGCGGCCCTCGTGCGGTGCTCCACCGTTCGTCATCGTAGCCCCGGCCGCCCGGCTACTGCGTCCTGCGCGCGAACTGACCTACGCTGCCGGGGTGGAGCTGATTCATCCCGAGCGCAGGCGGGTCACGCCCGAGGAGCTCGTCACGAGCCTCCGGTTGGACGAGCTGGCGCCCCGGGACCGCCCGTATCTCGGCATCAACATGGTCTCGAGCATCGACGGCAAGGCCACGCTCGACTGGCGCACGAAGGGTCTCTCGAGCGACCTCGACCGGCGGGTGTTCCACCTGCTCCGCTCACAGGCCGACGCCGTGATGGTCGGCGCGGGGACGGTGCGCGCGGAGCGCTACGGGCGCATCACCAAGTCCGACGAGCTCCGCCAGATCCGGGTCAACCAGGGCCTCGTGCCCGACGCGCTCGCCGTGGTGGTGAGCGGCCGCCTGGACCTGCCGGCCGACCTGCCGCTCCTCAACGAGCCGGATCAGAAGGTCGTGATCGCGACCGCGTCCGAGGACACGATCCCGGGAGTGAAGGGCGACGTCGAGTACGCGCGCGTGGGCGACGACCTACCGCGCCTGATGGCCTACCTCCAGGAGCACCACGCGGTCAGGTCGGTGCTGTGCGAGGGCGGCCCCACAATCAACTCGTTCCTGTTCGCCGCCAACCTGGTAGACGAGCTGTTCCTCACGCTGACCCCGAAGCTTCTGGGTGGAGCGGCCGCGCTCACGATCGTCGCGGGGCGCGAGCTGGTCGAGCCGCGGGAGCCGAGCCTGGTCTCGATCGCCGAGGCCGGCGGAGAGCTCTATACGCGCTGGCGCTTTCCCCAATAGAAGTGCAGAAACGCTTGCACCCGTCGCGAATCCGCGACCGCGTGCGCTAGTAATCAGTCGGCATGGCAGTAGCCAGGACAGAGCGCGTGGGGGCGCGCCCTAAGAAGCCCCTGGACGTACCCGTCGTCGAGTTCAAGGACGTGACCAAGGTCTACGACGGCGGCTCGGTGGCCGTCCAGTCCGCCTCGATGCGCATCGGCCGCGGCGAGTTCGTCTTCCTCGTCGGCCCAACCGGCTGCGGCAAGTCGACCTGCATCAGGCTGATGATGAAGGAGCTCGAGCCCAGCCGCGGCGAGATCTCGATCGCCGGCCGTCCGCTCAGCGAGGTCTCGCGTTCGCGCGTGCCGTACCTGCGCCGCAACCTCGGCGTGGTCTTCCAGGACTACAAGCTGCTGCCGAACCGGACCGTCTACGACAACGTCGCCTACTCGCTCCAGGTGATCGGCGAGTCGCGCAAGGAGATCCGCCGCAAGGTGCCGGACATCCTCCGCCTGGTCGGCCTCTCGACGAAGCTCCATAACTATCCGACCGAGCTCTCCGGCGGTGAGCAGCAGCGCGTCTCGGTCGCGCGCGCGTTCGTGAACCACCCCCCGCTGCTCTTGGCCGACGAGCCCACCGGCAACCTCGACCCCGAGACGTCCATCGGGATCATGCAGCTGATCTACCGGATCAACCGCACGGGCACGACCGTCGTCGTCGCCACCCACGACAAGGAGATGGTCGACAAGATGCGCCGGCGCGTGATCGAGCTCCGCGAGGGCCGCATCGTGCGCGACGAGCGCTCGGGCCTCTACCGGCCGGACGAGTCGACGCAGGAGTTCGCCATCCGCCTGCGCGGCGAGCTCGGCATCGGCGCCGAGGGCCACCCGAACTGATGCGCCTCGGCTTCTTCATGAGAGAGGCGCTCCGCGGCCTGCGCCGCAGCTCGGCGCCCGCGCTCGCGGCGCTCCTCACCGTGCTCCTCACGGCGGTGGTGCTCGGCGTCTTCATCCCGATCGTCCAGGCCACGACCGGCACCGCGAACGAGGTCCGCAGCCGCGTGGTCGTGGACGTCTACATCAAGGACTCGGCGAGCACGGTGGAGCAGGCCGACCTTCGCAGGGCGATCGAGGACACCGCCAACGTCAAGTCGGTCGAGTACATCTCGAAGCAGGAGGCGCTCCGTCGCGCCAAGGAGAAGAACCCGGAGGCATTCCAGGAGGGCGCGGAGCTGCTCGGCTCGAACCCTCTGCCCGCCTCCTTCCGCGTGACCCCGGAGGATCCCGACAAGCTCGGCCAGATCGTGCAGCGGCTGAACGCCGGGGGCGAGCCCCAGCTTTCCGCCATCGACGAGGTCCGCGACCGGGAGGAGGACACCGACAAGATCCTGTCGGCGACAGGCCTCGTGAAGGGGCTCACCGCGGGTCTCGCCGTCCTGCTCGTGCTCGCCTCGGTCGCGCTCATCGCCAACACGATCCGGCTGTCGGTGTTCGCGCGCCGGCGTGAGGTCGAGGTGATGAAGCTCGTGGGTGCGACGAACTGGTTCATCCGCTGGCCGTTCGTGATCGAGGGGATGGTCGTCGGCTTCCTCGGAGGCCTCCTCGCGGTCCTCCTGCTGGCGATCGTGAAGGCAACCTTCATCGACCCGCTGTCCGACCGCTTCGCGCTCCTCGCCGCGCCCGACACGATCGACTTCCCGCTGCTGATCGTCGTCCTGATGGTCGCCTGCATCGCCGTCTCAGCGCTCGGAAGCGCCATCACACTGCGCCGCTTCCTGCGCGTTTAGCTTCACTGAAGCCGGGCCGACTAGCCTCCATCGCCATGTCGAAAGGCCTCCTCGCAGCGCTGAGCGCAGTGGTCGCGCTCGCAGTCGGGCTCTGGCTCGGCGGCCATCCCGGTGACCTGCCGGGCCCGGTTCGCGACACCTTCGTCCAGGACGACCGCGCGCTGCGCGCCGAGATCGTCGACTCGATCGAGGACAACTACTACAAGCCGGTCGACGAGAAGAAGATGGACGACGCGTCGCTGAAGGGCATCGTCGAGTCCCTCGACGACCCGTATTCGCACTACCTGACGCCGAAGGAGACGCGCGCGTTCAACGAGGACGTGAGCGGCCACTTCGAGGGCGTGGGCATGAACGTCGAGCAGAATCGCCGCGGCCTGAAGGTGCTGAGGGTGTTCGGGGGCTCGCCGGCCGACACCGCCGGGATCAACCGCGGCGACTTCATCCTCGCTGTCGACGGGCGCCCGATCGCCGGCGTGAACAGCGAGATCGCGACGAGCCGGATCAAGGGACCGGCCGGCACGACCGTGCAGCTGCGCGTCTTCACCCCCGGCGACGACGGCGACCGCACCGTCACGGTGAAGCGCGAGCGCATCGAGGTGCCGGTGGCGCGCGGGCGCATGAAGGTCGTGAACGGGCACAAGATCGGCGTGGCCGAGCTGTTTGGATTCAGCGACGGAGCGCACGCCCTGCTGGCGCGTGAGATCAAGAAGCTGCGCGACCAGGGCGCGGAGGCGATCGTCCTCGACCTGCGCGGGAACGGCGGTGGCCTGCTGCTGGAGGCTGTGGGCGTCTCGAGCCTGTTCATCGAGAACGGCGAGATCGTGTCCGTGCGCGGGCGCCACCGCCCCGAGCGCACCCACGACGCGGAGGGAGACGCGATCCTGCCGAAGAGCGTGCCGATGGCCGTGCTGGTGGACGGCGGCAGCGCGAGCGCCTCCGAGATCGTCACCGGCGCCCTGCGCGACCGCGGCCGCGCAACGGTCGTTGGCACTCGGACCTTCGGCAAGGGTCTCGTCCAGGAGGTCGAGGGCCTGTCGAACGGCGGCGTGCTGGACCTGACCGTCGCGAACTACTACCTGCCGGGCGGCGAGACGATCACGACGAAGGGCATCAAGCCGCAGGTCCGTGCGGTGGACAACCCGGACACGAAGCGCGACGAAGCGCTCCCCGTCGCCCTGGACACGCTCGAACAGAAGCTGGGATGAGCGCCGCCGTGCGGGGCCGGCCGGCGCGCCGGCTCGACCAGCCGATGGTGGGCGTGCTGGAGAAGCGCGGCCGCTTTCTCGTCGCGGAGCCGCTCTTCGGGCCGGGGCAGCGGACGGCTGTGGAGCGGGGCGGCGCAGGGGTCGGCGACCTGGTGCTGGTGGGGGGCGGCAAGCGGGGCGCGCGTGTGCTGCGCCGGCTCGGCCGCCCAGACCGCGCCCGCGACGTGCTCGAGGGCCTGATGCTGGACCGCGGCCTGTACCGCAGCTACCCACGCGCGGCGAGCGCCGAGGCCGACGCAAGCCTGCATGAGCCGTACGCGGCCGACGCACGCGTGGACCTCCGCGAGCTGCCGACGTTCACGATCGACCCCGACGACGCCAGGGACTTCGACGACGCGATCTCGGCCCGGCGCGAAGACGGCCGCGTGCGTGTCTGGGTGCACATCGCCGACGTGACCGCCTACGTGCGCCCCGGTGGCCGCCTCGAACGGGAGGCGTTCCGGCGCGGCACCAGCGTGTACGTGCCGCGCGCGGTCGAGCCGATGCTGCCCGAGGTGCTCTCGAACCAGGCCTGCTCCCTGCGGCCCGGGGAGGACAAGCTCGCCGTCACCGTGGAGATGGAGCTGGACGGGGCGGACGTGACGTCCGTGTCCTTCCACCGCTCGCTGGTCCGAAGCGACCGGCGGCTGACATACGGCGAGGTCGACGACCTCTTCGCCGGCCGCGCCCGCGGCGAGGAGCCCTGGGGTGAACCGCTGGCGATCGCGCGTGAGGTCGCGGCGGCGCTGAGCGAGCGGCGCGACGCGCTCCAGTTCGGCTCCTTCGAGCCCACCTTCGACTTCGACGACGAGGGCGACGTCACCGGGGTGCGCTACGAGGCGCAGACCGAGTCGCACCGGGTGATCGAGATGCTCATGATCCTCGCGAACGAGCAGGTGGCCGGCTACCTCGCCGACCGGCGGCTTCCGACGCTGTACCGCGTGCACGAGCGGCCGGAGCCGCAGTCCGTCGTCTTCCTGACCGACCAGCTCGCGAGCCTCGACATCCCGACACCGCCGCTGCCGAAGCAGATGACGCCGCAGCAGGCCGCCGAGGCGGTTACGGAGATCTCGCGGATCGTGGCGCGCGAGGCGCAGGGCCGGCGGGCGATCGGCGTGCTCGTGCTGCGAGCGCTCAAGCAGGCGTACTACTCGCCGCGGAACCTCGGCCACGCCGGGCTCGGGAGCCCGCGCTACTGCCACTTCACCTCCCCGATTCGGCGCTACCCGGACATCGTCGCGCACCGCGCGCTGCTCCAGGGGCTCGGGATCGACGAGGCCGCGACGCCGGCCCATGAGCTCGACGAGGCGGGCGTGGTCAGCTCGTCGACCGAGCGCGAGGCGATGCAGATCGAGCGCGACGCCGACGACGTCTGCCTCGCCTTCCTCCTCCAGCGTGTGCTCTCCGACGCGACGGGCGACCACCCGCCGAGCTTCGAGGGCGAGGTGGTCGGCCTGATCGAGAAGGGCGTCTTCGTCGAGTTCGGAGAGGAGCGCTTCGAGGGCTTCCTGCCCGTGCGCCGCATGCGTGGCTGGTGGTCCCTCAACGAGCTCGGCACCGCGCTCGAGGCCGAGGGCTCGGGCCGCCGCCTGCGGCTCGGAGACTCGATCGAGGTGCAGGTCGGGCGGATCGATGCCCCGCGCGGCCGCGTGGATCTCGAGCCGGCCGAGGCATACTCGTAGGGCATGGCCAAGAAGGGCAAGCGCAAGGCATCCCCCGGGGACATCGCCACGAACCGCCAGGCGGGGTTCAGGTACAACCTGCTCGAGAGGTTCGAGGCGGGTCTCGTCCTGCAGGGGTCCGAGGTCAAATCGCTCCGCGAGGGCGGGGTGCAGATCAAGGACGCCTATGCCGACGTGCAGGACGGCGAGGTGTGGCTGCGCAACATGCACATCGCGCCGTACAAGCCCGCGCGCGAGAACCACGACCCGGAGCGCCCCCGCAAGCTGCTGCTGCACCGCCGCGAGATCGAGCGCCTGATCGGCGCGACCTCGGAGAAGGGCCTCACGATCGTGCCCACGCGCCTCTACTGGAACGGTCCACGCGCGAAGGTGGAGCTGGCCGTCGCAAAGGGCAAGGACCTCTACGACAAGCGCCGGGCGATCAAGGACCGCGACACGAAGCGCGAGATACAGCGCGCGATGTCGGAGCGCTACTAGAGGTCCAGGCCGCGCTCCGCCGCCCAGCGGGTCAGCTCGTGGCGGCTCGAGAGCTGGAGCTTTCGCAACACCGAGGAGACGTGCGCCTCGACGGTCTTCGGGGAGATGTCGAGGCGGAGGGCGATCTCCTTGTACATGTAGCCGCGAGCGATGTGCTGGAGGACCTCGCGCTCGCGGACGGTGAGGGCGTCGAGCTCGGTCTCCGGCTGCGGCGCAGGCCCCGCGAAGGCGTCGAGCACGAACCCGGCGAGCCTGGGGGAGAAGACGGCGTCGCCCTCGTGCACGCGCCGTACCGCCTCCGCCAGCTCGTCGCCGGAGATGCTCTTGGTCACGTAGCCGCGGGCGCCGGCCCGGATGATCGCGATCACGTCCTCGGCGGCGTCGGACACCGACAGCGCGAGGAAGCACGGCGGCGCCTCGCTCAGTGTCGCGGCGCGGCGGATCACCTCCACGCCGCCGCCGTCCGGCATGTGCACGTCGAGCAGCACGACGTCGGGGTTCTCGCGCTCGATGGCGTCGAGCGCGTCCTCCACGCCGCCCGCCTCGCCGGCGATCTCGAGCAGCGGCTCCAGCTCCGCGCGCACGCCTGCGCGAAAGAGCTGGTGGTCGTCGACGATGAGGACCCGGGGCTCGCTCACGAGCGCTCCAACACGAGCTCGACCTCGGTTCCGTGGCCGGTGCCGCTCGTGACGCGGGCGCGGCCACCGTGGCGCTCCATGCGGCCCACGATCGATTCACGCACGCCCCTGCGATCCGCGGGCACCGCGTCCGGGTCGAAGCCCGGACCTCGGTCGCGCACGAACACCTGCGTGCGCGCGTCGCTGCTCTCCGCATACACGTCCACGGGTGAGCCGCCTCCGAACTTGGCGGCGTTCGTCATCGCCTCGCGAGCCGCCGCTACGACCGCCTCATGTGCGGCGTCCAGATCCCGGTCGCCCACGACGACCACCTCGACCGGGACGCCGTGCTGCTCCTCGACGTCCGCGGCAGCGGCCTCGAGCGCGCCCGCAAGGGTGCCCGACTTCCCCGGCGCCGGGCGGTCGGACAGCCATGCGCGCAGCTCGCGCTCCTGGCGCCGCGCCAGAGCGGCCACCTCGGCGGGATCGCCCGCTCGGCGCTGCATCATCGCCAGCGTCTGGAGCACGGAGTCGTGCAGGTGCGCCGCGACCTCCGCGCGCTCCTGCGAGCGGATCCGCGCGGCCCGCTCCTCGGTGAGCGAGCGCACGAGCCGGACGATCCACGGCGCGAAGATCACGCCGAGCACCACGACGGCGGCGATCACGGCGAACAGGACGTCGCGCGCGGCTCCCAGCGCGCCGGTGGCCTGCAGGAAGACGATGCCGGCAGCCACCACGAGTGCGATGCCGAGGCCGGTTCGTGAGATCGCCAGGACGGCACGGCGGCTCTCCGTCCTGACGATCTCTTCGGGCGTCCGCTCCGCTGGTGCCGGGCGTGGCTCGCGCTCGCCCATCGACTGGCGCCAGATCAGCGCGCCGCCGCCCGCGATCAGAACGAGCGGCCACACGATCGCGTCCGAGAACCAGATGCCGAGGGCGCGGAAGGTCAGGAGCACCGCCAGGAGCAGGAAGGCCGTCCCGAGCGCCACCTCCACGGCGGCGCGCCCCGTTCTGATTCGCACGCGGGTGGGGCGCGAGTCGCCGGCCGGGATCACCAGCCAGCCGAGCAGATAGGCGGCGAGCCCCACTCCGCCCGCCGCGGTCGCCACCACGAACGCCAGCCGGACGAGCGACGCGTCCACGCCGAATCGCCGGGCGATGCCGGCGGCGACGCCGCCGATCCAGCCCTCCTGGCGATCCCGGCGCAGGACGCCGGTTGAAGCGTCGGAGGTCGTCACACCAAGATCATCGCGGGCGCGTCATGCCGGAGGCCAGCAGGATCGCTCCGATCGCCGCGCAGGCGAGCGGGACGAACCCGCTGAGCCGCAGGTCCAGGGCGTCCTCGGCGTCCAGCAGCAGGATCACCCCCACCGCGAGGATCGACGCGCCCGCGACGAGCGATGTCAGGTCAGGCCGCACAGGCGATGTTCCTGCCCAGTTCGTCGATGTCGGGTGGCCCGAAGTCGACCTGACCGCGACCGAGGTCCGGAGCGGTGAAGGCGTGACCGATGCGCAGCGACCCGACTCCGAGCTCCGCCTTTACGAGCAGCCGTGTCACGTGGGGCGCGGCGTCGGGGAGGTCCCGGACGTCCACGTCGATCCCGTCGTTCTTCCGCTGGAAGGTCCGTATCTCACCGACCCGAACGTGTGCGTCCGTCGCCACGCACACGTCGCGCGGCACGATCACGCGCGCATCGCCAATGCCCACGTCGACCTCGAGCGGCACGTCTCCCGGCGGAAGATCGGTCCGGCGCAGGTCGATCACGAGCTGGCCCATGCCGAGCTGGTACTTGTCCCTCAGGTCGAGCACCGACGCCGGGCGATAGTCGCGCTCGCCAACGCCGCCATCCAGGTCGATCCCTGCCGCCGACACCGTTCCGGCCGACAGGGCGAGCGCCAGTGCGGGCAGCACGAGCCAGCGCACCGGGCGGACGAAGGCGCCCGCCAGGATCGCCAGGGCCGCGCCGATCACGACGATCGCCACGACCGTCTCCCCGCCGGCGGCGGCCGCCCACGCGCCGCCGATCGAGATCAGTCCACAGACGAGGAGGACCCCGATGCCGAGAGCCGCCCGCTTGGCGACGTCGCCGGCGTCGCCGGCCGGTCCCTCGCCGGAGACGAACCACCAGACGAGAACACCGGCAGCGACCAGAATGGCGACGGGAACGACGAGCCCCGCGAGGAGGAGTCCGCCCCCGAGAAGAAAGGGCCAGGTCACGCACAAGAGGACGATCACGCCTCCGATGACGAGCCAGCGGTTCCGGCCGGCAGGCGCCCCGGACTCGGCGGCGGGGCTGTCCTCCGCGGGGATCAGGAGCAGCGCGGCCAGGTAGGCGAGCAGCCCGGCGCCGCCCACAAGCGCGAGCACGACGGCGCCGATCCGGAAGATGATCGGGTCCACGTTGAAGTAGCGGCCGAGCCCGGCGCACACGCCGCCGATGACGCGTCCGTCGCGTGCGCGGTAGAGGCGCCTCGGCTGAGGGGGCTCGGGGGGAAGTTCCTGGGTCGTCGTCTCGTTCATGGCCTCTGAGAGTGCCTTCGAAGCGGCGTTTCGCCTATTGGGAATGGCCCCTAGGGGAAGTCATCGAGGGCCCGCGCCGCTAACCTTTGAGGAGTCGCAATGGGGGCGAACCAGCTTCGACGTGGAGCTGCTCGTCCCGGTGTAGCGAGTCGAGGACTCCGGGTTGGCCTCGTTAAAAAGTCCCGGAAACCAATAAGTGCGGACTCTCATCGAGTTCAGCCTCTCGCCGCTTAATAAGCCGTGAGAGAGTCGCCCCGGACACGCCCGCGGTCCGGTACAGCGGCTTCAGATAGCGGGCTCACCGCGACGGCCGGACCCTCAGCCGTCACGGGACAGCTTCGAGGGTATGGCGCCGGCAACGTACCCCGCGGACCGACCGAACCGGTGGCCGAGATCAGACTCCGCAGGGAACGCTCGTAGCAAGCATCGGGATGGTGTTCCGCGGACGCCGGGGCAGTGCCGGCCGCCTCCACCTTTCGAGACGCCCCGCCGGGCGGCGGGGCGTCTCACCATTCCGCCGGGCGATCGTTGTCAACATGAGACAAATCGGCCGCCGCTGGCTACCGTGCCCGCATCGACCTTCGGGAGGCCTGATGCGGATTCGAGTCCTTGCAGTTGCCGGTGCCCTGTTCGCCTGTCTGACCGGCGTCGCCGGTCCGGCGTCTGCGGCTGAACGGAACGGCGACGACTATGTCGTCCCCGGCAGCTACATCGTCGTGCTCGAGGACTCGGTCCAGAACGTCTCGCGCCAGCTCGCCGAGCACGAGCGCCGCGAGGGCTTCAAGGCGCGGCGCGTCTACCGCACCGCTCTCAAGGGGTACAGCGCGAAGCTCACGAGCGCCCAGGTGCGCGGGCTGCGGAGCGATCCGCAGGTCGCCTCGGTCGAGCCGAACCGAATCGTCCGCGCCACCGCCACGCTCGCGGCCGGCGAGTCGGTGCCCACGGGCATCGCGCGCATCGGCGCGGCGTCCACGACGCCGGCGCAGGCGAATCCGGCGAGCTCGGCGGCGGTCGCCGTGATCGACACCGGCGTCGACCTCGACCACACCGACCTGAACGTCGCCCACAGCCCGACGCGGACCGGCTACAACTGCATCAGTCCCGGCGCCACGCCCGAGGACAACAACGGCCACGGCACGCACGTGGCCGGCACCATCGCCGCCAGGAACAGCGGTGCGGGCGTGGTCGGCGTCGCGCCCGGCACCGAGATCTTCCCGGTCAAGGTGCTCGACTCGCGCGGCTCGGGCACCTGGGAGCAGATCATCTGCGGGATCAACTGGGTGGCCGCGAATGCTTCGAAGTACGGCATCGCCGTCGCGAACATGAGCCTCGGCGGCCTGGGCAGCTCGGCCGACAACGGCGCCTGCGGCGCCACCAGCGCGCTTCACCAGGCGATCTGCAACGCCACCGCCGCCGGCGTGCGCTTCGCGGTCGCCGCGGGCAACGACGCCTGGGCGTATCCCGATGCGTCGCTGCCGGACGTGCCGGCGGCCTACGACGAGGTCGTGACCGTCACCGCATACGGCGACTCGGACGGGCGTGCCGGCGCGGCAGGCGCCGCGCCGTCCTGCCGGAGCGGCGAGGCCGACGACCGCTACGCCTCGTTCTCGAACTGGTCGAACAACTCGACCGACAACGCTCACACGATTGCCGCGCCGGGCGTGTGCATCAGGTCGACCTGGCTGGCCGCCGGCTACAACACGATCTCCGGAACCAGCATGGCCACGCCGCACGTGGCGGGCACGCTGGCGCTGTGCGTGGGCAAGGCCGGGGTTGGCGCGGGGCCGTGCGCGACCGACAAGAACGCCGCGTCCTTGGTGTCGAAGATCCGCTCGACGAACAGCGCCTACGGCTTCAGCGGCGATCCGTTCCGCCCGATCAGCGGCCGCTACTTCGGCTACACGGCGATCGCGGGAACGCCCGCCCAAGCGCCGGGCTTCACGCTCTCCGCGTCGCCGTCCAGTCGCACCATCGCGCGCGGCCAGTCCACCACCTACGCCGTCACGGTGAGCCGCTCGGGCGGCTTCAGCTCGGCGGTCTCGTTCTCCGTCAGCGGGCTGCCGAACAGGTCGTCCGCCTCGTTCAGCCCGAACTCGACGACGGGCACCACCTCGACGCTGACCGTCTCGACGGGCTCGAGGACCGGTCGCGGCACGCGGACGCTGACGATCACCGGCACGGGCGGCGGCATGTCGCGCACCGCGCAGGTGACGCTCAGCGTGAATTAGGGCTTAGGCGGCGTCGGACGAGTAGGCCGGCTCGGCGGCCGCCGCGCCGTGGTCGTGCGGCGCGGGCTCGCCGTGCGCCTCGGCCATCATCGCGGCGGGCTTCTCCGCGCGCAGGATCGTCACGGCGGACACGATCGCCACGACCGCGAGCCCCGCTCCGATCAGGTAGGCCACGTGGTAGCCGCCCGTGAGCGCGCTGGCCGTCGACTCGCCCTGGTCGAGCAGCGTCTGCGTGCGCTCGGTCGAGATCGTGGCCAGCAGAGCGAGTCCGATCGCGCCGCCCACCTGGCCGGTCGTGTTGACGAGCCCGGACGCCAGGCCCGCGTCGCTCGGCGTCGCGCCCGACATCGCGAGCATCATCAGCGCGGGGAAGGCCACGCCTGCGCCGGCGCCGAAGATGATCATCGTCGGGAAGACGTCGACCAGGTAGTTGCCGTCCACCGGGGTCCGTGCGAACAGGAGCATCGCCACGAGCAGGAAGGAGAGACCGGTGATCAGCACGTTGCGCGGGCCGAAGCGCATGTTCAGCTTGTCGGTGAAGCCGAGTGAGAGCACTCCCATCAGCAGTGAGCCTGGGAGGAACGCGAGGCCGACCTGGAGCGGGTCGTAGCCGAGCACGAGCTGCAGGTAGAGCGCGCCCAGGAAGAAGATGCCGAACATGCCGACCACCAGCAGCGCCATGACGATGTTCGCGCCGGTGACGTTGCGCGACTTGAACAGCCGCAGCGGCATCAGCGGCTTCTCGATGCGCGCCTGGCGCAGCACGAAGGCCGCCACAAGCGCGACGGAGACCGCGGCGAGAATGAGCGTCCGGGCCGACGTCCAGCCGTGCTGTTCGACGCCCAGGATCGTGTAGACGGCCAGCATCAGGCCGCCGGTCACGAGCACGGCGCCGGGCACGTCCGCGCCCTCGGAGATCCCGATCCCGGGGCGGCTCTCGACGAGGCGCACGGTGAGCAGCGCGGTTACGAGCCCGATCGGGACGTTGACGAAGAAGATCCAGTGCCAGTTGATCAGGTCGGTGAGGACGCCTCCCGCGAGGAGGCCGATTGAGCCGCCGGCCGACGCGACGAACCCGTAGACCCCGATCGCCTTCGCCTGGTCGCGCGGCTCGGGGAACATCGTCACGATCATCCCGAGCGTGACCGCCGAGGCAAGCGCGCCGCCGCCGCCCTGGATGAAGCGCGCCGCGATCAGCATCTCCTGGCTCTGCGACACGGCGCAGAGGAGCGAGGCGCCGGTGAAGATCGCCAGCCCGGCGAGGAAGACGCGCCGGTGGCCGATGAGGTCGCCCAGGCGGCCGGACAGGAGCAGCAGGCCTCCGAACGCGATCAGGTAGGCGTTGACGACCCACGCCAGGTTGTTCTGGGTGAAGTCGAGGTCCTCCTTGATGGACGGCAGAGCGACGTTCACGACCGTGGCGTCGAGCACGATCATAAGAACGCCCGCGCAGAGGACGTAGAGGGCGATCCAGCGGTTTGGGGTCGTCGTCGCGTTCGAAGTGCCTGTGGTTGATGGGCAGCCGCACGCAGGTGACGCCGAGCTCGGCGAGGAGCTGCGCGTCCTCGTCGGTGAAGAAGCGGTCGAGCAGGCGGTCGAAGAACCGGGCCGCCCGGTCGGCCCCCAGCACGCCGGCGACGGCCTCGCGCATCGCCGTCTCGCTGCCCGGATAGCCGGTGATGAAGTTCTCCATGTTCATCCAGCCGCCGAGCCCCACACCACGCAGGTGCACGCGTGCGCCGTCGGCGTCGACTACCGCATCACCCTGGACTCGCAGCATCGACTCTCCTTCGAAACTTTCGAAAAGTGTGCACTCGTAGCGGCACCCTACCGCAGCGTCAAACACAGCTCAATCGGCCGCACAGAGCGAACAGAAATTGTCGAAAGACTTGCGAAATTCTGGTAGCGTGGCCGCATGGGGAACGGAGCGCGAGTCACGATCGCGAACGTGGCCGACGCCGCCGGCGTGTCGGTGCCGACCGTCTCGAAGGTCGTCAACGGGCGCGCCGATGTGGCGCCTGACACACGCGAGCGCGTCGAGCGCGTCCTG